>BBPD01000030.1_pt2 | contig 53032 bp, 54 predicted proteins | sample 1344911 | NCBI WGS metagenome assembly BBPD01 (sample SAMD00019088, study PRJDB2971) | groundwater metagenome | biome: freshwater biome; feature: mineral spring; material: ground water | place: USA: CA, Sonoma | collected 2011-09 | depth surface m
GCGGCAAGCGCGACCGCGCGCCGGCCGACAGGCCGAACTCGACCAGTCTTCCTCATCGAGACCTGGTATCAGGCGCCCCGCAGGCTCCGATACGCCCCAAGCGCCCGCTCCCGCGCAAACTTGTGGTCCACGATCGGCGACGGATAGCCCCGATACCCCCGCTCGAACGGCCCGTGGATCTCGGCGTCGCGCAAGGCCGCGAGTTCGGGCACCCAGCGGCGGATGTATCCGGCTGCCTCGAACTTCTCGCTCTGCCCGATCGGCGCGAAGATCCGATAGTAAGGTGCCGAATCCACGCCCGAGCCCATCACCCATTGCCACCCCATGGCGTTGTTCGCGGCGTCGGCATCGACCAGCGTGTCCCAGAACCAGCGCTCGCCTTCGCGCCAGTCGATCAGCAGATGCTTCACCAGGAAGCTTGCCGCGACCATGCGCACCCGGTTGTGCATCCACCCGCTGGCCCAGAGCTGGCGCATCCCCGCGTCGACGAGGGGATAGCCGGTGCGGCCCTGCTGCCACGCCTTCAGAAGCGCGGCGCCCTCGATCCCGTCCGTGTCCATCCAGGGCATGGCTGCAAATTCCGCGCGGTGCGGGGCGCTGGCCGAGTGCGGGAACTGGTCAAGCGTCTCGTGCGCAAAATCGCGCCACACCAGCTGCCGGGTCCACGGCGTTGCGGCCTCGCCATGCGCCTCCACGGCCGCGTGCCAGCAGGCGGAAGGCGAGATCTCGCCGAAGTGCAGATGGGCCGACAGGGCCGACGTTGCGGCCTCCGACGGGAAATCGCGCCGCACAGCATAGGCGGCAAGGCGCGGCAGGAAGGCAGACAGCGCGGCCTCGGCACCGGCCTCCCCGGGTGTCCAGTCGAACCCGGCTGCCCAGTCGGGGCGGGTGGGCAGCAGGCCCCAATCCGCCAGCCGGTCGCCGGCCGGCATGTCGGCAAAGACGATCCGCGCAGGCACGGGTTGCGGCCGGGGTGGTGGCCCCCAGGCCGTGTGCGCCCGCCAATAGGGCGTGAACACGCGGAACTGCCCGCCCGTCTTTGTTAGCAACAGGCCCGGCGGCAGCAGGGTCGTGCCCTCATGCAGTTGACGCCCCGGCAGCTTCGCCTCGATCGCCGGCCACCAGGGCTCGGTGTGGCGAAGCGCGTGGATGGCCGCTGCGCCGGTTTCGGCTGCAAGGCGCAAAAGGACATCCGCGCTCCGCCCCTTCAGCAGCAGCAGGCGGCCGCCAAGCGCCTGCAGGCGCTCGTCCAGCCGTGCAAGGCTGTGGTGCAGCCACCAGCGCGAAGCGCCGCCCATCGGGCGAAGGCCCTCGCTTTCGTCGTCGAGGATGTAGACAGGAACAATCGGGCCCGCGGCAGCCGCTGCTGCCAGCGCGGCCTGGTCGGCAAGGCGGAGGTCGTGGCGGAACCAGAGGATCTGAGGGGCTGCCATGGGCGGCAGATGCGCGCAGGCGTTGATAAGGGCAACTGCGGCGCGTAAGCGCTGGGCCATGCCCGCTGTTGCCTATGTGAATGGCCGCTATGGCCCGATCGAAAACGCCGGAGTTTCGGTCGAGGACCGGGGCTTCCAGTTCGCCGACAGCCTGTACGAGGTTGTCGCCTTCCTGAACGGCCGATTCCTCGATTGGGACAAGCATCTCTGGCGCCTTCGCCGGGGGCTTGCATCGCTGTTCATCGAGGGCGTTCCCGGTGAAGCTGCCCTGCTGCAGATCGCCCACCGGCTGGTCGCGCGAAGCCGCTACTCCGACGGGCTTCTGTACATCCAGGTCAGCCGGGGCGCCGCGAAGCGGGATCACGGCTTTCCGGCCGGGATCGCACCGACGCTGGTGCTGACCGCGCGCCGCTTCGACTTTGCGCAGCGCCTGCCCCAGCTGGAAAAGGGCGTGGCGGCGATCAGCCTGCCAGACCAGCGCTGGGCGCGCTGCGACTTGAAGACGACCGGCCTGCTCCCGGCCGTTCTCGCCAAGCAGGAGGCACAGGCCGCCGGCGCATTCGAGGCATTGTTCGTGCGGGATGGCCCCGATGGCCGCAAGGAGGTGACCGAGGGCGGCTCCACCAACATGTATATGGTGGACGGGCGAGGGCGGATCGTCACCCATCCGGTTTCGGCGCGGATCCTGCCCGGCATCGCGCGGGACACGCTGCTCGGGCTCGCCCGGGCTGCGCAAATCGAGGTCGTGGAACGGCCGTTTACGCTGGAAGAGGCCCGCGCCGCGCCCGAGCTGTTCCTGACCTCGACGACCGCACCCATATTGCCCATCGTCAGGCTTGATGATGCGCCGGTGGGGGCAGCAGCACCGGGCCCCGTCAGCCGTCGGCTGGGCGAGATCCTGTGGGCCGAGGTGCGCCGCCAGACAGGATGGCGCAGCTGATCTGCCCGCGCTTGTGCAGTGCGGCAGCGAACGGCTAGGCTGACCACCTGATCGAATCGAAGGCGCCATGTACCAGCACAGCATCCGCATCACGCCCGCCGACATCGACTTCATGGGGCATGTAAACAACGCGGTGTACCTGATGTGGGTGCAGGATGCGGTCATCAGCTATTGGCAGAAGGTCGCTCCGGGCGATGCGGTTGCCCAGCATCTTTGGGTCGCCCTGAAGCACGAGATCACCTACCGCGCCCCGGCCTTCCTCGAGGATACGATCCTCGCCGATGTGGTGGCAACCGGGGTGCAGGGCAGCCGCGCCTTTTTCACCACCCTGATCCAGCGCGGCGACACCATCCTTGCCGAAGTGCAGTCCAGCTGGTGCTGCCTCGACACCGCAACCCGCCGCCCGGCGCGGATTGCAAAGGAACTTGCGGCGCGCTTCCTGCCCTGATCCTGCCGGGCTGAACGCCCCTGCCCGGCCATGGTCGGCAAATAGTCAGCAAATAGTCGGGGGGCAGCCGGGCAAAGGTCGGGCTGCCGTCCTGTCGGAAAAGCCTGAAACGCCCGATGTTTGCCCCCAAGGTCCGGCATCCCGCCGGCCGCAACCGGGGAATAGCCGACATGAAGTCCATGATCTGCCTGATCGCCCTTGCGCTTGCAGCACCGGCCGTGGCCGAACCGGTTGTCGTCCGCACCGGGTCCGGCCTCACCATTCGCACTGCATATGCCGAACTGAAGACGGTCGGGGGCCGTGCGCGCTTCCTGTTGTCGGTGGAATCGTCCGCAGCCCGGCTGTGCCGCGGCGTCCATCCGCGCCGCGACCGCACGGTCTGCGCCGATAATGTGATGGCCGGGCTGACGCAGCAGGCCCTGCCACAGGTCCGTCAGGCGTTCCAGCTTGCCGCTGCCGAACGTGAGGGGGTTCGGCCGGGCGCGCGAGGCGGTCGCCTTCCTCGACGATCGCAATGCCCGGACGCCGGACATCCCGTCGGACGAGATCCGGTTCGCACGGCAGATGGCCGACGCGGTCGCGACCGGGGATCCGGCCAGGGCCGACGCCGTCATCGCGCGCTACGACGAGCTGGCAGACGAGGGCCTGAGCTATCTGGAGAATGCAATCCGCGTGTCGGCGGCGCTCGGCCGCCCTGACGATGCGTTCCGCTTTGCACGGCAGCTGTATCTGTCGCCGATCGACCGGCTGCCCCGGCAGCGCTTTGCCAACCAGCGGAACCATGCAGTCGGGGACGACCGCCACACCGACCTGCTGCTCCGCCCGCCGGTGGACCGGCTGCACGCCGACCCGCGCTTCATGGCGCTTGTCACCCGAATGGGGCTCGTCGACTATTGGAAACAGTCGGGTATGGTGCCCGATTTCTGCCGCCGGCGCGCCGGCCTCGCGGTGAAAGGCTGATCCCTCAGCCCCGGCCCAGCCCTTCGGCCAGCAGGCGGTGGGCGCGGGCCACCACCTCGTCCAGGTCCTCGCCCTCGCCCCAGACACCGTAGCGCAGGCCGAGGAACACGTTCATCCCCGCAATGGCCCAAGCCTCCACCTCGCCGATGCCGTCGCGCAGCTCGCCCCTGGCCGCTCCGTCCTGAAGCCTGGCGGCCATGCGGGCAACCGTCGACCGGTAATGCCCCCGGTAGGCATCCGGCGCCACGAATTCGGCTTCGTCAATGATCCGGTAGATCAGCTGCTGGCGGGTGACGAAATCGAGGAAACCGGCCAGGCCGGCCTTTTCCCGCGCAAGGGCGTCGGGCGCTGCCTCCACATGCGGCGCGACCGCGGTTTTCACCTGGGCCGACAGGTCGCCGACGAGCGCGCGAAAGAGATCCTCCTTGCTTGCGAAATAGGTGTAGAAGCTGCCAAGCGCGACGCCGGCCCGGCGGGTGATGTCGGTGATCCCGGTTGCGTGGAACCCGTTGGCGCCGAACTCCAGTGCGGCTGCATCCAGCAGCGCGCGCAAGGTGCGGCGGCCACGCTCGGTCTTGGGAACGATCAGGCCCGGCCGCGACCTCACATCCGCTGCGGCTGCGGGCTGTGGCATTGCTGCATCACTCACGCGAATTCTCCTCGGATGTCAGGAAGCCGATTCCGGTTTCAAGTTGAAAGGCGATTCATGTTTCACTAGGCTGAGCCCCAAGATCACCGCAAGCCCCAAACAATGGGGCTGCCACCTTGGGGAGAGACACATGCACGCCACCCGGCCCCTCTCGTTGCTGGCCCTTGCCCTCAGCCTTGCCTATCCCGCCGCTGCCCAGGATGCGCCAAAGGCAGCCGCCGTCGAAGAGGCCGACACGGGCGACATCATCGTATCTGCCCGTCGGCGCGACGAAAGCCTTCTCGAGGTGCCGATCGCCGTCACCACCTTTTCGGGCGATGCCCTGATCGCACAGGGGGCGCAGGATATCACATCGCTCCAGCGGCTGACCCCGAACCTCACCCTCCAGGTCGCGCGCGGCTCGAACTCGACACTGATCGCCTTCATCCGTGGCGTCGGCCAGCAGGATCCGCTGTGGGGCTTCGAACCCGGCGTCGGCCTTTATCTCGACGATGTCTATATCGCCCGGCCGCAGGGTGCCGTTCTGGATGTGTTCGACGTGGAGCGCATCGAGATCCTGCGCGGGCCGCAGGGCACGCTCTATGGCCGCAACACCATCGGCGGCGCGATCAAATATGTGACCAAGCGGCTCGGCAAGGAACTGCGCGGCAATGCGCGCGCCATCTACGGCAGCTACAATCAGGTCGATCTGGTCGGCAATGTCGCCATCCCGCTTGGCGAGAGTTTCGCGATCGGCGGCGCCGTTGCCTGGCTGCAGCGCGACGGCTTCGGCACCAACCTGACGACCGGCGCCGAAGCCTACAACAAGGACGTGCTGGCCGGGCGCCTTTCGGCCGAGTTCGACAATGGCAGCGTCTTCGTGCGGCTGGCCGCCGACCGCACCGAGGACAACAGCAATGCCCGCCACGGCACCCGGCTGACCGGGAACCTGGGCCTCCCCGCCTTCCAGCCAACCGAAAGCGTGTTCGACACCCGTGCCGGCATCGGGGACGACAACAGCGTGATGACACAAGGGGTCAGCCTGACGGTCGAAATCCCCCTCAGCCAGATCCTCACCTTCAAGTCGATCACAGCCTACCGCGACGGGCGGACGGACACGCTGATCGATTTCGACAACACCCCCGGGCCGGTGCTGGATATTCCCGCCTTCTACGAAGACGACCAATGGACCCAGGAAGTCCAGCTGCTGATCGAAGGCGACCGGCTGCAGGGCGTCATCGGCGGGTTCTACCTCGACGGCCGGGCTGAAGGCGCCTTCGACACCGTGATCGGCAACGCCGGCCTCACCACCTTCACCGCCGGCCGGGTCGACACCAAGTCCATCGCCTTCTTCGGCGATTTCTCCTATGATCTCACCGACCAGCTCGCGATCTCGGCTGGCCTGCGCTGGACCAGGGACGACAGGGCCGCGACCGTGCTGCGGCAGGATTGGCTGGGCATCCGCTCGCCCCTGTTCGGCAACCCCAACGCCCGCTTCTTCCGCACCCGCACCGATTACACCAACGCCCGCAGCTTCGAGGCGTTCACCCCGCGCATCGCGCTCAGCTACCAGCCGACCGAGGACCTGAACCTCTATGCAAGCTGGGGCCGCGGCTTCAAGTCGGGCGGGTTCGACATGCGCGGCGACGCCATCTTCATCCCAAGCACGGTCAACGGCTACGAGCCGGAATTCATCGACAGCTGGGAGCTCGGCTTCAAGGGCGCCTTCCTGGACCGCACGCTGTTCATCAACGCGGCCGCCTTCTATTCCGATTACCGCGACCAGCAGGTGACCATCCAGGCCGTGCAGCCGCCGCCGAACGTGGGCGTCGCCTCGGTGGTGGACAATGCCGGGCAGGCAACCATCTATGGCTTCGAACTGGAAATGCGCGCCGTCCCCACCGACAATCTCCAGTTCAACCTCGCCTTCGGCTACACCTTTGCCGAATACAACGAGTTCCTCACCTTCATCGCGGGCGGCACCACGCCGGTTGACGTGGCGGACCAGCGCGTCTTCCAGAACACGCCGCGCTATGTGGTGAACGCCAACGTCACCTGGTCGAACCCGCTGTTCGGCGGCCGGCTCGACATCATCCCGGCAATCGCGCTGCGCTCGGAACAGTCGATGTTCGAAATCCCCGTCCCGCTGCTCGACCAGCCGGCAACCGTGATCGCCGACGCGGCCGTGAACTGGACGTCTGCCGACAACCGCTTCACGCTTGGCGTGCAGGGCCGCAACCTGACAAACGAGCTTTACCGGGTGGGCGGCTACAACTTCCCCGGCGCGCTGCTGGGCAATTCGATCATCGGATATTACGGCCCGCCGCGCACGATCTCGGTGCTGGCCGGCTTCAACTTCTGATCGGCCATCTGCGGAGCCGCCCCGGGCGGGGCGGCTCCGCAGATGCGTCACTGGATTGCCGTTCCGGGCGGCGCCGGCAGCGGGGGCATGTCCTTCATCCGATCGCGCAATTCCTGCGCCCATTTGCGCCATTCGGCGGTCCGCGCCTCGACATCGGCCCGGCCCCTGCGGGCGTCCTCGGCAAAGGCCTTGCGATCGGCCGCAGACAGTTTCTGAATAGCGAAGAGCATTCGCGCCTGCCGGGCCGCATGTTGCGCATCGACCAGCCGGCGCTCGTCCTCCATCGCCTTGCGCAGCGCGCCCATCTCCAGCTTTTCGGCACCGACGACTGCGTTGATCCGGTCGCGGGCGGCGCGGATCGCTTCGCGGTCCCTCGGGTCGTCGCGCAGGGTCTCGCGCAGGATCGCCCGGCCCTCGGGCGTCACATTGGCCCACATATCCTGGCGCTTCATGCGCATCACGCGCATCCGTTCGTTGCCGGCTTCAATGCCGCCGGGCCGAGCAGCAGGGGCCAGCGGGGCAGCAGGGGCCGGCGGGGCAGCAGGGGCCGGCGGGGCCGCCTGGGCCGGCGCCGGGGCGGCCATCAGCGAAATGGTTGCGGCAACCAGCATCTTCACAGCTGATACTCCTCTTCGACTGTGGGGGTGTAAAGCAGGGCAAAGGAGGCCCTTTGGCTGCCATCCGCTTCTGTCGGCATCATCAAGCCCCCCTCGAGGTTGCGCGCGCCGTCGACGACGACGCCCCCATCGCCCGGTGCAACCCCCGGAGCGGTCCCGAGCCGGGGAGCAAGCAGCATGGCAATTGCGAACGACGCCGCGAGCGCCCCGCCCAGCATCCAGCCGGGCTTCGGCCGGAACCTGTGTCCGGCATCGGGCCCGGCGGGGGCTGCTGCGGGCGTTGCGAGTGTCTGGGCATGACAAAGGATACGCGCCAGCGCAGCCGCATCCCCCGCGCCCGCAGGCTCGGTTGTCGCCCAGGCCGCAAGCGCAGCATCCAGTGTCGGGCGGTCGGTCATTCCATTTCGTCCTTCAGGTCCACCAGTTTCGACTTCAGGGCCGCCCGGCCGCGCAGCAGCAGCCCTTCCACGGCCTTCTCGCTGGTCTCCAGCGTGTCGGCGATTTCCTGCATGCTCAGCCCATCGCCATGGAACAGGGCAAGCGCGGCGCGCTGCCGCTCGGGCAGTTCGGCTGCCGCTGCCTGCACCCGGGCTGCAAGGTCGGCCTGTTCGGCAGCCCGGGCCGGTGTCGGCCCTGCGTCCGAAATCTCGGCGGCTTCATCCAGCGCGGCAACGGGGCGCAGGCGCCGGCGGCCGTCCAGCGCGCAATTGATCAGCATCCGCCGCCACCAGGCGGAAAAGCTGCCGCGCGCAGGATCGAAGCAGGCGGCCTCGCGCCACAGCCGGGTCAACGCCTCTTGCACGGCATCCTCGGCAAGCTGCCGGTCGTGCAGGATGCGGATGCAGGCGCCGAGCGCCGGCCGCGCAAGCAGGTGGGCAAGATCCGCGAACGCGCGGTGGTCGCCCGCGCCTGCGCGCAGCACGAGCAGGGTGACCGGATCGGCAGCGGTCGCCGCGTCGTTCACTGGGCGCATCAGGGCATGCATTTGGGCCTCATGCTGCCCTCTACGCCATGAACCTGTGATTTCCCCCGGCCGACCCGTTGTCTGCCCCGGGAAGCCCGGCTACCCTGCGCCAGCGACGTGCGTGGGGAGGGGATGTCGCCGATCGCTTTGCCTCCTCTTGGGTGTCTCATGCGGCCTGCAATCGGTCTTGTTGCTTCGCTTCTCCTCCTCCAGTCCGTGGCTGCCCTTGCCGGCTCCCGCAAGGTGGTCGAACCGCTCGACCCTGCCGTGGTCGCAAACCTCCAGGTCGTCGGAACCGACGTCAGCGTGTCGGACACCGCGAAGGAAAACTGGGCGAAGTTCGAGGCGAAGGCCGCCGAGAAGCGGGCGGCGGCCGGGCTTCCGCCTTGGGAGTTCGCAAGCCCCGACACGCCCGAGGTGAAGGGCGAGCGCCCCGACAAGGCGGCCTATGCCACCCTGCCGTTCCGCCAGATGTTCGCGCTGGTGATGGAAGATGTGACAAAAGAGTGGGGCCTGATATCGGGCACGCCCGTCAAGCTGAAGGTGAGCTTCGACACGGTGAAGTCGGCCAACGCCGGAATGGCGCTCCTGGCCGGTTCGGCCGATCAGCTCGCGGGCCTTGTGGAGGTGTCCGACGCGGCAAGCGGCAAGCCGCTGGGCAGTTTCTACATCGATGTCATCAATAGCCACAGCGGCCTGATGGGCCTTGCCATGCGCGGCAGCGGCATCCGCGAGGAGCTTGCGGGCGAATTCGCGCTCGAAAGCTCGCGCGTGCTCACGGGCCGCAAGTCGAAGAAGCCCAGGGCGAAATCGTGATCGCCGTCCTTGTTGCCGCAACGGCGACGGGCGCGGCGCTGATCGGCCCGGTCCAGCCGTCGGGCGGGCGGGCGATCGACTATGCCGCGCTGACGCCAGAGGAAACCGCCTTCATCGCAAATGATCTCAAGATCCGCGACATCAGCCCCGCGCCGCCGCGCGCAAGCGTGGACATCGCGGTCGAAGCCCTGCCCGAGGCCGACCACCAGTCGCTGGCGCTCGGCAACTACTGCTCGGCCTACAAGCTGTGGAACCCGGTCGGCCTGATGCTGGGCAGGCTGGCGGCCGAAGCCGATAGGGACGGCAGCCCGGGCGCCGGGGCCGGCCAGCCGCTGCTGACGGTCCGCCTGACGTCGGCCCGCTCGTTCCGGCGCTGCGTCGAGGTGTCCGAGTATAATACGCGCTGCATCACGCGCGTAACCCTGTCGGGCGAGGCCGTGCACCGGGCCGCCGACGGTGCCGAGCGGCGGGTGCCGATCGATGCGCAGGTGGAACGCGACAGCTCGGTCGCAGGCTTCTGTGGCGGAATCGCGCGGGCGCTCGGCGTGGTCTCGCGCCAGGCCGGCCAGGAGCTGCTGGCGAAGGCGATCGCCAGCTGATGCATCAGGCCCGGTCGGCAAGCCACTCCCGCAGCAGGTTCACATGTTCGACCGGCCGGTCATTTTCCACCCAGTGCCCCGATCCGGGCACCATCCGGTAGCTTGCGTCCGGCATCTGCCGGGCAAATTTCTTCAGGGTAGAGGGCCGCGCCTCGTCAAATTCGCCGCCTGCAAGCAGGGTCGGCACCGTCACCCGGGGCAGCAGATGCTCGCCGTCGTAAAGGCCGAGCGATCCCGTCACCACGAACTCGCTCGGCCCCCACATCGCCATGTAGAGTTCGAGGTTGAACAGCTCGTCCTTGCGGCCCTGGCAGGCAAGGTGCAGCGGCGACAACCGCTCGCGCGAGAGATGCTGCCGCACATACCAGAGATCGGCTTCCATGAAGGCATCGGCTTCATAGTTGCCGGTTCGCCGCGCCTCGGCGATCGCCTGCTGGTGCTCGGCCGGCATCTGCCGGATGTACACCTCGGCATCGGCCAGCCACGATCTTGTGGACACCAGCGGGCTCAGCAGGATCAGGCTTTCGAGGCCTTGCGGCTGGCGCGCGGCATATTCCAGCGCAAGGGTCCCCCCCCAGCTGGTGCCCGACAGGTGGAAGCGGTCCAGCCCGAAGGCCTGCCGGATGGAGTCGATTTCCGAGGTGAAGCGCTGGACCGTCCAGTTGGCGCGGTCGCCCGGCCGGTCGGAAAAGCCGCAGTCCAGCTGGTCGTACAGGATCACGCCGCGCGTGTCGGCAAGCGGCAGGGCGCCGACCATCCCCAGGTGCGAGCCGCCGGGCCCGCCATGGAGGAACACAACCGGCAGCTTCGGCCCGTCGATCGGCCCGTTCGCGCGGGCATAGAGGCGGCCGCCGCTCGCCGGCACCCGCTTTTCCACATCGGGCACGGGGCAGGAGGTGACAGCCGTGACGCGCCGGGGATCGAGGCCTTTCGGACGGGCCTGCGGGGTTGCAAGCGCGGGCAGGGCCAGCAGCCCCGCCGCCCCCATCAGCAGGGCCCGGCGGTCGATATCGCGGTCCGATGCAAAGCGCATGATCGGTTCCTCTTGCCCTGAACCGCCCGGTCTCCGGTTCAGCGTTCGCCCTTCACTTCCCAGCTCTGGCCGCGCCTCAGCAGCGCATTGAAATCGGCCACCTTGTCGCCCACCACCCGCTCGGCCTGTTCCTCCATCGCCGCATCGAAGCTGATCGCCGGATCGCAATAAAGCACCCCCAGCGCGACCGGGAATTCGGGGAACGGCATGTCGATCAGCATCGCGGCGACAGCCTTGTTGGTTTCATCGTGCACGATCACCCGGGATGCGTCGCCGTCGACGACATCGACCACCTCGAGCCGAAGGCTGTCGCGGTTGAGGTGCAGGCCCTTGGTGCCGTTGGCAAACAGCATGGGCTTGCCATGCTCCAGCCAGATCTGCGTGACGGCGGCCGACTTCTTGCCGGTGAACTGCTCGAACACGCCATCGTTGTAGACCACGCAATTCTGGTAGATCTCGACGAAGCTGGTGCCCTTGTGGGTGTAGGCGCGCTTCAGCACGTCGGGCATGTGCTTTTGCGCAGTGTCGATGGTGCGCGCGACGAACCGGCCACCGGCGCCCAGCGCAAAGGCGCAAGGGCGCACCGGCCGTTCCATTGAGCCCGCCGGCGAGGTGGGCGAGCGGGTGCCGGTGCGCGAGGTGGGCGAATACTGCCCCTTGGTGAGGCCGTAGATCTCGTTGTTGAACAGCAGCACCTGGCAATCGAGGTTGCGACGCACCAGGTGCAGCATGTGGTTGCCGCCGATCGACAGCCCGTCGCCGTCGCCGGTGATGATCCAAACGTCGAGCTCGGGGTTGGCAAGCTTCACCCCGGTCGCGATAGTGGGCGCGCGGCCGTGGATGGTGTGGAAGCCGTAGGTTTCCATGTAATAGGGAAAGCGGCTGGAGCAGCCGATGCCAGAGATGAAGACGGTGTTGTGCGGCTCTGCGCCAAGTTCGGGCATGGTGCGCTGCACCGCCTTCAGGATGGCATAGTCCCCGCAGCCCGGGCACCAGCGCACCTCCTGGTCCGATGCCCAGTCCTCGGGCTTGGTCACAGGGCGGCCCTTCGGGCCGTCGGGGGGGCCGTCGGGGTCAGGCGTGAGCCTTGTGATCTCGTTCATTGGTTCAGCATCCCCGATATGGCCGCCTCGATCTCCGCGATGCGGAACGGCTGGCCCGACACCTTGTTCAGCGGCTTCGCATCGACCAGATACTGGTCACGCAGCAGGGTCTTCAGCTGACCGGTGTTCATTTCCGGCACCAGCACCCGGTCATAGCCTTTCAGCAGCGCGCCCAGGTTGGCCGGCAGCGGCCAGATGTGGCGGATGTGGATGTGCGCCACGTCATGCCCTGCCGCGCGCAGCCTTTCGACCGCCTGGCGGATCGGGCCATAGGTGGAGCCCCAGCCGACGACGACGAGCGGGCCGTGGTCGTTGCCCACCTCGACCGTCTGCGCCGGAATCGTGCGCGCAATGCCGTCCACCTTGGCGGCCCTCGTCTCGGTCATCTTCTGGTGGTTGGCATCCGAATAGTCGATGTTGCCGCTGTCATAGCCCTTCTCGATCCCGCCGATCCGGTGCATCAGGCCGCGGGTGCCGGGCTTCACCCACACGCGCTTCAGGGTGTGCGGGTCGCGCATGTAAGGGTTCAGCTTGCCGGTCTCGGGTATCTCCTCGTGGAAATGCACGGGGAAGGGCGTGTAGTCATGCGCTTCGGGCACCTTCCACGGCTCGGCGGCATTGGCGATATAGCCGTCCGTCAGCAGCATAACCGGGGTCATGTATTCGAGCGCGATGCGGCAGGCCTCGATCGCGACATCGAAGCAGTCGGATGGGGTCCGTGCCGCGATCACCGGCATCGGGCAGTCGCCGTTGCGGCCATAGACGGCCTGGTAGAGGTCGGACTGCTCGGTCTTGGTTGGAAGGCCGGTCGATGGCCCGCCGCGCTGCGAGTTGATGATAACCAGCGGCAGCTCGGTCATCACGGCAAGGCCCATCGCCTCGCTTTTCAAGGCAATGCCGGGGCCTGACGAAGAGGTGACGGCAAGGCTGCCGGCATAGGCCGCCCCGATCGTCGCGCCGATGGCAGCGATCTCGTCCTCGGCCTGGAAGGTCGTCACATCGAATTCGCGCAGGCGGGCGAGCGCGTGCAGGATTGCCGACGCCGGCGTGATCGGATAGCCGCCGAAGAACATCGGCAGGCCCGACAGCTTGGCGCCCGCCACCAGCCCCAGCGCCAGCGCGTCGGCCCCCGTGATGGTGCGATAAAGGCCCGGTTCGGCGTCGGCCGGCTCCAGCCGGAACTGCTTCAAGGGGCCCGAAAGCTCCGCAGTCTCGCCATAGGCATGGCCGGCGTTCAGGGCGGCGATGTTGGCCTCGCGCAGCAGCTCGTTCGATCCGAACTTCACCTTCAGCCAGTCGATCACGGGGCCTCGCTTGCGGCCGAACATCCACAGCGCAAGGCCAAGCGTCCACATGTTCTTGCAGCGCAGCGCGTCCTTGTTGCCGAGGCCGAACTCCTTCACGCTTTCCAGCGTTTGCCGCGAAATGTCGAAGGCGAGCAACTGGTAGGGGGCAAGGCTGCCGTCCTCCAGCGGGTGCGCTGCATAATGCGCCTTCTTGAGGTTGCGCTCGCCGAACTCGCCGGTGTCGGCGATCACCAGCCCGCCCTTGCGAAGGCTGGGCAGATTGGTCTTCAGTGCGGCCGGGTTCATCGCCACCAGCACATCGGGCTGATCACCCGCAGTGTCGATCCGGCTGGAGCCGAAGTGGATCTGGAAGGCCGACACCCCGAACAGCGTGCCCTGCGGCGCGCGGATCTCGGCCGGAAAGTCCGGGAAGGTCGCCAGATCATTGCCGGCAAGCGCGGTGGAGAGGGTGAACTGCCCGCCCGTCAGTTGCATCCCGTCGCCGCTGTCGCCGGCGAAGCGCACCACCACCGATTCCTGCGGAACCGATTCCCCCTGCACGCCGGTGTTCCCGGCGCCTGGCTTCCGGGCATCCGTGCCGCTGGGCGCCTTTGCGGCTGTCGCCATTCCTGCTCGCTTCCGTTCTGTGCTTGTTGCACGAACCTTACGCCTGTCGGTGTGCCCTCTCCAAGCAAGATTTTCGGGCCCGTCCCTATGCGCTCAGGGCATGGGCGGAGCGCGAAGCCCCGCGAGCGTCAGCAGGCTGCGCGCATGGCGCACGCCCAGCCGCTGCACATCCGGGTCATAGCCACCGCCCAGCGTCGCGGCGAAGGGCACGCCGGCGGCAAGGCAGGCGTTGCGCACCAGCGCGTCGCGCGCCACCAGGCCCTCGTCGCTCAGCGCCAGCCGGCCCAGCCGGTCGTCGGCGTGAGGGTCCACGCCGGCCTGCACCAGCACAAGTTCGGGCCGGCTGTCTGCAAACAGCCCGGGCAGCACGGCCGACATCGTTTCCAGATAGCGCGCATCGTCGGTGCCGTCGGGCAGGCCGACGTCGCGCCAGCCCTGCACCTTGCGCGCCGGAAAGTTGCGCTCGGCATGGATCGAGAAGGGAAAGGCCCCCGGCACGCCCGCAAGGCACGCGGCCGTCCCGTCGCCCTGGTGCACATCCAGATCGAGGATCAGGATGCGCGCCACCAAGCCGTCGCGCAGCAGTGCCGCCGCCGTGATCGCCAGGTCGTTCAGCACGCAGTAGCCCGCCCCGCTGTCCGGCATGGCATGGTGCGATCCGCCCGCCACATTGGCGGCAAAGCCATGGGCCAGCGCATGGCGCGCAGCCGCCCAGGTTCCACCAACGGAAAGCCGCGACCGACGCGACACCGCGGGCGTGACCGCAAAGCCGATCCGCCGCTCGATCGCCGTGTCGACGAACGCCGCAAGCACGGCGTCCACATAGGCGGGCGTGTGCGCGGCCAGCAGCAGATCGCGTTCAGCTTCTTCGGGCGCCACCGGTTCCACCCCTGCTGCAACCAGCGCATCGCGCGTGGTTTCATATTTCGACATCGGAAAGCGGTGCCCGGTCGGCAGCGGCGCGACATAACCGGAGTGGAAGTGAAAGCGCATGCCCGCAATGCCAACACGCCCCTTGCCTTGCCGTCAACGCTGCACTAGACGCGCGCTTCCGCATGGTATTCCTCGGTAGCTCAGCGGTAGAGCATCCGACTGTTAATCGGACGGTCGTAGGTTCGAATCCTACCCGGGGAGCCAGCGTTTCCGGGCGGCTGGCACAGGCTGCCCCCCCTCGCAGGCCCGTTGGCCGCAGTCTTCCGGTTCTGCCCCTTGCATTCACCTCCGTCAGCCATGCGGTTGCGCTTTCCCTTGTCGGGGAAGCGGTTTATGCATGGAGCCTGCTGGAACAGCCGGTTGAACTTGCAAGGGGATACGTGGGTGGCGACAGATCCCGGCCTGGTGCAGAAGATCGTCGAAGCGCTCGACGTGGACGGCGGCAGCACGCTCCGTCGCCCGGTTCACACGGTCGGGGTGGGCGCGACCGGCTTCTTCGAGCCGTCGGACGTGGCGCCGGATTACTGCATCGCGCCGCACTTCCTTGCCGCACGGACTGCCGTGACGATGCGCTTTTCCAACGGGATCGGCGTTGTCGAACCGCATGATGGCTGGTCCGACGTGCGCGGGATGGCAGTGCGCTTCCACCTAGAGGACGGCATGGCAACCGACCTGATCGCCATGACCCTGCCGGTGTTCTTCGCACCGGATCCCGAAACCTTCCTGGAATTCGCGACCAGCGCCCGGCCCCGGCCCTGCCGCCGGCAGACAGCCCGGGAGAAGATCATCGGCTACCTGCACCTGAGGCTTCCGATGCCAGACCCCTATCCCGGTCAGACGGAGCGCGCCAACGAGCCCGCCATCGCCTTTGCAGACAAGGTGGACTGGGCAAAGGCGGCGGTGCTGGATGCCTCGAGCATCGGGGCCCCCGTCAGCTATGTGCGCGAGGCCTATCATGCCGTGCACACCTTCATCGTGACCGGGCGGGACGGGCAGGAGCGCCATGTCCGCTTCGCCTGGCAGCCGGTGGCCGGCGTGTTGAAGATGCAACCCGGCGAGGTGTTCACCGACGGGGTCGTGACACCCAATCCCGCAGCAGAGCCGATCGCCGAATATCTGCAAAAGGACCTCGGCAGGCGGCTGGCCGATGGGATCGAGCGATTCACGCTGACGATGACTATCGGCGAGACGGGAGACCCGTTCGACGATTCGACACGCCGGTGGCCGCTGCACCGACGGCGCATCATGATGGGCACGCTGACCCTCGACCGGCTGGTCGCCGACCAGGAGCAGGGCTGCGAGAGGCTCAGCTTCAATCCCTGCCTGCTGCCCGAGACAGGCATCCGGGCATCGAACGACCCGGTGCTGGCCCTGCGGCGAACGGCCTATGCCTTTTCCAGCAAGCGGCGCGGCGCCATTCCCTGCCCGTTCAGCGGCAGCAGAGACACGACATGAGCAGCGGCGGCTGGCTGAACGACTATGTGAACGCGCTGCCCGAAAAGGGATGGTTCAAGTTCCTCTCGCGCACGGTGATCCTGCCCTGGTGGATCTGGCGCGAGGGCAAGCCGCCGCTTCCCGGCGGCCCCCGCGTGTCGCAGCAGACGAGCGACAATGTCCAGCGGATGATGAACCTGCTGATGCCGCTGAAGGATGGATCGCCGATCGGCCGCGCGAAGGCGGTGATGGCGCTCGCGCAGAACGTGGACGAAATCTTCGCCGGCCTCGACAATGTCGGAACCGTGCACACGGCGCGATTCCTTCTGGTCGAGAACTATATCTGCATGCTGTCGGTTTATGATGGGGATTTCGACAATTATATCCGCGACTTCATCTCGACGATCGGCAGCGTGTTCGATGCCTTGATGCTGCTGGTCGAGGGCGGTGACAGGTTGCGCCCCTGCGAGAAGAACATCGAGACCTTCATCGACTGGGTGCGCGCGCATGACCTGTTCCAGGCGCCGGACTATCCCATCGACCTGTTCGACCTGCAGGCCGGGGAGGCTGGGCAGGCCGGAAGCGGGCAGAGGCTCGAGGACCTGCCGCGCGCACTGATCCTGCAGCTTCACGCCAACCGCAACATCTCGCTGGGCGGCGGCTATCGCGGCTATCCCGGCCATTCGGCGGCCGAGATCCGGAACAAGCTGGGAGACGGCTGGTGACGGCGGCATTCGAACCGGCCAGTCTGCAGGGCAACATCCTGCGCGGCTATACCCTGCCGTTCGTTCGCCACCTGCTGCTGGAGGTGACCGACCGGGGTGCGGCCCGCCGTTTCCTCGCAGCAGCCGCCGCCGATCACACACTGGCAGCGGCCACGACGGCAACGGTCCCGCGGATCACGCGGGCGGCCGATTGGGCAGACAGGCTGCCGGTCCGCTTCAACATCGGCCTGACCTTCGAGGGGCTTCGGGCGCTCGGCCTGGCCGACCGGCATCTTGCCAGTTTTCCGCTGGATTTCCGTCAGGGAATGCCGGGCCGCGCAGCAAAGCTGAGCGATGTCGGAGACAGCGCCCCCGACAAGTGGCACAAAGCCTTCAGGCAACCGGAACGGCTGCACATGGTGGCGACGATCTATGCGCGCGAGGCGGCGCTGCTCGATCCGGTCCGGGTCGCTGTGGAACAGAGCTTCGCCCTGCTCGGCGCGTTCAACGGATCCAGCCGGCCAGACGGCACGGTGCATTTCGGCTATGTCGACGGCATCTCGCAGCCGCGGTTCGCGGGTGTCCACGATCCGGCCATGCACGGCGTGGACGAGCCCCGGGATCCTCTTGGCACCGTGCTGCTGGGTCATCCGACGCATTTCGAGGGGCTTGCGTTCGCGGTTCCGTCGCCACCTGCGCTGGGGCAGAACGGCGCCTTCAACGCCTTTCGCGTGCTGAAGCAGGATGTTGCCGCGTTCGAGGCATTCCTCGACCGGGCTGCAGACTTTCTGCTGGTGCACCCGGATGCCGAAGTGCTGATGCCGTCCGGAGCCCAGAGCAACGTGAAACCAGGTGCAAGCCGGCGCGACGCGCTGCGCGAGGTTGTGGCGGCCCAGATGCTGGGGCGCTGGCGCAACGGCGTGCCCTATGCGCTTTCGCCCGATGCCCAGTTGCCGGACCCGCCGGCCAACCCCCATTCGCCGACCAACTTCGATTATGGCCGCGCCTCCCGCTGCCCGGCGGGTGCCCATATGCGCCGGGCCAATCCGCGCGGGGGCCATATTGTGCAGCGCGTTGCCAACCGGACCCGCCGGCTGGTCCGGCGCGGCGTGCCCTATGATCTGACACCCGAGGAGAGCGGCGACGGGCTGCCCGAACAGGGGCTGCTGGGCAATTTCATCGGGGCCAGCATCAGCGGCCAGTTCGAAGCCGTGATGTGCGATTGGCTGAACCTCGGGCTGCAGGATCCGGACATTACCGGCACGAACGATCCGCTGCTCGGCGCCAACACCGTCGAGACGAGCGCTTTCGATCTGCGGCTCAGCAATGGCGGCAGCATCCGGCTGACGGGTTTCCCCAGGTTCGTCATCACGCGGGGCGGCGCGTACACCTTTCTGCCAAGCCTGCCGGCGATCCGCTATATCGGGGCTCTTGGCAGCTAGGCCGGTTTCCCGCCGGGTCAGCCCTGCAGCTCGGCCAGCGCCTGCTCGATCCGCACCAGCATGGGCGAGGCACCCACCGGCAAGATGGCGGCCTGCGCCTTGCCCAGGTGCGCCAGGGCCTGCGGCTTTCGCTTGCGCAGCTTGTGCAGCAGGCCAAGGATCATGTCGCAGCGGGCATGGTAAAAGCCGTCGGTATCCCAGTGCGGGTTCGTGCGGACGCGGTCGATCAGCGCCAGTATCCGCCGCTCCCCCCAGAGCATAACACCCGCAAGCGCCCCGAAATTGCGGAGCAGCACGCCGGGCGATGCGCCGCCTTCGCCTAAGAGTATCTGCAGATAGACCTCGCTCAGGAACAGCCGGTTCCAGTCGGCGGCGATCTCCATCCCCTCGGCTTCCCGCATCTTGATGGTGGCCTCGATCTGGTGCAGCCCGTCGGTGATCCGTCCGTTCAGCGCATAGGCAAGGCCCAGCATCGTCTGAGGCACGCCTGCAAACATCCGGCAGCCCGACGCCTCGCAGCTGGCCAGATAGTCGTTGACCGCCTCGACCGCGCCGGGCGCCCTGCACGGCACCATCGCGCCGACGCGCGTCGATTCGGCGATCGCGATCTCGAACTCGGCCCGAGCAAGCTGGCGGGCTTCCTCGGCAAGCACCAGCGCTGACCGGTGATCGTCGGTCACCACCGACACCAGCGCCTTCATGGCGGCGCCGTATCCCAGCGCGCGCGCATCGCTGCGCTGCGCTCCGTGCAGAACCAGCTGTTCGGCCGCTTCGCGCGCGCCCTGCACCCGCCCGCGGGTCAGCTCGTTCCAGCCGAGCATCGCGAAATAGAAATTCTCGAGATAGGGATCGTCGAACCGGGTCAGCGCCGCGTCGATCTCGGCCCGCCGGGCGGCAAATTCGGCATTGGACAGGGGCGCGGACCGGACACAATAGGTGCTGACCGACAGCTCGCTGACAAGCGCGTAGGCGATCGATTTCGGATCGCCGACGCGCCGCGCCATCGCCGTCAGCTGCCGTTGCACGGCCAGGGCATCGTGGAAGCGGCTGTTGGCAACCAGGCACGAAACATGATGGTGCAGGAAAAGCACATGGTCGCCCGTGTCCGCGGCCCGTGCAAGAAAGGGCCCGACGCGTTCGACCAGCCCGATCATCGTCTTCACGTCGAGGGAGATGTTCAGGCAGAGCGCATATTGGGCGAGCAGGCCGATCAGCTCGTCGTCGCCCGCAATGCGCGGATCGGCCTCGACCAGGGCCAGCGCGTCGGCAAAGTAGCGGGAAGCATCGGAGTGGGCGAAGATGCCGAGGCTCTTGGTGCCGGCCAGCACATTGAAGCGGAAGGCCCTGTCGGCCTGTGCGGACCTGGCGGCGTGATAGGCAAGCGTTTCGGCCACCTCGACCAGGCGGTCGGCATTGCGCGCTTCGATCGCGCCCGCAATCGCTGCATGCAGGTCCGCGCGGCGTTCGGCGACGAGGCTGTTGTAGAGTGCGTCCCTGAGCAGCGCGTGCTTGAACATGGAATAGGAGCTGCTGCCGTCGCGGTAGATGATGTCCAGCGCATGCATCCGCTGGAGGGCAGCCGCCACGGCATCGGGGTCGCCGACCAGCGCCGACAGCAGCTCCGGATCGAACCGGCGTCCGATCGCGGCCGCTGCCTGCAGCAACGCCCGGTCCGGGGCGGCAAGCTGCTCCATTCGGGCTTCCAGCAGGCTCTGCATACTGACGGGGAGCGCGGAGTCCCCTGTGCGGCCGTCGAAGACTGCGCGCCCGTCCTCGATCGTCAACGCGCCCTGCTCGATGAGGAAGTTCAGCAGTTCCTCGCCGAACAGCGGGTTTCCACCGGCGCGCTCGACGATCTGCTGCACCAGATCGTCGGGAAGCGACTGCACCCCCAGCCGGGTCGCTGCGAGGTTGCGGATATCCTCCGCGCCCAGCGGGGTCAGCGGAAGGGTCGTGACGCCCGGCAGGCCCAGCCATCCGGGCACATGCTCCGGCCGCCGAGTGAGCAGCACGAACAGGTTGGGAAAGCCGCCCTCGGCAATCAGCCTGGTCAGTATGTCCGCCGACGCGTCATCGATCCAGTGGATGTCCTCGATCAGCAGCACCACGGGGCGGCTTGCGCACAGCGACCTGACGAGCGCGTGCAGCAGGTCCCGAGTGCGCAGGCCGCGCAGCACGCCGTCCATCGCGTCCAGCACGCCGCCCGCCGGCGCAAGCCCGAGCGAGTTGATCAACAGCCCCAGTGCTTCCGGCGTGTCGAGCCCGGAGCGCGCGAGCCCTTCCTTCAGCCGGGCCGACACGAGCCCGGGGTCGTCGTGGCTGTGAATGCCGAACGAGCTGCGCACGACTTCGAGGAACGGCAGAAGCGGCACCAGCTGGCCCGTTGCCATGCAGTGGCCGGTGAGGCGCGTGAAGTCCGCGGCGCGGTCCGAGTTGAGCAGTTCGAAGACCAGCCGCGTCTTGCCGAGGCCGGGCTCTGCCACCAGATCGACCACGCGCAACCCTGTCAGGCTCTGCGCCATCTGGTCCTCGAGGATCGCGAGCTCCCGGCTCCGGCCGACATGTTGGCTGAGCCCCCTTGCCAGCGACGCATCGAACCGGGTCGCGCTTTCGCGGATGTCCGTGAGCTGCCAGAGCTTCTGCGCCCGCGCCACCCCCTTCACCAGATGCTCGCCGTCGAACCGCAGCTCCACCAGCCATTCGACGAGTTGCCGTGTCGTGTCGCACAGGAGCACCCCGCCGGGCTTCGCGAGCGCCTGGATCCGCGACGCGAGGTTCACCGTGTTGCCCACCGCCGTCGTCTGCGCGCCTTCGCCCTCAACCGCGGCCACCACCACCGCGCCCGAACTGATGCCAACCCGCATCACAGGGCGCACGCCGAAACCGGCCTGAAAGCGGTCGGCCGCGTTGTGGAAGGCCGCATGGATTGCAAGGCCGGCCCGGCAGGCCCTCAGCCCGGCATCCTCCAGCCCCTCGGCCATTCCGAACACGGCCATGATGCTGTCGCCGGCAAAGCCCCGCACCACGCCGCCATGGGCATGAACGACACCCACCAGCAGGTCATAGGTCATGCGGGTAAAGGGCACGGCCTCTTCCTCGCCAAGCCGCTCGACAGTTGCGGTGTAGCCGACCATGTCGGTGAACAGCACCGACACGAGCCGGCGTTCCCCGGCCTGCCGGGGCATCAGCAGCGAGAGTGCGCCGGAGCCGGACATGCGTTGCGTTATGCGGCCATCAGGCCGCATAGGCCAGCCCGAGGCCGGGCCGCGGCCAGCGACCCTTGTATATGCGGCCCGTGCTCGACGCGGTGATCCACACATCCTGCATGTCGGCCCCGCCGAAGCAGAGGTTGGTGGTGAAAAGATCGGGGACCGGGACATGCGTGGTCGCGCCGTCGGTGCCGAACACCCAGATCCCGCCCGTGAAAAGGGTGCCGACGCAGACATTCCCCGAGGCCTCGACCTTCAGGCTGTCGAGATACTGGTAGCCCGCAAGGGTCTGCACCACGCGGCCGGGCATCCCCGGAAGCGGCCCGGGCGCAAGCTTGCCCGGCCCTTCCACGCCGATCGCCCAGAGCCGCCCGAAATCGGTGTCCGCAACATAGAGGTCCGAGCCATCCGGCGACAGGCCGATGCCGTTGGGGCGCGACACCACCGCTGCCCGCACCAGGGTGCCGCCGTCGATGGTTGCGAAATAGATCGCGCCCCGGCGCAGGCTGTCGGGATCGCTGAAGCCGGAATCGGAGAACCAGAAGCCGCCGCGCGCCGCATCGAAGACGATGTCGTCGGGCGCCAGCAGCGGCTGGCCGTCGAAGCGGTCATACAGCGTGGTGACCGCCCCGGTCGCGAGGTCGACCCGCTGGATCGATCCCCGTGTGTAACGTCTGCCCCGGCCCGGCGCTGGCACGGTGATCGGCGGGTCGCCAGGCCCCGCGCCCGGTGCCGGCACGACCATGAAGTCGTACACGCCGCCATTGTTGCACACATAGGCCGCGCCGTCGGGGCCGATCGCGACACCGTTCGGCCCGCCCGCAAGCTCTGCCACAACCGTTGCCGCGCCGGCTCCGGGGGCAAGGCGGCACAATGTCGTCTTCAGGATATCGACGAACAGCAGCGAGCCGTCGCGGAGCGCCACCGGACCCTCCGGAAAGCCCAGGCCGCCGGCCACCAGCTGCAAGTCAAGACCAGTATCCATCGCGTCACGCCCCCTCAAAACGCCCAGACCCCGCAATCTAGAACAGGGCCCTGCCGCCGTGAAGAAGCAGTTTGAATGTCGGAAACCGGAATAACCGCGCCGCAGGCATCACTGCTCCCCGGCGCCCTTGGCGGGCCCCCATGGCCCGGCCTATGGTGCCGGCGTGAGCGACGTCTTTATTTCCTATGCCCGCGCACGGGCGCGGCAGGCGGAAGCCCTGGGGGCGCTGCTGAAATGCCGCGGTATCGCTGTCTGGCGGGACGACGACATTCCCCCCCACCGGCCGTTCGCCGACGTGATCGCCGAGCGCCTGGACATGGCGCGCGTGGTCATCGTGCTGTGGTCGGAAGAAGCCGCCCGGTCGGACTGGGTGCGGGCCGAGGCCGAACAGGCCCGGATGGCCGGGAAGCTGGTGCAGCTGACACTGGATGGTGCGCCCCTGCCGCTGCCGTTCAACCAGATCCAGTGCGAGGATCTGTCCGGCTGGCTGGGTGACGGCGAACCGAGGGCGATCGGCAAGGTGCTGGCCAGCGTGCTGGAGCTGCTGGGCAGAGCTTCGCCCGAGGCGGCGGCCGCGCCCGCGCGGCAGGACGGCCGCGCCCGCATCCACCTTGCCCTTGCGACCGAAACCGAGCTTGGGTCCGACATGCGGGCCGAAATCGCGGCGGCACTTGGCAACCAGCCCGCACTGAAAGTGCTGTCAGACCTGAAGGAAGCGCCCGACTATCGGCTTGAGGTGCAGGCGCGCATGGCGCTCGGCCGGGTGCGCGCGACCGTCAGGCTCCTTGCGACCGATGGCGGCGACCAGCTCTGGAACGGGCGTTTCGAGGCCGCCGACGCGGAGCTGTTCGACTGGCAGGCGCGGGTGACGGACGAGGTGGCCGCCAATGTGGAGGCCGTCGTCCGCCGGCGGCGGCTGGCAAGGGCCGCACAGGCGCCCGAGGGGCGGTCGAGCCGGCGAATGGCGGCGGCTGCGGCCATCAACCGGATGACGGCGGACGGCTTCCGCGAGGCGCTTGTGCTGCTGGAGGACGAGATTGCAGCGCCCGAACCGGATGCCGAGGCGCGCGCGCTCGGAGCGCTGGCCCACGCCAGTCTCTGGATCGGCGGCTATGAAGGGACCGGCGCCGACAATCGCGACGCGTGCGAGACGCTTGCGCGCGCGGCCCTGCGCCAGACCGATTCAACTCCATTTCCCACCGGGCTGTCCGCGGTGTCGCTCGCCCATGTCGGCGGGCCGGTCGAGGTGAGCCTGGCCCTTGTCGACCGCATCCAGTCGCTGACGCCGGGCTTTGCGCCGGGCCTGATGTGGGCAGGCCAGGTGCGGTTGATCGCCGGCCGGGCGGACGAGGCGATCGAGCGGCTGGAGGCGGCTCAGCGGCTCGACCCGCGCATGGCGGTCCGGCCCCTGCTGCTTGGCTATCTGGGCGCTGCCCGCATGCTGTCAGGCGATCTGCGGGCAGCCCGTGCCACGCTGCTTGAGGCTGCTGGCACGACGGGCGCGCTGCCGATGGTCAACCTGTTCCTGGCCTCGGCCCATGGGCATCTGGGCGACCGGGACGCCCGCGCGGCAATTCTGCGGTCCGCAGCCCTTGTCGCCCCGCCCGACCAGTTCCGCCTGCCGCTGGTGCCGGCCTTCAGGGATCTTCTGCACGAGGGCCTTTCGCGCTGAGGCCGGACGCGACCGCGCGTCGGTGGGCTGCCCTCCGGAGGCGCAGGAAGCCCGCCTGCAGGAAACAGGCAGAGATGATGAGGGCGGCACCGGCAAGCGTGCGCCAGGCAAGATGTTCCCCGAAAAAGAGGAAGCCGAACAGGGCGAGCCAGGGCAGCGCCGAATATTCGAACGGGGCCAGCCGCTGCGCCTCCTGCGTGGCAAACGCGCGCGCGAAAAGCCACAGCGAGAGCGCTCCGCACAGCCCCGCGGCTGCAAACGCCGGCAGATCGCCGTTCGCCGGGCGGGTCGGCCCGGCCCAGCCCGGCATGGCCAGTGCAGCAAACAAAACCAGCGCCGGAACCAGGGCCCCGAGCAGACTGACGGCGGTTGCATCGTCCCGCTCGGCCCGCGCCCGCAACAGCACCGTTGCAAGCGCATAGGTGAGCGCGCTGACAAGCGCAGACACGATCCCCTCGAGCCGGGGAGGCGAGATGTCGCCGGCTGCCGACGCGCCGGCAACCAGAACGCCCAGAAACCCGAGAACCCCGGCAACGACGGAGCGAAGCTCGATCTGCTCTCCCAGAAGCAGCGCGGCGAGCGGCGGAACCATCAGCGGCGCAACGAAGAACAGGGTGATGGTTTCCGCCAGCGTCAGGCGGGTGACCGCGAAGAAGAATGTGACAGCCGACACGGCGATGATGAGGCCCCGCAGGATATGCAGGGGAAGCATCGCTGCCGTGATCTGCGGCCGCGCCGCGCCCCACCACAGCAGAAAGGTGAAAAGGGCGGCGAACAGATAGCGCCAGGCATTGGCCATCACGACGGGATAGGTCTGCAGGGCATGCTTCAGGATCACGTCCATGACGCAGATCAGGAAGACGCCGAGGAGGTAAAGGAAAGCGGGCCCGGCGGTCATCGAAATCGAACATGCCGTTCAGATCGCGACGTTGGCAAGCGCGGCAGTCGCGAGGCCGGCGTCACAAAGCAAGGCCGACTGGTGCGTCGGTCGTATCCGAACATGGCTCGCGCCCATCCGGAAATCGACAGGACCGGCCAAATGGCGCAGGAAGGGCTGGCCATGATCTTGCGCACCCTGTTTCCGACCGTCTTCTACGAAGGCGACCTTGCCGACCCTGCTCTCCTTGCAGAACTTGCCCACAGCGCCCGCAGCCTTGCAGCCGACGATGTGGCCGGGCGCCGCTGGTGCCGCGCAAACGGTTATCCCGGCTACACCAGCTATGCCTCGCTCGCCGACCTCCCGACGCGCGACCCGGCCTTCCGGCTGCTGGCCCGCAGGCTTGCGCCGCACGCCGCCGCCTTCGCCAGAGCCGCCCATCTCGATCTCGGCGGCCGGCGCCTCCGGCTCGACAGCCTGTGGGTCAATATCCTGAAGCCCGGCGGCGGCCACAGCGGCCACATCCATCCGCACAGCATCGTGTCGGGCACCGTCTATGTAGAGGTGCCCGAGGGGGCCGCGGCCCTCAGGATCGAGGATCCGCGCCTGCCGTTGATGATGGCGGCGCCGCCGCGCGAACCCGATGCTCCCGCAGAGGCCCGCCCCTTCCTCTATCTCCACCCCCGGCCCGGCACGGTGTTCCTGTGGGAAAGCTGGCTGCGCCACGAGGTTCCCCAGGGCAGGCGCAAAGGCGACCGGATCAGCATCAGCTTCAACTATGCCTGAAGCAGGTTATCTCGACATTGCGATGGCTGCTGCTGCTATCGCCTCTTCGATTATCTCGATGCCGGCGTTGCCTGCCGCTTTGCCGATAACCGGCTGCGGGTAAACCGGCACGATTGGACTTGCCCACGGCGCGCCCCTTGCCGATGGCGCACCCCTTGCCCATGGCGCGCCCCCTGCCTTTGCCGGGCTGGTCCGGCCGGCCCCGGCGGCAAGCACCGATCCCCCCCGGTTTGCCTTCCTCACCTGCACCGCGAATGCCGTTGTTGCCCCTGTCCATGCCAAGGCTATGCCCGTGGTCCTGGTGCCCGACCAATGGGCCGCCTGGCTCGGCGGCGCCCCGGCCGAGGCGTTCCAGAACCCCCTCGACAACGACCGACTGCCGATCATCGAGCGCGGGCAAGGCCGGCTTCTGAAGGTGAAGACAAGGGCGTATCCGGTCGCTTGCCGACACCCCCGGCTTCCGCCGCCCGCCGCCCGCGATCCCCTCAGGGAAGCGCCGCGGTTTCCACCGGCACCCGGCGATAGCGCACCTCGGTTCCGCCCGGCAGTTCGCGCACAAGCGCCGTCACGGCCCCCGACGGCGCTTCCCGCTCGATCCGGAGCCGGGCGGCCGGATCCTCGGCAAGGCTGAACCGGTCCCCGCCCAGTGAAACCAGCGTGCGCTCGGGCCTCCGGCCCTGCCGCAGCAGGGCCGCGCCATGGTCGGCCACGATCTCCAGCTCTCCGTAACGCCCGGCCAGAAGCTCGGGCTGCCCCTGTGCCTTTCGCCCCACCTTCAGCGTCTCCAGCACATGGGCCGCAAGCCGGGGCAGCGCAGGGCCCTCGGCCTCCAGCGCCCTCAGCTGCGCTGTCCGCAGCGCATCGGCTTGCGGAACGGCAATGTCGGGCGCAACGCCAACCCCTTCCCAGTTCGAGGCGGTGAACGGGTTCACGGGCGTTCCGCCCGAAATGAAGATGCGAAATCCATCCGCCGTCCGGTGAACCGTTCCGGGGTTGGCCGCGCCGCCCGTCCGCTCGCCCACCACAGTCGCCCGTCCGGCCGCCTGCAAGGTATAGGCAAGGGCTTCTGCTGCCGATCCGGTCCGCCCGCTTACCAGGATGAACAGGGGCACATCCACCCGCGGCGCGCGGCTCGCCTCCACCGGCGACAGCTCCAGCCGCTCCGGCCCCCGGCGCGACTTGAACCGGTTGGCCACCCGGCGCGGGTCGGCAACGAACTGTTGCACCAGATAGCCCACCATCGCCGGCGATCCGCCCCCGTTGTCGCGCAGGTCGATGATCAGCGACGGCGCGCTTGCCACGAAGGCAAGCGCCGCATCGGCTGCCGCCACGGCCGGCGCCGCGGCGGAATCGATGGGGGCGAACTGGTCGATCTTCACATAGCCCACCCCGCCGGCAAGCACGCGCGCTTCGACAAAGCCATGGTTTGCCCGCGACAGGTCGGCAAATGGCGGCTGCAGCAGCTGCGCCCCCGCCCCGGGCAGGGCCCAGCTCACCGAAAAATGCTGGTCTTCGGGCAAAAGCCTGCGCGTCAGCTCCCAGGCCAGATCGCGCGGATCGGCCAGCCGGTCGAAGGCCCCGGCCGCGGCATCCGCTTCCAGCGCATCGGCCACACGCTCCGCCCGCGCCGCATCATAGAATTCCGCCCGGATCAGGCCGGCGATCCGGCTGACCGCCCGCCTCGGCTTGATCGCCCGGTCTTCCTGCCCGGCCGGCGCCTGCAGTGCCTGGGCCGGGGCCGCCCCGGCCGAACCGGCCCCCAACAGCGACAGTCCGGCGATCAACGCCACCGGCAGCGCTGCCATTCGCGTCAGCTCCATGCCATGCTCCCGGGGGGCCGCCCGGCCCCCGTTTCTCCCGCCGGTCAGTCTGCCACCGGAAAAAGCCTGCGCCAAGTGCCAGACTTGCGGAGTAGCACTCCGCATGACAGGCTTGGACATTGAGGGATTGCAAGGGAACGGATGCATGGAACGCTTCGACGTCGTGATCGTCGGCGCCGGCCTCAGCGGCATCGGCGCCGCCTGGCACCTGAAGGACAGGTGCCCGGGCAAAAGCTTCACCATTCTGGAAGCGCGAGATGCAATCGGCGGCACCTGGGACCTGTTCCGCTATCCCGGCATCCGCTCCGACAGCGACATGTTCACGCTGGGCTATGTGTTCCGCCCCTGGACCGAGCAGAAGGCCATCGCCGACGGGCCCGACATCCTGAAATATGTGAACGAAACCGCGCGCGAAGGCGGAATCGATCGCCACATCCGCTTTCGTCACAAGGTCCGCGAAGCCCATTTCGACAGCACGACCGGCCGCTGGCAGGTCGTTGCCGACACGCCCGACGGCGAGCGTTGCTTCGGCTGCCGGATGCTGCTGATGGCGGCGGGCTACTACAGCTACGACAATCCCCACAACCCGCACTTCGAGGGCGAGGAGAGCTTTGGAGGCCGGATGTTCCACGCCCAGCACTGGCCCGAGAAGCTGGACTATCGGAACAAGCGGATCGTCGTGATCGGCTCGGGCGCCACGGCTGTCACCATCGTGCCGGTGGTGGCTCGGGACGCCGCGCATGTGACGATGCTGCAACGCTCGCCCACCTGGATGGTCTCGAGGCCTGCAACCGACCGGGTCGCCAATTTCGTGCGGGCCATCCTCCCCGGCATGGCGGCCTACAAGCTGATCCGCTGGCGCAACGTGCTTTGGCAGCACCTCGTCTTCAAGCAGGCGCGCAGCAACCCGAAGAAGGTGAACAGGCGGCTGACCGAGATGCTGCTGAAGGAACTGCCCGAGGATGTGGTGCAGGCCCATTTCCAGCCCAGCTACAATGTCTGGGAACAGCGCCTGTGCCTGGTTCCCGACAGCGACTTCTTCAACGCGGTGAGGGACGGCTCGGCAACCGTCGTGACCGACCGGATCGCCCGCTTCGACGCGGGCGGAATCCAGCTGCAGTCGGGCAAGCGCCTCGACGCCGACATCGTCGTCAAGGCAACCGGCCTCAGGCTGCAGGTGCTCGGCGGCGCGAAGGTGACAATCGACGGACAGGAGGTCCACCCCAACGACCGTTATGTCTATCGCGGCATGATGCTGGAGGGGCTGCCGAACCTTGTCTATGTGTTCGGCTATTTCAACGCCTCCTGGACGCTCAGGGCCGATCTTACCTGCGAATTCGCCTGCCGGCTGTTGAACGCGCTCGACAATCCCACCACGCCGATTGCCGTGCCCGAGCGCAAGATCGCCGTGGAGGACGAGCCTTGGCTCCTTACCTCGGGCTATGTTCAGCGCGCGCGCGACACGCTGCCGCGCCAGTCCGGCACCGATCCCTGGCGCGACACGCAGGATTATCTGCGCGACCGCAAGTCCATCCGCGAGGACAGCCTTGCCGACGGCACGCTGCAGTTCAAGCCGCTCAGCCCGGCGGCTGCGATGGCCGAATCCGCAGCGCAGATCTGATACCGCATCCCGCCGACCATCACCTATCCGCGCAGCAGCAAGCACGACCGCGCGCCGGCCGACAGGCCAAACGCGAAGAGCCGTCCGCATCGAGCCTTGGTATCAGGCCCGCTGATACGGGCATCATGCCGCCGCGCGCACGCCCACCGGGTCGCCGGTCGCAAGCGACGCCGGCATGATCACCGGCGGGGTCTGCTTGCTGTACAGGCGGAACAGGCGCTCGAAATGCTGCGCCGGTGTCGAGATGTGGGATTGCCGGGCCCCGATCGCCGCCACGCGCAGCTCGTCCGGGCTGCGGTTCAGCAGCCGATGGATCGCATTGCGCGCGGCAATCGGGTTGCCGGCCTCGTAAAGCTCGGTCCAGGCCGGGTCTGCAGCGTCGGTGCAACCCCCTTCCGACGGCAGGATCAGCGGAATGCCCGTCGCAAGCCCCTCGCTGGCAACCAGCCCGAAGGTCTCGGCCCGGCTGCCGTGGATCATCGCATCCGACGAGGCCAGGATCCGCGCCAGCTGCTCCCGATCGCCGATGTGGCCCAGCAGCTTCACGTTGCCGGCAGCCTTTGCCGCTTTCGTCACCCGCTGGTTGGCAAAGCCATTGCCGATCTGGATCATGGCAACCTGCTCGTCGCGCAGCGCGCCGACGGCCTTGAACACCACCGGCCACTGCTTTTCATAGTGGTGGCGCCCCACCCCCACCAGCAGCTGCGCCGAAGGCGGCAGGCCGAAGCCGGCCAGCAGCTGGCGCCTGAGTTCCAGATCGCGCTTGCGCGGATGGAACAAATCTGTGTCGACTCCCAGCGGAATCAGCTGGCTGTCGATATCGGCCTGGCGCTTGATCCGCCTGCCGAACCACCTGCTTCCCACGATCACGCTGTCATACCGCCGCGCGGTGCGGGCCAGATAGCGCCAGTATCCCACGGCGGCCTTGTCGACCGTGTCGGCCTTCAGCCAGTCCTGCGTCCAGACCTGCAGGTGGGCTGCAACGGGATCGGCGTGCATGAATAGCGCCTTGTGTGCCCGCATCGCCGCGCGGCCCTGCCAGTTGGCAACGATCCAGGCACCCCGGAACGGGGAGGATGCTTCCACCACGTTCGGCTTCAGTGTGTCCAGCAGGGCATGCACGGGCCGCGCGTTCCAGAACACATGGTAGCGCTTGTCGACCGGGATCGCGGGCGCCTTCACATAGATCACCTGGCCGCCCTCGCGCGGCTCCACCCGATCCTCGGGGCCGGGCGCGATCACGCTCACCTTCACGCCGTTCTGGTGGCCGAAGGCCAGCTTGGCGTCGATGTAGGTCTTCACGCCGCCGCCAAGCGGGGCGTAGAATTCGGCCACGTCAACGATATGCATTCCGGTCCCCCCTCATCAGCGGCTTTCCGCCGATTGCACTTCGTCGCGCGGGATCGGCTTGAAGCCGAGGCCCCGCAGATAGTTCATGGTCACGGTCGCTTCCGACAGGCCGGCGTTGAAACGCATCGTCACATCGGCCGCCTTCGGCTTCGAAAGCCCCACCCTCGGGTTGCGGGTGAAGGTTGCGCCGTCCTGCCGAAAGTTGAACTTTCGCTGGCCCGAAGGCGAATGGAAGGCGCCCAGCGCATACGCGCCAGGCTCGGGAAGCGGCACGCAGACCTTCGCCGGGCCCGAAGCCGGCACCGGCACCGTCACCCGGTGATAGGCCTTGCCTTCGGCCACCAGCTCATGGTGGTTGCGCATGAAATCTCCCTCGGTGCCGGGCCACAGCTCGACGCGAAGGCTGCCCTCGCGGGTCTTGAACCCGCCGATGGTCAGCAGCACGGCATCCCTGCCCGATCCGTTCCGGCAGGCGGCAGCGTCCGGGCCCAGTATCTCTGCGGCAACTGCCGGACACACAGCGGAAAAGGCGGCAAGCGCCGCCGGAACGATCACCGATCGCATCAGATACTCCCGGCCGGCTGCGCCAGCCTGTCTTGCGCCCGGTCCTGCACAAGGGCATCGCCGCGGCTTTCGGCAAAGGATGCCCCCGTGTACGAAAGCAGATGGCCTGCAAGGTGCAGCGCACCGGCCGCTGCCATCAGCGCCGCCACCTGCGGCGCGGCAGCGCCCGTCAGCGTCACCCCGATCGCAGCGAACAGCAGCTCCTTGTTCGGCAGGAACGGCAGCCGGGTCACCACCATCCTCAGCGCTCCAAGAACGATCCAGGTGCCCACCTCGACATCGGGCAGCGCGACGATCCAGGCCAGCAGCAACAGCGCCGATCCGATCAGCAGCCGCGCGCAGTGCAACACGAAGACGATGCTGTTTTCCCGCGCCGAAAGGCTCATCACCCGGGCGGAAAACAAGAGGATCGCCAGGCTGACCGAAATCACCAGGGCAAAGCCGAACCCGACGGAGCGCATCGCGGGGCCACTGAAGGCCTGCTCGACGGCCGGGCCCCCGCCCATCGACAGCGCCATGCCCAGCATCAGCAGCGTCGCCACATTGCCGGCGAGCGCCGATGTGATCGCCACGTCCTTCACGGCGGCCAGCGGCCCTGCGCCCACTTCGCGCGCACCCAGCGCTTTCCTCGCCCAGACGAACAGATAGGCGTCACCCGAATAGCCGAAGATCGCCTCGTTCAGCACCCGCTTCTTAGAAAAAATGGCAACCGACCGGGGCGTCAGCGGCCACCAGCGGCGGAAGATCACATATTCCGTCACGGGCGTTGCCATGTACGAGATGGCGACCAGCAGATAGAACAGCGGGTTGGCCGGCAGCACAGCCAGCACTTCCTGCCAGCCGATCTGCACAACCGCACTGCCAAGATAGGCAAGGATCGCCGCCGACAGCCCGAACGACAGCAGGCGCTTTGCCCCCGGCGAAAGGCTGATCGCCGATTGCCGCCGCACGCGGCTGGCTTCGGGGGCCTGCAAAGAAGACTCGTGTTCCATACTGGATGCCGAGCTAGGCGCCGATTGCGACCGGAAAGGGGCAGCATCGCGCCCGAACTGCGCCATCACCCTTGCCGGTTGGTAAACGAACCCGCCTCACCATGGGATCTCGGCCCCGTCCCAGGCCCGGAAACTGCCGCTGTCATCGGGGCCGAGCCCATCCATCACCGCCCATAGCCGGGCCGCCGCCTGCCCGGCCGTGAACAGCTTTTCCGGCGCGACATTGCGCTGGAAGGGTTTCGACATGCCGGTGTCCACCGTGCCCGGATGCAGCGCCACGATGCAGCCTTGCGGGTTCTTGCGCCGCAGTTCCACCGACAGGGTGCGAACCAGCTGGTTCGCTGCCGCCTTCGATGCGCGATAGCTGTGCCAGCCCCCCAGCCGGTTGTCGCCGATAGAGCCCACCCGCGCCGTCAGCACCGCGAACAGGGCAGGGGCATCCCGCCGCAGCCGCGGCAGAAAATGCTTTCCCACCAGCGCCGGCAAAACCGTGTTCACGCGAAAACTCTCCAGCATCCACTCGGCCGAGATCTGCCGCCAGTCCCGCTCGGGGCCCGCGCCGTCGCGGTGAAGCAGCCCCGCCGCCACGATCACATGGCTCAGCCCCTCGCCGGCCGCGTCGGCTGCCGCTGCAATCGTCGCCTCGTCGCCCACGTCGATCGCCGGGCGCGACAGCCGGATCACGTCCGCCCCGCGCGCCTCCGCCACGCCCGCCAGGGCCCCGCCGATCCCGCCGGATGCCCCGACGACGACGATCCGCCCGGGATCAGAGCGGGATGTTGTCATGCTTTTTCCAGGGGTTCGTCAGCTGCTTCGTCCGCAGCTTCCGCAGGCCCACCGCAATCCGCAACCTCGTGCTCCGCGGGCTGATCACTTCGTCGATGAAGCCCATGCTGGCCGCCACGAACGGGTTCGCAAAGCGGCTTTCATACTCCTTCGTCCGCTCGGCGATCTTCTCGGGGTCGCCGATGTCCTTGCGAAAAATGATCTCGACCGCGCCCTTTGCCCCCATCACCGCGATCTCGGCCGTGGGCCAGGCATAGTTCAGGTCGCCCCGCAGATGCTTGGAAGCCATCACGTCATAGGCCCCGCCATAGGCCTTGCGGGTGATGACGGTGATCTTGGGCACGGTCGCCTCGGCATAGGCGAACAGCAACTTGGCGCCGTTCTTGATAATGCCGTTATGCTCCTGCGCGACACCCGGCAAAAAGCCCGGCACGTCGACGAAGGTGATGATGGGGATGCTGAACGCGTCGCAGAAGCGCACGAAACGGCCGCCCTTCTTCGAGGCCGCGATGTCGAGGCAGCCGGCAAGCACCGTCGGCTGGTTGGCGACGATCCCCACCGTATGCCCCTCGATCCGCGCAAAGCCGACGATGATGTTCGCCGCATGGGCCGGCTGCACCTCGAAGAAATCGCCGTCGTCTGCGATCTTCCGGATCAGCTCGTGCATGTCGTAGGGCCTGGTCGCGCTCGCCGGCACCAGCGTGTCGAGCGAGGGGATGTCGCGGTCGTGCGGATCGAAGCTCTCGCGGTGCGGCGCGCCTGCCCGGTTGTTCAAGGGCAGGAAGTCAAAGAAGTCCCGCGTCCGCACAAGCGCGTCGACATCGTCCTCCATCGCAAGGTCCGCGACACCCGATTTCGTGGTGTGCGTGATGGCGCCGCCCAGCTCTTCCTGCGTCACCACCTCATTCGTCACCGTCTTCACCACGTCCGGTCCGGTCACGAACATGTAGCTGGAATCCTTCACCATGAAGATGAAGTCCGTCATCGCCGGGCTGTACACCGCGCCGCCCGCGCACGGCCCCATGATGAGGCTGATCTGCGGGATCACGCCCGACGCCAGCACGTTTCGCTGGAACACCTCGGCATAGCCCGCAAGGCTCGCCACGCCCTCCTGGATCCGCGCCCCGCCCGAATCGTTGAGGCCGATCACGGGCGCGCCCACTTTCATCGACATGTCCATGATCTTGCAGATCTTCTGTGCGTGGCGTTCGGAAAGGCTGCCGCCGAACACGGTGAAATCCTGGCTGAACACGAACACCAGCCGTCCGTTGATCGTCCCCGATCCCGTCACCACCCCGTCACCCGGCACCTTCTGTGCGTCCATTCCGAATTCGGTGCAGTTGTGCTCGACATACATGTCGAGCTCCTCGAACGAGCCTTCGTCCAGCAATATGTCCAGCCGCTCCCGCGCGGTCAGCCGGCCCTTGGCGTGCTGCGCGTCGATCCGGGCCTGCCCGCCGCCCATGCGCGCGGCTGCACGCCGCTGTTCCAGTTCTTCCAGAAGTTTCAGCACGGCCGGTCTCCCCTCGACATCAGATCTGCGGTCCTCCGCCTAGCGGCGCGCCGGGCGCCTGTCACCATTGCCCGAAACCCTGGTCCAGCAGCGCCAGGAACCGCGCAGCCGCCTCCATCTGCGCCCGGCGCCCCGCCCGGTCGGCCTCGGCCAGCGCATCGGCGCCCCATTGCTCGGCCTGCCACAGGTCGTCGAGGTGCGCGGCGGCAAAGGCGGCTTGCGCGTCCAGCAGCCCTTCCAGCACCGAAAGCCCCAGCACCACCGATCCGGTCAGGGTCACAAGCGGCTGCAGTGGCGCCAGCTGCCAGGGCGAAAGCCCGCCAAGCAGCCTGTGCAGCCGCGCAACCGTCTCCGGCGGCTGGCGCACATGCATCACGCCCGCCGTCCGGCAAAACAGCAGCCCATGCCGCGCCTCCACCGCCTTCAAAGGCGGCTCCCACGCGGCCACCTGCCGCGCAACCAGCTGTTGCGGCCCGTCTGCACGGTAGCAGGTAAGGTCGGTTTCCCCATAGGCCGCGAGCGAGGCTGCAAAGCCCTGCGGGTCTGCGCCCACGATGTCGATCGCCGCATTGGCGACCCCCGTCAGGGGCATCGCTGCGGGCGTCACCTCGTCCGCCACGGCCGCCCACTCAGCCGCGATCGCGCGGGCAAGTGCCTGTGTCGGCACTTCCAGCGGGGCCCGCTTCGGCGTCCGCAGCGGCCGGCCGTCCAGCGCCACCCCCCAGCCGCCCCCGGTTTGGCCGGCGTCGGCTGCCGTCCAGAAGCGCTTCACGGCTTCCACCGCCGGGAAAACCAGCGCGGACCCACCAAGCTGAAGGCACCCCCGGCCGCCATCAGCAGCAGGCCCGCACCCAGCTGCGTGCTGTTCCCGCCCGACTTCCCGGCAACAGCCATTCCCGCCAGCACCACCCCGATCCCGGCCAGCCGCACCAGCGTCATCAGCCAGAGCCTCCGCTCGGCGGGCCTGTCATCAGTCATCGGCCGGCGGGTCCCACCTCAGCGCCCCGCGCATCCGCCACGCGCCATAGAGGAACAGCAGCCCGGCCCCGATCCCGGGTGCATGCACCAGCAGATCGTCCCAGGGCGAAGGCAGGTCGCGCACCAGATCGAACAGGCCGGTACCGGCAAACCACAGCCCGCCCACCAGCAGGGCCCGCGCCGCCCACACGTCCCACGCCGAAGGCTCTGGCTCAGTCATCCAGCAGCGCCTTCAGATGTGCCGCATCCAGCGCCACTGCCGCAGCCCCCGCTTCCAGCAGCTCATCCGCCTCGTGATAGCCCCAGTCGACGCCGAACGCCGTCACGCCCGCCGCAACGCCCATCCCGATATCGAACACCGTATCGCCGATGATGCAGGCCCGGGTGGCGGGCACGCCGGCATCCGTCAGGCACTGCAGCAGCATCGAAGGGTGCGGTTTCGAAGGATGCCGGTCGGCTGTCTGCAGGCTGATGAAGCGCCCGTCGATCCCGTGATGCTCAAGGCACAGCTTCAGCCCCCGGTCGCTCTTGCCAGTCGCGACCGCCAGCAGCCAGCCGTCCGCCTCCAGGTCGGCCAGCAGGTCGAAGATCCCCTCGAACAGTGGCTCCGGGTCCAGGCGCTGGTTGGCCCGCAGGCGCTGGAAGGCCTGTTTGTAATCCTCCGCCAGCCGCGCATGCAGGTCGGCATCGGCATCCGGCAACAGCGCCTGCATCGCCTCCACCAGGCTCAGCCCCACCACGCGGCGCACCAGATGCGGATTCGGATCGGGCAGCCCCATCCGCTGAAAGCTCGACTGCATCGCACGGATGATGTTCGCCTGGCTGTCCACCAGCGTCCCGTCGCAATCGAACACCGCCAGTCGCATCAGCGGGCCCGTCCCCGCCGCTCACCCCGCCGGTTGCCCGAGGTCGCCGAGCTGGTCTTGCGCGGCGCCTTCTTCTTCACAGGCGCGCGGGGGGCTTCGGCCTCCGGCAACTCGGCGTCGGCGGCGCAAAAGCCCAGTGTGTCCAGCGTCTCGGAAAAATGCTGCGGCAGGTCGGCCACCACGTCCAGCTTGCCGCCGTCGGGCAGCGCGATCACCAGCCGGCGCGCATGCAGGTGCATCTTGCGCGAAACACCCCCGGTCAGGAAGGCCGCCTGCCCGCCATATTTGCCATCCCCCACGATGGGCGTGCCGGTTGCGGCCGCATGCACGCGCAGCTGGTGGGTGCGCCCTGTCATCGGCTGCATCTCCACAAAGGCCGCCCGGTCGCCCGCCCGGTCGATCACGCGAAAGCGCGACTTCGCGACCTGGCCCTCCTCCTCGTCCACATGCATCTTCTCGCCGCCCGTGCCCGGCTGCTTGCCGATCGGCAGGTCGATCAGCGCATCGTCCAGTCGGGGCCCGCCGGCGGTCACCGCCCAATAGAGTTTCTTGGTGTCGCGCGTTGCAAAGCATTTGCCGAAAAAGGCGGCGGCGCGCCCGGTGCGCGCCAGCAGCAGCACGCCACTCGTGTCCTTGTCCAGCCGGTGCACCAGCTTCGGGCGCGTTTCTGCATCGAACATCAGCGCATCCAGCAGCCCATCCACATGCTCGAACGTCTTCGATCCGCCTTGCGTGGCAAGGCCGGGCGGCTTGTTCAGCACCAGCGCATGCTTCGAGCGGTGGATGACGAGCGATTGCGCGAATTCCACCTCCTCCGGGCTCAGCTCCCGCTTCGGCCGGGCGGGCCTTGCCGCCAGCGCAGCAACCGGCTGCACGTCCAGCGGCGGCACCCGCAGCACCTGGCCCTCGGCCACCCGGTCGCCCGGCCCCACCCGTGCGCCGTCCAGCCGCAGCTGCCCGGTCCGCGCCCAGCGGCTTACCTGGTTGAACGTCACTTCCGCCATGTGCCGCTTGAACCAGCGGTCCACCCGGATGCCGTCGTCGTCGGCGGAAACGGGGAAATCCCGGCTCATGCCAGCAGATCCCGCATCAGCCACAGCCCAATCGCAACGGCGCCCCCTGACGCCACCACAGATCCCGCCACATACAGGGCTGCCTCGCCCGAGGCCCCCCTGACGACCTGCAGGATCGTCTGCAGCGAAAAGGCCGAGAAGGTCGTGAACCGGCCCGACAGGCCGACGCCCGGGAACAGCTGCAGATGTTCGTTCGCGCCGCGCCCCACCAGCCAGCCCGCAAGCAGCCCCATCGGCAACCCGCCGGCCACATTCACGGCCAAAGTGGCCCAGGGGAAGCTCTGCGCCTCAAACGGGCGCCCGACGCCGAACCGCGCCGTGGCGCCAAGCGCCCCGCCAAAACCGACAAGAAGAAAGGCATTCACACCCGCTGCATAGGCATCGGGCGTCGCCAAATGCAACCGCAGGTCATGCGATCCCGAAGGTCCAGCCCTCGGTTCGCGCAACCTCCGGCGTCAGGCCGGAAGGCGCCCACCAGCGCGGGTTCTCCGCAAGCTGCCGCAGGGCGGCCGCCGTCACCAGAGCGTCGGTCTGGTTGTCGTCGAAGGGCCCCGGTGCCGCCACCGGCAAGCTGCCCAGTGCCTCCAGCGCCGTGGCAAGCGCGGCCATGTTCCGCAGCTTCAGCCCCCGCCCGCCCGCATGGCGCAGCATCGCCCGGCCATAGATTTCCACCACCGTGCGCTCTCCGCGCGGATCGAACGGCCAGATGGCAAAGCCGGCCCGCAGCCGGTTCAGCACCCGCATTCCCGCAAGGCTCGCCTTCGCCACCTGGGCTGCCCCCACGCAATCGAACAGGGTCGAAGCCTTGCCGCCGCCGCCCGCGTTGAAGGCCAGCTCGCACACCCGCCAATGCAGGAAATCGGCCTTGGCGCCATCGGCAGCTCCCATCCAGAAATGCGGCCGGGCAGGGCCGGCCATGAAGCCCGCCGCCCCGTAATCGGCATCGGCCGACGTGGCATCCACATGCGCCCAGAAGCCCGGCCCGTCGTCCGCTGTCACCAGCCCCGGAAAATAGGCCCCGCGCGCGACATAAGGCGGCGCGAACGAGAAATCGAACCCGGCAAGCACGCGGCCCGGCAGCGCCTCCAGGAAATCCGCAACCTGCGCCCGCGCCCAGCCGGCGGGCGAGGGCGGCGCAACCAGCACCGGGGCCCGCGCGCCGGCTTCGGCCACCGCCACCGCAATCCCCCGGTGCCGAACCCCTTTCGCGCCAGACCAGTCGATCCCGACGAACGTCTCGAAGGTCATCCGCGCCGCGCCCCCCTCAGCCGCTCCCATTCGGCAAGCCCGATGTCCTCGCTCGCAAAGCGCACCAACCTTCTCAGCACACAAAGCGGCTCTTCGCCCGCCTCGAGCAGGCCGATGGCGCCCAGAAGCCGTTCGGCATTGGCCGGCAGGCTCGACAGATGAAGCGTCCCCTGGACCGAGGCCCTGTGCCGAGGCCGACACCGACACCGCCCCTTGCCGCGCTGGCGCACGATGCCGACCGGCAGATGATCCTCGACCACCCGGTCGACCACGGATTTCGCATTCTCGCGCACGGCCGGTCAGCTGACCAGGCGCGACAACCGATCCCGGGCAATCTTGGGTCCAATGTCAAGCCGGCGCCCTATTTTCCGGCCCTGCTCACCACGCTCTCCGGCAACTCCTCGCCGAACACCCGCTGGTAATATTCCGCCACGATCCCGCGCTCGGCCTCGTCGCAGCGGTTCAGAAAGCTTGTCCGGAACGCAAAGCCCACATTGCGGAAGATGTCGGCATTCTGCGCCCAGGTGATCACCGTGCGCGGGCTCATCACGGTGGAAATGTCGCCTGCAATGAACCCGGCCCGCGTCATGTCGGCCACCTTCACCATGTTGGCGACGATCTTGCGGTCGGTGCCGGGGCACTTGGCTGCAACGATGTTCGCCTCCGTCTCGGCCGGCAGATAGTTCAGCGTGGTCACGATCGACCAGCGGTCCATCTGGCCCTGGTTGATCTGCTGCGTGCCATGGTAAAGCCCCGACGTGTCGCCAAGGCCCACCGTGTTGGCGGTCGCGAACAGGCGGAACCACTTGTTCGGGCGGATCACCCGGTTCTGGTCCAGCAGGGTCAGCTTGCCCTCCACCTCCAGCACGCGCTGGATCACGAACATCACATCCGGCCGGCCGGCATCATACTCGTCGAACACCAGCGCGGTCGGCGTCTGCAGCGCCCAGGGCAGCAGCCCCTCACGAAATTCGGTCACCTGCTTGCCGTCCCGCAGCACGATGGCGTCCTTGCCGACAAGGTCGATGCGGCTGATGTGGCTGTCCAGGTTGATCCGGATGCAGGGCCAGTTCAGCCGCGCCGCCACCTGCTCGATATGGGTGGATTTTCCGGTGCCGTGATAACCCTGGATCATCACCCGCCGGTTAAAGGCAAAGCCCGCCAGGATCGCGAGCGTGGTGTCCGGGTCGAACACATAGGTGGGGTCGAGGTCCGGCACCCGTTCGTCCGCCTTGCTGAAAGCGGGCACCTGCAGGTCGATGTCCACGCCGAACATGTCCCGCGCGTCCACGAATCTGTCGGGTTCGCCCATCAGGGTCGGCGCGTGCCGGTCGGTGTCGGCGGCGAGGTTCAGGCTGGTCATGGCAGCGTCGTTGCCCCCCACGCGGCGAAATCGCAAGGGGGCAAGATGGCCGCAGCCCCTCATCCTTGCGGGAGGGTGCAGCACAACCTGCGGATTTCCCGCACCGAAAAGGCCTGGTCATGCCGACCATGGCCCTGTCAGGCCGAACCGGCAGCGGCCATCATCGCGCCACATCCCGGCACAGCTGGCAGCGCCGCGCCTGCGCCCGGGGCTTGCCGCCCGCTGCCGCGCCGCTATTCCTCGGCCATGCGCCTTAAGGATTGCCACAACGTCCAGGATTTCCGCGAACTCGCCCGCCGGCGGCTTCCAGGGCCCGTATTCCACTATATCGACGGCGCCGCCGACGACGAACGAACCAGGGCGCGCAACACCAGCGCCTTCGACGATGTCGACCTCGTCCCCGATGTGCTCGCCGGCGTCGCCAACGTCGACATGTCGGTCACCGTGCTCGGCCGCAGGCTCGACATGCCGCTCTTCCTCAGCCCCACGGCGCTGCAACGCCTGTTCCACCACGAGGGTGAACGCGCCGTCGGCCGCGCGGCCTCTGCCTTTGGCACCTATTTCGGCGTCTCCAGCCTGTCGACTGTCAGCCTTGAGGACATCGGCCGCACCGTCAGCGGCCCCAAGATGCTCCAGCTCTATGTCCACAAGGACGACGGCCTGAACGACAGCCTGGTCCAGCGCGCGAAGGATTCCGGCTTCGATTGCCTCACGCTCACCGTCGACACCATCGTGGGCGGAAACCGCGAACGCTGCCTGCGCACCGGCTTCACGAGCCCGCCGCGCTTCACCGCCTCTGGCATCTGGGAATATGCAACCAAGCCGCGCTGGGCGCTCGATTATCTCTTCCGCGAGAGATTCAGCCTGCCCAACCTCGCCGGCCACCTGCCCGAAGGCAGCTCCAAATCCATGTCGGTCGCCGACTATTTCACCCAGATGCTCGACCAGACGCTCGACTGGAAGCGTGCCGAGGCGATCCGGAAAAGCTGGGGCGACAAGCCCTTCTGTCTCAAGGGCGTGATGAGCGTCGGCGACGCGAAACGCGCGATCGACATCGGCGCGACCGCTATCATGGTCTCCAACCACGGCGGCCGCCAGCTCGACGGCAGCCGCGCCCCCTTCGACCAGATCGCCGAACTGGCCGATGCGGTGGGCGACCGGATCGAGATCATCTGCGACGGCGGCATCCAGCGCGGCACCCACGTCCTGAAGGCACTCGCCGCCGGTGCCAGCGCCTGCTCGGGCGGCCGCCTCTACCTCTATGCGCTGGGCGCCGCAGGCGAACCCGGCGTCCGCCGCATCCTCACCCGCCTGAGGGCAGAGATCGAACGCGACATGAAGCTGATGGGGGTCACGAAGGTCGCCCAGCTTGACCGCAGCCGCCTGCGCCGGCGCTGACGTCAGATGTCGAAAATTCTCCACATCAAGTCAACGATCCTTTATCCCAAGTCGAAGATGTTCGACATTGCAGCCCTCACACACCTTTCTCCGCGCTCTCGTTCCGCGAAAAATCCGCGTTGGCCATGGGGGGCTTGTTCCTCGCCGTCACCGCTTTCTACCTGATCGGCGTCCAGCCCATCACCAACCGCGTGAAGCTGCACCGCATGGTCGCCGGCGGCATCACCCGGGCGCAGCTTGGCGAGGCCGTCGGCGTCACCCGCCACACCATCATCGCGATCGAGCAGGGCCATTACTCCCCCAGCCTCGAAACCGCCTTCCGCATCGCCCGCCATTTCGGCGTCGGCGTGGAGGACGTGTTCGGCTGGGAGGGTTAGCGGCCGGCCTTTGAAAAGCTCGCGCTCGCCTCCAGATGCCCATAGGCCTCGGTCAGCGCGGTGAAGCGCGCTTCGTGCTCGCGGCTCCCCCTGTTGGCGTCGGGGTGATAGCGTCGGGCAAGCGCGCGATACTTCGCCTTCACCTCGTCCAGCGTCGCCGTCTCGGCCAGCCCCAGCTTTGCCAGCGCCTGCCGGTCCTCGCGCGTCAGCGGGGATCGGGCCCGTGCCTGCGCTGCCTCCTGCTTCCAGCGCAGCACATTGTGCGCATCGTCCACCCGCATCTCGCCGTTCGCCGCCCCAAGATTATGTGCAAAGGCGCGCGTTGCCCGGTCCCAGTTCGGATAGGCCTGTTCCCGGCTCCACGCCGCGTCCGCGTCCAGCCCCTCGAAATAGTTCCACTTCGCGTTGAAGGCACGCACATGCTCCAGGCAGAAATACTGCCATTCCGGCGGGCCCGAAGGCCCGGCGAACGCACTTGCGGGCTTCTTCACCGGCGCCCGGTAATCGCCCGGCTCGTCGCACCCCGCATGGGCGCAGGGCCTCCCCCCCGGATATGCGCCACCCTTTGCCTTCACGCCTGTTCCTCAAAAGCCGAAGCGCCCATATAGAAGGGCAAAACCGCAAGCGGGAGAGCATGAATGGGCGCAGTCCGGGACGAGATCGAACGCCGCCTGCGCGAGAATTTCGCGCCAGCCCACCTCGCCGTCATCGACGACAGCGCGAGCCACGCAGGCCACGCCGGCGAGGATCCGCGCGGCGAAAGCCATTTCACCGTCGAGATCACGTCTGACCGCTTCGCAGGCCTCAGCCGCGTCGAGCGCCAGCGCGCCGTCAACCGCGCGCTGGCCGACCTGCTGGCGGAGCGCGTCCACGCCCTGGCCATCCGAGCCTCACTGCCTTGACCGAATGTATTTCATTTCAAAAATATTGCTACAGTTCTGTAGCGGGAGAGCTTGGATGGGAGCGTCTTCACTGTTGGAAGATTGCGAAACGTCAGCCGATATTGATGGTGCCGATATTGATGGTATTGCCCGGCTCCACAAGCACCGAAGCCTGACGCGGCAGCTGGAAGCCGATGCAAGGATCGCACGGCAGTGCGCAGACCGGAAGCGGCCGGTGCCGATGAAGCTCTGGAAGAAGGTTTCGTTTGGCAAGATCTTTGCCGGGCTGTTTCGCTGGCGAGCGCCAGCCGGCTTCATATCCAGTGCCCACTTCGCCGGCCCCGGCAGACAGGGCGTTGGCCGGCCCATCAGCCAGTCGTCGTGGCCGGAAAGACACCAGGGCGTGCACGCGTTCCCCGCCTGCCCGCCGGGCATCGGGCGCAACCCTTGCGCCTCGCGCCCCGGCGACCCCGCGAACCGCCCCGAAGCCCCGAAGCCCCGAAGCCCCGACGCCCCGATGCCCACCACCTGCGAGTTCGCTGTCCAGATGCGCGCCCCCGCCGGGTTCACGACTCAAGGTGTCTCCGGCGGCTTCAGATACCCGTCCCACCGCTTCGTCCCGTCGGCAAAGCTCACCGCCTCCTTCGCGTCAAAGCCCACGCGCCGGGGCACCCGGCCGATCATCGTCAAGCCGATCTTGCCGGCCGCATCCCCGACGGTGAAATTCTACCGAGGAATGCCCCGGCGTTGTCCACCAAACCGGGTCAACTCCAGCTCCAGTGTTCCAACGACGGACAGGACGCGGGACAGGACGAACCGACAAATCCGCACTGGAGTGGCCTGGTGGAATTGGGCATGGGACGCGAAAAGGAAGGCCCAACCGATGATCGTCTTACACAACAGCTCGCGTTGTGGCACGGCGCCCGCCAGGCTTGCCGAAATTCCGGCCGGCGGCACCGGCCCTGTTCACCCCGGCGGCGGCCGGCAAGACCGCATGCCCATGGCCCGGCCATGAACCGCGCCCTTGTGCTGCTGGGGCTCGCGCCCATTCTGTCGGGCTGTGTCGTTGCAACCGTGGCGGGCGTCGCCGTCGGCGCTGCCAAGACAACCGTGCGCGCGGCAGGCACTGCAGTCGAAACCGCAGTCGACGCGACCACAACGACCCAAGCGGAGGCCGACGAGGACCGCGGCAAGGCAATCCGGCTGGAGGACGAGCGCCAGCGCAGGGATGCCGAGCGCCAGCGCAGGGATGCCGAGCGCAAGCGCGGGGAGGCCGAGCGCGCACCGCAGCCGACACTACCTGACACGGACGGCCCGACACGCTAGGGGGCTTTCATGTCCACCACCTTCACCCTCGACACCGCGACATCGCGCGCCCACCCCGTGCCCGAGCCTGTTCGCCGCCTGACGGTGCCTGCAATCCAGGGCCGGAAGCAGGCCGGCACCACAGCCGATCCGGTGGTGATGCTGACCGCCTACACCGCCCGCATGGCGCAGCTGCTTGACCCGCACTGCGACATGCTGCTGGTGGGCGACAGCCTGGGGCAGGTGATCTATGGCCTCGACACCACGGTGCGGGTGACGCTTGACTTGATGATCGCGCATGGTGCCGCGGTGGTGCGCGGCAGCTATCGATCCGTGGTGGTGATCGACCTGCCGTTCGGCACCTACGAGGCCTCGCCCGAACAGGCCTTCAAGACATCGGCCCGGGTGCTGCGCGAAACCGGTGCTGCGGCCGTCAAGATGGAGGGCGGCGAGGTGCTTGCTCCGACCGTCGAATTCCTGGTGAAGCGCGGAATTCCCGTGGTCGGCCATGTCGGCCTGACGCCGCAGGCGGTGAACGCACTGGGCGGCTATGGCGCGCGCGGACGCAGCGAGGCAGAGGCCGCCAAGATCGCAGCCGACGCCCGCGCGATCGCGCAGGCCGGCGCCTTCGCGCTGGTGATCGAGGGCGTGGTGGAGCCGATTGCGCGCGCCATCACGGCAGACGTGCCCTGCGTCACGATCGGAATCGGCGCGTCGCCGGCCTGCGACGGCCAGGTGCTGGTGGTCGACGACATGCTGGGCATGTTCGAACGCGTGCCGCGCTTCGTGCGCCGCTTCGACGATCTGGCTGCCCGCGTGACCGAGGCCGCGGCCACCTACGCCGCTGCAGTGCGCGACCGCAGCTTCCCTGCCGACGCCGAGCTTTATCTGCCCAAAGCTCCGAAGGGCTGATCGCCCCCCCGTTCATCGGTGCGCAAGCGGCGCCCATGCAGGAAAGGGCGGCCGTCCGGGGGCTTTCGGTTTCCCGATCGGCTCTCTAAAGGATGTGGCGAACTGGCCGGCGCGACCGGCAAGACCAGATATTCAGGGAAACGACCTTGGCTACCACTCCGCCGACCACGCCAGCGCGCACCACCGGCTCGCCCGATCCCCGCGACGACGCCTTCATCCGCGAGGTCGACGAAGCCTATCGCGAGGACGAACTGAAGAAGTTCGCGTCGACCTGGGGCCGCTGGATTGTGCTCGCGGCCGTTCTCGGGGTTGCCGCACTGGGCGGCTGGTATTGGTATCAGGCCGACCGGACAAGTCGCGTCGAGGCGCTGTCCGAGCAGTTCACGGCTGCGCTTACCAAGGTCGAGACCGGCGGCTCGACCGAGGCGCTCGCCGAGCTTGAGACGATCGGCCAGTCGAACAACCCGAGCTACCGCTCGCTTGCGGCCATCACCAAGTCGGGCCTCGCGCTTCAGGGCGGGGAGCTGGACAAGGCGGTCGCCGACCTGAAGCGGGTGGCCGACGATGCGCAGGCGCCCCAGCCGCTGCGCGAAGTCGCCCAGATCAAGCTGCTCCGCCTGCAGTTCGATACGCTGAAACCCGCCGAGGTCCTGTCCCGTACCGAGCCTTTCATTGCCGGCGACAGCCCCTGGTTCCCGATTGCCGGCGAAATGGCGGCGCTTGCCCATCTGAAGGCCGGCGCGCCCGAGAAAGCAGGCCCGCTTTTCTATCGGATCGCCGCCGACGAGCGGACGCCGCAGTCGATCCGCGCCCGCGCCGAGCAGATGGCTGCCGCGCTGGGCCAGGATGTGACGAAGATCGCCACGGATCGCGAAAAGGCCGCAAAGGCAAAGGCTGATGCAGCGGTGGCCAGCGCAGCCCCGGCCGCAGCCCCGGCCGCAGCCGCCGATGGGGCCGCCGGGTGAGGGTTGCCCGCAACCGCCGCGGCACGGCTGCCGTGCTTGCCCTTGTCGCCGCGTCGCTGGTCACGCTTCCGGGCTGCAAGATCTTCAAAGGCACCGGCGCCAAGAAGGTGACAACCGCAGGCCAGCGGGTCTCCGTGCTCGATTATGAACGGCAGGTGGAGGCCGAGGCCGACCTTGCCGGTGTCGATGTCGTTGTCCCGCAGCCGCAGGTGAACGCCGAATGGACCCAGCCCGCCGGCAACGCCTCGGGCAACCTCGGCCATCTGGCCCTGTCGGACGCTCCGACCCGGGTCTGGAGCGCCAAGATCGGCCGCGGGTCGGATCCCACCCGCCGGCTCAACGGCACCCCGGTGATTGCCGACAACCGGCTGTTCACGATCGATACCGAAGGCCAGGTATCGGCCTTCGACGCGACCGCGGGCAGCACGATCTGGCGCAAGACGATCAGTGTAGAGGGGGAGGGCAGCCGACCGGCCTTCGGCGGCGGGGTCAGCACGATGGGCGGCCGGGTTTATGCCACCACGGGCTTTGGCGTCGCCGCCGCCTTCGACGCTGCAACGGGCGCCGAGGTGTGGCGCGTGCGTCTGCCGACCCCGCTGCGGGCGGCGCCCGCGGTCGATGCCGGCCGCGTGTATGTCACCAGCCAAGACGGCGTGCTCACCGCTCTCGACGCCGACACGGGCGAGCAGCTGTGGCAGGCCAGCTCCACGGTCGAGCCTGCTTCCATTCTGGGCGAAGGGTCGCCGTCCATCGCGCTCGACACGGTGGTGGCCGGCTTCCCCTCGGGCGAGCTGTTCGCGCTGCGGGTGGAAAACGGCCGAACGGCCTGGCAGGACCAGCTTTCGCGCACGGGCCGCACCACTGCGCTCGGCGCGCTGTCGGGCATCGCGGCCTCGCCGGTTATCGATCGCGGCCGGGTGTTCGCCATCGGCCACGGCGGCCGAATGGTCGCGCTCGAGCTTGCAACCGGAACCCGCGTGTGGGAGCGCGAATTCGCCGGTGTCAACGCCCCCTGGCCGGCCGGCGACTGGGTGTTCGCGGTCACGGTCGAGGCCGAGCTCGTCGCGCTGACCCGGGCCGACGGCAAGATCCGCTGGGTTGCTGATCTCGGCCACTGGAAGGACCCCGAGGACAAGAAGGGCGCAATCGAATGGTTCGGCCCGGTGCTTGCCGGCAACCGCCTCGTTCTTGTCTCGTCCCGCGGGCAAATGTCCTTCGTTTCGCCCCAGACCGGCGAGATCGTGGCGAGGCAGAAGCTTACCGACGCCGCCTTTCTGCCGCCTGTCGTTGCGAACGGGATGCTGTACATCCTGACCAACGACGGAACGGTCACGGCCTACCGTTAGGGCCCGGGCGATGGCAGGCGGCGTCCTTCCGCGCGTCGTGATCCTGGGCCGGCCCAACGTCGGCAAATCGACGCTGTTCAACCGGCTGGTCGGAAAGCGGCTCGCACTGGTCGACGACCAGCCCGGCGTCACCCGCGACCGGCGCGAGGGGCGCGCCCACCTGTTCGACCTCGATTTCACCGTCATCGACACCGCCGGTCTGGAGGAAGCCGAGGCCGGCAGCCTGTCAGACCGGATGCGCGCCCAGTCGCGCGCGGCGATCGAGGGTGCGACCGCTGCCCTGTTCGTGATCGACGCCCGCGCCGGGCTCACCGAGGCCGACCGCCATTTCGGCCGCTGGCTTCGGCAGGAGGCCGGGGTTCCGATCGTGATCGTGGCCAACAAATGCGAGGGGCGCGCCTCGGAGCCCGGCATGATGGAGGCCTTCGAGCTGGGGCTTGGCGATCCGGTCCCGCTCTCGGCCGAGCATGGCGAGGGGCTGGCCGACCTGTTCGAGGCGCTGGCGCCGATCCTGCCGGGCCCCGCAGAGCTTCCCGGGCCCGCCGCGAGCGAGGACGACGTGGAAGGCCCGCTGAAGCTCGCGATCGTCGGCCGCCCCAATGCCGGCAAGTCCACGCTGATCAACAAGCTGCTTGGCGAAAACCGGCTGCTGACAGGCCCCGAGGCCGGGATCACCCGCGACGCCATCACCGTGCCCTGGGCCTGGAACGACCGGCCGGTCGAGCTGATCGACACTGCCGGAATGCGCCGCAAGGCAAAGGTGACCGAGAAGCTGGAGAAGCTGGCCGTCGCCGATGCCCGCCACGCGGTCGACTTCGCCGAGGTGATCGTGCTGCTGCTGGATGCGACACTGGGTCTCGAAGCGCAGGACCTGCGCATCGCCGACATGGTGCTGCAGGAAGGCCGCGCCCTGATCGTCGCGATCAACAAGTGGGATTCCGCCCAGGACCAGAGCCGGCTTTTCAATGGCATCAAGAAGGCGCTGGATGAAGGCCTGGCCCAGGTGAAGGGCGTGCCGCTGCTCACCGTCTCGGCGCTGACGGGCAAGGGCCTCGACACGCTGATGGACGTTGCCTTCGAGACGCGCGAGCGCTGGAGCCGACGGGTGCCGACGGCGGCGCTGAACCGCTGGTTCGAGGCCGCGCAGGAGCGCAACCCGCCCCCGGCCCCGGGCGGACGCCGGATCAAGATGCGCTACATCACCCAGGCGCGCAGCAGGCCGCCGACCTTCATCGTCTTTGGCACAAGGCTCGACGAGCTGCCCGAAAGCTACAACCGCTATCTCGTCAACTCGCTGCGGGACGATCTCGACCTCAAGGGCCTGCCGATCCGCATCAACATGCGGTCGACGAAGAATCCCTTCGGCGGCTGAGCCGGTGGAGCGGCTGGACCAGCTGCTCGGGTGCGGGGCGCCGGCTGCGGTCGCGCTGGTAGAGCGCGACCGAAGGCTGACCTATGCCGAGCTCGATGCCATGGTCCGGGCGGTTGCAGACGCGCTGGCCCAGCGCATCACGCCCGGAGACCGCGTCGCCGTCTGGCTGCCGAAGGCCATCCCCGGCGTCGTGCTGATCTTCGCGATCGCCCGCGCCGGCGGCGTGATGGTGCCGGTGAACCCGGTGCTGAAGGGGCAGCAGGTGGGCCATATCCTCGCCGATTCCGGCGCCAGCCTGCTTGTTACCCACCGGGCCCGCGCCGCCGGCCTGTCGGATCCGCCCTGCCCGGTGCTGCTGCTGGAAACCGACTGGGCCGCGATGACGGCGACCGCCCCGCGCGCCGCGCCGGCCCCGCGCGGCGACGGGCTGGCAGCACTGCTCTACACCTCCGGGTCCACCGGCCGGCCCAAGGGCGTAATGGTGACCCACGCCAACCTGCTGACGGGGGCGCGCAGCGTCGCCGCCTATCTGGGCACCGGCGCGGAGGATCGGGTGCTGTCGGTGCTGCCGCTCAGCTTCGATTTCGGCTTCTCGCAGCTGACGACGGCGTTCCTGTCGGGCGCGTGCGTTGTGTTGCTCGATTATCTTACCCCGCGCGATGTGGTGCAGGCCTGTCTGCGCCACGGCATCACCCAGCTTGCCGCTGTCCCGCCGCTGTGGGTGCAGCTCGCCGCGCAGGACTGGCCGGCCGACGCCATCGCGCCGCTGCGCACGCTGTCGAACAGCGGGGGGCGGCTGCCCGTGCCGACCGTGCGCGCGCTGCGGGCGCTGTTTCCGGACGCGCGGCTGCACCTGATGTACGGCCTCACCGAGGCGTTCCGATCGACGACGCTGCCGCCAGAGCTGGTAGACATCCACCCCGCCAGCATCGGCCGGGCGATCCCGGATGTCGAGATACTGGTTGTCCGCCCCGACGGCCGCCCGGCAGCCGACGGCGAGCCGGGCGAGCTTGTCCATTGCGGGCCGCTGGTGACGCAGGGTTATTGGCGCGATCCCGCGCGCACCGCCGAACGGTTTCGGCCTGCGCCGCCCTGGTCCCGTCTGGGGGGCATGGCGGTGTGGTCGGGCGACACGGTCGTCCGCGAAGACGCCGGGCTTCTCACCTTCATCGGCCGCGCGGATGAAACCATCAAGACCATGGGCACCCGCGTGTCCCCCACCGAGATCGAGGAGCTGGCGCACCAGAGCGGCGCAGTCGCCGAGGTGGTTGCCCTGGGCGTTGCGGACGACGTTGCGGGACAGCGCATCCGGCTGGTCGCCTCGCCCGCGCGGGGGCTTGAGGCAGCCGCGGCGGAAGCACTGCTGATGGCCCATTTCCGCCGCGAGGCTGCGCCCTTCATGCACCCGGCAGGCGTCGTCTGGCTGGATTCGCTGGCGACATCGGCCAACGGCAAGCTGGACCGCGCGGCCCTGCGGGACCGGTTCGGCGCATGAGCGAGCGGATCCCGCCCGGCTTCCCGCGCGATGCCGAAGGCCGGCTGACGATCGCGGGCCGCAGCGCGCACAGCTGGGCCAGGCAGGCAGGCGACACGCCGCTGTTCCTTTACGACAGCGCCCTGCTGACGGCCCGGGTGGCGGCCTTCCGCGCGGCAATGCCCGCCGATCTTGGCCTGCATTATGCAATCAAGGCCAATCCGTATCCGCCACTGCTGGCCCATATGGCGGGGCTGGTCGACGGCTTCGATGTCGCCTCCGCCGGCGAACTGCAGAACGCGCTGGCAGCCGGCATGGCGGCAGGCTGCATCAGCTTTGCAGGCCCGGGCAAGCGCGACCGCGAGCTGGAGGCCGCGATCCTGGCCGGCGCCACCCTGAACGTCGAATCTGCCGGCGAGCTGGAGCGGGCAGGGGGGATCGCACGGCGGCTTGGCCGGCCGGCGCGCGTGGCGCTGCGGGTGAACCCGCCCTTTGCGCTGAAGGGTTCGGGCATGAAGATGGGGGGTGTCGCCAGCCCCTTCGGAGTCGATGCCGCACAGGCCGTGCCGCTGATCCGGCGGATGCAGGCGCAGGCCTTCCGGTTCGAGGGGCTGCATCTGTTTGCCGGGTCGCAGAACCTGTCGGCGGATGCGATCCTCGAATCTCAGCAGCGCACGGTGGAACTTGCCGCGGCATTGATGGCGGAGGCCGGCTGCGCGGTGCCGAAGGTCAATTTGGGCGGGGGCTTCGGCGTGCCCTATTTTCCCGGCGATGCAGAGCTCGATCTGGACACGCTGGGCCGGGGCCTCGGCAGGTTGCTGGATGCCCGACCGCCGGCCCTTGCCGGCACCCGTTTTGTCCTGGAACTCGGCCGCTGGCTGGTGGCGGGCGCCGGTGTCTATGTGTGCCGCGTGGTGGATCGAAAGCAGTCGGGCGGGGAGACATTCCTGGTGACGGACGGCGGGCTGCACCACCAGCTGGCCGCGACCGGCAATTTCGGAACCGTCATCCGTCGCAACTATCCGGTCGCAAATGCAGACAGGCCCGGCCAGGGCGCCGCGCCGCTGTCGGTCGTCGGATGCCTGTGCACGCCGCTCGACCGGCTGGCCGACAAGGTAATGATCGAAGGCGACATCGGCGACCTGATCGCGGTGTTTCAGGCCGGGGCCTATGGCCGCACCGCCAGTCCCGAGGCCTTTCTCGGCCACCCGGCGCCGATGGAGCTGCTGGTCTAGCGATCACACCGAAGGGGGGTCATACCGCATCCCCTCTGACCATCGGCCATCCGCGCAGCGGCAAGCCTGGCCGCGCGCTGGCCGACAGGCCGAACGCGACCGATCTTCCTTGTCGAGACCTGGTATCAGTTCCGGCGGAACTGTTCCGCCAGCGTTTCACTGCCCGGCGTTACGGTCGCGCGCGGCATCAGCAGCATGGCCGTTGCAGCCCCCGCGACGATGCCAAGTGTCAGCCCGACGAGCCAGACAAGCACGACCCCGCGGATTCGGGGTTTCTGGGGATCGTCCATGCGCGTTTTGCTCACCGCTCTCTTGTCTCAGCTTCTGTCATACTCCCCTAATGTGGCCTGCAAGTTGCATGCCACGTGTGAAACGGCCGCAATTCAGCAACTTGTGACTTACCGAGTGCTAGAATCTGTAAATCATTCCGACACATCCGTATATTTTGCCCCGATGAACCACAGTCCGTCCGGCGGCGCGTTCAGGCGCAGGGCCTGCCTGTTGCGGGCTTCGAGTGCCATTTCGACATCGGCTGCGGTCCAGCGGCCTTCCCCCACCAGCACCAGCGCCCCCACCATGGAGCGCACCTGGTGGTGGAGGAAGGACCGGGCCTCGGCCTGAACGATGACCTGGCCTGCCTGTTCCCGCACGGTCAGCACGTCGAGGGTCTTGACCGGGCTCTGGCTCTGGCAATGGACATGGCGGAAGGTGGTGAAATCATGCCGCCCGATCAGCCGCCCGGCGGCTGCGTTCATGGCGGCGACATCCAGCGGTTTGGGCCGCCTCCACACAAGGCCCGCGTTCCAGGTCAGCGGGGCGCGGCGGCAGAGCAGGCGGTATTCATAGGCCCGGCCGATGCAGGAGAAGCGGGCGTGGAAACCGGGCGCGGCTTCGCTGGCTTCCAGCACGGCGACCGGCTGGCCGACGAGCTTCAGGCGGGCGTTGATCCCTTCCATCAGCCGGTAGGTCGAGAGGCGGGTTTCAAGCTCTACATGCGCGGTCATTGCGCTTGCATGGACCCTGGCGTCGGTGCGGCCTGCGGCGTGCACGATTGCGGCCTGCCCGGTGATGTCGGCGATTGCGGTTTCCAGTGCTTCTTGCACCGATGGGCCGTGCGGCTGGCGCTGCCAGCCAATGAAAGGCCGGCCGTCCCATTCCAGCAGCATCCGGATTCGCGTTGTCACAGCGGCGCGCCGGGCTGGAGGCGGCGTCCGCGCAGCCAGTCGGCTGCGGGCATTTTCGGCCTGCCCCCGGGCTGCACGGCAAGCAGGCGGAGCGTGCCTTCGCCCGTTGCAACCCGGCAGTCGGGCAGCAGGGTGCCCGGCAGGCCCGCCCCTTCGGCGGGTTCGGCGGTGACGAGCTTTACCCGATTGCCGCCGCTTTCGAAGAAGGCGCCGGGGTTGGGCTGCATGGCGCGCACCAGCCGGTCGAGTTCGGCTGCCGGCCTGGTCCAGTCGATGCGGGCTTCGGCCTTGTCGATCTTGTGGGCATAGGTGACGCCCGCGTCGGGCTGGACCGTTGCGGGGCGCGGCAGGGCAGCCAGCGTCTCGACCATCAGCCGGGCGCCGAGGTCGGCCAGCCTTGCGGTGAGTTCGCCGGCGGTTTCGCGGCCGATGGGAAGGCTGCCGACCGCCAGCATCGGGCCGGTGTCGAGGCCCTGTTCCATCTGCATGATGGTGACGCCGGTTTCGCTGTCGCCGGCGAGGACCGCGCGCTGGATCGGGGCGGCACCCCG
>BBPD01000010.1_pt3 | contig 53016 bp, 50 predicted proteins | sample 1344911 | NCBI WGS metagenome assembly BBPD01 (sample SAMD00019088, study PRJDB2971) | groundwater metagenome | biome: freshwater biome; feature: mineral spring; material: ground water | place: USA: CA, Sonoma | collected 2011-09 | depth surface m
TCATCTCTCGGCACTGTCTTTGAGTGGTATGACTTTTTCCTTTATGGCCTGCTCGCGACTATCATCACTGCGCAATTCTTTTCGGGTGTCAACGAAACCACCGGCTTCATCTTTGCGCTGGCGGCATTTGCCGCTGGCTTTGCGGTGCGGCCATTCGGGGCACTGGTTTTTGGCCGCATCGGGGATATGGTCGGGCGCAAGAATACCTTCCTCGTCACCATGGGAATCATGGGGGTTTCGACCTTCCTTGTCGGGTTGTTGCCAAGCTACGCCACGATAGGTGTTGCAGCGCCGCTGATGCTCGTCGGCTTGCGCCTGCTTCAGGGCCTTGCGCTTGGCGGTGAATATGGTGGGGCTGCGACCTATGTGGCCGAACATGCCCCCAGCAACAAGCGCGGCTTCTACACCAGTTTCATCCAGACAACCGCGACGGTGGGGCTGTTCGCGGCGCTGCTGGTCGTCATCGGGGTGCGCTACAGCGTTGGCGAGGAAGCCTTCAAGGACTGGGGCTGGCGGATTCCGTTCCTCGTCTCGGCACTGCTGCTCGGCGTTTCGCTGTGGATCCGCATGCGGCTCGAGGAAAGCCCGGCCTTCACCAAGATGAAGGCCGAAGGCAAGATCTCGAAGGCGCCGCTGACCGAATCCTTCGCTCGCTGGGGCAACCTCAAGATCGTGCTGATCGCCCTGTTCGGCGCAGTGATGGGCCAGGCCGTTATCTGGTATGCTGGGCAGTTTTATGCGCTGTTCTTCCTTGAAAAAATGCTGCGGGTCGATGGCGGGACCACGAACATCCTGATTGCGGTGGCACTGCTGCTGGCAACGCCGTTCTTCGTCTTCTTCGGTTGGCTGTCAGACCGCATCGGCCGCAAGCCGATCATCATGGCCGGCTGCCTGCTGGCGGCATTGACCTACTTCCCGCTCTTCGATGCGCTCAGCCGCAATGCCAACCCTGCCCTCTATCAAGCTGTCCAGTCATCGCCGGTCGTTGTCAGTGCCGACCCGGCGCAATGTTCGGTGCAGTTCGATCCGATCGGCACGAACAAGTTCGACATGCGGACCTGCGACATCGCCAAGAGCTTCCTTGCCAAGACGGGCGTAACCTACAGCAACAAGGCCACGCCTGGGGCCGAGGCAAAAATCATCATCGGCGACACGGTGCTGCCTGTGCCGGCAACTGCCGAGCTTGACGCCGCAAGCCGCATCGCGGCAATCGCGACATTCCAGGCCAACGCCAAGGCCGCATTGGTGACCGCCGGCTATCCCGAAAAGGCTGACCCGGCAGCGATCAACAAGCCGGTCGTGGTCGGAATCCTGTTCATCCTTGTCCTCTATGTGACGATGGTTTACGGACCGATCGCGGCGTTGCTGGTCGAATTGTTCCCGACGAACATCCGCTACACCTCGATGTCGTTGCCATATCACATCGGAAACGGCTGGTTCGGCGGCTTTCTGCCTACAATTGCCTTCGCCATGGTCGCCGCTACTGGCGACATTTATTACGGCCTTTGGTATCCGGTCGTTGTGGCAGCGGTCTGTTTTGTCGCCGGAGTTGTCTTGCTGCCTGAAACGTTCAAGCGCTCGATCGACTGAAGGCGAAGGCCCGGGCCAGCGCAACAGGGGCGGCTTCGGCCGCCCCTTTTTTGTGGCCCGTCGTTCGGCTAGGCCTGCGCCGGGAGGGGGCCCGGGGTGGGGGCTTGGAGATCGGGCATGATCGAACTTCTGACGGCGCCGACGCCCAACGGGTGGAAGATTTCCATCATGCTGGAGGAGTGCGGGCTGCCCTATGACATGCGCTGGGTGAATATCGGCCGCGGCGAGCAGTTCGCGCCCGATTTCCTTGCCGTCGGCCCCAACAACCGCATCCCCGCCATCATCGACCAAGCGCCCGCCGACGGCGGCGAGCCCCTGTCCGTGTTCGAGACCGGCGCGATCCTCGTCTATCTCGCGGAAAAGGCCGGCCGCTTCCTGCCGCCCGGCCTGCGGGGGCGCAAGACGGTGCTGGAGTGGCTGTTCTGGCAGGTTGGCGGCCTTGGCCCGATGCTGGGGCAGCATGGCCACTTCAGCCTCTATGCGCCCGAGCGGCTGCCCTATCCGACCCGGCGCTACCGCGACGAGGCGCTGCGGCTGTATGGCGTGCTCGACCGGCGGCTGGCAGCGAGCGCGCATGTGGGCGGGGCGGAATACAGCATCGCCGACATCGCCTGTTTCCCCTGGGTGCAGACCTGGAAGGCGCAGGATATCCCGCTGAACGATTTTCGCCATGTGCAGGCCTGGTACGACCGGCTGAAGGAGCGGCCGGGCCTTCGGGCAGGCATGGCCGTGGGCCGCGATCGGATCATTCGCCAGCCGCAGGCGGATGCCAGGACCAGGCGCATCCTGTTCGGCATCGGGGAGGACCAGACATGACCGTCCCTGTCGAGATCTTCTTTGACCTCGCCTCGCCCTGGACCCGCATCGCCTTTGCCAATCTGCGCCGGGAGGCCGAGGGGCTGGACGTGGAACTGCGCTGGCGGCCCTTCCTAGTGGGCGGCGTGTTCAATGCCGTGAACCGGAGTGTCTATGCCGCGCGGGCCAACCCCGACGATCCGAAGCTCCGGCTGAGCGTCCATTGGCTGGGGGAATGGGCCGAGCTTGCCGGCGTTGCGATGAACTTTCCGTCGGTCCACCACCCGGCGAAATCCGTGCACGCCATGCGCGTCTGTTCGGCCCTTGCCGACGACCAGGCGCTGCTGGTGCGCTTTGCCGAGGCCGCCTTCGAGGCCTATTTCACCGACCAGCGCAACATCGACGACCCCGCCGTGCTGGAGAGCATCGCCGACGAATGCGGATTCGACGGAGCAGCGCTTCTGGCCGAGGCCGGCGGCCGGCAGGCGAAGGATCGCCTGCGCGCAAACACCGACGAGGCGATCGCGCGCGGGGCCTTCGGCTCGCCCACCTTCTTCGTGGCCGATCGCTTCCTGTACTTCGGCAACGACCAGCTGCCGCTGGTGTTGCAGCGCATCGCCGCGCTTTTGAACTAGACGCTTTCCCAGCTGGGCCCCGGCCGGTAGCGCGCCGCGACACGGCCCGCTTCCAGCACGAAAAGGTGCAGCCATCCGCGCTCGAACAGGGTGCGGACGCCCGCGTGCTTTTCGAGGATGGCAAGGATCGCATCGCGCGGGGCTTCCACCATCACCGACAGGCGGAGCGGCTCGTGCACCAGCCTTTTGCCGTCGTGCACCGTCTGCCACGGCAGTCCGGCGCGCAGCATCCCGCCATTGCCCTCCACCACGCCGATCCCGCCGACCACATTGTGCAGCAGCTTGTTTCCGCCGCCGAACTGGTCGGGCGCCACGGCCGAGCCGTAATATTGCAGGCTGATCCAGCTTGCGACGACAACGGGTGCCGTCAGGATCAACTCCAGCGTGCCGAAGCCTTCGTCTGCCTGCCAGTCGTAATCGTGCAGGAAGGCCCGGCCGGCAAGATCGGCGCGGGCGGTCACGCGGCGCGGCGCGGCGATGAAGGCCGCGCACCCGGCGAGGCCCCATTCGGGGCGGATCTCGGCCCAGTTGGCGGCGCGCGCGGCGATGCTGTCTGCAGTGGCGCCGGGCAGCCGTGCGGCGCGCTCCATCCGGGCAAGCGCGCCGGCGCGGGCGAACAGCGCGCGGGCCTCGGCGATGGCGCCGGCATGGGCGCCGACGGCCACATCCTCGTAGAGGTGGATGGCATCTGCGGTGGTGTCGTGCAGGCCGCCCAGGAAGAAGGTGTCGTCGGGCACCTGCACGCCGTGCGCCGGCAGGCCGGCGCGGGTGTCGGGATCGTTCAGCAGCTGGGCGAGCAGCCGGGCCGACACCTCGCCGTCATGCCCGCCGCAGGCGCCGCACTGATAGGCGCTCTTGTGCGGGTTGTTGGTCATCCCGGCGCCATGGCCCAGCAGCACCACCAGTGGGGCAAGCCCTGTCGTCAGGCTCATTGCCTTCAGCACGGAAGCCGCGGTTGCGGCCCTTGTCTCGGCGGTCAGCCCTTCGAACATCGGCTTCGGCTCTGCCACGGGGGTGCCGTTGCCGACCCCGAAGCTGTCCTTCACCAGCTTCCAGGCATAGGCGGGGCCGGCGGCCTCGACGAAGGCGAAGGAGGAAACGGCGGCCTGGCGGAAGCGGCTCCAGGCGCGTGTGCTGCGGGCGCGGATGCGCGCCGCCTGCTCGTCGGCAGGAGCGGTGTGCGAAGTCGATGTCATGCCGGGGCTCAGCAGCACGGGCAGGTGCGCCTGCACTTCGTCGGTGCCGTGCGGCCGGTGCGCGATGGGCAGGCCGAAGAAGCCCGCAAAACCGATGGTCTCGGTGCGGCTGTCGAGCGATTCGAGCGCGCGGCGGAAGACCTCCGAGCGGACATCGATGCAAAAGGCGGCCTGCAATGCCGGCCGGGCAGGCACGGCAGGCGCAGCAGGCGCGCCGAGTGCCGCGATCAGCCGGCGCTGGTGGGCGCGTTCGGCGGCTTCCTGCAGGATCGCATCGATCACATGGTCTGCGGTCGGCTGCAGCGGTGCGGCGTGGGCCGCGACCGTATCGGCCCAGCCGACCGCCACTTGCGGCACATGGCCGATCAGCGCCTCCTCGAACAGCAGCCGGATTGCCAGAAGGTCTGTGATGCTGGGGTCGGTGCCGCCCTTCGGCTCGGCTTCCCACAGCAGCCAGCGCGCATGCATGGCCCAGCCGCCAAGGTCCACCAGCAGGCGGTGGAACACGCCCTGCGCCGATGCGGCCGTGATGCCCAGCCGGTCGGCCGCGCGCAGGATCGCCCGCTCGGGCGTGTCGGGGGCCGAGGCGACATGGCTGCAAAAGCCGGACAGGCCGGCAATCTCTGGCGTCAGGTCGTGCGAGGCCCAGTCGCGCCAGGCGGCAAAGGCCGGGCGGCCGGGCGTCGGCGACCAGAGCGCCTGGCCGCGATCGAAGTGGCCGGCGGCCCACAGCCCGAAGCAGCGGGCGATGACGGCCGGCCAGTCGGTTCCGTCGATGTCCAAGGCAAGCTCCGCGACGGTCGGGAGGGCCTGCGGCGCTGGCGGCCCGGTGCCGAGCGCTTCCTTCAGCCTGGAGAGGCCGTCTGGTTTCAGCGCCGCGCTGCTCGCCGCAAGTGCAGCTTCGAGGTCGGCTTCCGTGATGCGGCCGGCGCGGACTTCCTCGGCGATCACGGCGCGCGGACGGGTGAGCCTGGCGCCGGCGACCCGGCCGAGCCGGGCGGCCGCAGTGGCGAGATCATCGTCGGCCTGGCCCAGGAAGGGATTCACCGCCACGGTTGCCGACAGCGGGAAGGCGGGCGGGATGGCGCGCGCGGCGGCCTCGGCTGCGGCAAGCAGGGCGGGTGCGTCGGTGCCGGGGATTTCGATCTGCGTCAGGTACATGGGGCAGCTCCTGCGGGCGTGGCCTGGCGGAAGGGGGTCAGCGGGCGCTCGGCTGGCGGCGGAAGCCGCCGATCAGCCGGTCGAGCACCGAGTTGAGGTAAAGGCCGTTGGCGAGATGGACGCGCAGGCCCCCGGCGGCCGGGTGATGCGCCCAGAGCGGGAACAGCGCCTGGGCGACCGCGACCAGCCCGAAGGACAGGATGACGACCACGATCAGCGCCCATTCCAGCGCGCCCGGTTCGGGCGGGGCCGGCAGCGACGGCCCCCACAGCAGCGCGGCACCGGTGTGGAAGGTGAAGTAAGCGAAGGCCGCCGCCAGCGAGGCAAGCGCGGTGCGGATCGTCAGCGCCCTGGGGGCCGCGTCGGCGAGGCCCTGGGCCACCAGATAGGCAACCCCGAAAATCAGGATCGCACCAAGCGCCAGCGCCTGCGGGGACTTGGGGCCGACCACCGCCCCAAACAGCAGCGCCACCCCGGCATAGAGCACCAGCGCCAGCAGGAAGGCCCGGCCGACTGCGGCAAGCCCGGGGATCGCGACCGGGCCGGGGCGCTTCACCGACGCAACCGCCGTCACCGCGCCGCCCGATCCGAGGAAGGCATGCGCCTTGTAGAGCGAGTGGGCGACGATGTGGAGCAGCGCCAGCGGCCAGAGGCCAAGCCCGCATTGCAGCAGCATGAAGCCCATCTGCGCAACGGTTGACCAGGCAAGCGCCGTCTTCACCGCGCTCTGCGTCAGCATCACCACCGCGCCGAAGAGCGCCGTCAGCCCGCCCAGCATGACAAGCGCTGCCATCGCGCCGTCGCTTGCCTGCACAAGGCCCGCCATTCGGATCAGCAGGAAGCCGCCCGCGTTGATGATTCCGGCATGAAGCAGCGCCGACACGGGTGTGGGTGCCTCCATCACCTCGGTCAGCCAGCCATGCAGCGGGAAGGATGCCGTCTTCAGCGCCGCGGCGGCTGCGACCAGCGCGACCGCGATGCGGGCGGCGACCGGCAGGCCACCGGCTGCGGCGTCGGTGATGGCGGCAAGATCGGCCGAGCCGAAGGCGGACCAGATCAGGGCGGCTGCGACCAGCAGCAGCGCGTCGCCCGCGCCCCACACCAGGCGGAACTTGGCGGCCGCGCGCTGCGCCTCGGGCCGTTCGGAACAGTGCAGCAGAAGCTGGCGCAGGCCGGCGCCGACGCCCACGAATGCACCGACGAGCACGGCAAGGCTGCCGGACACGACCAGCAGCAGCACGCCGGCGAGCGTTGCCAGCAGCAGGGCGTGGAAGCGCCCTTCGCGCGCCTCTCCATCCAGATAGGTGCGCGAATAGCGAACCACGACCCAGCCGACAAAGGCAACCAGCAGCGCCATCGTCGCGCTGACCGCATCCAGGCGCAGCGCCAGTTCGAAGGGGCCGCTGCCCATGGCGAAGGTGCGCGCACTGCCGAGCGCCAACTGGACCGCGCCCATGAGGCCGAACAGAAGGGCAAGGGCAGCTGCCGCCTCTGCCAGCAGCGGGGTTCCGGCAGGGCGGCGTCCGGGCCGCGCGCAAGCGACGATCGCGGCCAGCAGCAGCGGAAGCGGGGCCAGAAAGCCGAGCGGAGGCAGCGCGTCCATAAGCAAATCTCCTGCCGACGCCTAGACAAGTGCCGGATAGGGCTTGCACCATATCGAGAAAATTACATATTGTCGCCTCAAACGTTCGCTTTTGTGGAACTATGGCCCAGCTTAACCTGCACCACCTCCGGCTGTTTCGCGCTGTTGCAACCGACGGCACGCTCACGGGTGCGGCGCGGCGGCTGAACCTGTCGCAGTCGGCTCTGTCGACCCAGTTGAAGGCGCTGGAAGCGAGCCTTGGGCATGACCTGTTCGAGCGCGTGGGGCGCGGGCTGGTGCTGACCGAGGCAGGGCGCATCGCGCTCGACCATGCGCAGGCGATCTTCCAGGCGGCCGACGAGCTGTCGGCGACCCTTGGCGGAACCGGGCGCGGCCGGCGCGCGCTGCGGGTGGGGGCGCTGGCGACGCTGTCGCGCAACTTCCAGATGCAGTTCGTGCGGCCGCTGATCGGCCGGGCCGACGTGGAGGCGGTGCTGCGCTCGGGCTCTCAGGAGGAACTGCTGCGCGGGCTCGACAGCCTTGCTTTCGACGTGGTTCTGACCAACCTCGCACCGGCGCGCGATGCCGCGAGCCCCTGGCTGGTGCACCGGATCGACGAGCAGCCCGTCAGCCTGGTCGGCCGTGCGCACCGGCTGTGGAAAACGGGCGCGACAGGACCGCAGGGGCAGATGGCGCGGCCACTGGTCGAGCTTCTCGCCCACCAGCCGCTGGTGCTTCCGGCGCCGGGCACGGCATTGCGCACGTCGTTCGATGCGCTTGTCGACCGGTTGGGGGTGCGCCCCTCGATCGCGGCCGAGGTGGACGACATGGCGATGCTGCGGCTTCTGGCGCGCGAGGATGCGGGCCTTGCGGTCATCCCGCGGATCGTGGTTCAGGACGAGCTTGCGGGCGGCCTGCTGGTCGAGGCAGCGCGGCTGCCCGACATGTCGGAAACCTTCCTTGCGGTCACGCGCAAGCGGCGCTTCCCCAATCCGCTGCTGAAGGAACTGCTGGGCAGATGAACCAGGCGACGCACTGTCACTGACAGGTGACAGGTGACAGGTGACAGGTGACAGATGACAGGTGACAGGTGACAGGAAGGCGACAGTCGGCCGCGCCCGTCATCCATGGGGATCGATAGCCGCCGGGGCGGAACCATCCCCCGCCCGAACGACTGGAGCCATGGATGCTCACCCTCGGTCCCGCCCATTTCCAGCTCGTGGCGCCCGGCCTTGTCACAATCCTCGCCTGCTGACTTTCCGCGCTTCCTGTCGGGGCGCGAGCCTGCCTCGTCGGCGCTGCTGATCGGCGGGGGTGCGCTTGCGGGCATGGGGCTTGGCTGGCTGCTCGGCCGCGTGCTCCTTGTCTGGCAGCGCGGCAATGCGCTGTCGGAAACGGGGGCAGGTGTCGTCGCCTTCGCCGGCGTTCTGCTGGCCCATGGCGCAACCGACTCCAGGCGCAGCCGCCGCATCGTCAGCTCGCCCGGCTTGCAGGCCAGCGCCTGTTCGCGCGACCAGCCATATTCACGGAGGCCGGTGTCGATCACCAGCCGCACGGCGCGCTCCATCCCGTAGGTCTGGCAGCCGAATGCCTCGTAGGGCGTCTGGGAGATGCCCATCTCCCGGCCCGGCCACTCGGTGCAGAGGCCCCAGCCCGCGCCATAGCCCGAGAAAGCGCAGCAAGAGCATGAACCCGGACAGCGTGACCCCCGGGTTGCTGAACCCGCGCGCCAGCCCGGTGCGCATGTTGGCGACACGCTGGTCGAAAAAGCGCGGAACGTCGCGCACCCGCCCGATGCAGCGGCGCTACGCGTCGGCAGTCGGGAAACTGCGGCCGGGTGCAAGGGTCAAGAAGAAGCTGTCGGTGTTGAACGGGATCGCGCAGGTTCGCCAGCGAAGCTGGCTGGCCTCGATCTCGACTGCGGTTCGAAACACTGCGGCATTGACCCGCCCGGCGGCGACCGGCAGGTGGAGCAATTCGTCCCCGTCGCCCGACCGGGCGGCAGCGGCTTGACAGCCCGCCGGGGCTGCGCCCATGCGGCCCCGGCAACGCGGCAGGCCAGGCATGACAAATCCCTATTTCCGACATCTCGAAACCCCCACCCCCGATGCGATCCTGGGCCTTGCCGCCCAGTTCCGCGCCGACACCCGCGCCAACCGCATCGACCTTGGCGTAGGCGTGTTCCGCGACGAGGCCGGGCGCACCCCTGTCATGCGCGCCGTAAAGGCCGCCGAGGCGCGCCTGCTGGAGACGCAGGACAGCAAGAGCTATCTCGGCCTCGAGGGTGACATGGCCTTTGTCGAGCGGATGGTGCCCATCGTGTTCGGCGCAGACCACAAGCTGCACGACCGGCTGCAGGGCCTGCAGACCGCCGGCGGCACCGGCGCCCTGCGCGCGGCGCTCGATCTGGTCGCCCGCGCACAGCCTGGCGCGAAGGTCTGGGTGGGCCTTCCCACCTGGGCCAACCACCGGCCGCTCATCCTTGCGTCCGGCCTCGAGGTCGCGCCCATGCCCTTTTTCGACCAGCCCACCCAGTCAGTCGATGTCGGCGCGATGCTGGCAGCGCTCGACGGGGCGAGCCCCGGCGATGCCGTGCTGCTTCAGGGCTGCTGCCACAACCCGACCGGCGCGGTTGTTGCGCCCGCGCAGTGGGAGGCTCTGGCCGATATCGTGAACCGGCGCGGCCTGCTCCCCATCATGGACCTCGCCTACCAGGGGCTCGGCGACGGGCTCGACGAAGATGCAGCCTCCACCCGCCTGATGGCCGCCCGGGTGCCGTCGCTGCTGGTCGCCTGTTCCTGCGACAAGAATTTCGGCGTCTACCGCGATCGCGTCGGCGCGCTGTGGGCGATCGGTGCCGATCCCGCCGAAGCCGCGCGCGCCCGCGCGCACGCGCTCGCAGCTGTCCGCACCATGTGGTCGATGCCGCCCGACCATGGCGCGGCCGCGATCCGCCTGATCCTCGAGGACGCCGCCCTGACGGCGGACTGGCGCGCCGAGCTCGACGCGATGCGGGCGCGGATCCAGCAGGTCCGCCGGGCCCTTGCAGCCGCCCACCCGCTGCTCGGCCCGCTGGCCGGCCAGACCGGCATGTTCTCGCTGCTGCCGATCGCGCCGGATGTGGTGGAGCGGCTGAAGACCGACCACGCCATCTACGCCGTGCCGCCGGGCCGCATCAATGTGGCGGGCCTCAGGGTCGACCAGGTCGATCTGCTGGCTGCGGCACTGGCCCGCGCGATCTGAAGGGCTTTGTCCGTCAGAGCCCCAGCGCCAGGATCAGGCCGACGACGACGGCAAGCTGCCAGGCGGTCTGCAACAGCAGCGTGACGGCGAGTGACGGGCGCGCCGCCTTCAGCTCGCCGAAGCCGGTCTTCAAGCCGATCGCGCCAACCGCTGCTGCCAGTAGCCAGCTTGCCGCCGTGCCGGCGGCTGCCGAAGCCCGGGGCGGCAGCAGCGCGGTGGAGGTGATAACCGCAAACAGGAAGAACAGCACCAGGAAGGTGGGCGGGAGCACCGCGCGCCATCGTCTGGCCCTGCCGCGGTCGTCGGCGCCCCGCCCGATGAAGATCAGGGCAATGCCCATCACCACCGGCAACAGGCAGGCGACGCGGATCATCTTCACGGTGACCGCCCGCACCCCGGTGTCTTCCGAAACGGCGAATCCCGCGCCGGCCACCTGGGCTACATCGTGGATCGCGGCCCCCAGCACAAGCGCGGTGCCGTCGGCATCCAGCGCCAGCGCCCGGGCAATCACCGGATAGCCCAGCATCGCGGCAGTCGACAGCAGCGACACGATCAGGATCACCAGCACCGTCTCGCGCTCGAGGCCCGGGCGGCGCGGCACGGCGGCAGACGCCGCAAGCGCGGCCGAGGCGCCGCAGATTGCGACCGAGGTTGCCGACACGGCTGCAAGGTCGGCCGGCTGGCGGAGCGCGCGGGCGATCACGAAGCCGCCAAGCACGGTCGCCGCAACCGAGGCCAGCACCAGGCCCAGCGCCGGCACGCCCAGCGCCATCAGGTCGTCGGCGACCACGCGGAAGCCCAGCAGGGCAACGCCTGCGCGCAGCACCGTCGTCGCGGTGAAGCCGATACCGGCCGCGCTCCAGGCGGTCAGCCGGGGCAGTGCAAGGCGGACGCCCATGCCCAGCGCCAGCACCACGAGCATGGTCGGCAGACCGGCCAGGCTGTTGGCCAGCACGGCGATCAGGGCAAGCCCCGCGCACAGCAGCAGCCCGCCCAGGAACGGCGGGGACTTCCAGCTCGGCACCGGCTTTGGCAGCGGGGCTGTGCCCGCGGTCCCTTCGGATCTGTCCACGAAGGCGCGTCTAGCCCGGGAAAGGCGTGCGCGTCGCGCCGAAAATGCGCCGGTCAGCGCCGTTCGCGAAAGGCGGCCAGCCCGGATTCGATCACGCGGGCGATCTCAACCCGCTCGGCCGGCGACAGGAATCCGCCGATTCCGTGCCGCACGCGCGACGAACCTGAGGGATGGGGCGCCGTGAGCCACAGGCGGTTCTGGTCCGCGCCCAGCTCCTCCAGCTCCACCCGCGCCCAGTCCGGCTCGATCCGGGTGCGGTGAACCGGGCCATGCGCTGCCACCCGCACCAGCTCCAGCCCATCGGAGTCGAGCCTGAGATGCTCGGACGCGCGGCCCGAGCGATAGGAGGCGCGCATCGCCCACCACAGCAGGGCGATATCCAAAGCCATGAAGGGCAGGATCGGCCAGGCGCCCAGGAACAGGAAGCGGATGCCCATCAGCAGGAAGATGGCCGCCACGCCCGCCATCATCAACCCGAAGTGCCGCTGCGGCATGGAGCGGTTGGGCCGCAGTTCCAGATCGAAGATGGCGGGCTTGTGCATGGCTGTCGACCCTGCTGTAGCAGGGCGATGGCGACGGCTCCACGCGGCAAGGTGTCTGGGACGAAGGCAAGGGCGCCTGCGCGGCGCAGGCTGCCAAGGGCTGATGTGCAGGCGATCTTCGACACGCTGGGCAGCGCGAACCCGGCGCCGCAGACCGAACTCGAATTCGTCAATGCCTACACGCTGCTGGTGGCGGTCGTGCTGTCGGCGCAGGCAACCGACGCGGGGGTGAACAAGGCGACGCGCGCGCTGTTCGCACAGGTGCAGGACCCGGCGGCGATGCTGGCGCTGGGCGAGGCCGGGCTGAAAGCGCATATCCGCACCATCGGCCTGTTCAACAGCAAGGCGGCCAATGTGATCCGCCTGTCGCAGCAGCTGATCGAAGGGCACGGGGGCGAGGTGCCGCGAACCGAGGCCGAGCTGGTCGCGCTGGCAGGCGTCGGCCGCAAGACCGCCAATGTGGTGCTGAACGAGGCGTTCGGGGAAGCGACGCTCGCGGTCGACACCCATGTGTTCCGGGTGAGCCGGCGGCTGGGGCTTTCGGCGGGCCGGACACCCGATTCGGTGGAGCGCGACGTGCTGGCGCAGGTGCCGCCCGAGTGGCGCCGCGCGGCGCATCATCTGCTGATCCTGCACGGGCGCTACCTGTGCAAGGCGCGAACGCCCGAATGCTGGCGCTGCCCGGTCGCCGGCTGGTGCCGCTTTCGCCCGAAGACACAGGCACCCGTATTAACGGCGCGTTCAACGAAGGCGGCGGAAGCTCCCGGCGCATGAGGAGGCACTGATGCACATTGCGACCCCTATTCTGCCGTTCGCCGCCCTTGTGGCGCTTGCTGCCTGTGCCGACAAGCCACCGCGCGCTGCCCAGGTGATGATCCCGACCGGCGACCCGGTGGCCTGCGTCCAGATTTCCCAGATCCGCACCACGCGGGTCATCGACGACCAGACAATCGATGTCCAGCTGCGCAACGGCACGGTGATGCGCAACATGCTGCCCGACCGCTGCCCCGGCCTCGGCTTCGAGCGGGCCTTTTCCTATCGCACCTCGATCCCGCAGCTGTGCAATGTCGATATCATTACGGTGGTGGTGCAGGGCGGCGGCCCGCAGATCGGGGCGAGCTGCGGGTTGGGAATGTTCGTTCCCGTAAAGCCCGCTCCCAAGAACAAGACGCCGATCAAAGAATAGCGGCGATCTGACCCAGTAGCGGCCTGTCGGCCGGCGGCATCTGCAGCCGGAACAGGCCGTTCACCGGAACCCATTGCATCCGCTGGCCTTCGTGCGGGGTGGGCGTGCCCTGCCATTTGCGGATCGCGAAGGCCAGCAGCACCAGGTTCGCCCTCCCATCGGCGTGCGAGGCAAAGCCGCAGGGCGCAAGGCAGCTGGTGGCCGTCCGGATGCCCAGCTCCTCCTCCAGTTCGCGCACCAGGGCTGCCTCGGGGCTTTCCAGTGGCTCCACCTTGCCGCCGGGAAATTCCCACAGCCCCGCCATGTCCTTGCCGGGCGGCCGGTCGGTGACGAGCACATCGCCGTTGCTGTTCACCAGCACTGCGCAGGCAACCGTCAGGATCGGCAGCCGGACGGCGCCATGCCCGCCGGGGCATTCGCTGACCTCAGCCGACAATGAGCTTCAGCCGTTCGCCGGGTTGGAGCGGCCGGTCGGGGATGCCGTTGAGCGCCAGTAAGCTCTGCACCCGGTTGTAGGGCGGCGCCATCCGCTGCGCGAGGCTGGCTGCCGTGTCGCCGGGGCGGACCGTCACGACATCGACCGAGCGGCCACGGCCGGCGGCGGCTGTCTCGGCCGGGGTCAGCCGGCGGAACGAGCTGAGCAGGGGCTGGAAGCGGGTGCCGGTGCCGGCGGGCTCGACTGTGCGGAACACGAACACCTGGTCCGGGCCCATGCGAAAGGCGTGGACACCCATATCGACGACGCCCTGCCGGCTTTGAAGCCGCCCTTCGGAAGTGGCAGCATCCAGGTTGTTGATCCGCTGCTCGGAGTAGGTGATCTGCGGCAGCTGGTTGCCGGCGGTCTGCTGCCAGACGTTGCGGACCACGGAATCGAGGCTTTCGCCCGGCTGGATGCGGCCGCCGGAGAAGATGAACTGCGAGCCGTCGCGGCCGCGCCCGGCAACCGCCTGCGGGCTGTTCTGCAGGGTGAAGCCCGGAGGAGCGTCGAAGCCCAGGCGAAGGCCTGCGTGTCGGAAGCTCGGGCCCGAGACGATGCCCTGGTCGACGGCATCGCCGAACGGCATGCCGTCGATTGCGGTGAGGAAGGCGTCGCGGTTGATGACACCGGTGCGCCCGGTGGCGGCGGCCTGTGCCGCCACGCGCCGGACACGCTCGGCCGTGACGGGGTGGGTGGAGAAGAAGCTGTTCACGCCGCGGCGCTCGATATTCTCCTTGCCCTCGACAACAGCGACCCGGTCGAGCGCAGCGAGCATCGAGGCGGCCGCGCGCGGATCGTAGCCGGCGGCGATCGCGTAGCGCATGCCCAGTGTGTCGGCCTCATTCTCCTGGGCACGGGAAAAGCCCGCAACCCAGGCATTGGCGCCGAAGTTGGCAAGCTGGGCGACCTGCGATCCGCCAAGCAGGGCGGCTGCCATGGTGCCGAGCGCGCCGATGGTGGCGCGGCTTTGCCGCTTGTTGGAATGGCGCGCGGCCACATGCCCGGCCTCGTGGCCCATCACCGAGGCGAGCTCGGCCTCGGAGTTCATCATCGCGAGCAGGCCGCGGGTGATGTAGAGGTAGCCGCCCGGCGTAGCCATCGCGTTGGGGACGGGGGAGTTGAGGACAGTCACGGTCCAGTCCTGCGGGCGCGAGCCGGGGACCGAGGCCATCGCGATCCGGGTGCCCACCCCGCGCACATAGTCGGCGATCGGGCCTTCGACCTTGCCGCCGAACTGCTGGACGATTTCCTTGTGGGCTTCCGCACCGATCTGGCGGTCGCGCTGGGACAGGCCGGCAAAATTCTGGGCGGGCGCAGCGGCGGAAACGGCAGCAATGCTGAGTGCCAGCGCTGCAGCAAGCGTGCGGAACAGGGTCTTCACCTGGATGTGTCCTCGGATCAAGCGGCCCTGGCGAAGGCGAGAAAGCGGGACCGCCGCTCGGCCTTCAGGGCCTCGGGTGACAGATTTCCAAGCCCTTTCAGAGACTTGAAGATGGCTTCCCCCAACATGCCGATGGCATCTTCCGGGGCGCGGTGCGCGCCGCCGACGGGTTCTGCAACAACGGCGTCGATGACGCCGAGTTCCTTCAGATCCTGGGCGGAAATGCGCATGGCGACTGCGGCTTCTGCTGCCTTGGCCGGATCGCGCCACAGGATCGAGGCGCAGCCTTCGGGCGAGATGACGGCATAGACGCTGTGTTCCAGCATCAAGACGCGGTTGCCGGCGGCAAGCGCGACTGCGCCGCCGGAACCACCTTCGCCGATGATGACGGAGACCATCGGCACCTCGGCGGTGAGGCAGGCTTCTGTCGCCCTCGCAATCGCCTCGGCCTGGCCGCGCTCTTCCGCCTCGATGCCGGGAAAGGCGCCCGGCGTATCCACCAGCGACACGATCGGAAGGCCCATTCTGCTGGCCAAGTCTATTAGTCGGCTAACTTTTCGATAGCCTTCGGGTTTGGCCATCCCGAAGTTCCGCTTGACGCGGCTTTGGGTGTCGTGGCCTTTTTCGTGGCCGATCAGCATGACGGGTTCGCCCCGGAAGCGGGCGGGGCCGCCAAGGATCGCGACATCGTCGGCAAAGGCGCGATCGCCGGCAAGAGGCTGCCATTGGGTGAACAGGGTTCCGGCAATGCTGAGGAATCTGGGGCGGGCGGGGTGACGGGCGACCAGTGTTTTCTGCCAGGGGCTGAGCGCGGCGTAGATTTCAGCGAGCAGTTTTTGCCGCTTCGTTTCAGTGCGTTGCCTTTCGGCCGCGCGGCCTGGATCAGTAGCCATCGCGGCGATTTCGGCGTCGAGGGCGGCAACCGGTTTTTCGAATTCCAGGATCTGGGCCATGGGCCTCCAAGTGGGTCAGATGCGGGTGTAGATCAAGCGCCAGACGTGGTGGCCGAGGGTCCGGGCCTTTTCGGCGAAGCGGGTGTCGGGCCAGTCGGCGGGCACCTGTTCCCAATCGGACGGGTGTTCGGCGGTCCATTCGAAACCGGGCTGGTTCTGCATCACGAACATGACATGTCGCATGTAATTCACATGGTCTGTCGCCACCCTGAACTGCGCGCCTGTGCACAATTTGGCGTGAATCAGCGCCAATGGGCCGGGATTGACGAAGCGGCGCTTGGCGTGGCGGGCCTTGGGCCAGGGATCGGGGTGGAGGAGGTAGAGGGCCGACAGGCTGGAGTCGGGCAGGCGTTCGAGGATTTCGATCGCGTCGCCGCGGTGGATTCTGACGTTGGAAAGCGCGCGGTCCTCGACTTCGGCGAGGAGGCCTGCGACGCCGTTGAGATAGGGTTCGGCGCCAAGGAAGCCCCACTGTGGCCGGCGGGCGGCCTGAAAGGCGAGATGTTCGCCCTTGCCGAAGCCGACTTCGAGGGCGAGGGGGCGGTTGCCATCAAACAGCGCTTGGGCGGTGAGGGGCCCTTCCGGGGGGATGGCAAGTGTGGGGAGCAGCACGTCGACGAGGCGCCGGGCGCGTTCGCGCAAGGGGTGGCCCTGGGCGCGGCCGTAGAGGCGGCGGATGGAGAGGGGATCGTTCACAAGGCTGCCCCTTAGCAGCTTCGCGGGGTGGCACCAGTTGCGCCCTGGGGCTGGGGTGGGGGCCCGGGAGAGTGAGCCATGGCTGATCGCGATCTGAGGGACATGATTGCCCGGTGCCCCGGGGACGGGGTGGCGGAGATCCGGGCACGGGACATGCCGCCGGTGCCGAAGATGTATGATGCGGAAAGCTTCACCGACCTCGGGCCTGCGCATCTGGAGGACGATGCGATGCAGCTGCCCGAGGTGCAGGCCGAGAGCTGGGCCGGATACTGGTTCGTGAACTGCGACGGGAGTGCGCCGCCCTTGAAGGACTATCTGGCGCCTCTCCCTGAGCATTTCGCGGATGAGTGCGCAGCGCCAATTCGCAGGCTCGCAGTGGTGGCACGGACGGCGGGCGGGGCCGAAGGACACGACCCGTGCGGCGGCGCGGGCTTTGCCCGCGTGACCCTCGTTCGTCATGCGGAACGCGTGCCCGCGCGCGCACGCCGGCCGGAACGCCGGCGAGCCTTCGATCAACGCTGCGCGCTGATGGCAGCCGCCTATGCCTCCAGGATCGTGACGCGTCCGGTTGCGAGGTCGTACATGGAGCCGACGATCTTGATCCTGCCGGCGGTCTCCAGGTCGCGGAGCACGGGAGAGCGTTCGCGGATCAGGGTGATGGTCTGCCGGACCTGGGTGGCGGCGACGCGGTTCACATAGTCCTTGTTCTTGCCGGTCCTGTCGCCATCGTAAGAGGTGGCGGCGATCGCGTTGCCAAAGCGGGCGAGGAGCAGGGTGAGGTTGCCGAGCTTCACATTGTCGATCGCGCCGGCGACTGCACCGCAGCCGGTGTGGCCCATCACCATCACGAGCTTGGCGCCTGCGACCGCGGCCGCGAATTCCATGGAGCCCAGGATATCGTCGTTGATGACGTTGCCAGCGACGCGGGCGTTGAAGGCGTCGCCGATGCTGAGGTCGCAGATGACCTCGACGGGAGCGCGGCTGTCGACGCAGGAGAGAAATACGGCGGCCGGGTATTGGCCCTTGGCGGCGCTGTCGCGCTGCTGGCGCAGGAAGTCCGCGGGGATGCGCTTGCCGGTGGCAAAGCGCTCGTTGCCCTCCATCACGAGCTTGAGCACTTCGTCGGGCGTGAGCCTCGCCTGCATGTCCTTGGTGAGGGCGGTTTCGCGGCGGCTGGTGGCCGGCGCGAGCGACTGGGCCGCGGCGGGCGCTGCCACGGCAAGGCCGGCTGCGCCCGCGAGTGCAAGGCCAAGCGCTTCGCGGCGGCCAAGACCGGCCGGCTTGGTGTGCTCGAGGCAGCTGCAGCTTTCGTGGTGCTGGTGATCGTGCGTGGACATCGCGATATTACCCTCCTGCTGGCTTCAGTCTGTGCGGTGCCTGAAACGACGCGAACTGGCGGCGCGGGACCCGAACGGATGCGATGTTAGGGCGGAATAGTCCGGCATGCCAGAGGCATTGCGCCAATCTGCACCAATCAAGAGGAGGCACGATCAAGGCCTACTGGCTGTCGATGATGTGGTTTTCAAGATCGGTGCTGGCGTCGGCTTCGGAGATGGTCCAGCCGCGCACCGAGGCGCCGACTTCGTGGACGGCCTCGCGGTCTTGGCAGATCAGATAGTGCCAGGCGGGGAGCGGGCGGCCTTCGTCGACTCGGCGGTAGGCGCAGGTGCCGGGGAGCCAATCGAGTTTGGCGACGAGGCGGGGTTTCAGCTGGACGCAATCGGGGACGAAGCGGCGGCGGTTGGGATAATCGGAGCAGCGGCCGGAGTGGCGGTCGAGCAGGCGGCAGGCGACGTTGGTGCGGTAGGTGCGGCCCGTCTCCTCGTCCTCGAGCTTGTGCAGGCAGCATTTGCCGCAACCGTCGCAGAGCGCTTCCCATTCGGCCTTGTTGAGGGCGGAGAGGGCGTAATGTTCCCAGAAGCGGTCGCGGAGCGGTTCAGTCATTGCAAGGCTCAGACAAGATAGCGTTCCAGCATGTCGGCGATGGCCTGCGGGGTGGCGGTGGGGCCGGCGAGGAACTGCACTGGGCGGCCATCCGGGTCCATCAGGTAGAACACGGCGAGGTGATCGTAGGTGTAGGCATCCGGCGTGGTGCCCGGGGCCTTGCTTGCGTAGATGCGAAACGCCTTGAGGGCTGCATCCACCTGCGCGCGGGTGCCGGTGAGGCCGAGCAGGCGGGGGTGGAAGCTGTTTGTGAATTCGGCGAGCGCGGCTGGCGTGTCGCGTTCGGGATCGACGGTGAGGAAGAGGGGCTGAAGGCGGGCTGCTTCCTTCGGGTGTTTCGCCTCGAAGAGCTTGAGGCCGGCTGCGAGCTTGGCGGTGTCGGTTGGGCAGATGTCGGGGCAGAAGGTGAAGCCGAAATACATGAGGCGCCACCGGCCCGCGAAGCTTTGGGAGGTGACGGTTCGGCCGGTTTCATCGATTAGGGTGAAGGGGCCGCCGACCGAGGCGCCTTCGAGGTTGCCCTGGGGGGAGGCGGGGCGAAGCAGGAGGAAGCCGGCTGCTGCTGCGAGGACGAGGAGGAGGAGCGGGAGCGCGCGCGACAGGAATGACGGCTTGGGCGCGGGTTGCTGGCTGTTCATGGGGTGCACATATCGTCTATCGCAGCGGGATGCGAGCGATGCGACGCCGCGTGGGCTGGCGGGGGCGGCAATTCCCGCAGGATATGGGCAAGGGCGAAAGGCTGTTGGCGGTGAAGCGGATGGTTCGGGCTGTATTCTATGTTCCGGGGCTGTTGCTGGGACTGGCCATGCTGTCGGCGGGGCCGGCTGCGGCGCAGTTTTCGGACGGCTACAATTTCCTGAAGGCGGTGAGGGACAAGGATGTGCTGAAGGCGAAGGCGCTGATCGACAAGCCGGGCAGCACGATCGTGAATGCGCGCGACCTGACCTCGGGCGAGACGGCGCTGATGATCGCGATCCGGCGCAAGGATACGCCGTGGATGGGCTTTCTGCTGGAGAACGGGGCGGATCCGAACCTGAAGGATGCGCAAGGCGACACGCCGCTGATCGTGGCGGCGATGAACGGCTTTCCCGAAGGGGTGCGGGTGATGCTGCTGGCAAAGGCGCAGGTGGACGGCACCAACGGGCGGGGCGAGACGGCGCTGATCAAGGCGGTGCTGATGCGGGATGCGCCTTCGGTGCGGCTGCTGCTGCAGGCGGGTGCCGACCCGGACCGGACAGACAACCAGACCGGGCTTTCGGCGCGCGACTATGCGGCGCGCGACATCCGCAGCGGGCCGATCGCGAAGGCGCTGGCCGAGGCGCCGAAGAAGGGGGCCTCCAAATCCATGGGCCCGAGCCTCTAGGGCATGGCATCGACGCGGCAGCTGCTGGCGATCGACCGGCCCGGCGTGCGGGTGCAGACGCTGGTGCTGCTGCGCTGGAGCGCGATTGCCGGCCAGTTGCTGGCGCTGCTGATCGTCGGGCTGGGGATGGGGTTTCCCATACCCTGGCTGCCGGCGCTTGGGGTGATCGGGGCGTCGGTTTCGCTGAACCTTGCGCTTTCGGCGCTGTACCGCTGGGGGGACCGCATCGACGGCAAGGGGGCGCTGGTGCATCTGGGGTTCGACCTGATGCAGCTGTCGGTGCTTCTGTATCTGACGGGCGGGCTTTCGAACCCGTTCGCGCTGCTGCTGCTGGTGCCGGTGACGATATCGGCGACGCTGCTGTCGGCGCGGTCGTCCGCGCTGCTGGTGGTGGTGGCGCTGGGGCTGCTGCTGGGGCTGTGGCACTGGCACCTGCCCTTGCCCTGGGTGGGGGGCGAGACGCTGCAGATCCCGGACCTCTATCGGCTGGGGAAGGGCGCGGCGATCGGGCTGGGGATGATCTTCCTGACCTTCTATGTCTGGCAGGTTTCAGCCGAAGGGCGGCGGCGGCAGGCGGCGCTGGTGGCGACGCAGGCGGCGCTGGACCGGGAGACGCGCATGGGGGCGCTGGGGTCGCTTGCGGCAGCGGCCGCGCACGAGCTGGGCGGGCCGCTGGGGACGATCACGCTGATTGCGCGCGACCTGGAGGACCTGCTGGGCGACGATCCGGAACTTGGGGCCGACATTCACCTGCTGCAGCAGGAGGCGCGGCGGTGCCGCGACATCTTGACCGGAATCTCGGAACGGGCGGAGGCCGAGGACCCGTTCCCCGAGCTCGCCCTGCCGGTTCTGCTGCGCGAGGTGGTGGACCTGTTCGAGCCGACGCGGGTGCCAGTCGAGATGCGGATGGAGTGGGCAATGGGCGGCGGCCCGGTGATCCGCCGCAGCCCGGAAATCCTGCATGGATTGAGCAACATAGTGGGCAATGGCCTGCGCCATGCGAAAACCCGCCTGTGGCTGGACGCGGGCGAGACGCCATCGGAGCTGTGGGTGGCGGTGACCGACGACGGGGCCGGATTCCCGGTCGATCTGCTGCCCAAGCTGGGCGAACCCTTCCTTGGGCCGAGCGTGTCGGGATCGGGTTCCACCGGGCTTGGGATCTTCATTGCGACCACGCTTCTGGAGCGGACGGGGGGTCGGCTGAGCTTCATGAACCTGCCAGAAGGGGGAGCGCGGGTGGAATTGCGCTGGTGGCGTGCCGATATCGAGGAGCTGCCCGGTGAGCCGTATTCGGACGGCGCCGCAGAACGGCAAGGAATGGCATGATGCTTATGGTTGATATGGTTTCCGGCCCCTCGGTTTCGGCCGAGCCTTCGGGTGTTCCGAGCCTTGGGACCCTGCTGCTGGCGGACGACGACAACAGTTTCCGCCAGCGCCTGGCGGTGACGCTGGGGCGGCGCGGCTTTGACGTGCGGGCGGCTTCGAGCGCGGCTGAATGCCGGGAGCTGATGCGGCAGATCAAGCCCGTCTATGCGGTGCTGGACCTGCGGCTGGGCGATGGCAACGGGCTGGACCTGGTATCGGAGCTGCGCGGTCTGCACCCGGACACCCGGGTGGTGATCCTGACCGGCTATGGCAATCTCGCAACCGCCGTTGCCGCCGTGAAGGAAGGCGCGATCGATTATCTGGCGAAACCCGCCGACCCGCAGGACCTGATCACCGCTCTGCTGGCGGCCGAGGGCGAGAAGCCGCAGCCGCCGGCCGAGCCGATGAGCGCAGACCGGGTGCGCTGGGAGCATATCCAGCGGGTGTATGAGCTGTGCGACCGCAATGTGAGCGAAACCGCGCGGCGGTTGAAGATGCACCGGCGGACCCTGCAGCGGATCCTGGCCAAGCGAAGCCCGCGCTGATCGGGCCGCCGTGCCGGTTTCCCTGGCGAACTGGCTGGTGCCGGCCTGCCTGCGGATGCTGCGCGACCTGCCGTTTGGGCAACCGATAGGCGACAGGCTGGCCGAGGGCCCGGATGCCGGCGAGACGCCCGGCACGGTGGCCCGGATGCCGGCCAGACGCCCGGCACGGTGGCCGGCGCGCGGGCGCGGATTGCGGACACGATCGCAGTTCCGGAGCCGGTGCCGCCAAACGCGCTGGACCGCGCGGCAGACGACCCGCTTGCCCACAACCTGCCGGGCGGGATGGTGTTCGACCTGATCGCAACCGGCTATGCGCCGGATCGGGCGACGGCCCAGTTCCATTTTCACCTGGCGGCGGCCTGTGCGATCCCGCGGCACGAGGGCGTGATGCCGGGCAAGATCGACTGTATCCCGCCCCTGCTGCGGCATCCGAGGCCTGCGGGTGCGCTGCCGGCCTGAACCGGGACGGGGGAGTACCGGGGCCGGGCGGTGGCCGACGCATTGGATTTGCCTCACAGGGCGGCTAGGGGTGCAGCCATGCTGACGGGCAAGCGCATCCTTCTGGTGATCGGTGGCGGCATTGCCGCCTACAAGGCGCTGGAGCTGATCCGCGAGATCCGGCGCGCCGGCGGAAGCGTGGCTCCGGTGCTGACCGCGGGCGGGGCGCAGTTCGTGACGCCGCTGTCGGCCTCTGCGCTTGCGGAAAGCAGGGCTTATTCCGACCTGTTCGACCTGACGGACGAGGCGGAGATGGGGCATATCCAGCTGAGCCGGTCTGCCGACCTGGTGGTGGTTTGCCCGGCGACCGCCGACCTGATGGCGAAGGCTGCGGCGGGCGTGGCGGATGATCTGGCCACGACCCTTTTGCTGGCGACGGACAAGGCCGTTCTGATGGCGCCGGCGATGAATGTGCGAATGTGGCAACATGCCGCGACACGGGCGAACGTGGCGACGCTGCGCAGCCGGGGTGTTGCGGTGCTGGAGCCGGACGTTGGGCCGATGGCGTGCGGCGAGCATGGGCCTGGACGGTTGCCGGAAGTGCCCGCGATCCTGGCTGCGATCGGCGGCTTTTTTGCCGATGGGCCGCTGCAGGGGCGGCATGTGCTGGTGACGGCCGGGCCGACGCATGAGCCGATCGACCCGGTGCGCTATATCGCCAACCGGTCGAGCGGAAGGCAGGGATTTGCGCTTGCGGCTGCGCTGGCGGCTCTGGGGGCGCGGGTCACGCTGGTGGCGGGGCCGGTGCAGTTGCCGACCCCTGCCGGGTGCACGCGCGTGGATGTGGAAACGGCCCGCGAGATGGCGGCGGCCGTGGACGCAGCGCTTCCGGCGGAGGCGGCGGTGATGGTGGCCGCGGTTGCCGACTGGCGGGTGGAGACGGCGGCGCGCAAGATCAAGAAGGGGGCGGGTGGGCCGCCGGCTCTGAGCCTGACCGAGAACCCTGACATACTGGCCGGGCTGTCGGCGCATGCCCGGCGGCCGCGGCTGATCGTGGGTTTTGCCGCCGAGACAAACGATGTGATCGCACATGCGCAGGCCAAGCTTGCCAAGAAGGGTTGCGACCTGATCGTGGCGAACGACGTGTCGGGCGATGTGATGGGGGGTGCGCGCAACCAGGTGCATCTGGTGAGCGCAGCGGGCGTGGAGACCCTGCCCGAGGGGCCCAAGGATGCGGTGGCGCGCGCGCTGGCGGCGCGGATTGCGGGGCTTTTGGATGGCTGAGGTGCGCGTGGTGCGGTTGCCCCATGCGGTGGGGCTGGAGCTGCCGGCCTATGCGACGGACGGGGCGGCCGGCATGGATGTGCCGGCGGCGGTGGAAGAGGAGCTGGTGCTGCTGCCGGGAGAGCGGCAGGCGGTGCCGACGGGGCTGATGATGGCGGTGCCGGCGGGGCATGAGATGCAGGTGCGGGCGCGATCGGGGCTGGCGCTGAAGGACGGGCTTGCCGTGCTGAACGCACCGGGCACCATCGACAGCGATTATCGGGGCGAGGTGAAGATCATCCTGGCGAACCTGGGGGACCGGAGCTTCACCATCACGCGGGGGATGCGGATCGCGCAGCTGGTGCTGGCGCCTTATGTGCGGGCGGCCCTGGCTGAGGTGGCGGAACTGGAGCCGACCGGCCGGGGCGAGGGCGGGTTCGGATCGACCGGCCGGCACTGATGCTGTCTGACGATGAACTCGACCGCTACCAGCGGCACATCGTGCTGCGGGAGGTGGGCGGCGGGGGCCAGGCAAAGCTGAAGGGCGCAACCGTGGCCGTGGTTGGGGCCGGGGGGCTGGGCAGCCCCTGCCTTCAGTATCTGGTGGCCGCGGGCGTGGGGCGGATCACGCTGATCGACGATGATGTGGTTTCCTTGAGCAATCTGCAGCGGCAGCTGCTGTTCGGGACAGCCGATGTTGGGCGGCCGAAGGTGGAGGCGGCTGCAGAGCGATGCCGGGCGCTGAACCCGCATGTGGTGGTGGAGCCTCTGGCCGTGCGGGTGACTGGGGAGACAGCGGCGAGCCTGCTGGCGCGACATGATCTGGTGGCGGACGGGTGCGACAATTTTCAGACCCGCGATGCGGTGAACCGGGCCTGCGTTGCGTTGGGCATCCCGCTGGTGTCGGCAGCGATCGGCCCGTTCGAGGGGCAACTGGGGGTGTTTGCCGGGCATCTGCCGGATGCCCCCTGCTGGACCTGCTTTGCCGGCGTGCCGGAGGATGTGCCCTGGACGAGCTGTGCCGATGCCGGCGTGCTGGGGGCGGTTGCAGGGCTGGTGGGGGCGGCGCAGGCGCTGGAGGTGCTGCGGCTGATCACCGGCTTCGGGGAAAGCCGGGTGGGGCAGCTGTGGCTGTATGACGGGCTGGGCGTGGCGGCACGGAGCATCCGGGTGCCGAAAGACCCGGGATGCCCGGTGTGCGGGGCGCCATGAGCGGGTTGCTGCTGATCGTTTCGGAGGCGCACGGCGAGCGCTTTGCGGCGGCCGTGGAGCTGGCGGCGGCGAGTGCTGCGCTGGACCGGGGGGTGGCCGTGCTGCTGAGGGGGCCGGCGGTGAAGGCGCTGGGGCGCGCCGATGTCGCCTGGCCGTTCGACATGCTGTTCGAGCTGGGGGTGGATGTGGGGCTGTGCCAGACGGCGATGGCAGCGCACGGGCTGACGGCGAAGGATCTGCCGCCCGGCGTGCAGCCGCACGGGATGGTGGCCTTTCTGAGCGGGCGGGGGGACTGGCAGATCGTGCTGGTTTAAGGTTCGGAGATTTCGCCGTTGCGCAGCAAGGGGTTTTTCCAGGCGTAGGCGCCAAGTGCGAGGAGGCCGATGGCGCTGAGGCTGTAGGGGAGGTGGGGTTCGAGTTCGTAGAGGCCGATGCCGATGGCGGGCGCCAGGATGAAGCAGGCGCCGTTGACGGCGGTGACAGCGCCGGCGACGCTGCCCTGTTCGGCGCGGGAGACGGCGAGCGAGGAACCTGCGGTGAAGCCGGGCCTTGCAAAGCCGAAGCCTGCGGACGCGACCGCAAAGGCAAGGATGAGGGCGTGGAAGCTGGGCGCAAGCGCGATTCCGGCTGTGCCGACGGCCGCCAGCAGCGTGCCCCAGCGCATGAGCTGCGAGGGGCTGAGGCTGAGCAGCCGGATGATGCCCCATTGGGCAAGAAGCGTGGCGCCGGCGCCGGCCATGAAGGCGATGGAGATGAGGCCCGCGGCGGCAGCGCCGGTGAGGCCCATGCCGGGGGCTATCCTATCGATGATGAAGAATCCGATCGCCTGGCCGGTGGCGGCCTGGAGCGAGCCTGCAGCGAAGCCGAAGAGCATGAATGGGCGGATGCGTGGATCGCCGACCTTCATGCGCTCGCGGCTGCCGGTGGCAGTGGTTTCGTGCGCTGCGATGGCGGTGGCGCCGGTGGACATGCCGCCGATCGACGGCATGGAGGCCTCTGCGCCGCGGCCGGCCTGCGCGCCGTTCGGGGTGTCGTCTGGCAGGCCCAGCTGAAGGGCGATGACAACGGTAAGCGCAATGGCTGCAAAGGCGAACATGGGGCCTGAGAGCCCGACCACGGGCAGGATGAAAATGGGGGCGATGGCGGGCCCCAGGAAGGTGCCCAGCCCGAAGGCGGAGGCGAGGAGGGCGAGCGCGGCCGTGCGTTCGGCAGGCGTGGTGCGGCCGGCGACAAAGGCTTGCGCGGCCGGGTTGGCGGCCGAACCGAAGATGCCGAACAGGCTGCGGGCCATCGTGAAGAGGGTGAAGGTGACAAGCGGGGCAATGAGGCCCTTGATCCCGGCAAGGATGACGGCGGCGCACAGCAGCATGGAGATGCCGAAGCCTGCGACCCCGACCTGCATGAGGCGGCGGCGGCCGCGGGCATCGGACTGGCGGGCCCAGTGCGGGGCGCTCAAGGTCCAGAACAGGGCCGAGAGCGAGAAGATAACCGCGATTGCCATGTCGGGGATGCGGAATTCGCGGCCGATGACGGGGAGGACCGACTGGAGCGCGGTGTTGCCGGCGGCCGTGACGAGAAGGGCCACGAAGACGAGGCCGAAATGGTTTCCCGGGAGTGCGGGGGTGGGTGCTGGCACCGAAACTTGCTAGGGCGTGTTCCTTGCAAATGCACCCCCTGACAGGAGGATGACATGTACAGGCTGCACTATTGGCCGACGCCCAATGGGCACAAGGTGACGCTGCTGCTGGAGGAGCTTGGGCTGCCCTACGAGATCGTGCCGGTGAACATCCGCACCGGCGGGCAGTTCGAGCCCGGGTTCCTGAAGATTTCGCCGAACAACCGGATGCCGGCGCTGGAGGATGTGGACGACGCAGTGCAGCTGTTCGAGAGCGGGGCGATCCTGCTGTATCTGGCGGACAAGCATGGGCAGTTCATTCCGTCTGCTGCCCGCGCGCAGGGGCGGGCGGAGGTGCTGCAGTGGCTGTTCTGGCAGATGGCGGGGCTGGGGCCGATGATCGGGCAGGCGAGCCATTTCCGGAACTATGCGCCAGAGCCGGTCCCCTATGCGATCGAGCGCTACAGCAACGAGGGCCTGCGCCTGCTGGCGGTGATGGACAAACGGCTTTCGGACCGGGCTTTTCTGGCGGGCGCAGACTATTCGATTGCGGACATGGCCTGTTATCCGTGGGTGATGCTGGGGGTGAAGCTGCTGGGGGGTGATGTGCCGATGCCCAATGTGCAGCGCTGGGTGGCAGCGATTGCGGAGCGGCCTGCGACGGCAAGGGCCTATGCCGTGGCCGAGCGACCCGAGGTGCAGAATGGGGAGATGACGGTCGAGCAGAAGGCGCGGCTTTTCCAGCAGTCTGCCGCGACGGTGAGGGGGCAGGGCTGACGCTCGGCGCCTGGCGCGCTCGTCGTGGATGGCGCCGATCCGCGCGCAGGCCAGCATGGCGATGGCGGCTTCGGGGATCATCGGCTGGTAGATGGTGATGCAGTCGCCCTTCCTGCTGCCAAGCGAGGGGAGGGCATTGGCAAGACGGCAGACCGCTTCGTGCAGCCGGGCTTGGGTGAGCGTTCGCATCGGTTCGTCGGGGCTGTCGGGCTCGCACAGGATGGCTGGCTGGTCGGCGCGGGTTTTCAGGTGGCGATCGACGCAGTTGTGGGCGATGTTCAGTTCGCCGTCGGCGAACCGGGCGACGCCGAAGTCGGCTTCGTGGAACGAGGAACTGGTGAGCTTTTTCCAGGGGGTCGCCCGATCGAGGCGGGCGGTTTCGCAGCGCCGGAAGCTTTCGGGGCTTTCGAGGTTTTCGCGGTAAAGCTGGGCGTAGAGCTGGGCGTAGCGGCCGGCGTTGAACTTTGCGCGGGCGGCCCATTCGGCGGGCACCGGGTGGATGGTGGTCATGTCGGTCCTCCCGACGGGCTACTGGGCGCTGATGCCGCCATCGATATACAGTTCCGCGCCGGTGACGAACTTGGCTTCGTCGGAGCAGAGGTAGACCGCGGCCCAGGCGACATCGTCGGGATCGCCGACGCTGCCTGTCGGGATCTGGCGGCCGAGCTTTGCCATCACCTCGTCTTTCGTGAAACCGGCTGACTGGAAATTGTCGAGGATCGGGGTGTCGATGAAGGCGGGGTGGACCGAGTTGCAGGTGATCGCATCCGTTGCGCAATGGAGCGCGACCGATTTGGTGAGGTGGCGGACACCGGCCTTGGCGCTGTTGTAGGCGGCCATGCGGCCGGACGCGATGATGCCGGCGATGGACGAGATGTTGAGGATGGAGCCGCGCGAGCCTTCGGCCCGCGTGGTTTCGCGGATGAGGGGCAGCGCGTGCTTGCAGCCAAGGAAGACGCCGTCGAGATCGATGGCGTGGACGCGACGCCAATCTTCGAGGCTGGTCTGTTCGACGCTGCCGGGCGTGCCGATGCCGGCGTTGTTGACGAGGATGTGGAGGCCGCCGAACAGGCGCCGGGCCTGGGCGACGGCTGCGATCCACTGGTCTTGGCTGGTGACATCGTGGGGGAAGCTGGCTGCATTTGCGCCGATTCGGGCTGCAGCCGCGGCTGCGCCTTGGCCGTTCACATCGGTAAGCAGGACCCGTGCGCCTTCTTCGGCGAAACGTTCTGCCATGCGCCTGCCGAGGCCCGATGCGGCGCCGGTGACGAGTGCGATCTTGCCTGACAGTCTTCCCATAGCCGATCCTTCCGTTTCCTGCTCGCTAGGCGATTGGTGGAAAGGCCGCTAGACCCACCAGAATTGAGGGAGACCATGGCCTTGGGCACGGGGGTGGTGACGAACGACGCGGCACGCTGGCGCTGGGGAATCCTGGCCTTTGTGGTTGCGTCGGTGGTCATCAACGGGTTCGACCGGCAGATGGTGGCGATGCTGAAGCCCGACATCCTGGCCGATTTCGGCTGGGACGATGCGGATTATGGCCGGCTTGCGAGCCTGTTCCAGCTGGGATCGGTGGGGACGCTGCTGTTCGCCGGCTGGTTCCTCGATCGGGTAGGGCTGAAATGGGGCTATGCCGTGGGCAACGGGGCCTGGAGCCTGATCACGCTGGGCCATGTGGCGGTGACGAGCCTGGGCGGGTTCATGGCGCTGCGGGTGGTGCTGGGGGCTTCGGAAGCGATCCAGACGCCAGCGGCGGTGAAGGCGGTTGCGAGCTGGTTTCCGCCGAGGGAGGCGGGCCTTGCGCTGGGCATCGTGAACGCGGCGCCCAATGTGGGGGCGATCATCGTGCCGCTGGCGATTCCGGCCATGGCGCTGGCCCTGGGCTGGCGCATGAGCTTCGTGATCGTGGGATGCACGGGCCTGGCGTGGGTGCTGCTGTGGCTCATCAGCCGGCCGCCGCAGCCGCCCGCACGCGCGAGCCCGAGGGCGCCGGAGGCGCCTGACATGCGCTGGGGCGATTTGCTGAAGGACCGGCGGGTGCACGGCTTCATGCTGGCCAAGGCGCTGACCGACCAGATGTGGTGGCTGATGATGTTCTGGCTGCCGGATTTCTTCATGCGGACCTTCGGACTGACCTCGGCCGAAGTCGCTCGGCCGACTGCGTTCGTCTATTGCCTGGCGATGGCGGGCGCGCTGACAAGCGGGTGGCTTTCGGCGCGGATGATGGCCGGCGGCGTGCCGGCGGCAACGGCGCGGATGCGGGTGCTGCTTGGCTATGGCACGGTTGCGCTGATCGCGCCGCTGGCCCTGTTTGCAGGCGACCTGTGGCTTGCGGCGCTGCTGATCGGGATCGTTCTGTTCGCGCACCAGGGCTTTTCCACCAACCTGTTTGCCTGTGTGGTGGATGTGTTCCCGGCACGGCGGGTGGCGTCGGTCGTGTCGATGGGGGCCTTGGCCGGCAACCTGTGGGGGGCCGCCATGCTGGAGATCACCGGGCGGGTTCTTGCCGCGGGCGGGAGCTATCTGCCGCTGTTCGTGGCGGCCGGCAGCGGGTATCTGGTGGCGGCAGCCGTGATCCGCTGGATGATGCTGGGCAAGGCGGGGGAGGGCGCCGTTGCACCGGTCCATGCGCCGTGACGGCAACGGACTGGATCGCGCCGGCAATGTCTCGAAAGTGACCCATCCGCAACAGACCGGGCTGAAATGCTGTTGCCGCGCCACTACACAGGTTGAATGGCGCCGGCACGGCCGTTAGCTGCGTGGGCGAAGCGTCGTCCTTCATCAATCGGGCGCGACATCCTCGGGAGAATTCATGCGTTCGTTCCTTCTTGCTTCGGTTGCGCTGTGCGCTTCGGTTCCCGCCTTCTCACAGACATCGCAAGCACCTGCCGACGAGCGGCCGGACCAAGGCGACATCATCGTGACGGCGACCCAGCGGGCTCAGTCGCTGAGCGATGTTCCGATCGCGGTGAGCGCGGTGACAGCACAATCGCTGCAGAATTCCGGCGCGACCGACCTCAGGCAGCTGAACCAGCTGAGCCCGTCGCTGCTGGTGTCGTCGTCTGCGTCCGAAGCCGGTGCGGCGGTGATCCGGATCCGCGGGATCGGGACCGTGGGCGACAACCCCGGCCTTGAAAGCAGCGTGGCGGTGTTCGTGGACGGGGTATACCGCAGCCGCGGTGGCACGGCGCTGACCGAAATGGGCGCGGTTGACCGGGTGGAAGTGCTGCGCGGGCCGCAGGGCACGCTGTTCGGGCGCAATGCGTCGGCCGGCCTTATCCATATCATCACGGCCAAGCCGAAGTTCGAGACCGAAGGGATGGCCGAAGTCACCTATGGAAATTTCGATTTCTGGCGGCTGCAGGCCGGGATCACGGGGGCACTTGTCGGGGACACGCTGGCCTATCGGCTGGACGGGGTCTATACCCGGCGCGACGGGTTCATCGAGGATGTCATCTCGGGCCGGGATGTGAACAACCGGGATCGCTATCTGTTGCGCGGGCAGTTGCTCTATACGCCCAACGATGATCTGGAGATCCGGCTGATCGGTGACTTTGCCAAGCGCAATGAGGAATGCTGCGCATCCAGTTACCTGCCCTTCCGCACGTCGTTCCGCGACGCGCAGGGCAATGTGCAGGTCACCAACGCCAATCCCGTCGTGGATGTGATCCGCGGCCTTGGCGGGGTGATAACCGACGACACCTTTGCCCGGCAGACCTCGATCACGCCGGGACGGGATTATCGATCAGATGTGACGGACTGGGGGCTTTCGGGCGAGCTGAACTGGCAGCTCGGCTTTGCGAACCTGACGTCGATCACGGCGTGGCGGGACTGGAAGGTTTCCGCTGGCCAGGATGGCGATTTCACCAACCTCGACATTTTGAACCGGGACAACCAGACCCGGCGGTTCCGCACCTTCAGCCAGGAAGTGCGGTTGAACGGCACCGTGTTCGACGACCGGCTGGACTGGCTTGTGGGCGGATACTACGCACACGAGACGCTGAACCTGGCAGACGATCTGCGCTATGGGGCAGATTATATGCGCTATGCCAATGCGCTGGAGCGGCTTCGTGATCCGGCCTTCCCGGGCCTCGAAGCAATCGCGGCCGCTGTTGGCCGGCCCGGCGACACGCTGAACGGGCGCGGCATCACAACAGACACCTATCGGCATACCAGCCGCAATTTCGCGCTGTTCACGCACAATGTGTTCGACATCGTGGAGGACAAGCTGCAGCTGACGCTGGGCGGGCGCTATACCAACGAGCGCAAGACGCTGGACGTGAGCCTGAACAGCAACGACACGCTGTGCGCTGCGATCGCCGGAAGCCCGAGCGCTGCGATCCGCGGGCTTGCGGCTCGGCGCTGCGTGATCAGCCCGATCAACGGTTTCAACGCATTCGACACGCGCGACGAGGACGAGTTCACCGGGACGGTGGTGCTGAGCTGGAATCCCATTGAGCAGCTTCTGACCTATGCCAGCTACTCGGTTGGCTACAAGGCGGGCGGTTTCAACCTCGACCGGTCTGCGCTGAACCAGGCCGCGCCCGATCTGGCGCAGCTGCAATACGAGCAGGAGACCGTGGGAAGCTGGGAACTGGGTGCCAAGCTGGACCTGCAGGCCATGCAGATCAACGTGGCGGCCTTTCGGGCCGTGTTTGACCAGTTCCAGCTGAACACGTTCGACGGAACGAACTTCATCGTGGAAAATATCCAGGCCTGCAGCGAAAGCGTCAACGGCGGCGACCGGGACTTTGCCGGCCTGCCGGTTTCGGCAAATCCGATCGTGCCGCAGCTGCCGGGCGTTGCCGGCCGTTCGGGTGCGCAGGCAGCCGCAACCGGGCGCTGCACGGGTGACGTGAAAGGCGGCGTGACATCGACCGGTGTCGAACTGGAAACGCTGTTCTTCCCGGTGGATGACCTGATCGTCAGCCTTGGCGTGACCTATGTGGAAACGCGCTACCGGAACGAACTGGTCGGGATCGGCGGGCGGCCCTTCCCCACCCCGCTGTTCAACCTGCCCGGGCGGCCGCTGTCGAATGCGCCGGACCTTGCGCACACAGGTGCGGTGACCTGGACCCCGGCCGTGGACAACGCCATGCGTGCGCTGATCTATGTCGACTGGCGCCTGCAATCGGACAACAACACGGGCTCGGACCTGTTTGACGAAAAGCGGCAGCAGCCGGTGCTGCAGGTGAACGCGCGGCTTGGGCTGAACGGCAACGACAGCCGCTGGGCGGTGGAGCTGTGGGCGCAAAACCTGTTCAACGAGGACTTCCAGCAGGTGGCCTTCAATGCGCCGCTGCAGGGCGGCGGCACGGTTGCACAGACAGCGCGCGGCGGGCCGAATGCAACGACGCTGTTCGGCAGCTTCCTGGCGGAGCCGCGGCAGTTCGGCGTGACCCTCAGGACCCGGTTCTGAGGGTAGGCGGCCGCGGATAGTGCGCAGCACGAATACCCGGTCTCGATGCGCAAGACCCATCGCGTTCGGCCTGTCGGCCGGCGCGCGGTCGCGCTTGCCGCTGCGCGGATAGCGGATAGCAGATGGTCAGCGGGACGCGGTATAAACCGCGGGCTCGCCGTCATGCCCTGCCGGCCGCGCACCCGAACCCCGGCCTGCGCCGGCACTACGGGCGGATTGCTCCACGCTTATCGCGGGTTGGTATCCGGCGCAGGCATCTGGATCACGGGAAGCGCGGTCGTGCGGTGCTCGACAGGCAATCCCAGGGCCTTCAGCTGGGGTTCGATGGTGGCGCGGTCGCCGACGACGATGAAGGCGAGATCCTGCGCGGAGGGCAGCGGCGCCTTGCGGACGGCTTCGAGCGGCACGGCCTCGAGCCTGGCGGGGAGCGTTGCGAGATAGTCGTCGGGGCGCCGGAGCACGACGGCGCGTTCCAGCGCGCCGAGCATTGCGCCGCCGGTTTCGAAATCGCCCGGAAGGCTGCGGATGGAGGCGGCGCGGGCGCGCTCGACCTCGGCCGGCTGCGGCGGGTTGGAGGTTCGGAACTCGGCCAGCAGGCGGCGGATCTCGGCGATTGCCGGGCCGGTCTGCGCGCGGTCGACGGGGGCGGTGAGGATGAAGGGCATTTCGCGGGCTGTGGGAGAGGCGGACGAGGACGCGCCGTAGGACCAGCCGCGCTCTTCGCGCAACGAGCGCCAGAGCCGGCTGGTGGCGCCGCCGCCAAAGACGTCGTTGGCGAGGCCGAGGGCAAGGATGTCGTCGCGGCCGGTAAGGGGAAGTGGAGTGCCGGCGAGGATGAAGGACTGCGGCGCGCCGGGGCGATCGTAGAGGATGATGCGGCCGGGTGCCTGCGGGGCCGGGCTGGGGCTCTTCGCGGTGAGGATGGCAAGCGGGGGGGCCTGTGCGCGCATCTTGCCGAGGTGCGCTTCGAGGAGCGGCAGGATCGCCTTCAGGCTGGTGTCGCCGACGACGAAGAGGTGGGCGCGGTCTGGCTGGAGCAGGGCGGCGTGGAAGGCGGCGAGGTCTGCGGCGCTGACGGCCTTGACGCCTTCGGGCGTGCCGTTGCCCGACAGGCTCTGCCCATAGGGGTGATCGAGGCCGTAGATAAGGGCGGGCGCGGCGCGGAGCGCGATCCCCTCGGGCTCGGTTGCCTCGGACGACAGCGCCGCGAGGACCTGGCCGCGGATGCGGTCGAGCTGGTCTGCCGGGAAGCGGGGTCTGGCGACGATGTCGGCGAAAAGCGCAAGCGAGGGGGCGAGGTTCGGCGTGAGCGCGTTGAGGGAAAAGCGGGTGCGATCGAGCACGGCGGATGCCGAGACGGAGGCGCCCAGCGCTTCGAGGCGGCGGGCGATTTCGGGGCCGTCGAGCGGGCCCAGCGTGCCATCGGTGCCTTCGCGCAAGTTGCCGAGCATCAGTCGCTGGGTGCCGGGCTTTTCGCGGCTGTCGGCGGCGATGCCGCCGTCGAGGGCGAGCTGCAGGCGGACGACGGGTATGGCGCTGTTGGCGACGAACTGGACCTGCATGCCGTTCGACAGGCGGGCGCGTTCGATGCTTGCAGGCGTGAGGCGGGTGACGTCGCCGACCGGAGGGGCGCCTGCGCTGCGGTTTGCGGGGGTGCCCTGGGGCCGGAAGCCGGGGATGGGCGGCGCTTCGGCGCGGGCGATGCGGCGCGGTGCTTGGCGGGCCGAGACGGTGACGGGGTTGCGTTCCCCCGGCACGAGCGTGACGCGGTGGTCTCCGGCGCCGAGCCAGCGGGCGGCGGCGGCCTTCACCGTTTCCGGCGTGGCAGCTGCGACCTCGGCGAGCTGTCGCCTGTAGTCGGCCGGGTTGCCGGCAAAGACCGCGCCTTCGGCCAGCGCCTGGCCCTTGCCGCCGAAGCCACCGACCTGTTCGAGGCCGCGGATGGTGCCGGAGACGGCGCGGGTGGACACGCGGGCGAGTTCGTCGGCGGATGGACCCTTTGCCTTCCAGTCGGCGAGCAGTTCGTCGATCCGCCGTTCGACCAGCGCCGGATCGACCCCCGGGCGAACTTCGGCGGAGATGAGGGCAAGGCTTGCGCCTTCCCAGGCGGCGAGCGAGGCCGAGACGCCGACCGCCAGGCGTTCGGTGCGGACGAGCTTGTCGAACAGCAGCGAGGTGGGGCCGCCGCCGAGCGTTGCGAGGCCGACGTCGAGCGCGGCGAGGCCGGGCGTGTTCTGCCCGGGAAGGGCCCAGGCGCGGACCAGCCTTGTGGTTGCAACCTTGTCAGCGAGCGTCTGGCGGGTGGTTTCGCGGCGCCGGGGCACGGGGCTTGCGAAGCGGGCAGGTGTCGGGCCGGGCGGTATCTGGCCGAACCAGCGTTCGACCATCGGCCGCGCGGTTTTCGCGTCGATGTCGCCGGCCAGCACGAGGACAGCGTTGTTGGGGCCATAGTGGGTGCCGAACCAGCGTTTCGCATCGTCGACTCCGGCTGCGCGGAGGTCGGGCTCGCGGCCGATCGCGGGAATCGAATAGGGATGGTCCGGGGGAAAGAGGGCGGCGAGTAGGGCCGGGAAGAGGAGGCCGCCGGGCTGGTTCTCGCCGTCGCGTTTCTCGTTGAGGACGATGTCGCGTTCGGAGGCGAGCACCTTTTCGTCGAGCGCGGGGAGGAGCCAGCCCATGCGATCGGATTCAAGGAAGAGGGCGAGATCGAGCGCGGGGGTGGGGACTGTCTGGAAATAGTTGGTGCGGTTGAAATCGGTGGTGCCGTTGAACTGGGTGCCGCCGGCTTCCTCGAGCGGCTTGAAATGGTCCATCCGGCTGTGTTCGGAGCCGCGAAACATGATGTGTTCGAAGAGATGGGCAAAGCCCGAGCGGCCGACGGGTTCGTCGACCGAGCCGACATGGTACCATACATTGACGGATACGATGGGGGCCTTGCGGTCGGTGTGGACGACGACGCGAAGGCCGTTCGACAGGGTGAATTGTTCGTAGGGAATGTCGACGCGGGCCACGAGCTCTGAAAGCGGGGCCGGGGCCTGGGTTGCCGGTGGGGGCGCCGGGCTGCGGGCAGTGGCCGGGGTGGCGAGAAGGATTGCTGCCAGAAGCAGGGCAAGGGTGCAGCGCATGGGGGCTTTCAGCTGAGGCTTGTGTCGGTGACTTCGGCGAGGTCGCGCGAGAGGCCGGGGGTGGCGGCGATTCGTTCGAGCGTCTGGCGCATGGCGGGGCCCCAGGGCCTGGCGAAGCGACGCCAGCGGGCGAGCGGCTGGACGAGGCGGGCGGCGGATTGCGGGTTGATGCGGTCGGCCTCGAGCACCTGGGCTGCGAGGAGGGCATAGCCCCGGCCCTCGCGGTCGTGGAAGCGGGTCTCGTTCATGGCGAAGCCCAGGATGAGGGCGCGCAGGCGGTTGGGATTGCGGCGATCGAAGCGGGCGTGGCCGGCGAGGCGTTCGACGACGGCGCGCGTGTCGGGGCGGGTGGAGCCGGCCTGGACGAGGAACCACTTGTCGAGGACTTCGGGGAAATCGGCGTAGCGCTGTTCGAAAAGCCTGAGCGCTTGGTCGCGTTCGACCGACTTCGAGTGGCTGAGCGCGGTGAGGGCGGACATGCGGTCGGTCATGCACCGGGCGTCGGTGAACTGCAGGAAGGCGGCGGCGGTTGCCTCGTGAGTGTCGGTTGCGAGGAGCAGCGAGAGGAGGATGCCCTTCAGGCGGCGGAGCCCCCTGGCGCGGGGGCTGCGGTCGTCGCCGCGGGCGTCGCAACCGTGCCAGGCGCCCCACAGGCGATCGGCATGGGCCTCGAGGATTGCGCGGCGCAGGTCCTCGCGGGCGCGATGGATGGCTTCCGGGTCGACGGCCTGCATCTGGTCGCCGATAAGGGCTTCGCTGGGGAGCAGCAGGGTTTCGGCGGCGAAAGCCGGTTCGTCGCCGGCGGAGGCAAGCAGGGCGGCAACCGCGGTGACGACGTCGGCGTGGCCCTGCGCGGCGCCGGCGGCGGCGCTTTCGACGAGGGCCGAGAGCATCAGCTGCTGCACGGCCTCGTAGCGGGCCAGCGGCTCGTCCTCGTGCGTGGCAAGCACCAGGAGATCGGCGCGGGTGGGCGCCGGGCGGACGATGACCGGGCTTGCGAAGCCGCGATTGAGCGAGAGGATGGGCGGTTCGGGGCAGTTGCCCAGGGTGATCGCGGTCTCGCGTTCGGTAAGCAGCAGCGTGTCGGACTGGTGGAGCTTGCGGCCCTTTGCATCGAAGGCGGCGAACGGCATGGGGATGGGGAGCGGTGCGGCGTCTGCGCCGGCGCGGGGGTTGGACTGGACAAAGGACAGGTGGAGGGCGTCGGCGGCCGGATCGTGCATGGTGCGCAGCTCGACGCGCGGGGTGCCGGGCTGTTCGTACCAGCGCTTGAAGAGGGGGGCATCGAGACCCTGGGAGGCGAGTGCGTCGAGGAAATCCTCGACGGTGGCGGCGGTGCCGTCGTTGGCGGCAAAGAAGCGGTCGGTCGCGGCGCGGTAAGCGGCGGGGCCGAGCTGGCGGGCCATCATGCGGATGAGTTCGGCGCCCTTGTCGTAGACGGTCGCGGTGTAGAAGTTGTTGATTTCCGCATAGCTGTCGGGGCGGACGGGGTGGGCGAGCGGGCCTTCGTCCTCGGGGAACTGGCCCTGGCGGAGCGAGCGGACGCCTTCGATGCGGCGCACCGCGGGCGAGCCCATGTCGGCGGAGAACTGCTGATCGCGGAAGACGGTGAAGCCTTCCTTCAAGGAGAGCTGGAACCAGTCGCGGCAGGTGACGCGGTTGCCGGACCAGTTGTGGAAATATTCGTGGGCGACGATGGCAGCGATTGCGTCGTAATCCCAGTCGGTCGCGGTGTCGGGGTCGGCCAGGATATATTTGGCGTTGAAGATGTTGAGGCCCTTGTTCTCCATTGCGCCGAAATTGAAATCGTGGACCGCGACGATGTTGAAGATGTCGAGATCATATTCGCGGCCGTAGACGCGCTCGTCCCAGGCCATGCTGGCCTTCAGGCTTTCCATCGCATGGTGGCAGCGCGGGATATCTGTGGCGGCGACCCAGATGGCGAGCTCGACCCGGCGGCCCGAGGCTGTGGTGAAGCTGTCGCGCAGGGCGGTGAAGCGGCCTGCGACCAGCGCGAAGAGGTAGCTGGGCTTGGGGTGGGGATCCTCCCACTCGGCGAAGTGGCGGTTGCCGGGCAGCTGGCCGGTGCTGCCGGGGTTGCCGTTGGCGAGCAGGACCGGGAAGTCCGTCGCGTCGGCCTCGAGCCGGACCTGGTAGCGGCTGAGGACATCCGGGCGATCGAGGAAGAAGGTGATGCGGCGGAAGCCTTCGGCCTCGCACTGGGTGCAAAGGTTTCCGCCCGAGCTGTAGAGGCCCATCAGGCGGCTGTTCTCGGCCGGGTGGATCGCGACGGTGGTTTCGATCGAGGTCTCGTCGGCGCGCAGATCGAGCGTCAGGCCTTGCGAAGCCGGGTTCGGCAGCGGGCGGGAGACGCCGTCGACGCGCAGCGACAGGAGCTGGAGATTTTCGCCGTTGAGGATAAGGGGGCGGGTGTGGGAGCCGTTGCGCCGCACGGTGAGCCGGGCGTGGACGAGGGTGCGGACTGCGGCGAGTTCGAAGCGGAGCGCGATTTCGGGCACCAGCCAATCGGGCGGGCGATAATCCGCAAGGCGCTTGCGGGGTGGTGCGCCGGTGGCTGGGGCAGGGGATTCCATGTGTAAAGACGGTAGGGAGCGTGCGGGGGGCGCGCAACGGGGGCGGGCAGGATTCTTGGCCGGCTTGTTCGTTGGGTCGGGGCTTGCTCATGCCAAGTCTCGATGCGCAAGGTATATCGCGTCCGGCCTGTCGGCCGGCGCGCGGTCGCGCTTGCCGCTGCGCGGATAGCCGATGGTCAGCAAGACGCGGTATCAGCCGCGCGCCCGCCCGAGCTGGCCGGCGCCCCAGCCCATGCCGAGCGCCAGTGCGATTGCCGCGAGGCCGTAGAGGAAGCTGTTCTGGTGCGCGAAGACATAGATGGCGCGTTCGAAGCCGGACTTGTCGATGATGACGGGGGCGGTGGATCGGGCGAGCACCTTTCCCTTTCCATCCGGGCCGTTTCCGATGAGGTAGATTTCGGCCTGGTAGTTGCCCACCGGGACAGCGGACGGGATGGGAATGCGGGCGCGGTAGAGCACCCGGTCTGTCACCTGGACGCCGTAGGGCTGTTCGACGAAAAGCTGTTCGCCGCTCCGCAGCTTGACGAGGCCATCCTGGAACTGGCGGGTGGTTTCCGGGTCTGCTGCGGTCGCGGGCGACAGCTGGAGATGGCTGAGGCCGATCTCGTAGATGGCGGCGTTGCGTTCGTCGAGCAGTTCGCGGACCGGCCGGGTGGTGGCGACGGCGTAGAAGCCGGGGGTGGATTCAAAGCGCAGGGATTCGGTGTTTATCCAGATTCCGGCGACTCGGGCCTTGCGGCGCACCGTGAGGGGATCGGATGGGCCGCGCAGCACGACGGCGATGCCGGGGGGCTCGGCAGGGATTCGGCCGCCCGGATACTGGATGGCGCCGAAAATGAGCAGCTCGGCACCGGCAAAGCGGTAGGAAATGTCGATCCGGCTTTGCGAGAGGTCCGTCACCAGCCGGGGACTTGGTTGTGCCGCGAGCGGGGCGGCGAGGAGCAGCAGCAGGGCAGCGAGGCTTTTCATGACACCGCGACCTGGATCGAGAAGAGCTCGCGCGGGGTCCAGGTGAGGCCGATCGCGAGGCGGACGGCGACTGCGAGCACGAGGAGGGCGAGGAACAGGCGCAGGCGTTCGGGCGGAAGCCCCTGCGCTGCGCGGGCGCCGAGCTGGGCGCCGACCACTCCGCCGACCAGAAGCAGGAGCGCGAGCAGGATATCGACCGTCTGCGACTGGGTGGCGTGGAGAAGTGTTGCAAACGCGGTGACGAAGACGATCTGGAACAGGCTGGTGCCAACGACAACGCCAGCGGACATGCCGAGCAGATAGAGCATGGCGGGCACCATGATGAAGCCGCCGCCCACCCCCATGATGACGGTGAGGATGCCGACGCCGGCGCCGACGAGGAAGGGGGCGAAGGGCGAGATGTAGACGCCCGAACGGGGGAAGCGCATCTTCAGGGGCAGGGCCGCGACGAGGGCGTTGTGGTGGCGGGCGCGGCGGGGCTGGGTGCCGCCCGGCGGGCGGAGCGCCAGGATGGCCTCTTTCAGCATCAGGACGCCGACTGTGCCGAGGAAGACGACGTAGATGACGGCGACGGTGACATCGACCTGGCCGAGCGACTTCAACCAGCGGAACAGGAAGGAGCCCGCGACCGAGCCGAAAAGGCCGCCGGCGACGAGGACGGCGCCGATCTTGAGATCGACCTGGTCGCGGCGGAAGTAGGAAAGGGCGCCGGAGACGGAGGAGCCGGTGACCTGGGTGGCAGCCGACGCGACGGCGATTGCCGGCGGGATGCCGTAGAAGATGAGGAGCGGGGTGGTGAGGAAGCCGCCGCCGACGCCGAACATGCCCGACAGGAAACCGACCAGACCGCCGAGCGCGATGATGACGAGCGCGTTCACGGACATTTCGGCGATTGGCAGGTAGAGATCCAAAATGCGTTCCGACAGGCCTTGTGGGGTGTGCCGCGGGGCCCGGCACGCTGGCGCTGTTCTAGTGCGGAAAACCGGCAATAAAAGGGCCGGCGGACGTTTGCCCGCCGGCCAGTCGGGTCGCTTTCAGCCCGGACGAACCGGGCAGAAACAATATCTGCCCAAAACTCGTCTTGCACAAGGGGCGGTTGGGCCGATTTCTGTCATAAGATGGTAAAGTCAGGACGTGTGTTGCCCGGAATTCTGAACGGCAGCCGTCTTGCCCGCACGGGGCAGTTGGGAAATAGGACTGTCATGGTGGATGCGGTGCATGTGGTGGGTGGCGGGCTGGCCGGCAGTGAAGCGGCCTGGCAGCTTGCGCGGCGGGGCGTGCCGGTGGTGCTGCACGAAATGCGGGGCGGGGGCAGGATGACCCCTGCGCACCACACCAGCCAGCTGGCAGAGCTGGTGTGTTCGAACAGTTTCCGATCCGACGATGCACAGCACAATGCGGTGGGGCTGCTGCATTCGGAGATGCGGGCGCTCGGTTCGCTGGTGATGCGCAGTGCCGATGCGGCGAAGGTGCCGGCGGGCAGCGCACTGGCGGTAGACCGGGACGTGTTTGCGGATGCGGTGACGGCCGAACTGGCGGCGCACCCGCTGGTGAGCATCGTGCGCGAGGAGGTGGGAACGCCGGACCCGAAATGGGGGCTGGTGCTGATCGCGACCGGGCCGCTGACGTCGGCGCCGCTGGCCGGGTTCATCCAGGGGCTGACGGGGGAGGCGCATCTGGCCTTCTTCGATGCGATTGCGCCGATCGTGCACACCGACAGCATCGACATGGGGGTGGCATGGCGGCAGTCCCGATACGACAAGGGGCCGGCCGGGGACCTTCTGCCCGCCGGCGAGGGCGACTACATCAACTGCCCGCTTTCGAAAGCACAGTATCTGGAGTTTGTGGCGGCGCTGAATGCCGGCGAGAAGGCGGACTTCAGGGATTGGGAGAAGGATACGCCCTATTTCGAAGGCTGCATGCCGATCGAGGTGATGGCGGCGCGCGGGCCCAACACGCTGCGGTTCGGGCCGATGAAGCCGGTGGGGTTGCGGGATCCGCGCACGGGGAAAGGTGCCTGGGCGGTGGCGCAGCTGCGGCAGGACAATGCCAGCGGCACGCTGATGAACATGGTGGGGTTTCAGACCAAGCTGAAGCATGGCGAGCAGATTCGCATCTTCCGCACCATTCCGGGGCTGGCGCAGGCGGAGTTTGCGCGGCTGGGGGGCCTGCACCGGAACAGCTTCATCCGCTCGCCGATCCTGCTGGACGGGACCTTGCGGCTGAAGGCGGACCCCCAGATCAGCTTTGCCGGCCAGATCACCGGCTGCGAGGGCTATGTGGAATCGGCGGCGGTGGGGTTGATGGCCGGGCTGTTTCTTGCCAGCCGGGCGGCCGGAAATGAGCCGGTGCGGCCGCCGCGGGAGACTGCGATGGGCTCGCTTCTGGCGCATATCACGGGCGAGGCGGTGGCGGAGTGCTTCCAGCCGATGAACGTGAACTTCGGGCTGTTTCCGCCGATCGAGGGGGCGGAGAAGGGTCGCGAGCGCAAGGCGAAGCTTGCAGCGCGGGCGCGGCTTGCGCTGGATGGGTGGATGCGCGCTGCCTGACCGGAAAACCCGCGGGTGCAGGCGGGCTTTCAGGCTGGTTGCAAAGAGGCGGGCGCTGCCGTCGGCAACACGGGCCAGTTCGCAGGTGATTGTTTCCATGTCTTCGAACAGGGGAAGCATGCCCGGGCACAGGATGGCGCCGAAGGACCGGTCGCGAAAAGGGGAGGTTTGTGATGTCTGCCTGCACGAGGATGATCGTTTCCGGCAGTTTCCGCGCGCTTGCAAGAAGCCGGTCACGCGCTGCGATCAGCATGTCGGTCGACAGGTCGACCAGAAGCGTGGGTCGACAGGTCGACCAGAAGCGTCGGTCGACAGGTCGACCAGCAGCGTCGGCCGGTTCGATGCGGCATGGACCTGCTCGGTCGAAACCAAAGTTTCGCAGCCTGTGTCGAGCAGGGGCCCGGTGCCCGCGCCGGCGCCCGGCGACATTGCAATCATGGACAATCCGGGCAGCCACAAAGGCCCCGCTGTCCAAAAGGCCATCCGCGCCGCCGGTGCCCGGCTGCTGTTCGTGCCGCCCTGCTCACCAGACCTCATACCAGGTCTCGATGCGGAAGCCTCATCGCGTTCGGCCTGTCAGCCGGCGCGCGGTCGTGTTTGCCGCCGGGCGGATAGCGGATGCTCGGCGGGATGCGGGATCAATCTGAAAACAATCGAGGCCAGGCGGCCGGCGGCTAGCGGTCGGCCTTGGGCCTCGGCGACAGGTCGTCGGCGCCCACGTCGATGCAGTGAACCCCGTTCACGGCAGGCCGCAACCGCCAGTCGCGCACGGCAAGCGCCCGCGCTGCATCCCGACGCCCTGCGGCGCGGTGCGCTTCCATCGTCGGGCGGCTGAACTCATACCCCCGCGCCTTCCCGCTGTAGGCCTTGTCGCGATAGATGATCTGCGCGATCTCGATATGCTGCTCGCAGGCGAACTGGCGCAGGACCTCGATATCGGCATCCGACAGGCCGTTGAGATCGGGATGGCAGCTGTCGAGCACGCGCCGCACCACCAGCCGGGCCGGGCTCAGCGCCATCTCCAGGTTGGTGTTGAGCCGGGTGCGGCTGGCAAAGCGGATGTCCTGCGCCCTTGTTTCCGCGTCCAGCAGGTTTGCCGGGAACGGCCCCTCGGCCGGGAACAGGTCCACCTGGAAGATGTTCTTGTCGTGGCTCACGCCCTCGTCCAGCACATGCTGCAGCGGCGCGTTGGAGGCGATTCCGCCGTCCCAGAACCAGTCCCCGTCGATCTCGACCGGCGGGAAGCCCGGCGGCAGCGCGCCGGACGACATCACATGGTCCGCGGTCACGCGCGTATGGTTCGGCCCGCCTTTCGTGTCGAAGAAATGCATCTGCCCGGTGGTCACCGAGACCGACCCCACCGACAGGCGGATCGGCCCGTCGTTCAGCAGGTCCCAGTCGATCAGCTCATTCAGCGTCGTGCGCAGCGGCTCGGTGTCGTAATAACTGATCGCGCCGATACTGCCCGACGGCTGGAACTTGGTCGGCGGGAAGCGCGGTCGGAAAAAGCCGGGGACCCCGGTTGTCGCGATCCACAGCGCTGCCCCCTGCGACCAGAGCTCTTGCGCGGCGCCGCCGCCGAGGTCGAAGCCCGGGACCAGCCCCGACGAGATCCGCTTCCAGAAGGCGACCAGCGCTTCGATCCGGTGATGCGGCCGGTTGCCCGCGATCAGCGCTGCATTGATCGCGCCGATGGAAATGCCGCACACCCAGTCGGGCGAGACCGCCATGCTGGCGAGCTCCTCGCAGACCCCCAGATGATAGGCGCCGAGCGCGCCGCCGCCCTGCAGCACCAGCACGTTGAGGTGCGGCGGACGCTGCGCGACCGGCGTGTCCCGGCAGTTGAGCCGGGGCGCCGCGGCCGCCTCCCGAGGCATCGACCCGCCCGGCTTCTCGGGATTTTCCGGTTTCACATTCGTTGCCATCGAACCACCCCCTCAGCCCTGCGCCGCAAGCTGTTCCATCGCCGGCCGCAGGCTCCGCACATCATATCCGGCCGTTATCGCCGCATCGATGATGCTCTCGATATCGGCCCCGCGCGCAGCCGACGCCAGCGCCCACAGCATCGCAGACCGCGTGCCAGACCGGCAATAGGCCAGAATCGGCCGCGGCGATACCATCAGCGCCGAAAGCGCCGCCACCTGCTCCACCGAAAAACCGGAATGATCGATCGGAATCGAACAATAGCCAATCCCCGCGTCCAGCGCGGCTGCCTCCATGTCTGCACCGTCGGGCTGGTCGGACGCCTCCCCATCAGGCCGGTTGTTCACGATGCAACCGAAGCCCGCCGTCTTCACCGCCTCGATCTCATCCAGCCCGATCTGCGGCGCGACCGAGAAGGTCTCCGAAAGCCTGCGGATATCCGGCATCAGTTCCTCCTCAGATCGGGCGCCAGCGCCTCGGCGCACAGCCCCTCCAGCACCTCGCCGAACGCCGCCACCTGCTGGCGGTCGCTTCCCAGCCGGCGAACGGCAACCGTGCCTTCTTGCGCCTCCCGCCGGCCCACCACCAGAAGCGCGGGCACCTTCGCCACGCTGTGTTCGCGCACCTTGTAGTTGATCTTCTCGTTCCGGAGGTCCGCCTCGGCCCGGATGCCAGCCGCCCGCAATTGCGCAACCAGCTCCTGCGCATAGCCGTCCGCATCCGACACGATGGTCGCCACCACCACCTGCACCGGCGCCAGCCACAGCGGGAAGCGTCCGGCATGATGCTCGATCAGGATGCCAATGAAGCGCTCGAACGTGCCCAGGATCGCGCGGTGCAACATCACCGGCCGGCAGCGCTCTCCGTCCTCACCCACGTAGCTCGCGTCCAGCCGCTCGGGCAGCACCCTGTCCGACTGGATGGTGCCCACCTGCCAGGTCCGCCCGATCGCGTCCGTCAGGTGGAACTCCAGCTTGGGCGCATAGAAAGCGCCTTCGCCTTCCAGCTCTTCGAACCCGGCCTTGATGCTGTCCGGCAGGTTGGAAACCTGCACCGCCCGGCGCAGCTCCTGTTCCGAAAGATCCCACATCGCGTCATCGCCGAACCGTTTCTCCGGCCGCAGCGCCAGCTTCACGGCATATCTGTCGAAGCCCAGGTCGGCATAGACCGAGTGCAGCAGGTCGATGAAGGCCGCCACCTCGGCCACCAGCTGGTCCGGCGCCACGAAGATATGCGCATCATCCTGGGTGAACTGCCGCACCCGCATGATCCCGTGCAGCGCACCGTGCGGCTCGTTCCGATGGCAGCAGCCAAACTCCGCCATCCGCAAGGGGAGGTCGCGATAGCTCTTGATGCCCTGGCGAAAAATCAGCACATGCGCCGGGCAGTTCATCGGCTTCAGCGCCATCCACTCCGCATCGTCCGAAACGATCGGCCCCACATCCGCGATGTTGGGCACCTCGTCGGGGATCACGAACATGTTCTCGCGATACTTGCCCCAGTGCCCGCTCTGCTCCCATTGCTTTGCGTCCATCACCTGCGGGGTCTTCACCTCCACATAGCCCGCCGCATCCAGCCGGCGCCGCATATAGGCCTCCAGCGTGCGCCAGATCAGATAGCCCTTGGGGTGCCAGAACACGCTTCCATGCGCCTCGGACTGCAGGTGAAACAGGTCCATCTCCGCGCCCAGCTTGCGATGGTCGCGTCTGGCGGCCTCCTCCAGCATCAGCAGATGCGCATCCAGCTGCTTCTTCGTCAGCCACCCCGTGCCATAGATGCGGCTGAGCTGCGGGTTCTTCTGGTCGCCGCGCCAATAGGCCCCCGACACCCGCGTCAGCTTGAACGCCGCCGGATCGAGCTTGCCCGTGGAAGGCAGGTGCGGCCCGCGGCACATGTCCATCCAGTCCTCACCGGACCAATAGACACTCAGCTCCTCGCCCGCCGGCAACTCCGCTGCCCACTCGGCCTTGAACATCTCCCCCCGCTCCCGCCACCGCGCGATCAGGTCGTCCCGGCGCCACACCTCGCGCCGCAGCGCCTTGTCGGCTGCTATGATCCGCCGCATCTCGGCCTCGATCGCCGGCAGCTCCTCGTCGGTGAACGGCCCCCGCCCGGCCGGCGGCGCCAGATCATAGTAAAAGCCATCGTCCGTCGCCGGCCCGAAGGTGATCTGCGTGCCGGGATGTAGGCCCTGCACGGCTTCGGCCAGCACATGCGCGAAATCATGCCGCGCCAGCTCCAGCGCGTCGCCCTCGTCCTTCGCCGTCACGATCGCCAGGGCCGCATCTTGCTCGATCGGCCGCTCCAGGTCGACAACCTCGCCATCCACCCGCGCCGCCAGCGCCGCCTTCGCCAACCCCGGCCCGATGCTGCGCGCCACATCGCCACCAGTGGTCCCGGCCGCGACTTCGCGCACCGAGCCATCCGGAAGCGTGAGACGGATAAGGGCAGACACCTTGGGGGCACTCCTTCGCGTTCGAACGGCGATCCCTACTTGGGGAACGGGGGAAAGAGCAAGGGAAGGGCCTCCGGCGGGAAGGGCTCCGCCCACCCCCCGGCCGGGAAATCATTTCCCTGCCCGCCGGAGGCGCCAAATCCCTGCCCGCCGGAGGCGCCAACTCAACTATCCAGGGCTCTACGCAGTTGGTTGATATCCCGGTCCAGTTCGTGGTCCACCGCGCGGAGTTCCTCAATCCGCTTCACCGCGTGCATCACGGTGGTGTGATCGCGGCCGCCAAACCGTCTTCCGATCTCGGGCAAGGACCGCGGGGTCAGCATCTTTGCCAGATACATCGCCACCTGCCGCGGCCGGGCGACTTCGCGGGCGCGGCGCGGCGAGATGAGGTCGTTGATCTTCAGCGCATAGTGGTCGGCGACGCGGCGCTGGATTTCGTCGATGGTCAGCTTGCGGCTGTGGGCGCGCAGCACGTCGGCCAGCACTTCGCGGGTGAAGTCCATGTCGAGCTTGCGGCCGACGAGGTTGCTGTAGGCGATGACCCGGTTCAGCGCGCCTTCCAGTTCGCGCACGTTGGCGACGATCTTGCGGGCGAGGAACTGGACCACTTCGTCGGGCACGTGGGCGCCCGGCATGGCGGCGAGCTTGGTGGTGAGGATGTTGTAGCGCAGTTCGAAGTCGGCCGGGTTGATGTCGGCGACGAGCCCCCAGGCGAGGCGCGAGAGGATTCGCGATTCGATGCCTTCGAGGTTTTGGGGGCTGCGGTCGGCGGAGATCACCAGCCAGCGGCCGGCCGAGATGATCTCGTTCATGGTGTGGAAGAATTCTTCCTGGGTGGATTCCTTGCCGGCGATGAACTGCACGTCGTCGACCATCAGCAGGTCGGCGGAACGCAGCCGCTGCTTGAAGGCGATTGTGTCCTTGGCGCGCAGCGCGGCCAGGAATTCCACCATGAACTTCTCGGCCGACAGATAGACGACCTTGGCCTTGGGGTTGGCTGCCAGCACGGCCGAGCCGATCGCGTGCATCAGGTGGGTCTTGCCAAGCCCGGTGGGGCCGTGGAGGAACAGCGGGTTGAAGCCGGCTGCCTTTCCGCAGTTGACAGCGGATGCCAGCGTGTGGGCTGCGTTGAAGGCCAGTTCGTTCGATTTGCCGACGACGAAGCTGGTGAAGCTGTAGCGCGGTTCGAAGCTCGACTGGTCGGGGAGGCCGGGCGCCTGTGCGGCGCTGTCCGTTTCACCCGGCACGATTGTGGCGCCTGTGCCGACGTCGATCGACACCTGGCGGATGCCGGGGATGTGCTGGGCAAAGGCGTGCCGAAGCCGATCGGCGAAATGGTTCCGCACCCAGTCCGCCATGAAGCGGGAGGGCACCGACAGGCGCACTTCGCCGTTCGAGACGCCCGACAACTGCAGCGGCTTCAGCCAGCTGTTGAAGGTCTTTTCGCCCAGATCGGACAGCAGATGGGCGCGCACCAGTCCCCAGGCGCGCAGCGCCTGGGAATCGACCGAGCCGCGCACGGCGTCGGGGCCGAGCCCTCCGGCAAGGAGTGCCGGGTCCGCGAAAAGCGGCGTGTCCGCCAGCCGGTCCATCGCGGGCAGCGATTGCCCGGCAAGCGGTGCGGAGTGTGGGGTGGGGATCGTCAAGGGGGGAACCTGCCTGCTGGAACGGGATTGGCGCTTTCGCGGGCGAAAGCGATAACGGCAAGGGCTGGTGGGCCGGGGGCCCCGGTCAGCCGTCCGTCAGGTCCAGCGGTGCGGGGACTGGCAGGAAAACGGGTCGGCCGAGACGGGTCTGGCTGGGGGAGCCGGAGCGAGGGCGGATGGACCGATCGTGCGGACCGGCCACGCCCGTGGCGAAGCGGCTCTGCGATCCTGACGCCCGGTTCTGATCTGCGACTCGACCCATGATTCAGTTGCCCTCCTGAACGCGCAATACAAGCCCCACTCCGGAAGCGGACGCTTCCGGAACAATCGACGCAGACAAGCCTCCGGAATCGGCCGGACTATGCATGCCAAGATGTTGGTCTGCCGGGCTGCCCTGGCCGGGTGGAGCGTGATTCGCCCCTTGTCCTTTCAGGCGGCCTGCGCCGGCTTGGATGGTCTTAAATCAGCGTCCCGGGGCTGACACAAGGCCGCAAAATTGCATCCACGGCAAATAATTCGATTGACAGCGCAAACCCCGGAATCTTCGCAGATTTTCCACAAGTTGTTGAAATATCATCGATTTCAGGTGACAATTATATTGCAAATTTGCGAATCAGTGGCGACAGCGGCAGGGCCGTGAAAGCGCCAAGCTGTTGGCGGCGCGACGCAAAGCGGGCGGCCCCCGAGGCCGCCCGTCATGACAAATCCGTGTCGAAACGATGACGCGCCGGCGCGGCCGGCGCAGGCCGCAGTCAGCCCAGCGCGGAAATGCGCTTGCTGAGGCGCGACAGCTTCCGCGAGGCGGTGTTGCGGTGCAGCACGCCGCGGGCAACGCCGCGATCAAGCTCGGGCTGGGCGGCCTTCAGGGCTGCCTGCGCTGCGCCCTTGTCGCCCGCAAGAATCGCCGACTCGACCTTCTTCACCTGCGTGCGGATGCGCGACAGGCGCGCCTTGTTGACCGCTGCGCGGCGTTCGTTGCGCCGAATCCGCTTTTCTGCCTGAGGCGTGTTCGCCATAAATCCAGTCTCTCCAACGACAAACCGACCGGCGAGGCCGTGCCTGCCGGAAAGGCGCCGCACCTACGTCGGCAGGGCTGCACTGTCAAGCCGCAACAGCGCGCGTCGGCAGGGCCGATTCAGCGCTGGCAGGCTGCGCAGTGGAAGGTGGATCGTCCCTGCTGCACGCGCCGGCGAACCGGGGCGCCGCACGCGCGGCAGGGTCCGTCTGCGCGGCCATAGACCTGGAAGTCGTGCTGGAAATAGCCGAGGTCGCCCGACACCTGGGCGTGGTCGCGCAGGGTGGAGCCACCGGCCTCGATGGCGCGCTCGAGGGTTGCCTTGATCACGGCAACGAGGCGCTCAAGCCGCCCGGGCGCGATCGCGCCCGCCATCCGGGCCGGGTTGATGCCGGCTTCGAACAGCGACTCGCAGGCATAGATGTTGCCGATGCCCGCAACTATGCGCTGATCGAGCAGAAGGGCCTTGATGGAGGTGCGCCGGCCGGCGGCACAGCGGGCCAGCCATTCGCCCGAGAAGGCCTCGGACAGCGGTTCGGGGCCGATGCGGGCGATCAGCGGGTGGGCCGCGACTTCGGTCGTGAGGGCAAGATGCATGGAGCCGAAGCGGCGCTGATCGTTGTAGGCGAGCGTGCCGCCGGCCAGGACGAACAGCACATGGTCGTGGAGGCCCGGCTCGCCGACAAGCTGGTGGAACCGCCCCGACATCCCCAGGTGGAAGATCAGCGTGTCGCCGCGGTTGGTTTCCATCAGGCCGTATTTGGCCCGGCGCGAAAGGCCCGTCACGGTCGCGCCTGTCAGACACTGGCCCAGATCGGGCGGCAGCGGCCAGCGCAGGTCCGGCCGGCGCGCGACCACCCGGCTCAGCCGCTGGCCGAGCAGGAGGGGCCGGAGGCCCCGGACGACGGTTTCGACTTCCGGAAGTTCGGGCATGTGGCGTCAGACGCAGTGGCACGGATGGCCGGCACGCGCTAGACGGGCCCGCATGACACAACCGGCGACAGACCAGAACCTCGCTTCCGAACCGCTTGTCTCGCTCGGCTTCAGGGACGTCGCCCCTGCCGAGAAGACACAGGCCGTGCGGGACATCTTCGAGCGCGTGGCACCCCGTTACGACTTGATGAACGACCTGATGTCGGGCGGAATGCACCGCATCTGGAAGGATGATTTCGTGAAGCTGCTGAAGCCGCAGCCGAACGAGCATATCCTGGACCTGGCGGGCGGAACGGGGGACATCGCGTTGCGCATCGCAAGGCGCGGGAGCAGCGTGACGGTTGCCGACATCAACCCCGGCATGCTGGCGGTGGGCCGCGAACGGGCGGCGAAGAAGGGCTTTCCCGCGCTGCAGTTCATCGAGGCCAATGCCGAGGCCATGCCGTTTGCCGACAGCAGCTTCGATGCGGTGACGATCGCGTTCGGGATCCGCAATGTGACCGATATCCCCAAGGCGCTGAAGGACATTCACCGGGTGTTGAAGTGGGGCGGGCGCTTCTTCTGCCTGGAATTCTCGACCAGCACCTGGCCTGGATTCGCCGAAGCCTACGACCTTTATTCGATGAAGGTGGTGCCGCGGATCGGGGCGGCGGTTGCCCGCGATGCCGACGCCTACCGGTATCTGGTCGAATCGATCCGCCGGTTTCCCGACATGCCGGGCTTTGCAAAGCTGGTGGACGAGGCCGGTTTCCGGCAGGTGAAGGCGCGGCCGATCCTGGGCGGTGCGGTCGCGATCCACAGCGGCTGGAAGTTCTGACCGGCGCCATGTGGGGCGGGATCGGGCATGGCTGGCACCTGTTGGGCGACGCCCGGCAGCTTGCGCGGCACGGCGCGCTGAGGCGGTTCGAAACGCATCCCGATGTGCCGGCCTTTGCGCGCTTTGGCGCACGGCTGCTGCGGTTCGGATCGGGGGCGCCCGAAACACCGGATTTCGCCGGCGGGCTGAAGGCATGCGGGCCGGCGGCGGTGAAGCTGGGGCAGGCGCTGGCGACGCGGCCCGACCTGGTGGGGCCGGAGGCGGCCGAGGACCTGAAGCGGTTGCAGGATGACCTGCCGCCTGCGCCCTGGACCGTGATCGAGCAGGAGCTGGATTCGGTGTTTCCGGGCGGCTGGCGGGCGCATCTGGCCAACGTGTCCGAAAAGCCGGCCGGGGCGGCGTCGATCGCGCAGGTTCACCGCGCGGTGACGAAGGATGGCCGGCCGATTGCCCTGAAGGTGCTGCGGCCCGGGGTGGAGCAGGCCTTTGCCGAGGCGCTTTCGAGCTATGCCTGGGCGGCTGCGCGGCTGGAGCGGCTGGGCGGCGAGTTCAGCCGGCTGAAGCCGCGCGTGGTGATCGAGACCTTCCGGCACTGGACCCTGACCGAGCTGGACCTGAGGCGCGAGGCCGGGAATGCGAGCGAGCTTGCCGATGCCGTACGCGGCGAGCCCGGAATCCGGGTGCCGGACGTGGTGTGGGAACTGACCACGCGGCGGACGCTGGCGCTGGAGTGGATCGATGGCTGCAAGCTGACCGACCTGGCCGCGGTGGAGGCGAGCGGCGCGGACCGGCGTGCGCTGGCCTCGACCCTGGTGCGGGGGTTCCTGCAGCAGGCGATCGGCAACGGCTTTTTCCATGCCGACATGCACCAGGGGAACATCCTTCTTGCCCGGGACGGGCGGCTGGTGCTGATCGACTTCGGGATCATGGGGCGGCTGGACCGGCGGGCGCGGGTGTATCTGGCCGAGATCCTCTATGGCCTGATCACCGGCAATTACCGGCGGGTTGCGGACATTCATTTCGAGGCGGGCTATGTGCCGGGCTATCACGACCCCGGCGCCTTTGCGACGGCGCTCAGGGCGGTTGGCGAGCCGATCCGGGGCCGCCAAACGCGGGACATATCGGTTGCGAACCTGCTGGACGGGCTGTTTGCGATCACCCGGCAGTTCGACATGCCGGTGCAGCCGCACCTGCTGCTGCTGCAGAAGACCATGGTGATGGTGGAGGGCGTGGCGCTGAGCCTGGACCCGGATGTGAACATGTGGGACGTGGCGGCGCCCTATGTGAAGGGCTGGATCCGCGACGAGCTGGGGCCCGAGGCGAACGCGGCGGACGGGCTGGTGGCGAACTTGCGGCTGCTGCGGCGGCTGCCCGGGCTTGCGCAGCGCTTCGTGCGCCAGCTTCCGCCGGAAAGCGCCGCGCCGCCCGGTATGCCGGTGCCTGCGGACGGCGTGTTGCCTGCCGATGGGCCGACCCCTGTGCTGGGGGTGGTGGTGCAGCGAGAGAGCCGCTGGGCGTGGGTGCTGCTGGGAGCCACGCTCGGGGCCGGGGCCACCCTGCTTGCGGGGCTTTTCTAGCCAGGCTGTGCTACCGGATCGGTTGTTCCACGTGGAACAATCCTATTGGAAATGGTTGCAACGGCCTGCTCGGATTGCGTGTGCGCGTTGCATGGAATGAGCAGTGCAGGACAGCGTTTTCCATGAGGCGGGCTTCGACGGCGGAAAGAGCGACCGGGGAGGACAGGCACAGGGAGGCTGTGCAGGACAGGCCGGCTGTGCAGGAGAGGGCGGCCGTGCGGCGGAAGCGCTTGCCGCCCTGCAGGAGCAGACTGTTGGCACCCTGCGTGCGACGTGGCAAGCATCGGGCATGAGCCGGCTCTACTATGGCGACAACCTCGATGTGCTGAGGGCCCATGTGCGGGACGAGAGCGTGGACCTCGTCTATCTTGACCCGCCCTTCAATTCGAACGCGACCTACAATGTGCTGTTCAAGTCCCCCACCGGGGCAGGCGCGGATGCCAGCATCGAGGCGTTCGACGACACCTGGGCCTGGGGGCCGAGCGCGAGCGCGGCGCTGATGGACATTGCGCAGAGCGGCAACCACAAGCTGCATGTGCTGATGCAGGCGATGCGCACGGCCATCGGCGAGAATGCGATGATGGCCTATCTCAGCATGATGGCCGTGCGGCTTGTGGAACTGCACCGGGTGCTGAAGCCCACCGGGAGCCTGTATCTGCACTGCGACCCGACCGCGAGCCATTATCTGAAGCTGGTGTTGGATGCGGTATTTGGCTTTGAGTTCTTTGCAAATGAAATCGTCTGGAACAGGACTGCTGCAAAAGGCCTGGCCTTTACGCGCTTTCCATCGTCTCACGATATCATTCTCNCTGCACTGCGACCCGACCGCGAGCCATTATCTGAAGCTGGTGCTGGATGCGGTATTTGGCTTTGAGTTCTTTGCAAATGAAGTCGTCTGGAACAGGACTGCTGCAAAAGGACTGGCCTTTACGCGCTTTCCATCGTCTCACGATATCATTCTC
>BBPD01001753.1_pt1 | contig 52527 bp, 69 predicted proteins | sample 1344911 | NCBI WGS metagenome assembly BBPD01 (sample SAMD00019088, study PRJDB2971) | groundwater metagenome | biome: freshwater biome; feature: mineral spring; material: ground water | place: USA: CA, Sonoma | collected 2011-09 | depth surface m
CCCTGACTATAGGGGGCAAGCTGCAAAGCTTTGTAACCACAATTAAAGAGTTGGCCACTCAATGTTTTCTGGAAAGTCCTCTTGCTCAGTTATATTACGCAACGCTGCACGATACTCTGCTACGCCTTCGGGTGCTGGTGGCGCGTCTTGCAGCATATAAAAGTCTGTTGCCGAAAGGCGCTTATCACGCTCGGTACGAACTGCGCTGGCTAATGCTTCCAAGCGCTCAACTTCTTTTTGCTCAGCAGTTTTTAATGTGTTCCACTTAATTGTCATTTTCTGTTTCCTTAACTTGTGGCAACGTTGGTAATACTTCTGGTTCTGGCTTCCATTTAATTGGGTCTGGGCAAGTGCCATCCGTAACAATAAACGTATAGCTTTCCCAATCGGTTGCTTGCATGGGCTCAGCTAGTTGTGAGTTGTAATTGTATTGCAAGGTTAACTCAACCTGACCAGCTTTACGGGTAATGCTACCAATAAAAGGTAATTCAGCTTCAACGGTTGCGCCATCAGGCAATTGCGTTAAGTCGTAGCTTTCTCCGCGATAGCTTAATACATCATCTTTAACGCTAGGCAAGCTGTCTGTTTCACTTGCTGCAATGGGTGATAATATAATTTTCATGTTTAATTCCTTAATTAGAACCAGCGGCCGATGGCCAAATATGAAGCTGCTGCTGCTGAGATGTTGGTGTTTGAAATTGATGTAGTCATATAAAAACTAGAGCCTGTGTGCGGTGCTGCTGCAACACTAAGTCTGCTTCCCAAATCTGTACCAATGACGGTATAGGACGCCCCATCAACAAAAGAAACTGGAAAAGCGTGCGCCCCTTGAATTTCATAGCCATTTGTATAAAAAGAAAAGCTGCCCTCAGAATTTAATTGGGATGTATTTACGGATTTAGTTCCCCAACAAATCTGAGTGCCATCCGCATATTTTACATATTGACCGTTTACATTTCCACCACGTTCAATTATTGCGCCCGTTGGTGTTCCACTTGATTGAGATACCGCACCAATAATATTTCTATTTGTATACCGATAAGCCCATTCTGACCAACCAATCCCAGCATAAAAAGCTCTTGTGAAATCTCTTGGTTGTGATGATATTTGAAAATATTCTTGTGCAACCCAATCTGGCGAATAAGCATAAGTTTTACGCACACCAATTGATCCATCCTGAGCGGGCATATTAGCGCCGCTGTTAGTCCCTTCAAATGATGTGTACTTGGCATTGTTAAAATCAATATTGTTTACCAGACTTGTAGACCCTACTCCGAAATCCCCTACTTTTAAAACCCTGCCAACATTGGTATCAGTTGCACTTGTGGTCACTGTTCGATAAGCTGCGTTGCCTAATTGACCCAACGCCACCGCATCATTGGCTTCGGTTGCGTTTGCGGTTTTAACCTTTCCTGTCTCTGTTCTTACTGCAATACTTCCAGCTTGTGGTAATACGCTGAATGATGCGCTTAGTTCCCTTAGCACGCGTGTCGCTTCAGCAAGGTCTGCGTCCGTGGGGAATGCTACTGCGGGTTGATTATTTTGGTTTGCATAAGGCCAAGGTCGAGCCAGTTCAATTCTAGGTAAACCGCTTTCAGTTCTAAATGTTCGTTTAATTTCAACAGGGGGGTTAGTTCCAATAATTAAACCTCCAGCCTCCTGCGCAATTGATATATCGTCCCCGCCCACAATAACAACGATTGATTGCCCGTTGTTAATGCTTGCGCTTGGTGTTGTAAACCATGTCATAATTGTTCCTTACTTAACGTCGTTTTGATGGTATTCGCCATATATACAATGAAGCAATTCATGCCCTAAAACAGTTGTATTTTTATCGTTTAATCGCGCGGGTTCAACAGCAAAAATAATACAGTTATTTGATGTTTTATAAATAATTGCAATTCCATTGTTTGAATATTTTAAACTTTTATATCCTAACGCGTTTAAATGTTTATGCATTTCGGATTTATTTTTGTAAAGATTTACAGTTAAATTAATTTCAACGCCTGTACGGTCAAAAGTTTTTTGAATTTGGTTAGCTTGCAAATTGAAATTAAATAACAGTAATAAAATAATAAAAAGTTTCATTTTAACGCCTTAATTGCTGAGTTGTTAAAGCTGCATATTTTACATTTAAAGTGGGGTTTGCAGGATTATCACCGTCTGTAACTAATGCCTGCACTGTTAAAGTGTAAGTAAACGTTCCCGCGCCGGGATTGTCAAGATAAATTCTAATTACCTCATAATCAGAAAATGGGCCCGCTTGTGTCTTTGCTCCAATTTCAACACCATTTCTACGAATTCGTATTACAGTGTTATATGTCTGACCAGTCCCAAACGCTCCAAAAGTTGTACCATTTACAATTGCTTGTATATTGATAACTTTTCCGGCAATTGCGGGAATAACCACAGTTGCAATTGTGGTTTCTACGTTTCTAGTTAAATTAACTTGGTTAGTTACAACCGAATAACCGCTGGAAGAACTTGCACCGTCGCGTATATCCCCGCTGTAAAAGGCATTGCCATTGCGCTTCAGATAAAATATTGCGTTGACATCGTTTTTTGCGCTACTTCCGACCCATTGCAAATAAGTCCCGTCGTCAACAATTTCATTTCTGATTCCTGTTCCGTTTGAGGTTACTAGCGCCCCTTGAATATTAGCGTTACGCATCGTAACGTTGCCGCCAGTGTCAACAGCAAATAGCGCATTTTCTAAAGTCTTTGCGTTTGCACCGTACCAGAACGGAAACATACCAGTACCGGTCATTTCAGCGCGGAATCCACTGGTGGCAGTTTGGAAAGTGCCTGCAACCATGTCGCCATTGTAAATAAGTTTACCTGTTTCGCTGCTTGCGTAAAGTTGTAAATTACCCGCGCTATCCGACCAGCGTAAAGTGTTACCCCTAAACTCTAGCGTATTTGTCGCGCCGTCAACCACTATGCCATTAATGACAGCGTTACCACCTGTTACAGTGGTTACACCTAAAAACGCTCTAGCGCTGACCACACCAAGGCTATTAACGGTGCTTTGCAACAGCAACTCAGCTTGTCCTAAGTCCCCATCTATACCGCTTACCTGTGCTTGCAAACCTGCAATACTTGTAACAGCCCCGTCCGCAGTCGCTTTAGCTTGTCCAGCTAGTGTAAATGTCGCGCTAAGGCCGTTGGTGGGGTTGTTAACGGTAGCTTGTAAACTGCTAATTGCGGAGGTGTTTCCGCTAGTCACTGTTTCTACTTGCTCAACCCTAGTTATCGTGCTAGTAAACCGACCATTGACGTCAACTGTTAACGTATTAACGCTTTGTGCAACCCCGTTAATTTGATTGGTAAGCGTTGTATTAACTTGTTGAATGTTAGCGTTTAACTGTCCAATGCTTGTGCCCGTTGAACTTGATAGCTGCAATATACTTTGAGCTAGCGCTTGGTCTGCCGTTGCTAGAGCTTGTATGCTAAACTCAGCGCTTGCAACGTTTGCACCAACTTCCAGCAAATTGCGCTTGGTCTTATAAAGGTCATACTCGCTAAGCAGCTGCTCCAAAGCTTGTTTACTGTCCTTTTTTGCAAGCCTGTTAATGCTTACAGCTTGCGTTCTTGACAAACCCTGCACAGCATCTATTTCATTTTGCACAATCGTTAAGTTCTGGTTTACGTTGTTTAACTGGTCGTTTACCCCTCCAGGTTGCGCGTTAAACGTTTGAACAACATTAGTGATATTAGCATCCGCAGCGTTAACCCATGAGGACGCTGAGTTTGCCTTAATCACAGTTTGTTGCTCGTTTAGAACGGTTTGGGTAGCCCGTAAACTAATAACAGCATCTGTTCCATTAATAACCGTGTTTACATTGTTTAACGTTACTGTGTTGTTCGCATAAAATGCAGTCGTAACGTAGTTGGTAAGGCTTGCGTTAACAGCATCTATTTCAATTCCAAGGTCGTTAACCTGCGCGGTTATACCCTCAATTTCAGATAATGCTGCACTGGGTTTACCAATGCTAATTGATGAAATTTCAAAAGTATCCGCGGGGCTTGTACCCAATACAAGCCGAATCCCTGTTACTGTTCCAGTATAACTACTTTCACCTGCTAAGTTTAAGTTTCTAACAAACGGGGTTCCCTCCGCCACATTAGCAATAACTGAAGGATATGTAACTGTACCACCGCCAAGGTAAGTTACAATTAAAGACCCTGTCCAACCTATACCACCTGTACGTAGAATTGAAATACTAATTAGCGGGTTATCGTCGGCGCTATAACTTAGTTCCTGGTTAGTAATGTCACCCCATGACACAGCTAGTTTTTGGTTTGCACTAGTAATTTCACCATTAACCGCACTCCAACCTTCAGCACTATTAAAAAATCCAAAGCTATAGGCAGGCAGTATGGCGTCTATAGCTCCAGCTATAGCTTGGTTGACGTCCGTAAAAGTAGCACGTAAGCTAATCTGGCCAGCTTGTAAAAGTAACTGGGATTCAGCATTGGTTACCCTGTTTTCAGTTGCAGTAATGCGGGAAGCTTGTATGTTAACCGAAGCGTTAACCCCGTCTATTAATACGCTTGCTTCCGTAAACTTACTATCAGCATAGTTGAACGCCTTTAATGTAATTTGTCCGGTGGCAGGGTTAACTTCGAAAACCGCGTTGCGTATGTTTTCTGATAAGTATTTTAACCGCGCTGCTTCCGCTGCGGTTTGCAATAATTGCTTATCGCTTTCCTTCCTAGTTAGCTGCTCGTTATTTATGCGTAATTTTAAATCACGTTCAGCAATAAGACTCTGCTGCTTAGCAAGCGCAACGTCCTGCTCAAGGGTGTTAATCTCATTATTAATTCCGGTAATTACTGTATTAAACTCAGTTTGTAACTCGTCAACAATTGGTTGGAATACGGTTTGGTTTAACTCCTCACCAATTAAATCTATTATGTCAGCGCTGTCCGAAGTTGTGGTTACAGCTTTACTAAACCAATCGGAAACCCCTAGCGCGTTAACCGTACGAGCGAATATGGTGTACTGCGTACCATGTTTTAAACCAGTAAACACGACGCTTGTACCGCGTGCGCGAACTGTTGTGGTCACATCGATTGCAAACTCAAACTCAGTACCCAACCCAATTCCAGCAAGTACAGGTCTAGCTTCTATTTCAAAGTTACTAACTGTAAAGTCAATGTCCGTTGGTGGTACGGGTTGCACTAACTGGAACGCAATGCTTGCTGACGGTGATAGCGTACCAAGTGTACTGACCGACCTAACTGTAATAGAATAAGTATTTGCAGCTAGTAAGGGAATTGACCACACCTTACCCAATGTTTCAGTCCGATAAACTACGGTTGAACCCTGCAATACTGTAACTTCGTAACGCCGAATAAAAGCATTGTTTAACGCCTGCCAAGTTAAAGTTCCTGCTGTTGCAAAAGTGCTGTCGGGTGTAATTGTAAGGTTAGTGGGTGCGGGAATGTTAGTTGGGTCACCTAAATTTGAACCCCCTACTATTTCAGTGTAAGAAATATTCGACCAAGGGTAAGCTCCGTTTTCATGCTGTATTGCAGTAATATCCACATACCCATCTTCGCGGTACTCTATATCGCTAATGCGGAAAGTACGGTCTACCCAACCCCTATTTTCTTCGCTAAGCGTTACAACATCCCCAACGTCCAACTCCATAGCAAGCGTGTCCGAGGTGAACGTTACAACCTCAGCGTTCCTGCTAACCTTAGCAGCTACTTCCGCAAGCTGTTTAGCTAGCGCTTTATAAACACAATACTCGGCTGTTATAACTAGCTCTTGTGGTAATTCGTTATCCTCAGTTAACCATTGCTGGTACAACGCGTCCCCAACGTCAGGGAAGCTAACCTCGTCCATTTCGTATTTGTTAGCAATGTTAGGGAACCGCACTATTACACGGTTGTAACGCTCGTTGCGCCCAGGCCTAGTGCTAGTTAGGCTGCTTAGTATATTTGAACCCGTAAAGCTGTATACAGGGGTTTCTTCCTTCTCGCACGCAATGTTAATTAAACCATTACCCTCTGGAAAGAAGCCCCTAAACGAATCCGCAATTTCCAACATATTATCGAACACTGTGCGCTCAGTGTCTATTATGGTGTTATTGCTAAATCTTTTAAAAATTACTAACTCGGCAGGGGAACCCGTGCAACTATAGACACCGTTTACAGTCTGACAGGTTAAAGTGTCAACCGTTGCTACTTGCGTTGTATCACAAAGGTTAGCGACTGCTATAAAGCTTTCCAGGTTTAAGTCAGCGTTCGATAAACCTTTACCGTAAATAGGACTCTTAATATAGTCTAATAAATGTAACGCACCGTTCTCGGTGTATGCAGTAGTTAACGTTCTTGGGTCAAAACATTTAACCCCACGCATAACCACAGTAATTTCAGGTTCACCGTTCCAAATAGTTTGGTCTGCATCTTGTTGGAAAGTAAAGAACGCGTGAGCAATACTTTCATACTTGCTTGTGGTGGTGCTAAAGCGGTTAAGCTTACCAACCGCATTAACAGCAGTTTGGTCAACCGTGCCTAAGCGAACTTCCTTTGTAAACCACTTAGCGGAGTTTGGGTCATTTTTATCCTTGCGCCATTGTGGGTCGTTTTCGCTTATACCATTAAAAAAGAATTCCTCGAACGCGTCAATTTCTCCGTAACTAAAAACAGCAAGCACATGAAAAAACTCGTTCTCAGCACCACCGCTAGCATCCGTAACATTAGTGTCTACAACTATTGCACCAACTTCCCTTCTACCATACACAACAGGTATGAAAAAGTCAGACCCTTTACGCTGTATCTTTAAACCCTCTTTATCCGGTAACTTAGGTGCAAGCCACTTTTTTAAAAGCTTTCCAATGGGTTTTAATATACTAAAAATAGGGGAAACAATATTCTTTACACCCTTAACTATCTTCTTTAACCAACCCATTATTTACCACCCCATTTTAAATCTTTCTTATTATCCTTACTGTTTATAAATGCAGTAGAGTTAGGATAAAACCGTCTGAAGCTGTTTTGTGTGGTACGTATACCGCGCACGGATTCAAAGTCTGCTACGTAGTTGCTGAGCGTTACGTTAACCACACAACTTTCTTCCGTGTCGTCTACCGCATCGCTATCTATTAAAAACTGCGTAATAAGTAAACTTCCAACAACAGTATGTTCAGGGGTCAGTATTACACGATTTACAGTTACGCGCCTGTTTTGTTGGGTTTGGTTTAGAAACACTGCTAAAATACTTTGGTCTACAGCAGTAAACTGAATGTTAACTTTAGTAACTCTAAGCTCTTGCTGTTGCTTAATACCGTCCACACTTAGGATAAGCGAGTTGGAAAGGTACGTTAAACCCTCATACACAATGTCATGACCTGCTGTGGTTAAGCGCACCACCCCTGAGGTTAGGTTCATTGTAATTAAATCTGTAATTGGTTGCTGGTTGCGCAATGCGTCTTTAACAGCTTGCGAATAATTTTTCATACCACTTCAACCAAGTCAATTTCTATAATAGCTGCGTCCCCGTCAGCAGTAAGGTTAAACTTTTGCGGTCTACCTTTAATTTTGCAGCTAAACCTTGCACCGTTAAAAGTTAATAGTTGACCGCTTGGAACTGCTCTAACTAGGTTGGGGTAAAACTCAATTCGGACTCCACTAATAAGAGTTACTTGGTAGGCTTTAGTATGCCCGGCAAAATTAAAGAAATCCCCAACTTTGACGCTAGTGGTGTTATTCAAGTTAATTCCAAATTGCCCAGGGTTTATTGCTTGCGCTGCGGTTTTAGTAGTTGCAGCACTTTCGCTAAATATGGGGAGGAATAAATTTATTGGGTTATTTGAACGTCGGATAGCTGACAGCCCCGCGCTAACCTCTTTAAGCTCCCCTTGCTGCAAAGCAATACTTCTAACACGGAACTCAAACCGTTGACCAGTTAGGTTCCGTGATAAAAAACCAAGGGTCTTGGTATCGCTTTCAACGTTAGCAAGGTTGTCAATATACTCAACGCTGTTAATTTTAAACTTCTCAGGTAAGCTCAAAGTGTTCGACCCCTTTCATTAAGCGCTTGCACAACCATATTGTAAAACAGATCGCGGTTGTTTGCAGCCCAATCATCGAGGCCATTTGTATCCATTGCTTGAAGCACTAGGTTAATTTCAACCTTGGATTGGTTTGAAACGGTGTCCCCGCTACCTGCTCTAGCTTCCTGCATAAGTTGTGAAAATGGGGTAACTGAACCCGCGCTGCTAGGTGTAAACAATTCAACCCCGCGCTCGTTTATTTGGTAGGTGCTACCCGCCATAACTTTCCCACCTACTGCACGACCCCCTGAAACTTTACCCAGTGCAAAGCCACCCACAATTGCCGCTATAATTGCACCTATTGTTGAAAGCGCTATGGGTGCTGCTGCTGCGGGGGCTGCACCCGCTGTCGCTACTGACGTCGCTGCTGCTGCTGGCGCCATTGCTGTTGCTATGGTTGCACCCGCACCAACCTGCGCCCCTGTAATTGTACCAGTGGCAGCAAGTGCGGCTCCGGTTTGCGTACCCACAGCAGCAACTACAGCAGCCGTTTTAGCAGCTTCTGCGCTTGCTGCTGCGGTTGCGCCTGTTGCATACGCTACAACCTGTTCGATACCATAGTTAATTATCGCGCCTGTTAATTGGGTTAAAATGGTTCTCGCTAAATTTTTAGCAAGCTCTTCGTTATCCCCAAACCCGAGCGCCATTTGTGCAAACGTGCCCGTCGCTTGGTCTTTTAACGACATTAAGCTGTCGCTAACTGTTTCAAACAAACCTGGACCGCTTCTGCTATCCTCAATTTCCCTAATTTGCTCGTTAAACAAACGCCACGCATCAAGCTCAGCTTGCCTTGCTGCATCCGCATCCGCTTTTTCTAAAGCTTGGTATTCCTTAACAACCTGCAACCGTGCTTCAAGCTGCTGACGTGCTGCCTCTGCAGGGTTACCGTCAGCAGCAAGGTCCAGCTGCAACCCTTCGAAGTTACCCTTAACTTTTGAAGCGTTTGCTTCCTGCTCACGTTCTTTTCTTAAGCGCTGCAATACCTGTATCATGTTAACAACAGCTTCGCGCTCGCTATCCTTTGCATCGGCACCAAGCTTAACCAGTGCATTATTAATTTCGTACTGGTCAGCGCTTAACTGCATTTGGATAATTTCATCGCGTAAGCTATCCGTTAAGTCAGTATAGGATTTGCTAGCGATTTCAACTTTAGTTGCAAGCTCACCCGTGGCAGTGGTCTTTTTAACCACACTATCCCGCGTCCCGTCGATAACACTTTTTAAGTCCGTTTGGCGTTGTTTAAGTGACAGTAACTTTTGTTCTAACTGCTCTAGCTGTGCTGCGTTTTCGTCGTAACTTCTGCGGGTAGCTTCAGGGTCTGCTCCGAGGGTGACAGCAGCTTGGAAAGCGTCCTTACTTTGTTCCAACCTCGCCGTCGTTGCTTTAATTTGACTTTCAACGTCCTTAATGGCATCAGCAACCTCGTATATTTTTGATTTAGCTTGTAACTTGGTTAACCCGTCAATTTCCTGTGCAAGTAAGTCAGTTGCATCCGCTGCGGTAGTTGCATTAATTGCGTAAGCGGCAAGAGCTGCTGTTGCGATTAGAATTACCCCTGCTGGGCCACCCAGGAAAGCAAGCGCACCGCGCAAACCTGCGGCAGCAGTACCAGCAAGCCCCATAGCCCGAGCGCTTGCAAGCGCTTCCAGGGTTTTAACCTTTAGACCACCAGCAGCGACTAACGCAGCAGGGGCAAGCCTAGCCACGTATAACGTAGCAAGCGCACCACCTACCATAGCAGCTTCGTCGCTATACTCAATAAGCGTACCAAGTACCGCTTCAGCGTCTATTTCGTTTAAGGAATCCGCTATGCTAACAAAGGTTTCCCCAACTGACTCACCTAATCCCGTAAGCTCGTTAAACCGACCCGTTGTACTAAGTAACGCGTTATTAAGGGTAACGAAGCCGTCACGAATTGTAACAGCCATGTCCCCCGCTTCTTTACCTAATTGCTCAGCTTGCCCAGTAATAGCTTCGAATACTTTACCTGTGGTTAAAAGACCCTTCTCCGCCATACCACGAAGCTCAAGCGTGCTAACCCCAAGACCTTCCGCTAGCGCTTGTGTAATGCGACCACCAGATTGGATAATGGTGTTAAACTCTTCGCCCCGTAAAGTACCGTTAGCCAATGCACGCGATAACGCACCCATTACGGAAGCAGCTTTTTCACCTGCTACCCCACTAATGACAAGACCGTTGTTTAACGCATCAGAAAGTTTTAATTGCTGCTCGGTACTGTAACCAAGTTCGGTTAAAGTGGTTGCATTGTTTAGGAACGCTTCAGCAGTTTGTTCTAAGCTTGAATAGGTATTACGGGCAGTTTTAGAAATTGCTTCCAATGCAGCGTCAGCAGCAGCTTGGCTCTTAGTTACGTTAAGTAAGCGGCCGTTTAGGTCTGACCACGTATTAGCGTAAGTGACAATTCGGTTAACGGATAACGCACCAGCAACCGCACCCAATACGGTTCCAAGTGCGCCCAATATTTGCGTGGCTTCCTTGTTGGTTTTATTGTTTTGCTGCTGTTGCTTGTCGGTGTCCTGCATTTTCTTACGCAGTTCTTCAAGCTGTCGTAATGCAGCAGCGACGTCACCTGTTTCAATTACTATACCAAGTTTAGCTAAATCTTCCATCGCTGCACCTATCTAAATTCTTTTAAGGTTGAACGCAGTAAGTTAAGCGCGTCCAATTCAAATTCTTTGGGTTTTACCCCGCGCAAATCAAAGAACGCTTTTGTTTCAACCTGTGTAACCACACCATCGCACGCGCTATAAAGCTCATTAAACCATTTCCAAATATAAGCGCATTCGATAGGGAATTCGGGTAGCTCAGCTTCCTTTGGTTTAATCCCCGATTTAGCAAGCTGAGCATAATGGTCCCTCCAACTCAGCTTAACCTTTGCCTTCGGATCAACTGGACTGTTTAACCACCAAGTTTTTCTGGCGTATTCAGCGAGTTGGTTAATTCGGGTAACGTAAAATTTACGTCAACAATAGACTCCGCACGCTTAACAATATAATCTGTTAACCGCTTAGGCCATACTTGTAACGCAATAAGCTTATTAACATTGTCGCAAGGTTCCTCGAAGCTCCACCCTACTATTAAGCTTGCTTTAATAAACCTGTCAATGTCCATTTGGCTTAACTTTTTACCCATTAACAAGTCGCGCTTAATAGTTATTTCCGCGTCCTTAAAAATGTCGTTTTCTGGGCTAACAACGTCAACCCATTGACCCTCTAAGCTAAGCGCATTACCGTGAACCGTTATTGTAAAGTTGTCCAATGCAACCCGCAAAGGGGTTGCAATAGTTTCAACACTTGCAAAAGCATTAAGTTTCATAAATCCCCTTATACTGCGTCAGTGCGAGTAATAACAATTTGCGACTCTTGCGCGGTGCTGTATAACGCTTGGAATGGAAGTGCGATTGTAATACTACCTGTCCCACTTACGTCAGGTTGACCGCCATTATATTTAACGTTAGGGAAGTTAAACGTAATTGTATCGCCTGTTTCGTTAACTAAGCTAAACTGCAAACTTGACGACGTTTCGTTAATAAATTTATTCATTAGCGCTACAGACTCAAAGTAAGCTGTCACTGTACCGCTAACATTACTGCGGTCAATGCTAGTTTCAGCAGTGGTTTTACTACCAATAACAAAGTTCGGTGTAATACCGTTGTTTACGCTAAACTCAATCTGCGTAACAATACCAATTGAAGAACCGCCCTCTGTAATCGTACCTGTAAAACTATCGAATGGGCAACCGCCTAACGCTTCAGGGTAAGTTGCACCCGTAACCATCGTGTTAACGGGGTCTTGGTCTTTACCGATAAACTCAATAGTTCCTGTAACGTTTGCATTAGGTGCAATTGTTAATGACAGCGAGTTTACTTCACACCCCGTATAGCGAATGCGAGTGTTAATGTCGCTAAAGAACCGCTCAACTGTAAAAGAGCGTCTTGTTACCCCTGCTTTAAGAACGTCGTTTGTCCACGTACCACACAACGCAGCTTCCAACATATCGTCAAAGTCAGTAAAGCTTAATTCGTAGTTTACAGAACCGCCAACCTGTCTGTTACCGTGGCGGAAACACGCAATTTGACGGTCTTTACGAAGTTCTTCGCTTTGAACCGGATCCTTAGTTAAGGCTAAGGTCGTGCCCGTATTACGAAGCGGTTTCATAGTTGGGGTTGCAGGGGTTACACCGTAAGTGACCTCACGAACGTAACTCATGTCATGGTTTGAACCTGATGCTAATGCCATTTTAAACTCCTTACGCTAAACGCGCAATTCTTGAATAATAAAAAACAGTAACGCTGACGCGATACCATGAACCAACAAAACGCCCTGAACTAACAGAGCTCGATGCTACAACAGCAGGCCCAAATCTTTTTCCCGCACGATAAAACTGTTTTACCTTTGCAGCTAATTGGACAGCTTGCCCACTTCCAGTACCATAGGGAACATTTATGTCAAGCTGCATAAACCCAGTGTGGTTATCGTCACCCATTAAACCCAGTGTGACAGGTAAAGTGTTACCCCTTGCAATATTAAATTTTAACCACAAATCAGGATAAGTTTCCAAGCTGGTGTTAATTCGCTCAACTGGTGCGTTTGCAAGCTCAGTAACTTCACCCTTAAGCGTAGTTATACTAAGTTGGAACTCACGTTCTATTTCAAAGTCGCTCACGGTTCGCTCCTGTTAGCATCGTCCACAAACTGCTGCCACCTTGCAACGTTTACCCGTACCATACCCTCTGGCGCTTTAGCAGAATACCCGTCATACTCTATTGGTATAGCATAGGGTAAATTATTAGTAAGGAAAACTGAGTTTAACTCGTTAACACCCTCAATAGTGCTTTGCATTCTTTGCAATGCAGCAGCACCACTTGGATCCGCGTTTTCGGTTGTAGCAGTTGACGCGCTGTCAAGTTCCACGAACCAGTTATTACGTAAAACCCCCTTATCGACGGGGGTTTCTAATACCACTGCACTGAACAAACCAAAAGCAGCACGCTTCTTAACCCTAACGAACCGCGCTATTACGTTCTTTTCAAACCTTTTAAAATCTTCTTCCAAGCTCATACTGTAACGTCCAGTAAGTACAGTAACACTACATTCGCTGGCTTTATTTCTTTAATCCTACTAAGTGGAAACCAGCGACCGTCAACCTGTACTTCTTCACCTTGCGTTGGCTGAGCTTGTGCGGTTAAAATTAACACCTTTTTACCAGACCATGAAATGTTACTTGCGTCACGGTTTGGGTTTTGAGTTGCACCACCCAAACCATTGAACATTTCCCCGTCGGAAACTAACCCTGTAACATCCCGCGCTGTTGCAGGTGCGGTAACCATAGTTTGTTCGTCATACGCACCTGGACCGCGAACCTTATATGCAGTTCCAAACCGCTGTACAGTTGCGTTTATTTTTGGTAAAAGGTTTAGATAAAACTGGTCGCTCATCTTATTACCCTTGAAGCGTTGCTACCTAAAAGTTGTAAAACCAACCTGTCAGCACTTGGGAAACTTATAAATGAACCTTGACTTGGTGTATCTAAAAATTCTACTTTTGTTTTAATGGGCCCAACAGTTATTTCCTCAACCTTAACCTCTTTGCCTGTATCGGTTGGGGTACTATATAAGCTGCGGGTTAAGCTTACCATTGCATACTCGCAGACAGCTTTTAACCACAATAACGGGATTCCCTGCACCTTGTTAAAAGCGTTGTCTAAAAAGTAAACACGGGGTAAGACTAAACCCTGCAACGGGTTTAGAGCATTAAGTTGAAAACGGTTTCCAAACTTGGCGTCAATGAAGTCACTTGCCTTAACAAGCGCTTGCTGTTTTACAGCTTCCGTTTGTTCTGCCCAAATAGAAACCCCACGGGTTGAAAAGTAGTTGTCAGCGAACTCTAACGTAACGTAAGCGTTCGCACCTTCAACCCCTGTACCGTCTTCAACTATAAAGCTCATATATTAACCCTTTCGAGCTATACGGGCAGCAATTTGCGCCTGTTGGTAAGCTGTTACTGCATTAGCGCGTGATTCACGTGCGTTTTGAGTTTCCTGGCGCTCCTTGACCATAATTAACTTGTCCATTTCACGAGTAACTTCGTCATACCGTGCTTGTGCAACACCGATCGCAGCAATGGCTTCAGCTTGCAAGCTAGTTAAAACCGCCAGCTGCTCGTTAACGCTAAGGCTTTCGTATTCCGCAACGGTTAACCCCTGCTCAGCGTTTTCTTGCTCGTCGTTAGTAACGGTAGCAGTGACCACACTTGGTACGGTAGCGGGTGCGCTAGCTTGTGGTAATGCGGGGTTAATGCGGTTAAAACCCTTTGCGAATTCTTGTAACTGCACTCTGGTAACTGCTGCGCCTACAATGTCTTTTAACACGTCTAAACGCGGTAGACCTTCAGTAGTCCAATGCTCGTCATTTTGCGGGTCTAACTTTTGCAACCCGTTTAAAATTTCTAGTTCCATTGTTTTCCCCTAAGGAAGTTGGACACCCTTTCGAGTGTCCATGTTTAATTAAAATTCGCGGGTAACAAGCTTCGCAATCTTAATTTGTTTACGCTCACCAAACACACGACGCCATGACGTAGCTGCTGCTAAGTTGTTAGCTGTTGCAGCGTTAGACGGGCCACCTACGCTGGTAGGGTTACCGATAAACGCATGACCGCGAGGGTGGATTAACCACTCAGTACGGTTGTATAGGATTGATGAACCGCCGCCGTTACCTGAGCTTGGTTTACGCTCCATTTCGGTTGGTACTTTTGGCGAACCCATACCTAGACCTACACTGTTTTCACCGAACAACCAACTTTCGAACACACCACCTGTGAACGGCATACCATCGTCAACAACCACAGTACGACCAAGGAAGGTTGGGATCATAACTTCACCGCGTGCATCCGGAATAAACTCGATAAGGTTATTCTTTTGCATACGTGCATACACAATTGAGTGAACACAAAGCAAACGTAAGTCTTCCATGCTGTCACCCATAGTAACAGCAGTGTCGATAAACGCTGGCGCACTAAAATCAGTAACGCCTGCACTGTACGCTGAACCGCTAATGTTAAGGATCATATCATTGGCAACGTGGGTTGAACCGTTTGCGGGTGCTGCTGCGTTCATTGCAAACACACCTTTCATAGTTGCTACGAACGCTGACTGCAAACGACGCGCCCAGTAACCTGCAACGCGGTTAGCAATTGCATTCATAGGGTCAGCACCAGCTAGGTCCGAAACCAAGTCCGCGCTGCTCCAAGATTGGTTACGTGATAAACGGGCGGCAATTTCTTGCGCTGTGCCAATTTTCTTAGGCGTTGAGTTAGTGGTCCCACCTGTAATGGTGTCGTCCGCTTCGTCGCTGCTTACGTTGTCAGCATCGTTGTCAAGATCTTTAAATGATGGAACATTAAACGTACTACCCGCACCAGCTAATAAACCGCTTAAGGTGGTGTCGCTACTTAATGCGCCAGACTGTACTAAACGTGATTTTTCAGCGGTTAACTGTTGCACGTAACCAGTAAAAATTTCTGGTACGATAACATCGCTAACGTCGGTAATTGGACCATCCGCACCGCGGAAAGTTGCTGCAACTGCTAACGCGTGCGTGACTAAGAATTGAGTTTTAAAAATTGAGCGAGCCATAGTGTCCTCCTAAGGGTAATTTGGCTTCAGGTTTTAATCTGGAACCGCTGACCCCATGGCCGCAAGTTCAAATTGTAAAAGCAAAAAAGGGCGCCCGCATGGGCTACCCTTTTAATATAATTGGATAATCGCTGATGTGCAACTATTATCTAGCGTTTAGGAGCAGGTTTAGGGCCACCAATAGTCGTTCCCGCTGCTTTAGCAAGTTGCTCAGCTTTAGCGCGGTTTGTTTTTAGCAATGCACCTTGAGCAGTTAGGTTCCAGTTTTCATGGGTAAACGGGTTTGAAATATTTCCAAGACCTGCACCACCGCGAGCACCAGCTCCAACACTTTCACCCCACCAATGCGGACGGCTTGTTTGCACTTCTGTTAACCACACATCCACGCCTACGCCAGGCGTTACCCCAACGTTGTCCCGCGTTACAACATCACCGTTTTCATTAATGTCTAAAATGCGCTCACCTAGTACAATAGCGTCTTCAACTGCGGTTTCACGTAACTTTGCAGTGGTTGCAGCTTTGCGGATGTGGTCATGTATACGTCGGGTCTTTTCTTTTTGCGTAAGCTCTTTAACAACACCATCTCGCTCTTGTAACTGTTGTTCAAGTTGGGTTACCTTGCGCTCAAGCGGTGCGGTGCGACTACGTAAACGGGTCTCTACCATTTCGTTCAGTTTAACTTCGTCAATCTTACCACCAGCAGCAGCTTCAAGCTCGTCAATGCGGTCAAGTTTAGCTTGCACTTCATTCGCGTCCAAACCGTTAAACGCTGCAAACTTTTGTTTGGTCGCTTTATGGTCTTCACGCTCCTTTCGTAAGCTGTCTTGCAAGCGTTGCACATCTTCGTCAGTTTTAATACCTGCAACACCTGTTAAAACCCATTTACCATTGCGTTCGCTGTAAAGGCTTAAGTATTCAGAAGGAATGTCGGTGTCGCTTTCATAGCTAACTGCCAACAAGTTACCGCTCCGCTTTACTTGCGCACACAATAAAAGCGAAGTAACTAAAATGTTTAAATTACGTTTCATTTGGATCTCCAATAGTAGTCCCCACGGACTAGGCTAGTTTAAATGGGTTAGGTTACTTTGTGCAACTATATTCCAAGCTCCTCAAGACGGTAGGTTCTACCGTTTGGAGCAACAAAGTCCTGTATATTAAATTTACCACTTCTAAATTCAGCAGCACGCTTAACGCCTAAATATTCGTTTTGAAATTCTGGGGTTTGCACTTTTAACCAATCATTAAAACTGGTTTTAGCTGGTACTTGACCCATTAATTCCCGCGCTCGCTTTCTTGCAAATTGGTCGTATTTAGTTTTCGTTCCGCGTGGTAAGTCGTTCCGACTTTTAACATTTGGTAAGCCAGTTTGCTCGGTAAACTCTTTTAGTAGCTGGGGCTCCGTGCTGCTGTCAAAGCCCCTGCGGTTAAATATACTTTCACCAATATATGGAACACGTAACGACCTGCACCTAAAATGTAAAGGTGGCATTGGGCCTTCACCCCGCTTAAACCGCTCGGCGTCATGACCTGCACATTCAAACGTAGTTCGGCTGTCAAGCGTTGCTACAAAGTATTCTTCTTGGAATAAATCTCCATTAGCAGCGTACAATTCTTGTCTAGCGTCATTTTGTATTTGTGCGCTAGCGGTTAACAGCACCGCTTCTAAATCCGTAAACGCTTTCTTGGTAATAGCATTGTCACCCCTTAAACCTAAACCAAGTAGTTGGCGGATCGCTTGTGTGGGGGTAACCCCGTCAACTATACCCTGTTTAGCTGCTGCGGTAATACGTGCAATGTCGTACTCCCCTGTGCGGGTTAACCACTCGGAAAGAACTTTACCCTCGAATGGTTTAGAGTTAACTATTGCAGTTAACTTAGCGGGGCTCGGTTGTTCTAACCCTAGCGCGAAAGGAACTGCACCTTGTATAACGGTTGAAGCAAACCCAACCTCGGCGCGTGCATACTGCCTAAGCTCCAGCATAAGGTTATCGTTAACTTCCGACCATAAACGGTTGCGTACTAAGTTAATTTCAGCTTCCATTTCTGCTAACAATTTAACATTTTTTCTATCAGAAAAGTTAACGGGTGCGGGTAGCTCATTATAATACCTTAGTATTATATCCCGAATTTCGCTATTGCTGCTGTCAAGTATGCTTTGGCTAGCTTGCGCTAACCCCCTTACAAACCCCATTGTCCGCAAATGGTGTTTAACGAATTCGTTTGCTATTTTTTGGTTGGAAGTAAGGGTTGCAGAGTTCGTGAGCGGTTTAGCCATAACCACATTATTATAAGCAACTTCCGCACCTTGTAACATTGCAGTTCTAACAATTGGGTCGTTTACGTCAAACCGCCCTTGCCAGTCAGCACCAAGGAACAACGGTTTGTATTCGCGAAACTCAGGGCTTAATACAAAGTTCTTAGCCTGTTGCTCACTCATGCTACCAAACTTTCGTTCAAACTTGGCATACAGCTCAGGGTTTCGACGTCTACTTGGTGCGTCAAGTAACTCTTCAATACCACCCTGTGGCCATGCTCCTTTACGTAACCACGCATACCCGCCCACATCCAAATTCGCGTGTAAGTTTATACGCGGGTATTTTAAAAGGTCAGTAATGCGCAAGCTGGCGCGTAATACTTGGTCAGCGATTTTTGTACCTTGCAAGCTTTTTGAAAGTTCAAAATACTTATGGTAAAGAAATTGTGACTGCGGAACTATTACCCGTGAAATGTCAACCCCTGGACCACTTATGCGCCATGTTAATCCGTCAAGTGTGGTTATATTCCATTTTGCGTTTGCAATAGCGTCGTCAAGCAGCTTTTGCCTAGTCGCTAGGGGTAACCCTTCAGGGTAATCTTTAATGTTATAAATTGAAGGGTTAATTTGGTTAATCATTGAAATAAATATTTCAAGAATTGCTTCTGTTTGCGGGTTATTAGCCCGCTCATGGATACCAACGTTAATCTTCGCCATCTATAACGCTCCGATACTCACCGTTGTCCGCAATAACCCCTTCAGCAGTTTTAGCAACAGCAAGTATTTGAGCTTTACGCTCGTCCTGCCTCTTGCTAATGCGAGCGTATAATGCTTCCGACTCTTCGTCGTTTAAGTAAGTTATTTCATTCTTCATATGCCAGGGCCTTCACTGTCTATTAGTGCAAGCTCAGTCCCATAATCCAACTTGGTAAAGCGGTTTTCGCGTAAGTAGTCATGGATGCTTTGTTTAGATAATGGGGCGCCTTGTGCTTTAGCTTGCGTTAAATCTATTAGCGTTTTACCGCTAAGCTCATTCTCAGTAAATTCGGTATGCGGTTTTATGCTAACGTCATCAGGGTTTGCACCTATCCAAGTTGCATAAAGCTTAAGTAACTTTTCTAAAGCTGCTGCACCAGCAAGCGCGATTTGTGGTAACGTCGCGGTCTGTGCTGCAACACGTATGCGCAGTGCGTCCCCACTTTCCTTAGCGCGTGAGGTTGCGTCGCTAACTTGGTTGCTCTTAGCGTAAGCCCGTTTATAATCGGTTTCTAGCGCACTACGCTGCTCAGGTAACCCCTGCGAGTTAACCCCTACATACTTAGCGTCAGCGCCCATTGGTAAGTCTATACGCGCCCCTGCACCAGTACGCACCACATCACCATTGTCAAGTCTACCCCCAATAGTAACAAGCGTGTCCTGCCCCTGCATAAACAAGTTCTGCCTATAGTCCGCTTCACCACGGTAAATAAGCAAACACAACTCAGCTAAACCTAATAGTGGAGGATTATCGGGGTTAGGATTAATGTCGGCGCTGTTAATAGCTACAAACGGAATTTCAGTTACAGGGCTTTGCAAGTATAAAAACGGTTTAAAGTTCGCAGTCTCGAAGCTGCTAAGTGCGTCAATTTTTGCGTTTACGTAAAACCCCTGCCCAGTTGGAGTTAACTGGTTTACACCAAGACCACCCTCCTCGGGTAAGTTCTCAAACAGTGCAAGAACTAAATATTGTTCTTTATACTCCCAACTCAAGCCCCCGTCAAGCTCATAGCTACTTTCGTCAAGCACTACCATGCGATAGGAACTTACGTCGCTACTTTGCGTAGTGTCGTCCCAGTTGCGCACAGCACGCTCTTTATACAAAACGAAGAAAGGGTTAACCACATTATTTGCATCGCTTTCAATGTCTAGCAGCAATCCAACGCGACCGGAAATAAGTTGTTCCGTATTAATTCTACGCAGCAGTAACTCAAGGTTTTCACCTAGCTTGGTAGCTTTAGTAAGCAAACCTTCCATTTGAGGTGGTAGGGTAATAACAGGTGGTTTACGGTGCATAATACCAATCGCAGCAGCAATAGCTTCGCGGTAAATGTCAGGGTAATAAGCACGGGTTAAATACGCGTCGTAAGCTTTAGTTCCTGGGCTTGCGGGAGTTGGGTAACCGTCCGCAATATGCCCGGAAGTTGGTGGTAAGTAAACCTCCGTTTTTTCTTTAATGGGGGTTACATCGTAACTGTCACGACATAGCTCCCAATCTTTTAAATATTCGTTATACTTTGGATGAGTAGTAGTAACAGACATAAAACCGCCTTAATAATTTCCAGTAGTTGTTCCGGAAGTAAACCGTTTTCCAAAGCTTAGTATAACATAACGCGCTTCGTCAGCAACATGGTCTTCCGCATTGGTATCAACGTCATCAGGGTCTTTTTTATCGCGGGGTAACGTGGGTATGGTGCGTATAAACCCATCCTGGCAAGTTCTAACCACAAACAATCCAGGGTATTCACGCGGCCCACCACTTGCGTCAGGTTGCGCGTTATAAATAGCAACTCTCATAAGTTCCCAACCGTTCTTCCTGCTTCCTGGGCTTTTGTTACTTGGTGTCCAGGTTACACCCTTATATTCTTTACCCCTAACCTTAACCCGCTTAGCCATTTCGGTGGCAATGGACGTCCCTTCCATATCGTCGTTAATACTGTTGTCAGCAGGCCCAGGTTTAACGCGTCCATGTATACCCATTTTAAGCTCACGCTCAACAATACCTTCCGCTATCTTGGTTGCTAACATGCGGATACCCGTGTTAGGAACACCATTCCACCCGTACCACTCACCAATCCTAAATAAGTCCCCTTTTACGGTTGACTTCCATTTACCGTTTGCTAGCAACAGGTCACCACCGTCACTTTCACACCACCAACCAACGCTGAACGGTTTACTGCTACCCCAGTCAAAGCTCCTAAAAATACGCCACTCGTTAGGTACGTTAAAGGGTTCCACAATGTTGTAAGCTGAACTCCAAACATCGTCAAACATGCCTCCACTGGTAATATCCCAGTCACCCCAAAGCCACGCAGCACGCTTGTTAGGGTCGGTTATACTTTCAAGCTCCAATACGTATTCGGGTGCAAGGTACTTGTTTTCCTTGTACGAACCAAATAATCGAACTTGTGTTTTAGTAATCATTTCACGCTGTTGCGTGCGCGGGTTAAAAACCTCACGCGTGATTTTAATAAGCTTTCCTGGAGGTGCGGGGTCTATAAAACGGTGTTTAACCCAGTTATGTCCTACTCCATAAGGGTTGGTCGTTGAAAACACCACCAAAGGTATTTCTGGCAGTAACCTAACGCTTCCGTCGCGGTTTAATGGGCTATGCAGTTGTGGAATAAAGGAACTACGGTTTAAACTCATAGCCATGTCATACATACTTGAGTTCGCGTGCTTGGTTAACTCGTTCCAACCAATAAAGGGGAATTCGTGCCCGTGGTAGTTCCAGTAGTCTTCCTCGGTTTTCATTACCCTAAACCAAAGCTCTTCACCCGTTGGCCAAACCCATTTTAAGTCGCCCTTACTTGCAAGGAACTTAGCGCCGTCATTAAACTGCCTAAACCACCGCTTTGACTTGGATATTAAATCGTCTAAGTTCTTATACTCTAAGTCAAATATTGCACCGCGCCAGAAGTAACCGTATCCCTGTCCAACAAAGCGCCTAAAATACATTATCTGGGCGTCAGTTTTACCTGGGCCGCGCGTACCTTCGTAGAGTATGTGGTTACAAGGACAGCAAAGCGCAAGCTGTTGCGAACCTTCAAGCGGTTCCCAAACCTTACGCGGTATAAGCTGTCCTTCAAGTGGTTTAATCGCAGGTATCATTCAACAGTTACCTTAACCACAGCAACAGGTTGACGAATAGTTCTTAGCGGGTTTAACGGGTAGCTTACAGATACATGGTAAACATAGTTTCCAGGTTCAAGCCCACCTGTGCTTGCTTGTACCCTTGTATCGAAGCAACCCGATAATGAAGTTTTATAAATTGAGTCAGGAACCCCATAATAAAGGTTCCTGTCAATGTCTTGGTAAAAGCGTATTAAAGTTAACTCTGTTAAGTTGTCTGCGCAAAAATAAACAGGTACAAAAAAACTTCGATTAGTTGGAGTGCTCACCACCTGAAACTCTTGCAACTTAAATTGAACCTCTTCCTTTTCTATTTGCCAATATAAACCAGTTAGTAAAAAGCAAATTAAAACAAATAATGACAGGTAGTAGAAAACACCTGTAATTAGCTTCTGCTTTGGAAAGTCAGTTTCACGCCTACCATATTGCATATTAACCCCCACCCGACGCAGTAGTTAAAACCCGTAACAGCGTTCCACCCTGTTCGCTAGTAACAGCCATTACCATTACGGCCGCGGTTCCAATAACACTTAACCGATTTTGCAACTTTGCAAACTGCTCGGATAAGGTGCTTAAGGTTCTGTTCTGCTGTTCAATTAACCGTTCAAGGCTGTCAATCCGTATGCGGTGCTCCGCTACGTCTAACTCAAGTTTACGAATTAATTCTTCGTTCATTACTTTCCCTTAGTTTTACAAATAGCGTTTAAAATTGCTTCCATTTCCAAAGCCCACGTAACCAAACGGGACTCACGTTCAACTAAAACATTGTACCCGTCAACCCCTAGCTTATTGTAAACCTCAAGGGCTGGTAAGCTTGGTAAACTTGGTTGTACTGGTACAGTACACTCCGGCGTTACATAAACATATTCAGTTCTAGTGCTAGCGCAACCGCTTGTCACCAAAATTACCAGAAGGAGGGGTATTACGGTTTTCAAAGTTTTCATTTTGAATTTCCTTAGCTTGCTGGCGCACAGCCTGCACAGCTTGCTCAATGTCTTTGTTTTGTTGCTGTACCTTAACCACAGTAACTAACTCCTTTTCGGTTTCCTGCTGTTTAACTTGCACAGCATCACGCTGTTTCGTGCGTAGCTTAAGCAACACCAGCAACCACGTAAAAACGCCAGCAATAACACCCGTAATTATCAGCTTAAGCTTGCCCATCCTCAAACTCCTTCTGTGGGTAAACCCGCGCAACAAACATCAGCACCCCTGCAACCGTTAAAGCAAGTTTACCATGTTCACCTAAATAAGGTGCTAAGTCAGTCAGCGCCCCCGCTAAGTTTGGTAACGCTACAACTATAGCAGCGGCCCAAGTGCTTGCTGCTTTGTACCACTTTTTAGCTAACTTCATTTATAAACCCCTTGTCCTGGTTGGTTTGCAGTACCCACACGAATCCAACCTGTATCGGGGATGGATGCGAGTAAGCGCTCAAAGGTTGCACCCGAGTTAGTGACGTCGGGTATACCGTCTTTATTAATGTCAACATGCCCATCGCCAACCGCAATGCAACCAAGAATATCGAATACAAAGTTTGCAGGGTGTATTTGAATTGAACTACGTCCAGGAACGCTGTCAACCCAAATAACAATTCGACCACGTAAGCGCGGTGAGGGTGCTTTGCGGTAACGGTACAAACCTTCCTCAAAACAGGACTTGTTTGTCTCGTTACCTAAGTAGGGGAGTTCAAGGGTGGAACAATGGAACTTACCTGGAACCATTAAGCGCCCTAAGGTGCAATCGTGGTAATAAGCTCTAAGAATAACAATGTTTGGTATAATGGACATAAACACCCCCGATAATATTATTGTAAATAATAGCAGCGGGGCGTTAGAAAATGCAAACCCTCTTAAGTTTTTACGCTAGCTTTTAAGCTGCTTTGCAAGCTAGACGCAGCTTGCTCCCACTCATCAGGGCTAGTAAGTGCGGGAACCACCATAACCCCACCATAATTAACGTCTTCAGGAACGTCTTCGTCCTTAGCGGGTTTGTCCATACCATATAACGCGCAAAGCTTGTTTAACGCTGCAACCCGTGCGGAGTGTGACGAACCTGGACCGTGGTAGTTAGCTTCAGCAAGTAACTTTTGCTCAACCATTCTACGCTTCTCGTCAAGCTGGTTAGGTTCGTCTTTTAAAAGGTTAAGCTCATACTCCTTCATTTTATTGCGGACATAGGGTTCGCACATAAAGCGCTTCGCGTAGTCCTCAGCAAACCCCTCCACAAACCCTAAACGCCTAGCTGCTGCGGTAGGGTTGCGGTCGAAATAAAACTCCCTAACAAACTCGTCGCGCAACGCTTTTTCGCGAGGGTTAAGCTCCGGTTCCATTTGCAACTTTACAACGTCTTCAAAGAATTCACGCATACTGCTAAACTTACCCCATGATAAATTATATCGGAGTATAAACGATAAACTTGGATTTAACCAAGCTTTGCGCTAACGAACTCAGCAAACCACGCTTTAAACGTTTCGATGTCAATTTCAACCCGCACCGGACCTATATACGTGGCGTCGTTTACAGGTAACATTCCCATCATGCAAACCCGCCAAGGTTTACGGTTCTGCCTGTAAATTAAAATTGCTTTACCGTTACTTCTAAGCGCTGACGCTAAGCACTGGTTCCACCAAGTATTTACGCTTAAACCCTCTTGTCTTTTAACCTCAATAGCTAGACCATAAGGATTGGTTAAATCGTCCCCACCCACTGCACTCTGGTTCTGGTTGCGCTGAAATGGTAAGTCGTTATCGTTTAACACGGGGTAACCATATTTAACTCTAACTTGCTTAACTATGTCGTTTAACATAGTTGCGACCTCGCGCTCACCCGTTTGCCCTTTTGCTCTTACGTTAATTGGCATACCTAACCCTTTTATACTAAAAATAACGCAGCTGTTTAAGCTAAGCTGCGTTTAATGCTGCTAACCCTTGCACGGGTAGCGGTTAAATTTACAATGCGCTAGCGCTGCACCTGTAACGCTAAACTGCGTTACGTTTAGCTCGTGCAAGCTTAGCAATTAAATGGACGCGAAAGCGGTAGCTTCCTGGTTTAGCATATTTCATAATTTCCTCACTATAATTTCTAAACCCCAAATACCGTTAGAACATGGACCTTTAAAAAGTTCCGCAGTTGGCTCGTACCCAGTATAAGGGTCTAGGATTAATTGCTTTTTAAAACCAACCACAGCATGATCGGTTCCGCGTAAAGTTTGCCCGCTTACAATGTATGGAAATGTTTCGCTTGTAATGTGGTTAGCAGTTTCAAGAACCTTTTCCAACGTGTATGCAGCAGGTAAACTTAGTTTAAGTAAAGCATACCCACGGTCTTTTAACCACACTTCCGCAAGTGCTTGCCCGTCGTCATTATTGTTTTCATAAAAGTGTGGTACTAACGCGGGTTCAACTTGCAAAATGAAAGCAATGCACGTACGAAAGCAATCGTCGCTCAATAGTTGTTTAGTCATATTAATTCCAAACTGGTGGGATAGTGTTAGTTCATTATTTTACCAACTTAGTGCTTACCCGTCATCCTGGTGTTCTACAGCAGCAAACTGTATTGGCCTTTTCGGCTAAGTTGGTAAAGCAATGAACTAAATTATAATGAGCTGCCGGTGCTGATTTCCGGTTGTCCTCCCCTTGTGACCATGGTTAAGGGTGACCAGCGGCTTACATTCAGCTCATTAGTTTGGGTGTTTGACGGGAGTTGAACCCGCGTCTAGGAAACATTACGCCTCCGGTTACGCCTGTGACCCTTTCGACTGCCACTGTTACCAGCTTCGACCTACTAAGATTCCGAACTACAAACACCCAAAATAATGAACTAAATTTAGTGGCGGAGAATATAGGATTCGAACCTATGGGACTTTTACGTCCAGTGAGCTAGCAACTCACCGCATTAAACCACTCTGCCAATTCTCCGGTGAAGACTGTACCAGCCGGGACAAACCACATTAACAACGTCACTGGGCAGCCTTGCTATTATTTAAACCTTCCACATAACTATTCCGGACTAGCTATGCAGTTGGGTTGGCGGGTAAGCACATTTAGGCCTTTATTTCACTTACCCCTTGCGTTCCAGCTTCAAGGAAACCTGCTTTTGGCCAAAGCTTTGTGGGTTACCCCACCATTCACATTCTTGTTCACATCGTTCACGTCCGAGTCTATATGTATGGTCATTGCCCGACTTGGCAGGGCTGTCCAGCGTCCTGTTCCTTAAAGGCTTACTCCGCTGGCTGACGGTGTAAATTAAAACATAAGGTTGTTATTTATCGCAACTTATTTCACTTTCCTCAGTAACCTCCTCGAAGTTGCTAAGGAAAGTAACCCCTGAGGGTTACTATATAAACTCACCCTTGTTAATGTCGTAGACGTGGGTTTCCCCACCCGTGCAATTATCGCGGGTTTTAGCGTAGTCAACAGCAGCTTCCGCACTATAATGGAAGTCCATTGCAGCTAACGCAAACTTCCACCCCGAGCCCATTGTGGAGTTAAATGTTACAGGTTCAACCCAAAATTGCTCATCTATTACCCCGCAACGGTAAACCACCCCATCCTTAATATAAAAGGCGTTAGCTTCAATTTCCTTATCCTTAATGGGCCCACCATTATATACAGCAAGTAACTTCGGCTGGTCACTAATTTGACCACACAGAAACCACATGCTGCCGTCAGCGTCATTTAGCAGGTACTTAACATCGTTGTCGCTTACAATAACTTCGTTCATTGTGCGCCGGCTATCAATTGCAATCATTCTACTTTGGTGGTGGTACGCTATTGTCGTCATCCTCTACCTTCCATTTGCGTTTTAGCTCGTATTCCGAGCGGTTGTAATATTTGTTATTTTCAGCAAATACCCCATACCCGTGAGGTTTAGCTTTTAAAACTTCCCCAGTAGCTTTGACTTTAATGGTGCAACGTAAGTTTGTCATAACACCTCAACCCGCCAGTTACCCCCAACATCTTTTAAACGGTAGGTATAACGCCTGTCACACATAACACGAAAGCTTCCATCCCATGCTGAGCGTGAAAACATGGTTACGGTGTTACACTGGAAGCCATACGCCTTAATTAGCGCTTGCGCTGCTTTAGCTGCTTCGCTATCCGTGTTGCTGGCGCTTACTGTACCTACAAAGAACAGTAAGCCCAACATAACTTTAGCAACCCCATTAATCTTTTTCATGGTTAACCCCTACAATTTCAGCACGCTCAGCCTGCAAGCGCGTACCAGTGAATTCAAACGTTACCCGCTTACCCGTTACTGGGCAAGGGCCTGTAATGCGGTATACTGCAATACCCTTAAGGCGCTCGGTTAAGTCACCCGTGTTTCCAATGCGTGTTACTTTGCGTTTCATTTGTTGTTCGCCCCCTTGTTATGAATTGCAATGGATAACCCCGTGTTAAGGTCATCGTTAATAACCTTAAGTTCATTATCCAAGCGCTTAAACTGCTTAGCAGTTAAAATACTGTTTATAATCACAAGTATTGCAAGAATTGCAATTGCAAACAAGATAAGGTAATTAAACATCATTATTCTCCGGTAGTTTTAGAAAACCGTTGTTGTAAAGCTCAACCATGCAATCTGTTAAAAATTGGGTGTTACCCAAACCATAGTAACCCAACTGAGTTACAGCAGCATCAACAACCCGCTTTTTCTCAAGCTCTTTGGCGCGGGTGGCGTGGTCTAGTGGGCGGAATACCGTATTGCATAACTGCCTAATTCCATTGTCGGAAGTCCACACAAAGCCGTTATGGTATGCAACCACTTTACCTTCGTACCATTGCCCAAACTTTATTGCACCAGCGGCTTCTATCGCGGGGGTGTATTGCACCACCTCACCAATTGGGGGTAGAGCACCATCATGCGCTGGCTTACCCGCTGCATAATCCCACCAATCCAAGGTATCGCCCACTTTGGTTTCTTTTTGCTCAACAACCTTGGGCTTATAGCGCTCGTCAACTATGCGGAATGTTTTTACCCAAAGGTAATTTTCAACAGTACCAAAAACGATGTTTGCGGTTTTTACACCGTCGTAGTAAACATCAATTACACAATCGCTAGGCAAATCAGGTTTCACGCCATTAGTCATATATTCAACACCCCATTTATAACCGTTAATCAAGCCTAGTTCTCGGGCACGTTGAGTAAACTCTTGTACAGTGCAAACCCTTTTACTATATAAAAGTGTGGGGTTCTTGTTAGTGCATTTCCGCATAACGTCAGCATTGCATACGTAAAATTCTTCTTGTACGCTATAAATATTGTCGTTTGGATGATATTCTGGAGGTAGCTTACCTTTACATGCTTTAACCGCCTTATCAATTAATTCTTGCTTACTCATCATTACCACCCTTTAATAAACTTTCGTTAGTAACCTTAGCACTTTCGCGCCACGTTTCACCCTTTCTATACAGTGCATAACCCCCGTTAGGGTTAAGTTTATGCTCAACACCGTCGACCAACCAAGTTTGGCCCATTGTAAATCAGGTTTCCCATTTAACAACCCTATGGACTTTGTTAAAGTTATTGTACATTTAATAACCCCTTGCGTTCAAGATATTTAATATGATTTTTATAATCACAAGCACCGTTAGCAAACTGGTCATATTCATCACTAATTGACCAAAGAAAATCTTTCAGTTCAGGGTGACCGCGTGCTTGAAACAACTTCTCAGCACACAGCAAACCTTCAAACCATTGGGAACGCTTACGTTTAAACCATAGCATTACAATTCCTCCAAAGCTTGCAACACCTGTGTCGGTGTAATACCTTCAGCTAAGCGCTCAGCGCGTGCAAGCGCGTCATAATCAACGTCATACTCGTTATCGCTGCCTTCGGTTTGTTCAACGTTACCGTAAATTTGGTTGGCAATAATAAAACCCGTTGCCAAGTCGCTTAAGGTTTTATCCATTTGCAGTAAGAATGCTTTACGCATTACCGCCCACCAAAGGTCAAGCTCAGCAGCTTTGGAAGTTGTTGCATAGTAACCAAGCTGATTAGACTTGCTCGCGTTACGGTACAACGTGTCGTAATTTACAACTTTCCAAAGTACGTTAATTAACACCGTCTTTTCGTACTTGCTACCATAGGATACCCAATGCAAAGCAACCTCTTCACTTTCGCTGTCAAGGTCGCGCAAGTTAACACCATGCAAAGCACATAACTTTTCAATTCGACTTTGCGCACTAGCGGATTCGTGGGTGTTGCTGGATTTGGTTAGTGCTAAGAGTTTTAGCAAGCGGTCTTTAAGTTTAGGATTCATATACCCTCCGTAATAAAAACTTAGTATTACAAACGTCACCTAAATTTACAAGACAATATTGACCTTAATGGTAAATAAAATAAAGCAGCCGTAAGGCTGCTTATAACGTACAATCCCCAAAAGCTTCCCACGGTAGGAAATACTCCAAGTCAACCTTAAAATAGCGTGAAATAACATACAGCTCGTAAACCTTCATTTCACGCTTTTGACGTATTAAACCATCAATAGTATGTCGGCTTAACCCAGTACCCTCAGCAAGCTGCGTTTGGGTAATATCTTGGTCATCAATTAAATGTTGCAGCTTATTGGAAACCGACATTCGAATTACCTTCTGCGTTACCTGAAACCCTGCGTTAGGAACTAGCATTATAACCCCACCATAAAGTAAACCGCGACCATTGTTAACATCGCACATACAAACCATGACCCAAAGTACACAAGCGGTTCTTTAGCTAACTTAAGCTTACTTTTAACCACATTAACTAGACGCATTCACAAGCTCCTTTAATTCTTGTTCAAGCTTTGCAACCCTACGCTGTGCGTTATCAATTCCCTTATCCGCCATTTTGATTAATCCAAGCTGAACCATTTCATACCCGCGTTTAATTTGCTCGCGGTAACATTTGTTAGTTTCTGTTATGCGTACTTGGTAACTACCTCCAAACGTAACAGTTATATTCATTTGGTGCCCAGCACAGTTAAGCAACTCACGCATATTCTTTTCACTGTGCAAGGTTAAGCGTGCTTTTTCAAGTTCCTGGATTTTATCCTTAATTGCAACAGTATTCATCTATCACCCCCTTTTACATTGCAATTACAAGGACACATAGATGCTGGCTCTACTCCGTGGTACTTACACTCTTTTAAATGAGTGCTAGGAAATAAACTATTTACAACTTTAGCCGCTTGGCAAGGTTTAGCAAGCTGGCAAAGTGCATCCGTTAGAACTTCAATTGCGGTTTTAGTATTCCCAAACGGAATTAAACCATCATCGTCACGATTACCAACTTCATCAAAAGTTGTACCCCGTAAAGCTGTGGTGATTGCTGATTTTAGCTGTTCAACCTGCGCCAATGCAGCATCACGTTCTTCCAGGATTGCGCCAACTTGCGCTTGCACATCGGTTAGCTTTACCAAGGGTTCACCATCAGCAATACCATAACAAATTAATTCTAATTTATTCATAATTCACCTATAAAAACTTTTTACTGTTATTACCAAACCAGCGTCTAAACTCTTCACACCGTGCAAACGTGCGGTCAATAAACCGTCGCAGCCCGTGTTTCTGTTTGGGGTAAAGTATTGCAAACTCAAACAATGGGCTATTGCCGTTATTTTGTGAGCTAAATATAACCACACCATTCGCGAGTTCATACACCTTAGCGTGACATCCATTTCCAACTAAGTTATCGCGCATTACAGGGAACGCGGTTTGGTTACCGTCAGCCTTATTCCACTCCATACAACGCACCACAACACCGTCACCCGTCACATGCAGGTTATACAGTAAACTGTCGTTAGTGCATAGCTGGCCTTTGTACGCGTAATAAATAGCATGGCGCAACGCATTGCGACCCGTAAATATATAATGTTCCCCGTCAAACCGTTCCATATCTATGTAAGGCTGTTGCGCCATAATTGCCACCATAATTATTCCCCTAGTTAACAAAACCCAATAGTAAAACAGCTCCATACAAAACGCTAGATAACCCCGTCTTTTAACCACAATTTAGCACACCGCACCGCTTGCGGTAATGTTAATAAAATATTTTATAATAGTTATGCGAAATTAACAGTTACAGCTTATTGCCGATAAATTAATCGACGCGCTTAAAAAGTCGTTACACTGCACCTATAATATTTTAATCACCTTGGTGTAATTTAATTTATTTTTCGTCGTTAAAAATTTTACATTACACCGCCTCTACTTTGTTTTATCGGCGATAGTGTAATTTCGTGCTTTTGCTTACCTGAAATTATATTACCTTATACCCCTTAAACCCTTAATATATATAATAATAATAATAATAAATAATAGTAATAATAGGGGTAATGTAAACACACCCTGTTTTCAATTAAATTGTCGCCCCCCCAGTGTAATGAGTTTTTTTACTCGGTGATTTTAAATAGGGTAACCCCCCGATTACCATAGTTACCTTTCATTACACTGAAAAAACCCTTTACACTCACCACTCGATTAATTAATACTACCCCCAGTGTAATTGAAAAACGTTACATCCGTTGTAAAAATACATTTTCGCGGTAAAACCACCGTTTTTTCCGTATACATTTTATTAACAGGAGTACCACCATGTCTAGCACTTTAAACTTCACGTTTGCAAACCCAACCGCATTAACCGACCCCACTGAGTTATTCCTTACGCACCTTAATCCGGAGGAACCACCTACTGCAACCACATTGGAGCTAATTAAACAGGAGTGTGAAACCACTTATGCTAACTTCCTAAGTTGTGGTTATACGCCCGCACAATGTTACGTCCTAACGTATGGCCACACCTTCATTGCCCCGTATGCACTATATTTAGAACGCACAGTTAGCAACGCAGTGTCCGCCTACATCGGTAAACCTGTTGTAACGGTTGACGATTACTTAGCACACGCGCACGCACACATTGAACACCAGTTAACTCTTAAGGAATTGGGTGACGGTATAGCGCCACAGGTAACCACCAAAAAAGCGGGGCGTCCTGCGTTACCTGAAGACGTTGTTAAACTTAAGCAACAACAGCAGCAACAAAAGTCCGAACGCTGGGTTAACTACCTTAATGCGTGCAATGAGCGTCGCGAGCGGGTGCGGGACATAAAAGCACAAATTGCTGACCTTAAGCATAAGCGCCAGCAAACGCTAATCCACATTGACGCTAAAATTAAGGAGTTGCATAACGACTTAAAACTATTGCAGGAGTTTAAAATTAGCAAAGAAGACTTTTAATTTTGTTGCGATAACGCAACGCGTCGCGCTATTATGTTTTCCCCACACTAAAAAGGGTGCTTATTATGCTAACAGCCCAACAAAAATTCGATGAGCTATATATTACGGGTTTTGAAATAGCCCAGCGTTTAAACGTTCCGCGTTCGACCGTACTGCACGCACGTCGTCGCGGAATGTTGCCCGACCCCATTGCAGTTCCAGGATCAGGTGCGTTTATTTGGGAACGTGCTAGCGTGCAAAAGCACCTTGATGCTTGGGCGTTAAACTTGCAAGCGCGTCGGGGTGAACTGAATGTTTGAACTCGGTCAGCACTGGAGCAACATACCTGACGAAATGAAGTCGTTTAAACAATGGTGTCTTGCAGGTACTGACAAGGCGCCTAAGTTAGTTGGTATAAACGGCCTTTACAATGCGTCCCCTGTAAAAGGGCCATGGCTTACGTTCGAAGACGCTTGTTTATTTGCAAAGCAATACGGGTGTGACATTGGGTTTATACTAACGGAAAACGATCCTTTCGTATGTATAGACTTTGACGTTAAGGATGCGCAAAGCTGGGACAAGGACGGTAACCCACTTCCGCGAAGCAAGTGGACACCACTGTTCGCACTTGAGCGCTATTTGCATATTAAAAACGCGTTTACCACATACACGGAATTAAGTCGCAGCCTAAAGGGTATGCACGTCTGGTTAAAAGGTAAAATTGCGCACGCAGTAAAGCGGGACGGTGTTGAGGTTTACGATCGCGAGCGCTTTATTATTTGTACAGGTATCGCAGTTAAGGACGTTGCATATAGCATATTCCAGGATATTGTAATTGCCAGCTTTAAAACTATTACCGCATTACCCCTAGCAACTAACAACGAATTACTAGACCGCTTAGTTAGCGAAATGGCGGTTGCTGGTGCTACCAAGCACACTGACCCGCTTGTTGAGCTTGAACCTGTGGACAGTGACGATGTTATCTGGTCGCGTGCGTTAGCTGCGGACAATGGTTCTAAGTTTAAAGCACTATGCGAAGGTGACTGGGCTGGTTTGGGTTATCCGTCCCAGTCCGAAGCTGACCTTGCACTGCTAAGCATGTTCCACTTCTACAGCAAGTCTTACTCCCAAATACGTCGCATGTTTAGGTTAACGGGTTTGGGTAAGCGGGACAAAGCGGTAAAGGACGATGTTTACCTTGACCGCACCTTAATTATAATTCGTAACCGTATACGGGACACGGAAGCACGTACTGCAAAAATTGAGTTAAACACGCAGCTTGAAGCGCGTGCGCTAGTTAAGGAATTGCAAGCACAGCGGGTTAACGAAGTTACGAACGACTTAATGGAGCACGTTGAGCTTCCTAAAGTCGAGGGTATTGACTGGCCCCCTGGAATGGTTGGTGCGCTAGCTAGCTTTATCTACAACAGTGCGCCACGTCCTGTTAAAGAGGTTGCTATAGTTGCTGCACTTGGTCTAATGGCCGGCATTGTGGGTAAAAGCTACATAATTCCACAGTCGGGTTTAAACCTATACATTATCCTAATTGCACGTTCCGCAATTGGTAAAGAAGCTATGCACAGCGGCATCGGTTTAATAATGTCTAAAATATGCGCCAGCATTCCAGGAGCTTCCCGCTTCGTTGACTTTAGCGAGTTTGCATCCGGCCCAGCATTAACCAAAGCATGTTCGGAAAACCCTAGCTTCCTTAACGTTAGCGGGGAATGGGGTCGTAAGCTTAGACGCATGAGTGGGGACGATGGACGCGACGGCCCTATGCAGCAATTGCGCACGGTAATGACTAACCTGTACCAAAAGTCTGGACCTACTTCCGTTGTCGGTGGTATTAGCTACTCCAACAAGGACAGCAACGTTAAGTCCGTTAACGGGGTTGCATATAGCATGATTGGGGAAAGTACCCCTAAAACGTTTTACGAGTGCTTAACTGAAACTATGATGGAAGACGGTTTTATGTCGCGCTTCCTGGTTGTTGAGCATGAGGGTGATCGCCCTGCGCGTAACCCTGCACCTGTAACCGTGCTTGACGACCGTTTATACAGTGCGCTGTGTAGTATTATCGTACAGTCCATCACCCTAGTACAGCAGGGGCAGACCTGTATGGTACAAAACAGTGCTGAAGCACAACAAATGCTTGACGAGTTTGACTACGAGTGTGACGACCAAATAAATAGCACCAATGACGAAAGCTTCCGGCAAATGTGGAACCGCGCACACTTAAAAGCGTTACGCGTTGCATCGTTATTAGCGGTTGCTGACAACTTTGTTAATCCTGTGGTTAACGCTTACCATGCAGACTGGGCGCTTGGTATTGTGCGTCGCGACATTAACATTATGCAACGTAAGTTAAAAGACGGTGACGTTGGACAGGGTGACGGGGTTCGCGAACGTAAGTTAATAAGTATTATAAAAGCGTACTTAAAAAGTGAAAGTTTAGATAGTTACCGCATACCAAAAGAAGTCCAGGAGCTTGGTATAATTCCACGTCGGTACTTACAAGTGCGTACAACCTCGTTAACCCAATTTAGTCACCACCGTTTAGGCGCTACGGTTGCACTAGACTTAACAATTAAATCCTTAATCGACAGCGGGTACTTGCTAGAGGTTGACAAGGCTAAAATGGCGGAACAGTTTAACTTCCAGGGTCGTTGTTTTAGGGTTGTGAATTTAGGGTAATTATCTTGCATTGTTAAACCGTTGCATTAAACTAACTGTTACCACAACAAAGGAGTAATTTATGCCAAAAGTAATTTTAAGTCACTTTAATGAAGATGCAACCCGCATTCGTGAGCTTGCTAAAATTTGCGATCGCGGTTTGGAAATAGAAGAAGCTTGTGAGGGTTTAACCACAATTTGCCACGGTGTTGCATTTGCTTCCGGTTGGTGGCTTGACCCTAAAACGGGTGAAAGCAAAGACCGTAATATGGGTGAAATGCTGTGCTTGGTTCACAGTGAAATTAGCGAAGCTATGGAAGGTGACCGTAAGAATAAAATGGACGACCACTTACCACACCGTAAAAGCTTGGAAGTTGAGCTTGCGGATGCCGTTATTCGTATTTTCGATATAGCTGGCGGTTTAAACTTAGACTTGGGCGGTGCGGTTGCTGAGAAGTTAGCGTATAACTGTAACCGCGCTGACCATAAGCTTGAAAACCGTGCTAAGCAGGATGGGAAGGCTTACTAATGCGCATCGAACATTTTAAATTTATCCGTCCAACCTTAGTTAACACTGCAACCCGTTACGCGTTAGGTTTACGTGAGCGTGCAACAGTTGCCAAGGTTATGTTTAACGATGGTACTCACTATTACAAATCAATGGGGTAACATATGGTTTTAGTTCCTGAAAATGGTGTAACACAAGCTGACATTGAGCAATGGTATTACCTGCACCAAGAAAAGAAGCGTATTACAGCTTCTGAAATGTTGCTGCGTAAAAAGATATTTGGAGCGTTGTTTCCAAATGCGGTGGAAGGTACTAATAAACACGACCTTGGTGATGGTTACTTTATTAACGCCCAGTTCGCTTATACCCGTGAAATTGATCCTGGCGCTTTGCAAGCGTATCGTGAAAAGTTAGTTGAGTTAAAGGTTAACCCTGAGAAGCTAATTAACTATAAACCTTCGCTAGTTAAGTCCCAGTACAACTTGTTAACGCAAGAGCAAAAGGACGCGTTCGATAACGTGCTAATTATTAAACCAGGAAGCCCGACGTTGGATATTGTTAAACCTAAACGGGGTGCAACCGCAAACCCAATTCTTGGCGAGGTTAACGAACAATGATGGTGACCGTAATGGTTGACGCTAGTTTCTGTCCGGATACTGGTGCTGGCGGTTACGGTGTTTGGATTGCAGCTCAGCGGGGTAAGCGTGCTTTTGAAGGACAGTTTAATACCCCGCTTGACAATTCAACACTAGCTGAAATGGCCGCGGTAGTAAATGCGCTGCATTGTGCTTTGAAACATGGTTACATTATGGAAAGCGATACGGTGTTACTGCAAATAGATTGTATTGCTGCTATACACGCTTTTGAAAACAAGCGCGTTGTTAGGCATAATATGGAACATGAAATAAAAGCTAAGTACAATAAATTTATCGAACTTTTTAAACTGGACATTAAATTTAAACACGTTAAAGCACACTCTGGAAAGTTGGATAGGCGTTCACGCAGTAACAACGCTTGCGACCAACGTGCTTACAAGCAAATGAAACTTATGCGCCAGCGTTTAAAGCTTGCGGAAATTAGAAGGCTGCTTAAATGTTAAATTATAAAGTTATGCTAGCGTCGGATTGGGACGCTAGCAAGTTAAGTTACCCCGTTTGGGTTATGCCAAAAATAGACGGGGTTCGCGGTGTAAATTTTGACGGTACACTTCGCGGTCGCAGCCTTAAAAAGTTTGCTAATTTGCACACAAGTGAAAAGTTTAGCAAACCACAGTTCCAAGGGTTGGATTGTGAGTTGGTTGCAGCAGGGTTAACCGATAGCGACTTATGCCGTAAAACTACTAGCGCGTTGACTACAATACAGGGCGAACCAAGTATCGGTTTATGCGTGTTTGACTTGGTTACCCCTGCCACAGAACGGTTACCTTATAAAGACCGTTACTTGCTGTTACAACAGTTCTTAACCCACATGAGCCAGTCCGACCGTATGTGGTGTTACTTGGTTCCATACTTTGTAGCAAACAACCTTGAAGACGTGTTAAGGTTTGAAGAGCAGTTCCTTGAGTTGGGGTACGAGGGTATTATTATCCGCGACCCCAATAAACCATATAAGCGTGGGCGCTCAACCGCTAAGGAATGTGGGTTGCTACGGGGTAAGCGCTTTATCGACTCTGAAATGCTGGTGCGGGGGCTAGTGGAGGGTGAAACCAATTTAAACGAAGCACAGGTAAACGAAAACGGGTTACAGTTCCGCAGCTCACACCAGGAAAACAAAGTGTTAAACGGTACAGTTGGAAACTTGCAAGGTGAGCTACTTGAGGACGTGTTTGATGGTGTAAACCCTGAACCTATACTTAAGCAAGGTGCAACGATTACAGTTAGCCCAGGTAATATGACTGCTGAGCAGCGGAAATACTACTGGGAAAATCCTAGTGCTATAGTCGATAAGGTTATTAAGTTTAAGTTCTTTCCAAAGGGTATTAAAGACAAACCGCGTTTTCCAACGTATGTATGCCACCGCGATCCTGTGGATATGGGGAGTTAATATGTTTAATTTAGTTACATTAGCTAACATGACTGCTGAAGAGCTTGCGAAGCAGGTTATTAACGCACACCAAACCACACCGCTAGAACACTTGCTTGCAACCCGCTTAAGGGAAACATTGGATAAGTTTGAGCAGGATGAAGCGCTTGTTGTGGTTAATAACGATCGTGTTAATGAAATGGTTGATAACGCACGTAATATAGTTAAAAGTTTTGACGAATTAAGTGCGGAAGTAACTACAAATAGTCTTGTTTATAAAACTGAACAAGTTTAATATTAACCCACTAATAAGGCGGGGTATGTAATGACAAATATTTTAGGTGCTGTAACCACAGGTAAGACATTAAGCGGGTTACGTTTGGTAATTAGTGGGCAAGAAAAGATGGGTAAAACCACTTTCGCCTGCTACGCACCAAACCCACTTTTAATACCTTTGGAAGTTGGGTTTGCAGGGGTGGACGTTGCTAAAGTCCCCATGTTAAAAACTTACCAAGAAACATTAGATTTAATTGCTGAAATAACCAACCTTGCACAACAAGGGCTGTTCCCCTATAAATCGTTAGTGTTTGACAGTGCAACCGCACTTGAGCGCCAGATACACGACTATGTATTGCGCCAGGACCCTGTTTATAAAGTGGGTGCAAGTAAGACGGTTACTATGGAAAGCGCCCACGGGGGTTACGGTAAAGCGTACACAATGGCAAACATGGAATTCGAAAAGCTGTTACAAGCTTTGGACATGCTTGCGGTTTACGCGCAAATTAACATTATTATGACTTGCCACGTATTTAGTTCGCAAGTCACTGACCCGACATCGGGTGTTTACGATAGTTGGGATATTTTACTGCACTCACCAAAGAACATGAAGACTTATGGTAAGCGCGAAATGATTACCCAATGGGCTGACGTAATTGCTTTCCTTTACGAACCAATGTATGTAATGACAGGTGAGGGTAAGGGTGCAATTTCCAAGGGTATGTCACAGAATAAGGGTAGAGTTCTAGCGGTATCCAGAACTCCAGCTTATACAGCGGGTAACCGCTTTGGAATGGTTGGGGAAGTACCTATTCCACAACCCCCGCAAAATGGTTGGAACTTTTTTGCCGATGCTTTATACAAGGTAGCCGGTTTAGATTATTACACTCGATAAGGAAACATTAATATGGCACAGTTACAATTTGACGCTCGCACAGTTGCACCGAAAGTAAGTTTAGACCCGTTGCCCGCTGGTTGGTACAACGCAGCTATCGACAGCAGCGAAATGAAACCAACGAAAGATGGTTTAGGTAGTTACTTGGAACTTCGTTTTAGCGTACTTGATGGTCAGTATGCAGGTCGTAAAGTATTTGCACGCTTAAACTTGCGCAATGCTAACGTACAAGCCCAGGAAATTGCGTACCAAGACTTAAGCGCAATCTGCCACGCAACCAACATTATTCAGCTTAACGATTCTACCCAGTTGCACAACGTACCGCTGAAAATTAAGTTGTCCGTTCGTGCTGCTAGCGGTGATTACGAAGCGAGCAACGATATTAAGGGTTACAAGAACGTGAACGATACTGCTGGCGATGTTAACGCAGCAACGCAAGCACAGGGCTGGCAGCAACCTACCCCACCCCAACAGCAAGCGCAACCACAGCAAGCCCCACAGCAGCAAGCACAGCCCCAACAACAGTGGCAGCAACCTGCTCAGCAGCAACCACAGCAAGCGCAACAGTGGCAACAACCGCAGCAAGGGGCGCCAGCACAACCTTGGCAGCAACCACAGCAACAGCAGCCAGTCCAACAGCAACAAGCTCCGCAGCAGTGGCAGCAACAAGCGCAACCACAACAAGCGCAACCACAACAACAACAACCTATGCAGCAACCCGCACAGCAGCAGCAGACCCCCGCACAGGGCGTACTGCCACCCTGGGCGCAACAACAAGTCCAACAGGGTTAAGCGCTAAGTTAACTAATAATTAAACCCGTTTCGACGGGTTTAATTTTCTAGGGGTTTGTATGTCCGTATATTTAGCAAGTAAAACGTTAGACGCAATAAACGCAGCAATTGAAAAAGACCAGGGCGCAAAGTATCGTGAAATACTTGGACAAGTTTTACCACATATAGGTGACGCTTATCGCGCTGACACGTTCCCGTTTAGAAGTCATATGGGTGCTTCCGGTTTAGGTAAGGAGTGTCCGCGTGAAATTTGGTACGGTTTTAGATGGAGTGTTAAACCTACATTTGGTGGACGCTTGCTGCGGTTGTTTAACCGTGGGCATTTGGAGGAAGGTCGTTTAATTGCACTGCTGTTACTTATTGGTTGCGAGGTTTACCAGCAAGACGCAAACGGTAACCAGTACCGCATAAGTGACGCGGGTGGGCATTTGGGTGGAAGTGGTGACGGGGTTGTTATTGGTATTCCGGATTTAAACCCTGGAACCCCTGCATTGTGTGAGTTTAAAACGGCTGCTGAAAAAAGCTTTACCGAGACGGTGCAAAAGGGTGTACGCGCAAGCAAGTATGAGCACTACGTACAAATGAACCTTTATATGGGTAAGATGGGTTTACCTGTTGCGCTTTATGTTGTGGTTAACAAGAATAATGACGACTTATACCTTGAGTTAGTACCGTTCGACGCTGAGGTTTATGCTAGGCACTTGGACAGGGGTGTTGAGTTGGTTTGGATGGACGTACCCCCTGCAAAAATAAGTGAGTCCCCTGGATGGTTTAAATGCAGGTTCTGCGATTTTAAAAAGCTTTGCCACGGTACGGAAGCACCTTATAAAACGTGTAGAAGCTGTGTTAACGTTAGTTGCGAAAAAGACGGGACTTGGAAGTGTACTAAAACAGGTAACACATTAAACAAGGACGCCCAATATGCAGCATGTGAGGATTACGCGAGGTTATTTTAATGATTCCACGTTCTTACCAATGGGAAGCAGTTGTTTCAATTTGGAAATACCTTGAGCAAAATGGCGCGGGGTGCAACCCCCTTGTCGCTATGCCAACAGGAACCGGAAAAAGCGGTGTAATTGCCTTTTTTATTAGAAGCGTAATTGAAATATACCCAACTCAAAAGATTCTAGTATTGACGCACGTAAAAGAGTTAATCGAGCAGGATTATAAAACCTTACTGAGCGCTTGGCCAAATGCGCCAGCAGGGGTAAACAGTGCGGGTTTAAACCGAAGGGACATACACCAACCTGTCATATTTGCGGGAATCGGTAGCGTGCAAAAGGACGCTGCTTTATTTGGTAGGGTTGACCTAGTTATTATTGACGAAGCTGACTTAGTTAGCCCAAACGAAAATACTATGTATCGCAAGTTCCTAAACGAGTTATTAGAACGCAACCCACTTTTAAGGGTTATCGGGTTAACTGCAACACCTTGGCGCATTGGGCAAGGTGTTTTAACGGAAGGTGACGACCGTTTGTTTACTGACATTTGTATCGACTTAACCACAATGGAACGGTTTAACTGGTTTATTGAGCAGGGTTACTTGTGTCCGCTTATACCTAAGACGACAAAGTTACAGCTTAACCTTGACGGGGTTCGAACCTCGCAGGGTGACTTTATGCAGAAAGACTTGCAGAATGCAGTAGATAAGGACGAGATAACTGAGCGTGCGTTGCGCGAAGCAATGGAGCTTGGTGTTGACCGACATAGTTGGCTAATATTTACCTCCGGAGTTGAGCACGCTATACACGTAAGCGACATGCTTAACAGCTTTGGAATTGCGTGCGGTGTTGTGCATGGTGGTAGTAAGACGCATAAGATGACTGACGAGCAACGTGACCAAGTAATTAACGATTTTAAGTCTGGTAAGTTGCGAGCGGTTGCAAACAATAACGTCCTTACAACAGGGTTTGACCACCCACATATAGACCTTATCGTAAACTTGCGCCCAAGTAAGTCTGCTCGGTTATGGGTGCAAATGCTTGGGCGGGGAACGCGACCTGTTTATGCTGACGGGTTTGACCTTAACACCCAGGAGGGTCGATTACAAGCTATTGCAGCAAGCACAAAGCAGAACACTTTAGTTTTGGACTTTGGTGGTAACACCAAACGCCTAGGCCCTATTAACGACCCTTATATACCCAAACTTAAAAAGAAAGGACCTCCAGGGGAAGCACCTGTTAAGGAATGTGAAAACGTTGTTAGTGGAACTAGCTGTAAAACCATTAACCACGCAACAGCGAGGTTCTGTATTTGCTGCGGGTATGAGTTTAAGTTCGAGGTTAAAATTAAACAAAGCGCAAGCACAGACCAGATAATTAAAGCTGACTTACCTGTGGTTAAAGAATACAAGGTCGACCACATTACATATTCCGTTCACTATAAGGACGGTGCGCCACCCATGTTAAAGGTTTCCTATTATTGCGGGTATACTATGTTTACTGACTACGTTTGTGTTGAACATAGTGGGTATGCTAGACGTAAAGCTGAGAAATGGTGGAAGGAGCGGTTTAACAACATTGAACCACCTCCTACCGTCGAAGCTGCTGCGTTCTTGTGTAATAACCTTACCCCCGCTACATCATTAAGGGTTTGGGTTAATAAGCAGTATCCTGAAATTTTAGCTTACTGCTTTGACGGTACGCACTTTGGAAAGGAAACTGTAAGTTCTCAACCAGTTACCATCCAAAACGATATAGCAAGCGCACCCCCTAAACTACCAACAGTAGTTGGTAAGCAAGTGCTTGATATAGAAGACGACGACATGCCGTTTTAAAATATTTGGATTATTTTAAAATTTTATCCAAATAGAGCTTGCTTTGTGATGTTTACTCACTATAATAGTTTTCAAGGGTTGCAAATACCTAACATCCATAGCAAGGGGTAACAAAATGAAAGCATTAGAACTAAAAGGTAAAAACGAACTTCGCGCAGCTTGTAAAGCGTTTGGCATTAAAAACTACGGTAAAATGACTAACGATATGATGCGTGCTGCTATTACCCAAGCTGAGCAAAGCGCTGCCCAAGCTGAGCAGGATGCTAGCTTAGTTAAGCAATGTGGTCACGTTAACTGCCCTAAATGCGGTCAGCACCTTTCTAATGGCTTTTGGAACTCCGATTCGTTAGTACAAAGCCACCTTCATAATGATGACCACAAGTCCGCCCAGGAGTGCAACGAACAGCTTGACGCGGAGTTCTGGTGTATGGCTTGTGACGAGTGTTTCGGTTCACCGCGTACCCCAATGAACTTATCCCCTAAAGCACGCAAGCAACCTGAAAGCGAAGGTATTAAAATTGAGAAAAACCGTGAAGAACGTAACGGTATTAAACGCCCTTCTATTGGTGGTGCTTGTCGTAAAATTTGGGATTATTGCGATACTTACTTCGACGCGAAAGGTGTTGCACCAAAGCCTAAAGAGTGTAAAGCATTTGCAGCGTTAAACGGTTTAAACTTAAACAACGCAGTAATCGAACTTTACCAGTGGCGCAAGTTTGTTGGCTTAAGCAAAGGAGCTTAATATGTATATCTTATTAAATAAAGAAACTTTAGCAATTCCTTACAAAAGCGCTAACCCTTATTTACTGTGCAACCTCGCTTGGATTGAGGTTAGCGCAACGGATTACACCATTGCCCCCGCGGATTATAAAATTCTAAGGGGGTTAAACCTTACGCAGCTTGCAACGCTTTATAAAAACGTTACGGGTAGCGAATTAACTGTAACAGGGTTAACCCAAATTTGGGCGGAGTTTGTTAAGGTGTTCGAGGTTCTACCTATAACTGATGCCGATGCGGATGAGGTTAACCAGCAAGCATCGTTAATAAGCGATGAGTTGCGCGGGTTATTTTTGTACTGTAAAGGTGCTACCAAACCCGTTCCAGGTAACGCTAGCAACGCTGACGCACTGTTAGCGCTTATTAAAAACGAAAAAACCGTTATACGTAAAGCTGCACCAAGCGAACAGCGGGTTAAGGAAGGTGGGCAACTTGGTTCTGTAAAAGCTATTATTTGGAAAGTTGCTGACGAGGTTTGGGCTGAGAATGGTTCACCGCTTGCTAAAGAAATGGTCTTAAAAGTGCGTAAAACCATAATGGACTTGCTTGAGGTTAACCACAATATAAAGCGCACCTCAGCGAGCTCGGAGCTAGGTAACTGGCATAAAACTCGAGCCCCTTATTGATAGCGCTTGCAACTATTTTAAATGAATAATATAGTTACACCACGTTGCTGACGTACCGAATTAACTTAAACTGGAGAAACCAAAATGACTGAATTAACCCCTGAACAAATTGCTGCAAACGAAGCCAAAGCTATTGCCGAAGCTGAGAAGGCTGCTGAAAAAACTGCTAAAGCTGAAGCCCGTGCGTTAGCTGCTGCAGAAAAGAAAGCTGCTAAAGAAGCTGCTGCTGCTGAAAAGAAAGCAGTTAAGGAAGCTGCAAAAGCTGCTAAGGAAGCTGAAAAGCAAGCTAAGCTTGACGCTAAAGCTGCTGCTGTTGCTGCTAAAGCTGCTGCTAAAGCTGCAAAAGAAGCTGACAAAATGCCAGAGCAAAATGGTGTAAGACGCCCACGCCCTGGAACCTTATGTGGTAAAGCTTGGGAAATTGCGGACAACATTAGCGCGAAACTTGGTAGTCCAGCACCTATTTCTGACGTGTTAGAAATTGCTGTTGCTGAAGGTTTAAATCCGGGCAACGTTAAAGCCGAATACGCACGTTGGAGAAAGTATTACGGTATTACTGGTCGTATCGTGCGTGCTAAAGAAGAAGTACCTGCCGAAGTGGTTGCTGAAACCCCTGCGGAATAATTTTATCTAGCGCTTACCCCTTGCCCCTGTTATTATTGCAGGGGCTTATTAAAAGCTCTGTCACTCAGCTATTTAGCTTAAACCCGGAGTCCAAATGTTAAACAACCAACCTATTGAAGTCCGTAACTTACAAGCGGACGGAACCCTTGAAATCCATTCCATTTTTTACACCATCCAAGGTGAAGGCCCATTTAGTGGGTTCCCTGCAATATTTATCCGTCTTGCAGGGTGCAACCTACAATGCCCAGGCTGTGATACGGACTATACCAGCAAGCGCCAGCGAATGTCTGTTGCTGAGATTTATAGTTACGTTACACATTTAAGACTTACCTTAAATATTTGCCCAGTTATCGTTATTACTGGCGGTGAACCATTTAGACAAAACCTTGAACCGCTGGTTAAAGAACTTGCGCCCATGTTTTACACCGTGCAAATTGAAACGAATGGGACGTTGGAAATACCTCCTTACGTTGCAGCGTGGGCAACCGTTGTTTGCAGCCCTAAAACATCAAAGTTGCACCGTAACAATGAAGATCGCATTGATTATTTTAAATACGTGTTAAGCGCTAATTCCGTTAGCGAAGTCGATGGGTTACCATTACTAGCGCTTAACCACAGTAACAATGGACAGGTAGCACGTCCCTATAAGCAGTTTCCAAAAGAGCGTATTTACGTGCAACCAATGGACGAAAAAGACGACGCTTTAAATGCTGCAAATACTAAAGCAGTAACAACGACCGTATTGAAGTATGGATACGTTTTACAATTACAAATTCACAAACATATTGGAGTTGAATAATGAAAAATTATGTGGTCGTATTGTCCGGTGGGCAAGATTCTGTAACGTGTTTAGGGGTTGCACTGCGTGAAGCTGAAGAAGCTGGTTCCAAGGTGTTTGCAATTGGTTTCCGCTATGGGCAAACCCACGAGGTTGAACTTAAACAAGCTGCTGCAATTTGCAATATCTACAACGTCCCTTTTGAGGTGCATGAAATCCCATCGCTTGCAATACTTGGTGACAGTGCGCTTACGACCAAGGGTAACGTAAATGCACATCACCACCGAAACGCAAGCTTACCTGCATCGTTTGTTCCAAACCGAAACGCACTGTTCCTAACTATTGCGCACGCTTACGCCCAAAAGGTGGAAGCGGAGTATGTGGTTACAGGGGTTTGCCAAACTGATTACAGTGGTTACCCCGACTGTCGTGCTGAGTTTATTTTTAAGCTGCAAGACGCGTTAAATGTGGGTTATAAAACGAGTATTAAACTTGTGACCCCGTTAATGTTCTTAACCAAGTCTGAGACATTTGCGTTAGCGGGTTCCGTGGGGTTTCTTAACGCAGTTCTTGAGCACAGCCACACTTGTTACAACGGCGACCGCACTATCCGACATAGTTGGGGGTATGGTTGCGGTAAATGCCCAGCTTGCGAACTACGCGCTAAGGGTTATGAGGAATTTGTTGCTAGCGAACGTGCGGCACTAGGTAGTTTCGAATAATGGATATTATTACTCACGCAGTGGTTGGAGCTGCAATTGGTGCAAAGTTTGGTCACCCTGTTGTTGGAGCCATTGCGGGGGTAATACCGGACTTATGTTTAGGTGCATCCCGTAAACCGTTACCGACTAACCTATATAACGCGACGCACAGCTTAGCTGTGTTGCTGCTAGCGCTACCGTTTACGGTTTTCGGTGCTAGCGTAGCGCTAACGGTGTTCTTCGCGTTAGCGTCGCACCTGCTGCTTGACTTACCTACCCACGGTAGGTACTGGGCGCCAACCCTATTATGGCCAAGCACTAAGCGCTTCCATTTATGGTTTGCTAGGGAGTGGGAATTTTTTAACCGCTCCTGGTGGGTTGGTCTAGCATTAGCAATAGCAATTATATTACTATTTAGGTGACAAATGAAACTAATAATTACGCACTGGTTACCCATTTTAACGTTCTGTCCAGTTAACAAGTTACCCGACTTAATTTATGTGGAGCTTGAGTTCCACAGGTTTGCTGAGTTGTATGCAGTACGTAAAAAGGTTCGCAAGTTGTTACAGGGTAAAACCATTTTTATGGAAGACGCTGCAAAGCTTGTTTTGGAGGCTTTCCCTGTTGAACGGGTAACGGTTCGCTTAATGTTTAATAAACATATCGTAATGATGGAGCAGGATTAATGACACGCTTTCGTTCTACTAAAACATACGGGCATGAGTTGGGGTTTTCTTGCGCGTTCAGACAGCACCGTGCAAAATCCCATTGCCGCTTGCTGCACGGGTACGCGCTGTCGTTCCACTTTGAGTTTGAAGCTACGGAACTTGACGACCGAAATTGGGTTGTCGACTTTGGTGGGTTAAAAGGTTTAAAAACTATTTTACAGGATAACTTCGACCATAAAACTATTGTCGCACATGACGACCCAGAAATGAAGTGGTTCATGGAAGCTGATCGTCGTGGGTTGCTTGAGCTGGTGGTGCTACCTGCCGCGGGTTGCGAAATGTTTGCTAAGCTTGCTTTTGAGGCTGCGGAACAGTGGTTGCTTGCTGCGGGTTACGGTGACAGATGTAATGTGGTTAAGGTAGAAGTGCGTGAACATGGTGCAAATAGCGCCCAGTATTTAAGGAACTAAAAATGAAAACAGCTTCGCAAACAATTAAAACCCTTTTAGAAGTTAACAACATACCTTATAAAGCTAATGACAATATTTCCGTGGTGCTATCTGAAGAGCTTCTTGATGAGTTGCAAATTGAGGTTGAAGGAAAGGTGCAAGCGTTGTTAAGCTCCCTTGTAATTGACACCGCTAATGACCACAATACCAAGGACACCGCTAAGCGGGTTGCTAAAATGTTCTTGCATGAGGTTTATAAAGGTCGTTACCTACCGCCACCAAAAATAACAGACTTCCCCAATGCAATGCAGTTGGATGAAATGTATGTTACAGGTCCGATAACAATACGCTCCGCTTGCTCGCACCACTTAGTACCCATTGTGGGCAAGTGTTGGATAGGCATTATTCCAGGTGACCGAGTTATTGGGTTGTCCAAGTTTAACCGCATTGTTGAGTGGTTTGCTGCACGCCCACAAATCCAGGAAGAATTAACTGTGCAAATTGCGGACTTTATCGAACGTGAAATTGCTCCAAAGGGTTTAGCGGTTATTGTTGACGCTACGCACCTGTGCATGACGTGGCGCGGGGTACGGGAAACAATGGAAGCAAGCATGAAGACTAGCGTTATGCGCGGTATTATGCGGGACGACATTGCAGCACGTAATGAATTCTTAGCACTGGTAAACAGTAAATGAACATCTACATGGCTGCGGTTCACAGTAACGGGTACAAGCACACCAAGCGCTATCTTAACTTGAACGAGCATGAAAAAAGTGTGGTTAACTCCTTACCACACTTACTTGAGTCATACCACTACGTCCATAAGCAAAGCTTTGTGGACGCTATTCGCAACAGCGGTGACAAGGTGTTTATTGACTCCGGTGCGTTTTCTGCTTACACACTAGGCGTTGACATTGACTTACCTACATACTGTCGTTACATACAACAAAACGAGGACATAATAAGGCGCGACGACGGTATACTAATGGCTTCCGTATTGGACGGAATTGGTGACCCCCAACTAACTTATGAAAACCAGTTAGCAATGGAGCGCCACGGCGTTAGGCCTTTACCGTGTTTCCACGCGGGGGAGGATGAGCGATACCTTGAGTGGTATATACAAAACTATGATTACATAACGCTAGGCGGGATGGTTGGTGCAAGCACAAAACAGCTTTCTATATGGCTTGACCGTATTTGGGATAAATACTTAACCGATGGGAGTGGTAACCCGCGCTTAAAAGTACACGGCTTCGGTATAACGTCGGTCCCATTAATGGAAACTTACCCTTGGCACAGTTGCGATTCTTCGTCATGGATACAGGCTGCGTCCTTTGGTGCGGTTATTACCCCTGACCATGGGCCGCTTAACGTGTCGGAAAAAAGCCCATCCAGGCACGTTAAAGGGCAGCACGTAGTAAACGTGTCCCCGTTAGAGCAAGACATTTTATTTAATATGTTTGAGGAACAGGGGTTTAATTACGAGCGCTTGTCCACCGTGTACGAGTCTAGAGCTGTATATAATTTGTGGTCATTTGGTAAGGTAAACGAGCATATTGACCGTGTTAACAAGGGTAACTTTAAAAGCCCAATCCAGGAACTTTTCTAATGCTTGAACAGCTAAAGTTTGTCCAGGGTGCGGTAGGTAAAAAAGACTTAATGCCAGCCCTAACGCATTATAAAATTGAGAACGGAACCATACGTTCATACAACGGTACGCTGGCGTTATGCAGTCCAATTAACCTTGACATTAACTGCATACCCAAAGCAGCCCCATTTTACAAAGCGATCCAAAGTTGTAATGATACCGTAAGTTTAAGCTTAACCACAGCAGGACGGTTAAACGTGCGAAGCGCTAGTTTTAACGCGTTTATTGACTGCGTGGATATTGAAACCCCACACGTAACCCCCGAAGGGGATTTAATACAAATTGACGGGGTTGCACTGCTGGAAGCGTTACGTATTTTAAAACCGCTAATAGGGGATGATGCTAGTCGCCCCTGGAGTAATGGGGTGCTGTTTAAGGGTGAATGCGCTTATGCTACTAACAACGTAATTCTAACGGAGTACAACCTTGGCGTAACGTTCCCCAAGGTTTGTAACATTCCGCGGGACTGCATTAACGAAATGCTGCGTATTAAAGAACCTCCGATAAGTATGCAGGTAAACGCAAACGGATTAGCGTTTAACTACGAAGGTGGGCGATGGATTTGGAGCTCATTGTTGGTAACTGAGTGGCCTGATATTGCTAAGATACTTAACGTTGCGTGCAACCCCTTACCTATTAACCCCGAGCTATTTAATGCGCTTAATGTGGTTGAGCCGTTCTCCGATAAGGTTGGGCGGGTTTACATTTTTAAAGATACCCTTAGTACAAGTCTTGAACAGGGTGACGGGGCAAAGTATACTATTAACGGTTTAGGGTTCGAAGGTGTTTATCAGATACAAATGCTTAATAAGCTTAATGGGGTTGCTAAGACTGCTGACTTTAGCACGTACCCCCGACCCTGCTTATTCTTTGGTGACAGGTTACGCGGTGCAATTATAGGTTTGAGGGCTTAACATGCGAGCGGATAGCGTTGGGTTATTCTGGGAAGAGGTTGACCATAAGAACCTTAAGCGGTGCGAAAAGTTAAAGGCGGAAGGTTGGGTGGAAGTTGTTCCAGGGTATTGGTGTGAGCAACATATTGTTGACAACCCTGAGCTGGATTACCTTGACCACATTTACCCGTTGCACCGCGCATATGACGAAGTACGCAACAAAACTGAAAAGTGCGAACCACCTGTTCCAGTGTGGTTAGAACCGGATTACTTACCTCACCTTGACATTGCTAAGTCTTATAAGTACAACCTGTTTACGGATGAAGAGTTAATCAATGCTTCCATGCAATACATGCTAACAGGTAAGCATTACACACTTGAGTATGACATTGAGTGTTATTGGAATTACTTCCTAATTGCGTTTTACTGTGACAAAACTAAACGCTGTTTATACTTTGAAATGCGCAAAGGTGAAAAGCTTGCGGATGTTGGCAAGCTTGAATGGGTAATTAAAAACTTTGAGCTTGTTGGGTTTAATAACAACGGATATGATAATTATATTGCCGCGCTGGCGCTTGGTGGTTGCAGTACGCTTGAGTTAAAAGCTGCTACTAATAAAATTATCGCAATGGGTGAACGCGGTTACAACATTTTAAAGTCGTTTAAGGTTAAACCGTTAAAAGCAAATACAGTTGATTTAATCGAAGTTGCTCCGTTGTTTGCAAGCTTAAAAATTTACGGGGGTAGGCTGCACAGTGAACGGATGCAGGATTTACCGTTCCATGAAAACCACGAGTTAAGCGAAGACCAGATTGCAATAACGCGGTGGTACTGTATAAACGATTTAACTACAACCTCCGAGCTTAAGCAGAGTTTAAAAAAGGAGCTTGCGCTACGTGAACAAATGAGTATGGAATACGGGGTTGACCTGCGTAGTAAGTCAGACGCACAAATTGCGGAAGCTGTAATTGCAACCGAGCTTGAGCGTGTTACGGGTTCCCGCTACTACCCGCCCACAATTTTACCTGGAACGTGTTACGGGTACAAACGCCCGAACTATATGTCGTTTAAAACCCCATTAATGCAAAGCGTGTTAAACCTAGTTTGCAGCTCTACTTTTGTGGTTAGCGAAACAGGTAACATAGGGTTACCGGAAGTTCTTAGTAACCTTAAAATTACCATTGGTAACAGTATCTATAAACTTGGAATTGGTGGTTTGCACAGCACGGAAAAAGCTGCTGCACACCATAGCGGAAAGCATTACATCCTAGTTGACCGTGACGTAACTTCCTATTACCCGTTTATTATATTAAACCAAGGGTTATACCCAAAGCATATTGGTCCACAGTTCCTAACTATTTACAGGGGTATAGTTGAGCGCCGGCTTGCTGCTAAGTACAGTGGGGGCAAAGCTACTGCTAAAAGTCTTAAAATCGTTATTAACGGTAGCTTCGGAAAGTTTGGTTCCATGTATTCGTTACTATATGCACCTGACTTGCTTATCCAAACCACTATTAGCGGACAGCTTTCTTTGTTAATGTTAATAGAAGAGCTTGAGCTTAATGGAATAGAGGTTGTGTCCGCTAATACTGACGGTTTAGTTATTAAGTGTGAGCGCACTATGCAGCACATAATGGACGATATCGTTAAGCGGTGGGAACAGGTAACGCAGTTTGAAACCGAAGCAACCCCTTACAAGTTGTTAGGAAGTCAAAACGTTAACAATTATATCGGCGTTAAAGAACCAGGAAGCTATAAGGAAGGTGAGGAGCGAATTAAGGTTAAAGGGGTATTTGCTAAACCAGGATTAAGTAAGAACCCTACAAACGAAATATGTATAGACGCAATCGAAGCGCTATTGTGTGACAGTGTACCGCTTGACCACACTATTAAGGCTTGCACTGACATTCGTAAATTTATTAACGTGCGGACGGTTAAAGGTGGTGCTTACAAGGACGGGGAATATTTAGGAAAGGCGATACGCTGGTACTACTCCAACCAAACAACCGGAACTATTATTTACGCGCTGTCCGGTAAAAAGGTTCCTAAGTCTGATGGTGCTAAACCTTGCTTGCTACTACCTAAGGAATTCCCAAGCGATATTGACTATGACTGGTATGTTGCGGAAGCTGAAAAAATGCTGCGGTTAGCGGGGTTATAAGCTTACCCTGTGGGGTTGCATTAGCTAGCAAGCTATAAACGGTTTACGCTTAGCACCGTTACAAATTAAAGGGGTAACGGGTAATAAATAGGGTGGCGCTTGCTACCCTATTTTTTTATTTTAATTTGCTTAAAATACTTGTGTTCTAGAGTAATATAATTATAATACGTCTATACCAACTAAGAAGGATTAGCAAATGACCACATTAGCACAAACCATCCGCGAATACGTTGCACAAGCTCACGTTAACTATAACAACGTGCGCCAGCGTATTATCGAAAAAGCTGCAACCGCAAACCATGAGTTAGAACCTACTATCGACTGTCACGGTCGGTTCCATGCACCGTGTGACGGGTATGAGTGGGACGGTGACATTTATCCTGGTGGTGCGTACCTGCCTTTCCCGCTTGAGTTCTGGGAAATGCTTGAGGAGTTAACGGGTAAACCTTGTGGGCCTAGCAATAGGACTTCCGCAAGCTACACACCAAAGCACCGTATTAAAGTTACTACTGAGGAAGCTGAGGAAATTAAAGTTGCTTGTGATAAGTTTGCTGAGGTTAGTATTGGTAAAACTTGGGATGACGGGGTAACCTGTTATGTATACATTCAAACCAGCCGCACCAAACTCTCCGAGCTTGTTGCTGAGTATCGTATGGAACAGGAAGCTGCATTAAAAGCAATACGCGACGCTGAGCAAGCTGCAAAGCGTGCGCTTAAGGGTGTTGCACCTGTTGGCCGTTGTGTGGTTAAGGGACGTATACTTAAGTTTAAACGCGTGGAGCGCGACAGATACAGTTACTACGATTCGGGGGTTGACTATAAAATGCTAGTTGAGCTTGAAAATAAATCCACAGTATGGGGTTCCCAAATAGCAGCTATTGACGCTAATGAAGGTGATTTAATTGAGTTTACTGCAACGTTTGAACAAGCTGGTGACGACAATACACACGCGTTTTATAAACGCCCAGCTAAAGCTAAAATCTTGGAGGTAGGTGTATGAAAAAGGGTAGCAATAAAAGTCCTGTAATTATGCTAGCGGTGTTAACTGTGCTTGCGGTAATGCTTAGCGTTTATAACGACGCGGGTGAGCGTAATGTTGAGGTTACGCAGTATTGTGAGCAAAGCTTTGTGGACGCTATTCGCAACAGCGGTGACAAGGTGTTTATTGACTCCGGTGCGTTTTCTGCTTACACACTAGGCGTTGACATTGA
>BBPD01000199.1_pt1 | contig 52296 bp, 53 predicted proteins | sample 1344911 | NCBI WGS metagenome assembly BBPD01 (sample SAMD00019088, study PRJDB2971) | groundwater metagenome | biome: freshwater biome; feature: mineral spring; material: ground water | place: USA: CA, Sonoma | collected 2011-09 | depth surface m
GACGGTGCCGCGCAGAGCGGCGATGGCTGCGGCGCGATCGGCTCCCAGTGCCTGGCTGTCGAAGACAGCGCGATGGTCGAAGAGGAACTTCGCCACCGTTTGCGCCGGCACTTTCATGTCATCACCCAGCCGCGCGGCAATCGCGTGCGAGACGGCAAGCCCCATCACGCTCCGGCCTTCGGCTTCGAGCAATCGCGCCACCGGGCGCAGCATGGCGGATTTTCCCACACCGGCGTCGCCCTGGATGGCGATCGTCCGATCGCTGCTCGCGAGCATGTCGACCCCTGCTCGCATCTGCCCCCGTGTCAGTCGAAGGCCGGAGCGCGCCGCTTCGCTCTCCAACATGCGCCGGGCATGCGCTTCTGGTCCGTCCTGGCTCGTCCCAGCACTGTCCACTCCGCGGTCGCTAGACCCCTTCCCTTGCAAGTCGGCAGTCAGTCCTGCCGCAGTTTCCCGCGTGCCCCTTGCCTGCTCCCTTGCTTCTTCCCTTGCAGTGTCCCTTCCAAGCAAGGGACTTGAAGCCCCGTGCCCTGCTGCCACCTCGCGCAGGAAAGCGCGTTCCAGCTGAACCGCTTGCACAGTCGTCAGCATCCGCCCGTCGGGTTCCGCGATCAGCAGTCCCTAGCCGACAAGGTGGTCGATCCTTTGCTCGATCCGGTGCAGATCCACCCGCTGCCCGAGGTCGAGCGCCGCCTTCAGCAGGTCCGTCCGCGAGAAGCCGGCCTCGCGCTCGCCCAGGTGTCGCGCGCCAGCAGCGACCGCATGCGCCGCAGCAAAAGCGTCAGGCGCCATCCGCCCCGGCCGCTCGGGCACAAGCGGATCGCGCGGATTGGCCGGATCGATGAGCCCCAGGCGCTCGGCGAGCGCCCGCGCCTGCGCGGTAATCCCCTTGATCCCCTCCACCAGCCGCTGCCACGGCTCACCCCCTTTCGCGGCCCGAGCAAGCGCGCGCTCGACCAACGGCTTGGGGTCGAACCCGATCGCCCGTGCCCGCTCGGCCCACTGCGCATGCAACACCGCCCGGTCGACCGCCTCGGGCTTTGCACCTCGCGTTCGCAGCGTAACCGCCTGCATCGCCGCCGGGGTCTGATGGTCGAGAGCCTGCGCCCGCTCTACGATCTCCGCCCGACGCTGCGAGAAAGCGTCGATGGCTTCACGGGTGACGCCTGCTATCTCGAACTGCCCATGCCGCCCGGCGGCCTCGGTCTCATACCCCAGCCGCTCGACTGCCAGACGAAACGTCGCGTTATAGACGGATGCTACCGTCGTGCGCCCCTGCCAAAGGGAGCGTTCTGCAAGCGCGCGTCACTGGCCATCGGGTGCCAGCGTGGCATTGGCAATCACCGCGTGGATGTGCGCCTGGGGATCCAGCAACCGGCTGGTGTCGTGCTGGAACAGCGCAATGATAAGGTTGCCGCTGGTCACCAGCGCTTGCCGCCCGCGCCCATCGGCCACTCGTGTTTCGGCGAACCGCTGCTCAGCCCAGGCCAGTGTTGTCCTGACCGCGCCCAGATGCGCGTCGAGCAACCGCCGATCGCCGCCGACATAGGCGAGCAGGCTGACCGACTTCGGCGCCGAGAATGTGAGGTCCAGACCTGGCCGATGGTCGCCCCGCGTGCCGTCAGGAATGACCGCACCATCGGGCAAGCGCCCTTCCAGCACGGCTTCGAACGACGTCTGCTCGACCTTGCCCGATAGCCCGAGCCTCTCGGCACCCCGTCCCAACCATTGGGAGTGCTCGGTCAACTGGCCATCGGTGTAATAGTTCTCGCCTGCATAATAGGCGGCCGCACCACCACCGCTCGCAACAGGTGCGATCGACAGCATCAGCCGGCCTTTTCCGGCGATGGAGTAGCGGTGACGACAACCTTCTCGTTGCGCCTCAATTCCGAACGCAAGTGGCGCGGCAGGTTGAACGGGCCCTTGCGCACAAGCGTCGTCGCCAGCTCGACTTCCCTCGGCACATCGAGGGTACAGGGAATCGACTGACGCTTGCCCCTTGGCTTCAGCGCCGACGCCTTTTCGAAGCAGCGGTTCAGGCGTTCCCCATTCTCACCGGTGTGCACCAGCGCATAGAGTTGCAGCTGCGACTCTGCCCTGCCCAGCGGCATCCCGTGCAGCCGCGCCGCAGCGCGCTGGCGGTCGCCCGTCTCCCCCATGGCCGCAGTTGCCACGAAGCGCATCGCAGCCGTGTCATGCGGCACCAGGAACAGAAATAGCAGCGAGAGAACCACCGCTACCGGGAAGCCAGTGAACAGGCCCTGCCCAAATGCCTGCAGCGCCTGCGCATACATCTGCGATCGGTGCTCGGTACGCAGCTTTGCGATATCGCTGTCCTTGTGCGCGATCGTCCGCTCGCGTTCGACGATGGTGGCCTTGAGCCGATCCCGGTGTGCCTCGCGAGCTGCGACCGTCCTTTTCAGCGCGTCGCATCGATCTTCCCAGACTGCGCTGGACTCCTCCCACTCCGCTGCGTTCCGATTGGCGGCTTCGAGATCGACTTCCAATTGCCGCCGCTGCTTCTCCGACCATTGCAGGTCATCCGCCACCGCCGAGGTGCCCGGCGGAAGGCTCAGCAAATAGTCCCGGCTGTCGATCTCCGGACGGTTCGCCAGCTCGGCGTTGGCCGCGGCGAGCGCCGCCTCCAGTTTCGCAACTCGGACCTGCAACTTTGGGACCTCCGTCTGTTCCCGAAGGCCCCGCCGCAGCAGTTCGGCGTTCGTCACGCTGAATGGAACGTTGGTTTCCTTGCGCATCGCCTCGATACCGGCGAGCAGCTCCTTCGGCAGCGAAGCGCTGATTTTCGTGCTCGACATGGTCAGCCTCCGAGATCGGCAAGGTTGGAATCGGGAGAGTTGGGGCGGAAAAGGGTCCGGCCACCTCGACGGCCGCCAGCACGGCCTCCCACTCGCCGGGCACGCGCTGCAGCAGCACGCGAAGTGCCTCGACGGCGAGCGGCAGAAAGCTCGGGCATTGCACGAAGGCAGCAGCGGCCGCGCAGCTCGACGCGCTCTGGCTCATCGGCGTGCTCGGACCCGTCGGCTGCTCGTTGCACATGCGCCTGCCGTTTGAAGTACGGCCGGATGAAGAAGCAGGAGCTGGGCAGCTGATTGCTCGAGACAGGTCCGATTCCGCCAGCGCCAGCAGATGCGCACTGGCGCTGAGGCCAAGCGATCGGGCACGACCCCGCACGCGAACAGCCGTTTCGGCCGTCAGATAGACCGACATCTGGGTCCGGCCCTCACGCTTGCGAGGCATCTGCGCCTCCGCAAGGGAAACTGGGTCCGCCCGCGTGGCACGCGGCAAGGGAAATCGGTCTACGCGATTGAATTGGAGATGTGCATCCCTCTGGGTAGGATGAGCTTTTCCAGATCTTTTTCGTATTCCTACCGAGTCTTTTCAAGCACTTGGAACTCGCTTGCCAAAGCCTCGTGTGTACCTCTCTTGGGAATAGTATAGGATGGACACCGCCACTGCTTATCGTGTTTTGACGGGAAGCGGGTTTTGGATCGCCGAAAGGCCGGCTGCCAAGGCCTGACTGCCCAGCGCGCCGCCAACAGCCTACCTTCGAGAAAGGCCATTCCCCAACGGGAATAGGCAGGTTCATTGGCCGAGGTGGACCCTTAAACATGGCGCTGATCCGGGCCGATGGTGGCTGCTGGTCGGCGCACTGTCCGACGCGCGGAAGACGCCTCGACCGGACATGGTGATCGCTCGAGCCTCTTCGCCTCGATCCAGGCCTCCACTTCCGCCAGAACCCAACGCAGCCGGCCGCCGCCGACATGAATAGGAGGCGGGAAGAGGCCGCGCCGGATCCACCGGGCAAGGGTCTCCCTTGATCCAACCCCGACCATTCGCAGGGTTGCCTTCTGATCAATCAAGCTGACGGTCGTAACCGGCTGTCGCATGGTCGCCTCCGAATCATCGAAGGCACCCTCATGGGCGTTTGCGGGCTCGTGCGGCCGCATTGCGCCGCACGTGCGCTGCAAACTGCCCCAAAAGCGCTAACTCGGTGGTGTCGCCGCTTCGATTTCCCGCTCGATCGCCGGGTAACTGCGGTGCGAAAGGGCGTGTTCCATCCAACTTATGGATACCTTGTCGGCACTCTCCGACAGGCCATGGTGCTCTATACCCTCCTTCCTCAGCTGGCGAACCACTTCGTCCCTCAACTGCGCAACTGTCGCGTAATGGCGACCGGCAAGTCGCGTTCGCGCTAGCTGCAGGGTCCTCACGATCAGCTTCGATCGATGCGGGACTTTACGGTCGGGGTCGACCTCGAATGCCTCGGGGTAAGTTCGGCGCAGCACGGCATCCAGCTCAGCTTCGCTCAGAAAGAGGAGCCGGTTGAAACGACTTGGCTTCTCCTCAGCTCGTCTCTTTGTGGCGAGTAGACCCTCGCCAGCGATGGGTGCAGGCTTGAAGGGCGTCGCCGCATGCGGCAGGTCCGCAGGTGCATCGTCCTGCATCGGGGTGGCCTCTATCTCGACGCTGAGCCGGTCGCCTCCGTACCAGTCCCAAAGCGCCAGTCCCTGCACGTGCGCATCCGAGGACAAGATCAACGGACCGAAAGGACCCCGGAACAGCGGAGTTGGAAGATCGACAAAGGGATCGGACTGACCCCGCCGGTGGCGTGCATGCCGACGGCCGGACCTGAGTTCAGCGAGCAGCTGGCCAGCCGCCTCGGGCAAGTCGATCTGCGGAATCTGCCGCCCATAGAGGCGCAGCCAGCGCGCGTCGCCATCCCACATCTTTCGCTTCTGAAACGCAACCAACATGGCCACCGATGCAGCGCCGACGCCGACGAAGCCGGCTAGTTCCCAGCCTCCGGTCATCCCGGACCCGAGAATCAACCACAGCGCTGCACCGAAGAGCACGAGTATCCCCCAGACCGTCACGCGGCGTAGGCGACGCGCTTCGGCTGCGAGCGGCGCCAGCGCCGCGTCCGTGGCGCGGGCGACTTCCCGGCCCAGGATGGTGTCCACCGGCAGCCATCCGAGCGAAACCAGTTCACGCACGGCGCCGCTCCTTAGCGAGCACGGTGCAGGGCGGTGCCGCCGTGGATGCGATAACGGACAAGGCTGGTGTCAGCGGCGCACGGGCTGCCATTTGGTGAGCATCGGCATCCGCTGCTCGCTCCCAGTCCGGTGCTGCGAGCCTCCCGGCAAGAAAGTCAGCGTAGGCCTCCATCATGCCGCGCCGCAGAGCGAGTTGCCCGTCGCGACCATAAGCCTCGCGCGCCTTGTCCCTGTCCACATGGGCCAGCTGAAACTCCGACAGATAATCTGGATATCCGGCCGCCCGCGACCAGTCTTTGAAGGTTGACCGGAACCCATGTGCGGTCGCATCCACGCCCAGATCCAGGATCGCCTTGCGCTTCGTGTTCTCCGACATCGGCTTGCCCGGCTTATCGCCCGGGAACACCAGGGACGATGTGAGTGACCGATAGGTTTCCATCGCGCGCAAGAGCTGGACGGCTCGCGGCGGCAAGGGGACATGGTGGTCGCGTTCCATTTTCATTTTGGCCGCATCGATCCGCCAGACAGCCCGCTCCATATCCACTTCGGTCCACTCCATGAAGCGGATGTTGCAGGGTCGGCTTGCGGTCAGGATCATGAACTCGACGGCGCTTCTGACCACCGGTCCGGCCGTCGAGAACGGCAGCGCGCGCATGAAATCGAGCGTCTCGGAAAAATGAATGGCACGCATGTGCTTCGGCTTCTTCCGCTGCCGCGGCAGCGCCCGTCGGACGATCTCGAAATCGATGCCATCCTCACGGATGTTCTCGCCCACCGCCCAATAGATGACGGCCCGCATCCGCTGAAGGACGCGGCGCGCCGTCTCTTGATGGGACAGCCAGATCGGCGACAGCACCTGCACCATGTCCGCGCGCGTGAGCGAGGCGACAGGCTTGTTCCCGATCAGCGGGAAGGCGTGGTTTTCCAATGTCGCCAGCCATTGATCGCGATGCTTGCCGTCGCGCCAGCCCTTCAGCTGATTCCCGTGAACGGTCCGCGCTGCCTCGGCGAAACTGGTCCCGGACACCGCAATGGCCTTGCGCTGCGCCATAGGGTCGATGCCGTCCCGAAGCAGCAAGCGCGCCTTCAGCGCCTCGTCGCGCGCGTCTCGCAACGACATCGCCCGCTCTGGCCCCAGCGACAGGTCGCGGCGCTTCCCTTCCCAGCGATAGCGCAGCTGCCAATAGCGGCGGCCCTGCGAATCCACGTATAGCATCAACCCATCGCCATCGGTGTACCGCCCGGGCGCTGTCAGCCCCGCCACCTCCTTAGCCGTCAGTTTTCCCACCAGACCGCTCCTCTCCCACCATCTGTCCCACCACGAGCGCAAGGCTTGGCGAGGCAGTGACGGACGGATTGAGGCATGAAACTGGAAAGTTTTCAATCTAGTTCAACACGTTCGCCACAAGATGAGGCAACGTAAGGCGGCTTGAGACAAGCCCGGTGGCGGAGTCGGAGGGATTCGAACCCTCGGTGCCGGTTACCCAGCACGGCAGTTTAGCAAACTGCTGGTTTCAGCCACTCACCCACGACTCCAGGCGCCGACAGTTGCGCGGCTATAATCAGGCCATCCGGCTTTGGCAAACGCCTCAGCGGCCGATGCCGCTGTAGCTCAGGCCGTGCCGCGCCATCTCCTCAGGCCGATAGACATTGCGCAGGTCCACCACGACAGGCTGCTTCAGCAGCTGCTTCACCCGCGCCAGATCCAGCGCCCGGAAGGCGTCCCATTCCGTCACAAGCACCATCGCGTCGGCACCCTCGATCGCGGCATAGGGGTTGTCGGCATAATCTACGTTCTGCAGCACCAGCTTCGCCTGCTCGACTCCTTCCGGGTCATAGGCCGCCACATGGGCTCCCGCGTCCTGCAGGGTCTGGATGATCGCGATCGCCGGGCTGTCCCGCATGTCGTCCGTATTCGGCTTGAACGTCAGCCCCAGCACGCCGACCTTCCGGCCGCGGGCATCGCCGCCCATGGCGGCGATCACCTTGCGGCCCATCGCGCGCTTCCGGTTGTCGTTCGATTGCGCCACCGTCTCCACAATCCGCACCGGAGCGTCATTGTCCTGCGCCGTCTTGATCAGCGCCAGCGTGTCCTTCGGGAAGCAGCTGCCGCCATAGCCCGGCCCCGCGTTCAGGAACTTTCCCCCGATCCGGTTGTCGAGCCCGATGCCGCGCGCCACATCCTGCACATTGGCCCCCACCCGCTCGCACAGGTCCGCCATCTCGTTGATGAAGCCGATCTTGGTCGCCAGAAAGGCATTGGCTGCATATTTGGTCAGCTCGGCCGTCCGACGGCTGGTCACCATGATCGGCGCCTGGTTCAGATAGAGGGGGCGGTAGAGCTCCTCCAGCACAGCCTGCGCCCGCTCGTCCTCCACCCCGATCACGATCCGGTCGGGCCGCTTGAAATCCGCGATTGCAGCGCCCTCGCGCAGGAACTCCGGGTTCGAGGCCACGGCAAAATCCGCTGCTGGATTGGCCTCGCGGATCACGCGCTCCACTTCGTCCCCGGTCCCCACCGGCACGGTCGACTTGGTGACGACCACGGTGAAGGCCTCGATGTTGCCGGCCATCTCCTCGGCCGCGGCATACACATAGCTGAGGTCTGCATGCCCATCCCCGCGCCGCGAAGGCGTGCCGACCGCAATGAAGACAGCCTGTGCGCCCGCCATCCCCTCGGCAATGTCCGTCGTGAACTGCAACCGCCCGGCCTTCACGTTCGATTCGACAAGCGAATCGAGCCCGGGCTCGTAGATCGGCATCACATTGTGCTTCAGCCGCTCGATCTTGCCCGGATCCTTGTCGACACAGACCACATCATGCCCGAAGTCTGCAAAGCAGGCGCCGGATACCAGGCCCACATAGCCCGACCCGATCATTGCCACGCGCATGCTTTATCCAATCCCACTGTTTGCCCGATGTGCCGGCTCGTTAGCCGGTGCCACAAGCCACGCGCAAGTGCGATCCAGGGTGAACGGCCCCACGCCTGGAAGGCGGCCGTCACCTGGCGAGACGATTCGTCAGCCCGAAGCGGCAGGCTCCGGCGTCTGAAGGGCACCAACGCCCGATTCCAGCGCATTTGCCTCCAGCCTGTCCAGCGCCTGTTCGGCGGCCAGCAGGATTCGCGCATCCTGCACCCACTGGGCAACGGCCGGCGGCCATCCACCGGTCTCCAGCGCAGAGACCGCCAGCTCCAGGTCCCCGGCGGCCATCGCATCCCGAGCCTGGGCCATCAGCGTCTCGCTGTCAGGGGCCTTCGGCGTTTCGCCGCGAACGGTCACCAGCCCGGACAGCCGCGTCTTCAACCGGTCCCACCAGCTTGCGGCCGCGTCTGCGGCAGGCGCCTGCGCCAGGGGCTCCAGCCGGCGCTCAAGGGTCCGCCGGGTCTGCGGCGCCGCCGACCAGAAGGCCAGCGCCTCAACGGCAGCCCCGTCAGCTGCCCGGAACCGGGCTTCGATCACACCCTCGATCGGCGTCAGCGGCCTCCCGACCTCCACCATCCGCCGCGCAACCGACAGCAGGAACAGGTCGCGCGTCCGGCCGTCCGTCTGCGCAAACGCGGCGCGCGTCCGCGAAAGCTCGGCTGCCAGGGATTCGAGGCGCGCAACCAGGATCACAGCACTGGTTTCGGCAGCGATCGCCCGGCTCTCGACTGCCTGCAGCCGCACCCCAAGACCTGCCAGGTCCTGCGGAGCCATTGCGCCCTGCGGAGCCGTTGCGCCCTGCGGAACCGCGCCCTGCGGAACCGCCAAGGCAGCCTGCGGGCCGCCGCGCTCCACTTCCAGCCTGGCCAGCCGCTCGGCGAGGCCGTCGACCCGTGGATCCACCGGCACCGCCTGGTCGGGCTGCAAGGCAGCCGGCAGCTGGCGCCTCAGTTCCCGCTCGAACAGCGGGCTTCCCAGCAGCCCCAGCAGAAAGGCAAACAGCAGGCCGGCAACAGCCCAGGGCCAGATGGCGCGTGAACTGCGGGTCCGCGCCTCGGCCTCGGCACTGCCGTCCCGCGCAGCCAGGCTGCGCGCGGCCAGCCTGTCCAATTCCTCATAGTGGCTGTCGGTCGGGTTATCGGCCATTGCCAGCTCCTTGCCACAGCAAGCGGGCGGCAGCCAGTGCCCCCGCAAGGTCGGGCCGTTCGGCAACAGCCCGCGCGCCCCACCCTGCTCCGGCACCCTCTGCCACGGCCTCGCTCAGCACAACGATCCGATGCGCCGCGGGCTCCAGCCCGGCCTCGTCGAGCAGCTGCCGAAAATGACGCGCCGTCCGCGCCGAAAACAGCAGGGTCGCAAACACCCGGCCCCGCGCCAGCACATCGCGCGCAGCGGGTGGCAACGCCGGCACGCGCCGCGCCGCATAGACAGGCACGCGCACCAGTTCCACGCCGTCAGGCACCGCCAGCGGTGCCGTCGCCTCGCCTGCCAGATGCAAAACCCGGCGGGCGCCGCCCGCTCCGATCGCGGCAAGAATCGCCGTCCCGTCGTCTGTGCCGGTGGCGGCAAGGGCAAACCCGCCCGCGTCCACCTCCTCGGCCGTCCGCGCCCCCACCGCATAGGCGGGCACCGCCCGCAGCGCCGGCGCGCGCGCGGCCACCAGCCCGGGCGCCCGTGCGCTGGTGAACAGCAACGCATCGAACTGCCCCTCAGGCACTTCGAACGGCAGCGGATCGATCCGCAGCAGCGGGGCCGGCAGCGTTCTGAACCCTTGCGCCCGGGCGGCAGCCGCCGTTCGCTCCGCTTCTTCGGCCGGGCGGGTCAGCAGCAGCAGCGGCCCCGTCACGCGGTCGAGGTCATGCGCCGGCCGGAACGGCCGGCTCCAGCGAGGCAAGGATGGCAGTCGTCGCCCGGGCTATCAGCGCTTCGGCAAGCGCAAGGCCCAGCGCGCGGGGATCGCCGACCGGGCCCGAAACCTGCTCGTCCACCCGGTCCCGGCCGTCCGGGCTCAGCAGCTCTGCCGTCAGGGTCAGCAGGTCGGTGCCAGAAGCGTGCACCGCAACACTGGTATGGCAGCTTCCCCCCAGCCCCTCCAGAACCGCGCGCTCGGCCATCACCCAGGCAAGGCTCGTCGCATGGTTCACAGCGGCCAGCAGGCCCCGCGTCCGTGCGTCGTCGGCCCGGCAGGTCATGCCCACGATCCCCTGCGACGCAGCCGGCAGCCAGCTGTCGATCGGCAACACGGTGCCTTCCGCGATGCCAAGCCGGTCAAGGCCCGCCGCTGCAAGGAATGTCGCAGCCGCGCGACCCTCGGCAATCGCCTTCAGCCGGGTCTGCACATTGCCGCGCAGCAGCTCCACCTTCAGGTCGGGCCGCCGATTCAGCAGCTGGGCCGTCCGCCGCGGGCTCGATGTGCCCACAACGGATCCGGCGGGAATGGCCGCCAGGTGCGTCGCGCCGACCAGCCGGTCCCGCGGGTCGGCCCGCTCCAGCACCGCTGCAAGCACGATGCCCGGGGCAAGTTCGGTTTCCACGTCCTTCATCGAATGCACGGCAAAATCGATCCGCCCCTCGATCAGCGCGCCGTCCAGCTCCTTGGTCCAAAGCGCCTTCCCGCCGATCTCGGCCAGCGGCCGGTCAAGCACCTTGTCGCCAACCGTCTCAACGGCACCGATCGCGATCGCCTCGTCCGGCAGGCCGTGCGCCGCGCGCAGGGCGGCTGCGGCCATATGGGCCTGTGCCATCGCAAGCGGCGAGGCCCGGGTGCCCAGGCGAAGAGGGTTTGCAGCGGATGGGTAGGTCTGGTTCTGGTCTGTCACCCGGCCCCTTTGCCCGCTTACGCGCGCGCCGCCAAGTCGGCTTGGCACAACGGTTGCGCCGCCGTTGCTGCATGATTGTCAACAAACGGGCTTGAATTACATCGGGCCTTGTAGCAATGGCCGCAAACTTCGCTTTCGCGCGGCAGAATGGACTGCCGTTCGGGGCGGGTTTGCGGCCGCTAGGTCCCCCGACTGGGTTCTGGCCCGAAAGGGTCGGAGTGCCGGAATGGCCTGCAATTAATGGGCGCCGTTGCCCGCTTAAGGAGGTCAGACATGAACAAGGCTCTCACCATCGCTGCTGTCGCCAGCCTCGCCGTCCTCGCCGCCTGCGGCGAAAAGAAGGCCGCTGACGCGACCGCCGAAGCCGCTGCCGACACCGCCGCTGCTGCCGACGCCACCGTCGATGCCGCTGCTGCAACCGTGGACGCCGCTGCTGCGACGACCGAAGCTGCTGCCGTGGACGCGGTTGCTGCCACCACCGACGCCGCTGCCGGCGCCGTGGCCGACGCTGCCGCCTCGACCGAAGCCGCTGCGGCTGCCGTCGAAGCCAAGGCAGGCGAAATGGCCAAGTAAGCTGAACGTGGCCCCGGCCAAGGCGCAGCCTTGGTCCGGGGACCCACGGAAAGCTCGGACGGAGGGGCGGCTTTGCCGCCCCTTTTCGTTTGCCTGTCTTCCTTTCCCAAGCCGGATTCGCACGGCCCCCACGGGGCGGCCGCCCCTCCCCGACTAGCGCCGGCTGTTGCGGCCAAGCGCCGGCCCTCGGCAAAGCCGCCGGGCCCGGCCTCGAAAGGAACAAGACGGGATTGCAGGCAAAGCCCGCGCGTCGGACTGGTTCGTCGGCCTGGGGCCCTCCGCTCCGCCGGCCCGAGATTGCGGCGGGTCTGCGGGTTATAGCTCATCCCGTTGATAGCAACCCGTGGCATCGGCAGAACGCCGCCAGCGCAACCGCCTCAAATCTCCACCTGACTCCCCAATTCCACCACCCGGTTCGTCGGCAGCTTGAAGAATTCCATCGCGCTTTCCGCATTCCGCAGCATCCAGGCGAACAGCTTTTCCCGCCACAGCGCCATGCCCGGCCGCTCCGACGCAAGCAGGGTCTGCCGCGCCAGGAAAAAGCTGGTGTCCATCATCTTGATCTGCGGCCCGCAATTCTCCACGATCTTCAGCGCGGCGGGCACATCGGGGTTCTGCATGAAGCCGTATCGCAGCATCATGCGGTAGAAATTCTCGCCAAGATCGACCACCTCGATCCGGTCTTCCAGGTCCACGAACGGCACCTCGTCGATCACCACTGTCAGGATCAGGATCCGCTCGTGCAGCACCTTGTTGTGCTTCAGGTTGTGCAGCAGCGCGTGCGGCACACCTTGCGGGGTCGACGTCATGAACACAGCGGTGCCCGGCACCCGCACCGCCGTGCGCGAGGCCGACTTGATGAACACTTCCATCGGCATTGCCGATTCGGTCAGCCGCTGGTTCATCAGATACCGGCCGCGCGCCCAGGTTGTCAGCAGGGTGAACACGAACAGCGCGACCACCAACGGGAACCAGCCGCCATCGGGAATCTTCAGCAGGTTCGATCCCAGGAAGGCGCCGTCGATGATCAGGAACACCGTCACCAGCGGGATGGCAATCCAGCGGTTCCATTTCCAGATCGACAGGATCAGGATGCCCATCAGGCAGGTCGTGATGAACATCGTGCCCGTCACCGCGATGCCATAGGCCGCGGCCAGGTTCGACGAGGTCTCGAAGCCGACAACCAGCAGCAAAACCAGCACGAGCAGGATCCAGTTCACGAACGGGATATAGACCTGCCCCTGCGTGCTCGCCGACGTGTGCAGGATGCGCAGCCGCGGCAGATACCCCAGTTGAACCGCCTGGCGGGTTACCGAGAATGCGCCCGAGATGACAGCCTGGCTGGCAATGATGGTTGCAAGCGTCGCCAGGGCCACCAGCGGAAGGCGGAACTCCTCAGGCGCAAGCAGGTAAAATGGGTTCTTGATCGCAGCCGGATCGCCCATCAACAAGGCTCCCTGCCCCAGATAATTCAGCATCAGCGCAGGCAGCACGATCCACAGCCAGGAAAAGCTGATCGGCCTGCGCCCGAAATGGCCCATGTCGGCATAAAGCGCCTCGGCGCCGGTGACTGCCAGCACGACCGATCCAAGCGCAAGGAACCCCAGCATCGGATCATCAACGAAGAAGGCAACAGCGTGGTGCGGCGACAGCGCCTGAAGAATGCCGGGCCGTTCCACGATCTGCATCACGCCAAGCACCGCCAGCACCAGGAAGTAGACCAGCGTGATCGGCCCGAAAAACGCGCCGACCTTCGCAGTCCCCACAGCCTGGATCAGGAACAGCCCGATAATGATCCCGACCGCCACCGGAAGCACCAGGGGCCCCAGGCTTGCCTGCACCGTCGTCAGCCCTTCGACGGCCGACAGAACCGAAATAGCCGGCGTGATGATGCAATCGCCGAAGAACAGCGCCGTTGCCAATATGCCCAGCAGCATCACCGGGCGCATCGAAGTCTTGCCGTGGCTCTGCCGCGAAATCAGTGCGTAAAGCGCAAGCGAGCCGCCCTCCCCCCGATTGTCGGCCTTCAGGATGATCATCACATATTTCACCGTGACGATCAGCATCATCGTCCAGAAGATCAGGCTAATTATACCGTAGACATGGACGGCATCCACCGGCAGCGGATGATGCCCGATGAAGCTTTCCTTCAGCGCATACAGCGGCGAGGTGCCGATATCCCCGAACACCACACCCAGCGCGCCGACCATCAGTTTGGGAAGGCCGTCCTTGCCGTGGCCGCGGTCCGCAATGGCTTCAGCCGATTGCGGGGCGTTCATCGAACTGTCTGCAAGCTAGTGCGACGCAAGGTTTCACCCCATCAACAGCGGCAAGGCAGCCAGCCCGCGTCGCGCTAGCAGCATTCCAGATGCGCTGCAACGCAACACCGGATCACACAAAGGCGTAGGGTCCGCCCTTCTCCAGGGCCCGCGCATAGGCCGGCCGCGCCTGAAAGCGGTTCACCCAGGCGTCCATCGCCGGATACCGCCCCCTCAGGCCGAACACACCGGCAATCTCGCCCACGAAACTCATCTGGATGTCCGCCCCGGTCAGCGCATCGCCCACCAGCCAGTCCCGGCCGGCCAGCTCCTGCTCCAGAAAGCCCAGGTGGCGCGCGATTTCGCTGTCGATCCGCGGCTTCAGGGGCGCAGCCCCCTCCCCCAGCCGGCCGGTGTACAGCTGCAACATCAACGGCAGCATGGCCGAGCCTTCAGCGTAATGCAGCCACATGATGTAGTGGTCGAACGCCTCGCTGCCTGCCGCAGGCTGCAGCCGGCCGCCGCCTGCCCGCTCCAGCACGGTCTGGATGATCGCCCCGGATTCGATCAGCAGCCGGCCGTCCAGCTCCAGCATGGGCGATTTCCCCAGCGGATGCACCGCCTCCAGCTCGGGCGGCGCCAGGTTCGTCACCGCGTCACGCGCGTATTTGCGGATTTCACAGGGCAGCTCCAGCTCTTCCAGAAGCCACAGGATTCGCTGCGACCGGCTGTTGTTCAGATGGTGCACAACGATCATCGGCCACGCCCTTCCGTCATTGCAGGCCCCATCGGCCCATCCGTCGCATTGTCCGTCGGGCCACCGCCCGGCTGCATCATGCCGGGCCCCATCCCCATCTGCTCCATCATTTGCGCAGCTTCGATCTGCCGGTCCAGGCTCGGCACCCAGGGCGCATCCGCATTGCTCCGCGCGCGAAGCGCGCTCCAGGTCGCCAGCGCCTTTTCCGTATCGCCGGCCTGCATCCAGGCCAGCCCCAGGAAATAGCTCGGCGCGGGATGGTCAGGCGCCAGACGATTCGCCCGGTCAAAGGCAAGCCGCGCTGCCGGCACCACCTCGCCGTTCGCATGGGCCACCAGGGCCACCCCCAGCTGCACCCACAGGTCCGCATTGCCCGGGATCGCGTCCAATGCGCTGTCCAGCGAATAGACCGCCGTCTCCGTCCGCCCTGCGCGGATCAGCGCGTCCGAAAGCGTCAGCCAGGCCCGGACATCTCCAAAATTCGCCAGCAGCTCCTTCGAGGCCTTTTCGGCCTCGGGCGTCAGGTCGGGGTTCTGCACCCGGGCGGGCGCCGGCTGCGCCTGCTGGCCCGGGCTTCCGGCCAGCGCATAGCCGGCCACGCCGGCGCCAATCGCCACCGCCACGGCAAGGGCCTGCTGCCACTTCAGCATCGGCGTCCTTGCCTCATCGCCGGATTCGCCGCGCAACCAGCAGCCCGCCCAGCAACAGGAACAGCAGCGGCGCGGCCCACAGCAGCGCCGTATCCTCGCGCGCCGGCGGCACGAAGCTCACCCAGTCGCCATAGCGCTCCACGAAGAAGGCCCGCACCTCGTCGTCGCTGGCGCCGGCGGCAATCTGCTCGCGCACCTCCACCCGCATCGCCTGCGCCTGGCCGGAATTGGAATCCGCGATGGACTGGTTCTGGCACGTCAGGCACCGCAACTCGCCCATAAGCGCCTTGGCCTTCGCCTCCAGCTGCGCGTCGGACAGTGGAACATCGGGCGGCGGCGGCGGCTCGGCAACCGCGGGCGTTCCCGCCAGCAGCAGCAGGGCGATTGCAAATGCCCTCACTTCGCCTTGTCCAGCTCGGCCAGCAGCATCGGCACATGCTCGGGCCGGATCTCGCCCAGATGCTGATGGCGGATCACGCCCCCGCCATCGATCACATAGGTCTCGGGCACGCCGGATGCCCCGAAGGCGATCATCATGCGCCCGCCCGGATCCTGCCCGATGCGCGTGAATGGATTGCCGTGCTTGGCCAGAAAGCCCTCCACATCGGCCGGCTGGTCGCGCACGGCGATCCCGTGTACCGTCGCACCGCCTGCCCGAAGCGCGTTCAGCTGCGGCGCCTCCACCGCGCAGGGCAGGCACCAGCTGGCGAACAGGTTCACCAGCACAGGCCGGCCCGATTTCAGGTCTGCGCTGGAAAGCCCCGGCGCGCCGGCAACGCCCTCCAGCGCCAGCGCGGGCGCCGGCTTGCCCACCATGTGGCTGCGGATCACCGCCTGCTGCGGCTTGCCCAGATTGCCGGCCATCAGCACCACCAGCCCTGCAAACAGCAGCAGCGGCAGCAGCCACAGGGCGCGCGTCGAAAGGCTCATGTCGCTCGCGCCTGCCGTTCGGCTCAGGCGGCCTGCGGAACAGGCAGTGCACCCGCCGCGGGCGCGCTGCGCCGCGTGGCACCGGCGCGCACCTTGCCGCCCAGCGCCAGTAAACCGCCCAGCGCCATCAGCAGCCCGCCGATCCAGATCAGCCGCACCAGGGGCTTGACCCACAGATGCACCTGCCAGCTGCCGGTTCCGTCGGGCTTGCCGATCACGGAATACAGCTCGCCGCCCCACCAGCCGGCCCGGCTCGCCTCGGTCGTTTCCTGCGACGGGGCCACGAACATCCGCGATTGCGGGGTCAGAACCGCCACCGGATCGCCGTTGCGCCGCACGTCCAGCTTGCCTTCGATCGCGGTCCAGTTCGGCCCTGCAACGGGCCGCACATCCATCAACTCCACCCGCCAGGGCCCCATCTGCACGGCATCGCCCACCCGCAGCGACACCAGCGCCTCGCGCTGCAGCGCACCCGATGCAGTCGCTCCCAGGATCGAAACGGCCACCCCCAGGTGCGCCAGCGCCATGCCGGCCGCATTCATGGTCAGCCCGCGCTTCACCATGATGCTGATGCTCGCCGCGCCAAGCCAGGCCGCCGCGCCGAAGCCCAGCAGCGATCCGATCTCGCGCACGCCCAGCGGCCACACGGCAATCACCACAAAGGCCGCAGCCGCAATGCCAGCCGGCAGCAACCGGGTCGCCAGATGCCCGGTCGCGCTCTTGCGCCAGCCAAGGAAGGGGGCGATCCCCATCAGGATCGCTGCCACCAGCAGCATCGGCAACACGGTGCGATTGAAATAGGGCGGGCCGACCGAAATCTGCGCGCCGCCGCTCGCCTCCAGCGCCATCGGATACAGCGTGCCCACCAGCACCACGCCCAGCATCGCCGACATCAGCAGGTTGTTGGCAACCAGTGCGGATTCCCGGCTCACCAGCGCGAATTGCCGCCCCTCCGCCACGCGGCCGGCAGCCAGCGCATAGATCGCAAGCGCGCCCCCGATGTAGATCGCCATCAAGGCCATCAGGAACAGCCCCCGCGTCGGATCGACAGCAAAGGCATGAACCGACGTCAACAGCCCCGATCGCACGATGAAGGTGCCCATCATGCTCAGCGAAAAGGCAGCGACTGCAAGCAACAGGGTCCAGGCCCTCAGCGCGTCGCGCTTCATCACCACGGCAATCGAATGGATCAGAGCCGTCGCTGCAAGCCAGGGCATCAGCGCTGCATTCTCGACCGGGTCCCAGAACCACCAGCCGCCCCAGCCCAGCTCATAATAGGCCCAATAGCTGCCCAGCGCGATTCCCATGGTCAGAAAGGCCCAGGCGCCTCCCACCCAGGGCCGCGTCGCCCTGGCCCATGCCGGACCCACCTTGTCCTCCAGCATGCCGGCCACCGCAAAGGCAAAGGCAACCGACAGGCCCACATAGCCGATGTAAAGCAGCGGCGGATGGAAGGCGAGGCCTGGGTCCTGCAGCAGCGGGTTCAGCCCCTGCCCCTCGGTCGGCGCCGGCAGCAGCCGCTCGAACGGATTGGAAGCGATCAGCAGGAACGCAAAGAACCCCAGCGCAACCAGCGCCTGCACGGAAAGAACACGGTCGCGAAAGCGCGGGCCCAGCGTCGCCGGCGCCAGCGCCACCATCGCGCCCGCCAGCGCCATTACCAGCACCCACAACAGCAGCGAGCCCTCGTGGTTTGCCCACACGCCGGTCCACAGATACATGTCGGGCTTCATGGTGTGGCTGTTGGTCGCCACCAGCTTCACCGAAAAGTCCGACACCACAAAGGCCCAGCTCAGCGCGGCAAATGCCAGCAGCGTCAGCGCCGCCTGCGCAATTGCCGAGGGCACCGCAAGCCGCATCAGGCTCTCGTCGTTGCGCCAAAGCCCGATCGTCGGGGCAAAGGCCTGCAGCAGAGTTGCTGCCGCCGCCAGCCACAGCGCCAAATGGCCAAGCTCCGGGATCATGCCGCCGGCTCCGTCGGCACCTGAGCCGTCGGCGCGCCCTCCATCGGATGCCCGTTCTTTTCCAGCGCCTTGGCAACCTCGGGCGGCATGTAGTTCTCGTCATGCTTGGCCAGCAGCTCCTTCGCAACAAAGCGCCCGTCCGGCTGGAAACTGCCGGTTGCGATCACGCCCTGCTTTTCGCGGAAAAGGTCGGGCACCAGCCCGCGATAGCTCACCGCCGTGTCGGCCTTCATGTCGGTCACGGTAAAGGTCAGCACCAGCCCGTCGGCCGACCGCCCAACCGAACCCTCCTTCACCAGCCCGCCCAGCCGGATCACCTGGCCCGGGGCAGGGCGGTCCGCGGCAATGTCCGAAGGCGCCTTGAAATAGGCCGCGGTGTCCTCAAGCGCGAAGGCCGCAACGATGCCCGCCACCGCCAGCACCGCCAGCGCGGCAACCGCCAGCACCAGCCGTTGCCGCTTGGGTTTTGCCACCGCCATCACCTGTCTCCATCAAGCGCGCGCGCCGGGCCTTCGAGCGCCCGCTCCGCCCGGCGCATCCGCCACAGCGCCCAGCCCAAAAGCCCGCCGAGCCCGCCCGCCGTCACGGCATAGGCTGCAAGGATGAAAGGCTGGGGATCGTAGCTCATCGTCTCACCCCGCCCGCGCCGCACGCCTGAGCGCGCGCATCTCGATCCGCTGCTCGGCGATCAGCGTGCGCATCCTGACCAGCACCAGCCCGGCAAACAGCAACAAGAACCCCAGCGCCGAAAGCAGCAGCGGCGTCAGCATATCGGGGTGGATGGAACTGCCCGACAACCGGATCGAGGCCGGCTGGTGCAGCGTATTCCACCACTCCACGGAAAACTTGATGATCGGCAGATTGATGGTGCCCACGATTGCCAGATAGCCCGCCATCTTCAGCCCCCGCGCCCGGTCCTCGTGCAGGTGCACAAGCGCAATCACGCCCAGATACAGCAGGAACAGCACCAGCATGGAGGTCAGCCGCCCGTCCCACACCCACCAGGTGCCCCAGGTGGGCCGCCCCCAGATGGAGCCGGTGATCAGGCAGATGGCCGCGAACATCGCGCCCACAGGCGCGATCGCGCGAACAGACAGCGCAGCCAGCGGATGCCGCCACACCAGCGCCGCCAGCGCCGAAATCGCCATCCCCAGATAGCCTCCCAGCGCAAACCAGGCCGCCGGTACATGCACATAAAGGATGCGCACCACCTCGCCCTGCAGATAGTCGGGCGGCGCAAGGAACAGGCCCTTGACAAGGCCCCAGCCCAGCAATCCGGTGCCCAGCAGCAGCAGCCAGGGCGTCAGCAGCGTCGCTACCCTCGTGAACCTGAGCGGGTTGGCAAGCGCGTGCAAGTCGCGGCCGGAAAGGGTCGATCCGGAAAGGGCGGGATTGCTGATATCGGAGGCAGCCATGATGTTCTCAGTTCAGCCCTAGCACGCCCGATTGCAAGCAGACAGCCCCACAGCTTGCCGCAGCCGCTGCCATCAACCGAAATCCTGCCCCCGCCCTCATCCCCGGCTCGCGCGCAATGCCGCACCCGCTGCAAACGGCGTAACAGCCGCCAGCAAAAGCGCCGACGCAATCGCAAGCCCCACCGATCCCGGCTCGGCCGGCCGGCTGCCAAACAGCATCAGCGGTATCGCAAGCGGCACCACCAGCAGCGCCACCAGCCCGCCCCCGCCGCGCGCACCCAGCGTCACGGCCGCCGCCAGCACCCCCAGCGCCGCAAGCCCCAGCGCGCCAGCCACCAGCCCCGGCAGCAGCAGCCGCAGCATCTCGAACGGCATGCCCAGCAGCAGCGCCGCCAGCGGCGCCGCCAGCAACAGCGGTGCGCCAAAGCCGATCCACAAGGCCACCAGCCGCGCCGCCGTCAGCGTCTCGGCCGCAATGCAGCGCACCAGCAGCTGGTCCAGCGTGCCGTCCGCCGAATCGAGCGCGAACAGGGTGCTCACCGGCATCAGGCTCGCCAGCAGCGCGCCAACCCACAAAATCCCCGGCGCCAGCCGCGCCAGCAGCACCGGCTCGGGCCCGATCGCAAACGGCAGCAGCATCGCCACCAGCAGGAAAAAGGCCAGCGGCATCAGCCACTCCCCCGGCCGCCCGGCCATCAGAGACAGGTCGCGCACGATCAGGCGCCCCAGCAATGTCATTTGCGGAACAGGCCGTCCGCCTGGGATCGAAACGCGCTCGCCGAAGCGCGCTTTGCCTGCGTGCGCGCAATCTCCGCCTCCAGCGCTGCAATCCGCGCGCCCAGCTCATCGACCGACAGCGGGTCCAGATCCTCGCGCCGCAGCAGCGCCAGCGCGCTGTCCGGCCGCTTCGAAAGCAAGTCTTCCGGGTCCATCGTCCCTCTCCTCATCCGCCTTCCCCTTGCACTTTAGCCGCTGTCGCAGCAACGGGGGAAGCATGACCATTCCTGCCACCATGCGCGCAATCGACCCGGCTCAGCCGGGCGGCCCCGACGTCCTCCAGGTGGCAGTGCGCCCCGTCCCTGCACCCGGCCCGGGCGAGGTGCTGGTCCGCGTCCACGCCGCCGGTGTGAACCGCCCCGATGTGCTCCAGCGCATGGGCCACTACCCGATGCCGCCCGGCGCCCCCACCATCATGGGGCTCGAGGCCGCCGGCGAGGTGGTTGCCCTCGGGCAAGGCGTCTCCACGATCGCAGTCGGCGATCCTGTCACTGCCCTCGTGGCCGGCGGCGGCTATGCCGACTATGTGGCAGCCCCTGCGGTCCAGTGCCTCCCCGTACCGCCCGGCATGCGCTTTGCCGAGGCCGCGACGCTGCCCGAAACATGGTTCACCGTATGGGCCAACCTCGCCGATCTCGCCATCTGCAAGGCCGGCGAAACGCTGCTCGTCCACGGCGGCACCTCAGGGATAGGCGTCACCGCGATCGATTTCGCAAGGCTCTTCAACCTCTCCATCATCGTCACCTGCGGCACCGACGCCAAGTGCAAGGCCGCCCTCGAACTCGGCGCCACCCACGCAATCAACTACAACAACGGCGATTTCGCCCCGATCGTCCGCCAGCTCACCGGCGGGACCGGCGTTGACGTCGTGCTCGACATGATCGGCGGCGAATATTTCCCGCGCAACCTCGCCTCGCTCCGGGAAGGCGGCCGCCACGTTTCCATCGCCTTCCAGAAGGGCAACCGCCTCGAACTCGACATTGCGTTCCTGATGCGCCGCCGCCTCCACGTCACCGGATCGCTGCTCCGCCCCCGCTCGGTCGCCGAAAAGGGCGACTTGGCCGATGCGCTGCGCACCCATGTCTGGCCCCATTTCGCCGACGGCACGCTGAAGTCCCACCTGTTTCGCGAATTCCCGCTGGAACAGGCCGATGAGGCCCACCGCCTGATGGAATCGGGCGGCCATGTCGGCAAGATCGCGCTCACTCTCACAGCCTGATCGGGCAGATGCTGACACCTCCGGCAGGTTGACGGACCGCGCACGCAAAGCGCCATGTGCGGATCATGTCTCAGGCCGCCGTCACCCCATCGCCCTCCGCCCCCAAGCAGGATCTCGCAAGCCTCGGCGCACTCACCGAAGTCGGCTTCGATGCCAGCGCAGCCGAAACCGCCCGTATCCGCGCGCTCGCCGCCGCGCTCGAAGCCGTGGACCCCACACCCGAACCGGCCCGCGCCGCCGCCCTGCTGCGCGGCTGCTGGCGGCTGTTCTACTCCAACTTCGATCTCCAGCGTTCCACGACGCTCGCCCAGCTCAGCCTGGGCATCCTCCCAGCCCACAAGGTCGAGGTGACCGAACTCCACAACAAGATCGACCCCGCAACCGGCCTCTACGACAATGTGATCCACTTCCTGGCCGAAGACGGCTCCCCCGGGATCCAGGTCATGGCCGGCCAGTACCAGGCCGAGGACAACCGGACCATCAACCTCGTCTGTTCCAAAGCCCTCGTCATCGGCCCGGGCGCCCCCGTTCGCCTGTCGACAAACGGCGTCCGCGCGGGCAGCCTCCGCACCGGAATCACCTACCTCGACGAAGGCTTCCGCCTCGTGCGCGGCGCCTTGGGCAGCCTCTGTATCCTCGAACGCCTGGACCCCGCGCCCATGCGCTGGAGCCGCGACAGCTGAACCCAGCAGGAGACGCGCCCATGTCCCTCCCCTTCCCCGACAACCCCTACCTCAAGGGCTATTACCGCCCGTTCGGCGCCGAAATGGACGCACCCGACCTGGTGATCGAAGGCAGGATCCCCGAAGGCCTCGAAGGCACCTTCTACCGCAACGGCCCCGATCCGGCCTACCCGCCCCACCCGGACGATCGCTACCATGTGTTCGATGGCGACGGCATGATCTACGCCATCAACCTTTCCTGCGGCCGCGCCTCCCTGCGCAACCGCTACGTCCGCACCCGCAAGTTCGAACTCGAACGCGCCGCCGGCCGCCGCCTGTTCGGCGTGTTCGGCAACCCCCGCTTCAACGATCCGTCGGTCTCGCCCATGGAATACAGCACCGCCAACACCCACATCTGGCCACACGGCGACGCGCTCTACGCCCTGATGGAAGGCTGCCCGCCAACCGCGCTCGACCCCGAGACTCTGGAAACCAGAGGCTATGAAACCTTCAACAACACGGTCACGGGCCCCTTCACCGCCCACCCGAAAATCGATCCGTCCGACGGCGCGATGCACGCCTTCGGCTATTCGGCCAGGGGGCCCGGCTCCACCGCCATCCGCTACAACATCATCGATGCACAGGGCCGCCCCCGCCATACCGCCTGGGTCGATCAGCCCTACGCCTCGATGATGCACGATTTCGCGCTCACCCAGCGCCACATCGTCTTCCCCTGCCTCCCCGTTGTCATCTCGATGGAGCGCGCGATGACCGGCAAGCCCATGGCCGCCTGGGAAACCGATCGCCCGTCGGTCTTCGGCGTGATGGCCAAAGGCTCCGACGGCACCGATATCCGCTGGGTCGAAACCGACCCCACTTTCATGTTCCACATCGCCAACAGCTTCGACGACGGCGACGATGTGGTGATCGACGTGGCAGGCTCAAGGCGCGCCCCCCTTATGCCGGCAGCCGATGGCAGCCTCCCCGACCCGCAGCAAACCCGCTTCACGCTAAAGCGCTGGCGCATCGGCGGCAGTCACAGTGGGATGGGGGGCTCCTTTCGCGAAGAACAGATCGACGACCTCGACCTGCAATTCCCCCGCATCGACGACCGGATGCAGGGCAGCCGCTACGCCTACGCCTTCGTCAACGGCACCGCCCGCCCCACCGCAGGCCGCCTCGACGGCTTCGATTCGATCGCTGCGATCCACCTCGAATCAGGCCGGCGCGACGAATTCAGCTTCGGCGACGGCGCCTATTGCGGCGAACCCGTCTTTGCGCCCTCGGGCAGCTGTGAAGGCGAAGGCTGGCTCCTCAATCTGGTGTGGGATAGTCTGGCCAACGAAAGCATCCTCGCGATCACCGACTCGCAAGCCGTGTCGGCAGGCCCGGTCGCCCGCATCCGCATGCCAGCCCGGGTCCCCGGGGGGTTCCACTGTCACTGGCGCCCGGCCGTCTGAACAACCTTTCCACAGGAGAACCCATGACCGAAAAGCCCGAATCCGTTGGCCGCGAAGTCCTCTACGAAGTCGTCGAAGGCCATATCGGCGTCGTCCGTCTGAACCGCCCCGACAAGCGCAACGCCGTCAACGGCGACCTCGCTACCGCCATGGACTGGATCGTGAAGGCAACCGAGGCCGACCCCGAAATCCGCGTCGTCATCCTCGCCTCCTCGTCAGACGGCGCCTTCTGCGCCGGCGCAGATCTCTCCGAAATCTCCAAGGGCCGCAGCGCCACCCTCTCGACGCCGGACGGCGGCTTCGGCGGCCTTGCAACCGCCCGCCGCGAAAAGCCCTGGATCGCAGCCGTCGCCGCCCCCGCGCTCGCAGGCGGCTGCGAACTCGCGCTCTCCTGCGACATGATCGTCGCGGCAGACACCAGCCGCTTCGGCCTCCCCGAAGTGAAGCGCGGCCTCTTTGCAGGCGCCGGCGGCGTCTTCCGCCTCACCCGCCGCCTGCCGGCTGCAATCGCCTGCGAAATCATCGCCACCGGAGACCCGATCGACGCCCCGCGCGCCTACGCCCTGGGCATGGTCAACCGCCTGACCACCGCCGACAAGGTCCTCGACGAAGCCATCGCGCTCGCCAAGGCCATCAGCGTCAACGCCCCGCTGTCCGTCCGCGAATCCCTTAAGGTCGCCCGCATGTCCTTCGACGCGCCCGAAGAGGAACTTTGGAAAATCTCCCGCAAAATCAGCGCCATGGTCTTCAGCTCGGAAGATGCCAGGGAAGGCCCCGTCGCCTTCCTCGAAAAGCGCGCGCCCGTGTGGAAGGGCCGATAGCCGGCTGCGGCCAGGGCGCAGCGCCGGCCCCTCACCCCTCGGCTTCAGGCTCCAGCAGCCGGTGCAGATGCACCACCACATAGCGCATCGCCGCGTCGTCGACGGTGCGCTGCGCCTCGCTGCGCCATGCCGCTTCGGCAGACGCATAGTCGGGGTAAATCCCGACGACGTGCAGGGCCGAGTGGTCTTCGAACTCCAGGCCGCGCGGGTCTTTCACCCGGCCGCCGAACACAAGGTGCAGTTTGCTCATACCGTGCGCTCTAGCCGCGCAAATTCCTCGGTCAAGGATTTCAGGGTGATTTGCAGCCATGCATCGAAGCCCGGGCCTTCCCATGCGCGGTGGTCGCCGGCGGCATAGGCAAGTGCATTGCGGTGGTAGAACAGTGCGTTCATCCGGTTGGCGACCCAGCTGTTCGCCATCCTGACCACCTTGGCCGGGCTGCCGACCACGATTGAATTGGCCGGGATCATCGTGCCGTCCTTCACATAGGCGTGCTGGCCCACGATCGAGTTGTCGCCGATCACCGCGCCGCCATAGACGGTGGCGTTGATCCCGATCAGCACATTGTTGCCGATGGTGGAGCCGTGGATAGTCGCGTGGTGGGTGATTGAGCAGTGCGTGCCGATCGTCACCGGCCGGCCCGGATCGGTGTGGATCATCACGAAGTCCTGCACATTCGTGTAGGCGCCGATATCCACATGGGCGGCCTCGGCTCGCACCACGGCGTTGCACCAGATGCTGCTGCCCTCGCCCATCCGCACCCGGCCGTAGATCAGGGCGCTGGGATGAACAAAGGCTGCGCCCGACAGGTCGAGTTCGCTGTTTCCGCTCATGATACAAGACGCTACTTGGATTTCTTCATGAACTCCACCAGCGCGTCGAAGCCGTTCTTCTCGATATAGGCCTTGAAGTCGGCTTCCTGGGTCAGCGCCACATTCACGCCATTGACCGTGATGTTCGAAACCAGCGGCTTGGGGCCGCCCTTCACCTGCCAGATCGCGTCGATCGGCTTGCCGCCCCCAGTACCGGGTCGTGGGTCGGTGATGCGGGTAAAGACGTCCACGTCTCCGCGGTTCCCGCGCGGTGCGGTGCGCACCACCATCACCTTGGCCGACGCGAAGTCGTAGAGTCGGTCGGAATAGGTGTTCACCAGAAAGTCCGGCAGCACGGCGCGATAGGCGTTCACCTGCGCGTCGGTCAGCTTCACCGGGCTGTTCGGCCCGCGATAGGTGCGGATCAGGCGCAGGCCGGCGGCATCCACGTCGAAATTGCCCTTCAGCAGGGTGCGGAACTTCGTGCGCGCCTCGTCCTTCGTCAGGCCCTTGTCCTGCAGCACGGCAAAGGCGTCGGCGGCCAGCTTGTCGATGAAGGCGGCAGCCGCCTTCTGCTGGGCGGGCGTCGCAGGCCCCGCGGCCTCCTGCGCCATGGCCGGTGCCGCCACGATCAACGGTGTGCCAAGCACAAGCGCAAGGGCGATGAGACTGGATTTCAAGGTCACGCTCTCCTGAAAGGGGAAACGGCAAAGGGCCGGTTGTCACACCGGCCCTTATGGAATTCAGTGGCTTACGCCCACCTGAACGACGTTCAGGCTTTCGTCCGGCCGCTTGAAGGCAGCAGCGCGCCGATCAGCGCGCCGGCGGCAAGGGCCGCCACAACCACCATCGCCGGGTTGTCCTGCGGCTGGCGCTTGGCCCAGTCACCGGCCTCGCCGGCCGCGATCCGGGCCTTTTCCGCCGCGTCCCGTGCCGCTTCGGCCGCTTCGGCTGCCTTCTGGCGCGCAACTGCTGCGGCCTCGATCGCCCGCTCGCGGGCCTCTTCCGACAAGATCGCAGCCTTCGACCGCGCCGAATAATAGACCTCGCTCGCCTTGTCGCCTGCACCGCGGGCTTCGTCCTTCACCTTGTCCCAGGCGCCGGCGGCCTTGGCAGACAATGTTTCGTCGGTCTCGCTCATCGGGAAATCCTCCATGTCATAGGCCGCATACAAGGGAACGGTGGTCCGGCGCGTCGCATACCAGACAAGCGCCGCGCTCAACAGCGCCGTTGTCGTGCCCCCCAGCACAAGCCCGCTATTCGCGTGCGCCCATCGGCTCGCGTCCGTCACCAGGTCCTGCACCACTTCAACCGCTTCGTCCGTCACTCTGTCCACCTCCGCCCAGGCCCGGTCCCCGGCCTCCTGCACAAGATTGCCGGGCCGCATCCGCCGGGAAAGCTCTTCCGCATTGCCCTCAAGCCTTTGCCGCCGCGCGGCCGCCTCCAGCCGCATCGCATCCATGCCGGCGGCTGCCGGCTGGCGTTTTCCATCAACCCGCATCTGCACCCGCTCCCTGCTCGGCGGGCGCCGGCACGCGTTTCGAAGTCTGCTGCGCGGCCCCGGGCGTCGGCGGCGGTGCCCGCTCCGCAATCCGGTCCAGGTCCCGCGCCATGCGCTTCAGCACCCGCTCCGGCAGGATCGTCTGCCCCACCAGCCGGTTCCGGCCCGATATCAACAGCCCCAGCCCGCCACCCGCACACAGCGCCGTCACCAGCAACAGCGCAGGCAGATAGCCCAGGAAATGCGCGATCCCCACAACGGTCGCAACCGTCAGGAACATCAGCGCCATCAACAGCAGCGCAAAACCGGCAGCCATCTTCGCCGATTGCACGCCCACGGCCTTCAGGTTATGCGCGGTTTCCGCCCGCGCCAGCGCCGCCTCCACCCGAACGAGCCCGCCCACATCCGCGAACAGCTCCACCCATGTGTCGACGATCGAGCGCCGCGGGGCCCGATCAGGGCCCCCGCGGTCACCCGGTTCCAAGCCGGAAGGATCAGGCGTCCCGGCCACCGGAGCCCTTCAGAAAGCGCGCCAGCGCAAAGCCGATCACGGCCGCAGCCCCCACGGCGATCACCGGGTTGTTGCGCACCGCCGTCCGGGCATCGTCTGCAATCTCTTCGATATCCTTTTCGCGCAGCCGGCCCGAGAAGGTCTCCATGGTGTCGGCAGCCTTGCGCGCCAAGTCGGCGGCCTTGGCATTGCTGCCGTCGGTTTTTCCGTCGTCCAGCTTGCCCGCCATCTGCCGCGCAGCCTCTGCAAGCCCCCTGACCGCATCGGCCGCCATGTCCTTGCCGCTCGACGCGGCCGATTTCGCGCCCGCCCCCGTCTTTTCCAGGATCACGGCCGCTTCGCCCTTCACGTCCAGCATCACCTCGGCGGCCTTGCCCCCTGCAGCATCTGCCGCACGCCCGGACTCGCCCGCCACATCGTCGGCCAGGTCGGTAATCGTCTTGCCGTCGGTCGCCATCACTAAGGTCCTTTCCCTGCACGCCCACAACTCAAGGGCAACAACCTCTCTCCCGGTACAAGTATGCACGCGTCGCTTCGGTTCCAAGTCCCGCCAGAAACCGTCCGACCTCGTCCGGGATCAAAGCACCTCGAACAGCCCGGCTGCCCCCATGCCACCGCCCACGCACATGGTCACCACCACGTGGCGAACACCCCGGCGCCTTCCCTCGATCAGGGCATGGCCCACCAGCCGGGCGCCCGACATGCCGAACGGGTGCCCGATGGAAATCGCCCCGCCGTTCACGTTCAGCCTGTCCATCGGAATGTCCAGCACGTCGGCCGAATGCAGCACCTGCACGGCAAACGCCTCATTCAGTTCCCACAGGCCGATATCGTCGATCTTCAGCCCATTTTGCTTCAGCAGCTTCGGCACGGCGTAAATCGGCCCGATTCCCATCTCGTCGGGCTCCAGCCCGGCAACCGCCATCCCCACATAGCGGCCAAGCGGGGCCAGCCCCCGCGCGCGCGCCTCGCCCGCCTCCATCAGCACCGCCGCCGACGCCCCGTCGGAAAGCTGGCTCGCATTGCCGGCCGTCACGTTCATGCCCGGCCCGCGCACCGGCTGCAGCCCCTTCAGGCCGTCCAGCGTCGTCTCCGGCCGGTTGCCCTCGTCCTTCGTCAGCGTGACGACATGTTCGGAAACCTCCTTCGTTTCCTTGTTGACCATCTTCATGGTGGCCGTCACCGGCACAATCTCGTCGTCGAACCTGCCGGCCAGCTGCGCGGCCGCGGTGCGCATCTGCGACTGGCAGGCATATTCGTCCTGCCGGTCGCGGCTCACGCCATAGCGCTTGGCCACCACCTCTGCGGTGTCGATCATCGGCATGTAGATGTCCTGGTGCATCGCCACCAGCTCGGGGTCGCCCTCGGCCCGGAACCGGTCGTTCTGCACGGTCGAGATCGAATCGACCCCGGCCCCCACCACGATCTGCATCCCATCCACGATGATCTGCTTGGCCGCCGTCGCAATTGCCATCAGCCCGGATGAACATTGCCGGTCGATCGTCTGCCCCGACACGCTCACCGGCAGTCCCGCGCGCAGCAGCGCCGTACGGGCGATGTTCCCCCCGCCAGACCCCTGCGTCAGCACACAGCCCATGATCACATCGTCGATCTCGGGCCCCTCCAGCCTCGCCCGCTCCACCGCCGCCTTCAGCGCATGGGCGGCAAGCGTCGGCGTCAACGTTGCATTGAAGGCGCCCCGATAAGCCTTGCCCAGAGGCGTTCGGGCAGTCGAAACGATAAAGGCTTCACGCATGGTCATTCTCCCAAGGATTTCACACTGTTCCGCAACACTCAAACCTGATCGGGTTCGCCCGAACCCGCAAGCGCGACCGCGCGCCGGGCACAAGCCCGCCCCCGCGGAGGCCTTCGGCCGCGAGCGTCAAAACCGGGTTCGCCCGAACCCGCAAGCGCGACCGCGCGCCGGGCGCAAGCCCGCCCCCGCGGAGGCCTTCGGCCGCGAGCGTCAAAACCGGGTTCGCCCGAACCCGCAAGCGCGACCGCGCGCCGGGCGCAGGCCCGCCCCCGCGGAGGCCTTCGGCCGCGAGCGTCAAACATAAGCCAGCGTCACCCACTCGGCCGCAAGCGCAGGCTTGGCTTCGCCCTCGATCTCCACCGTTACCTCCACCGTGGATTGCACGACACCGGCCGACCGCTCGGCCACGTCCTTCATCTTGAAATGCCCGCGAACCAGGCTGCCGCTTCGCACAGGCGCCAGGAAGCGCACCGAATTCAGCCCATAGTTCACGCCCATCGTCGCGCCCTCGATGCCCGGCATCACCTCAGAGGCCATCTTCGACAGCAGCGACAGCGTCAGATAGCCGTGCGCGATCGTCGTCCCGAACGGCGTCGCCTTCGCCCGCTCCGGGTCGATGTGGATGAACTGATGGTCCTCGGTGGTGTCCGCAAAGCGGTCGATCCGCCCCTGGTCCACCGATATCCAGTCCGATGCGCCCAGGTCCCTGCCCTTCAGCGCCAGATAGTCGGCAAGCGGCAATTCACGCCCCATCGCTGTCTCCCCTTCCGTTGCGGCTGCTCCATGCCGCCACCCTTGCGCCGGCGCAACGCCCGACATCGCGCCGGTTCAGCTCTTTTGCGCCGCCTTTCGTGCACCACCAAGCGCCGCCGGCCGCCCGCTTTCGCTCTCGGCCGGGTGCGGCGCCACGATCCGCCCGTCGGGCCCGGCCAGAAAGCTCGTCTGCGCCGGAAAGGCAAAATCCACCCCCATCTCGCGGAACCGGCGCACCAGCGCGATCATCACTGCCTGGCGCGCATCGAACATGCCCTTCAGATCGGCACTTTCCACGAAGAACACCAGCTCGTAATCCAGTGCAGAGGCCGCGAACTGGAACAGATGCGCCCGGTCGAACCGCGCGTTCGGCACGGCGGTCACGATCCGCTCCATCTCCGCCGGAATCCGCGTCAGAAGGTCCGGCTCGGTCTGGTAGATCACCTCCACCACAAGTACGACCCTCCGGTGCGCATGGTCCGCGAAATTGTTGATCTGCTGGTTCAGCAGATTCGCGTTCGACATTACGATCATCTCGCCCGAAAGCGCGCGGAACCGCGTCGTCTTCAGCCCGATATGCTCGACGGTGCCGATGAACCCGGTTGCACCCACCTGGATCGTGTCCCCCCGCTTGAACGGCTTGTCCAGCAGGATGGAAAGGGCCGCGAACAAGTCGGAAAAGATCCCCTGCGCAGCAAGGCCGATGGCGATGCCGCCGATCCCCAGGCCCGCCATCAGCCCGGTCACGTTCACACCCAGATTGTCCAGCAGGATGATCGCGGCGATCCCCCAGACAACCACATTGATGATCACCGTCAGCACGCCGACCGCCGACGAGATCTCGGAATCCGCCGCCTCGCCGCCGGCCTTGCGCTCCACCAGCGCCAGCAGGAATTCCCGCACCCAGAAGGCGCCCTGCACGGCCGCCGCGACGGTGAACAGGAAGCCGATCAGGCTGGCCCAGGTGCCCGGGGCGCCGAACAGCGCAGCCACGATCCGCGCCGACACCGTCACTAGGAAAAAGCTGCGGGTGCGCGACACCACCCGCAGCGCAATCCAGCCCCAGCTGCCGAACGTCGCGGTGCGCGAAAGCCGGCGCCGCGCCCGCCCGCGGGCAAACAGGAACAGCGCATACAGCACAAGGCCCAGCGCAACCGCCGCCAGCGCGCCAAGGCTGTCGGCCAGCAACCAGTCATACAGGTCGCGGGTCAATTCCTCGGCCTGCTCGGGAATCCCCATCAGGTCCTCGCTTGCCTTCTCGACAAGGTCTATTCCGTTCGCGCCTTCGGCGGGCGCGTCTGCGGTCGCGGATGATGCTGCCATCGCTGCATCTAGCCGCAGCCCACTAGCTGAGGCAAACCTGCAGGGCTAATGCCGCGCACATGAAGCCCCCTTTCGTCCCGCTTCCTGCCGAATTCGCCGGATCCGATGGCACCCCGCCGCTCGCCCTTGTCACCGGCGGCGCAAGGCGCATCGGCAGCGCGTTGGGCCGCGCGCTCGCCCGCCGGGGCTTCCGGCTCGCGATCCATTGCAACAGCAGCCGGGCCGAGGCCGACGCGCTCGCCGCCGAACTCGCCGCCGAAGGCTGCCCCACCCCCGTCGTCGTCCAGGCCGACCTCGCGGACCCGGGGGCCGCCGAAGCCCTCTTCGCCCAGCTTCCAGAGCCGCCCCGCATCCTCGTCAACAACGCCTCCCTGTTCGTTGAGGACCAGCTCGGCGCGCTCGACCTCGCGCTTTGGCACCGGCACATGGCGATCAATCTGCTGGCGCCGGTCCTCCTGATGCAGGCCCTCGCCGAAAGGCTGCAACCAGGCTCGACCGGCCTCGTCGTCAACCTGTCCGACGCCAAGCTAAGCAGCCCCAACCCGGATTTCTTCAGCTACACCCTCTCCAAGATGGGGCTCGCGGGCGCCACCGAACTCGCCGCGCGCAAGCTTGCGCCGGCCGTCCGCGTGAACGCCATCGCACCTGCGGTCACCCTCGTGTCCGGCCCGCAGAGCCGCGCCAATTTCGAAACTGCCCATGTGCTCAACGCGCTGAACCGCGGCGTCGATGTGGCAGACCTCGTCAACGCCCTTTTCTATCTCGTCGAAACCCCCACCGTCACCGGCCAGACACTCGTGGTCGATGGCGGCCAACGCTTCCTCGCGCTTCCGCGCGACGTCGCCTATATGGTGCCCGGATGACCGTGATTCCCCTTTCCGAAGGCCGCCAGCCGGCACTGTCGCCTCGTACCCACGAAATCCTGCTCGAGGATCTGGTGGTCGATGCCGACATCGGCTTCCACGATTTCGAGGTCGGCACCCCCCAGCGCCTGCTGGCAACCGTGCGCGTCCGCCTCGATCTCGTCCACTGGCCACAGACCGACACCCGCGAAGCCAGCTGGAATTATGATTTCATCCGCACCGGCATCCGGCAGCTGGTGTCGGCCCGGCGCTTCAACCTGCAGGAAACGCTGGCACACGAGATCTTCGAAATGGTTGCCGCCCAGCCGGGCGTCACCGGCTTGACGGTCTGGTTGCGCAAGCCCGATGTCTATCCCGATGCCAGGGCCGTCGGGGTCGTCCTCTCTTCCGACTGATACCAGGGCGCGATAAGGAAGACTGGTCGCGTTCGGCCTGTCGGCCGGCGCGCGGTCGCGCTGGCGGCGTTCCGCCGAGGCCATGGGTTGCCATCAACGGGATGCGGTATAAGCGTCCGGCAGCGTCCTGCCGCAGGCCCCGATCTGCGCGCGCGCCACGGCATAATCCGCCACCAGGCCCGAATTCCCGGCCAGTGCCGTCGGCAGGGCGTCAGGCATTCCGCAGGCAAGCCCCCGCCACAGCAGCGTGCGGGGTTCCACCGGCATGGCCCGGTCAACCAGGTCGCCTGTCGCAACCCGCACATCCGGCGCACCGTCCGGCGTCCGCCGCACCACCAGCGTCAGCGGCTTCCCGTCCGACGCCTCCAGGAAGAACTGGCTTTCCGAATTGCCGGGCACATCGCCCTCGGTGCGAAAGCCGTCGCGCACGGCCGTCACCAGCATCGCCCGCGAACTGCCCCCAAGCGCCTGTTGCAGCACGTCCCGCACAATCGCCTCGGCCTCGGCGCTCCACGGTTGCAGGGCGGCACGTCCACTCAGCTTCAGCGGCTGCACGGCCGGGTCACTTCCGCCGCTCAACGGCTCGGCAAACACCAGATACTGCCCGCCCTTCACAATGGGTGCCCTGCCCTTCGAATCCGCCGGGCCCTGCCAGCGCCAGGCCGCCTGCGCCGGCAGAACAGCGGGCGCGCGGATCGCAGCGCCCAGGTCCGCGCGCACGATCGCCCGCACCTCACCGGCCGGCACGTCCGGGGCGTCCCGCTTCGACAGGCGATCGATGTCGGTTGCAATCACCCGCAGGACCACGGGGCTGCGCAAGGCAAGGTCGGCCCAGTCCGTCCAGGCGGGCACCGGGCCCGGACGCACGGCCGCCGGCACGGCAGCAGGCTGCGCAGGCCGGGATCGCGCATCGTCGGCGACCCCCAGAAGCAACAGGGCGGCAAGGGGCAACCGCCACCCGCCCGGCAGGGAGTTCAGCAGCGGCCCCCCCAGCCCGGCCCCTTTAGTGGTATTGCAGCGCATCATTAGCACGGTGGGCTACACGAAAAGCGGTTGCGGCTGAAAGGGGCCAAAGCTATCCAATCGACAGTTTGGGTTGCACGCACTGCAGACCGATCTTTTTGCCCGCCGGGGGGGATTCCGGCGTGCGGCCGAACAGAGCCGCGGCATCGGGTTCGGACCTGCGGCAATATCGTCTTGCGGGCCGGCGAGCTCTGCCGGTAATGGGTCGCGTCCGATTCGGATGGAACGACCGTCGGCCGGTGTGCTTGACGATCGTCCCTTCGGCGCGGTCCCGTGGGGTCTAACCGGTCCACCTGTGGGGGGTGGGTCGGGGAACGGGAACACCGGTGCTCGAGGGCCCTGAGGAAGGGCTCTTTTGCACCGGAAACTGGGCTGGTGGTCCGTGCCCGGGCCGCAGCTGAGAGGGAGTGGCAAGCAGCCTATGTCATATCTTCAGGAAGAAGGCCTTTCCAGGCGGACGTGGTACTCGATCATTGGGGTCGCTGTTCTACACGTCCTGCTTGGCTACGCCCTCATCTCGGGCCTTGCCATCAAGGCGATGAAGGTCATCACCGGACCGCTCGAGACCGTGAACATCGAGGAACAGGCGCCGCCGCCGGAAGAAGCCCCGCCGCCGCCGCCCAAGCTCGAGGATATCCCGCCCTACGTGCCGCCGCCGGATGTGCAGGTCCAGATCGACACGCCCCCGCCGCCGGTCATCAGCACCCAGAGCACCGTCGCAACGCAGGAGCCTCCGCGCGTTGCCCCGTCCGGGCCGCCCGCGCCGCCGGCCCCGCCGCCCGCGCCACTGGGTGCCACGCAGCGTGCAACGCCAAAGGGCCGCCTGGGCGCCGCCATCTCGACCGAGGACTATCCCGAAGCGTCCACCCGCGCCGGGGAGGAAGGCACGACCGCCGTGTCCTACGTCATCGGCACCGACGGACGCGTCCAGCAGGGCAGCTGCAAAGTCGTCCAGTCCAGCGGCTTCGATCGGCTCGACCGCCGCACCTGCGAACTGGTGGAACGGCGCTTCCGCTTCAACCCCGCGCTGGAAAACGGCACCCCGGTGCCCGAAACCCGCAGCCAGCGGGTGCGCTGGCAAATCCCGACGTGACCTCCGGTTTCGACACAGCCCGATTTCCAGACATTCATCACAAGGACATATCCATGACCAATCTCATCAAGCGCTCCACCCAGCTCCTCGCCGCGTCGGCGATGGCAATCGTCGCTTCCGCTCCGGCCTTCGCGGCAGAAGCGATCGAAACCGAAAACCCCTACGGTCTGATGGCCGCGCTCGAGCAGGGCGGCATCATCGCCCAGGTGATCTTCGGCATCATGGTGCTGATGTCGGTCGTTTCCTGGTACATCATATTCACCAAGTGGTTCGAACAGCGCAAGATGCTCTCGGAAGCCGTCGAAGTCGAAAAGAAGGTCTGGTCCGCCAGCAGTCTCAAGGAAGGCGCCTCCAAGCTCGACAAGTCGTCGGCCTTCCGCCAGCTCGCCGACGACGGCCTGCGCGCCTTCGATCACCATGAAGGCAAGCTCACCGACCAGATCGACCAGAACGAGTGGGTGACGATGACCCTCAACCGCTCGGCCGGCCTCATCTCCACCAAGCTCAACTCGGGCCTCAGCTTCCTTGCCTCCGTCGGCGCCACCGCCCCGTTCATCGGGCTGCTCGGCACCGTCATCGGCATCTACCGCGCCCTCATCAGCATCGGCGTCGCAGGTCAGGCCTCGATCGACAAGGTAGCCGGCCCCGTGGGTGAAGCCCTCATCATGACCGCCGTCGGCCTCGCCGTCGCGGTGCCCGCGGTGCTCGGCTACAACTATCTCGCCGGCCGGAACAAGGCGATCATGGAGAAGCTGAACACCTTTGCCGCCGACGTGCACGGCTACCTGCTGTCGGGCGCCCGCATGGCCCGCACGGCGCCTGCCGCCCCTGTCGCAGCCAAGTCGGCTGTCAAGTAAACTGTCCGCCAACGCCAGCAAGGGGAACAACCCATGGCAATGAATGTCGGCGAACAGGAAGAAGGCGGACTGATGTCCGAAATCAACACCACGCCCCTCGTGGACGTGATGCTGGTTCTCCTTATCATCTTCCTCATCACCGTTCCCGTCGTCATCCAGACAGTGCCGGTCGAGCTTCCGAAGGTCATCAACGTCCCGACCACGACGAAGCCCGAAAACGTGCCGCTCTCGGTGGACGTGAACTGCGACATCTTCTGGGGCCTCCAGAAGCTGGACTCGAACGACCAGCTGCGGGAAAAGGGCGCCACCTATCTCCTCGCCGAGGTAGAGCGGATGAAGGCCGAGGGCGCCAAGATCGAGCTGCCCGAAGTCCACATCCGGGGCGACGCACAGACCGAATACCGCTGCGTCGGCGGAGCCATCTTCGCCATGCAGAGGGCCGGTTACCAGAAGGTCGGCTTCATCTCCGAGCCGCCCGCCGGCTCTTTCGTCAAGCGCTAGAGGGAAAAGACCATGGGAATGTCAGTCGGAGCCGGTGGTGGTGACGAAAAGCCGATGGGCGAAATGAACACGACGCCGTTGATCGACGTCATGCTCGTTCTGCTCATCATGTTCATCATCACCATCCCCATCCAGACCCACGCGACGAAACTCGATCTTCCGCCGCCGAGCAACATGCCCAACAACATCAAGCCCGATTTCAACCAGATCAACATCGACTTCCTGAACACCGTCTACTGGAACGATCAGGAAGTGACCCTCGAGCAGCTCGACACCTACCTGCAGCAGGTCGGCCAGATGCAGCCCGCCCAAAACCAGCCCGAGCTTCGCCTGAAGCCCGACCAGCTGGCGAAATATGAAACGGTGAATCGCGTGATGGCGATGGCGCAGCAGGCAGGGATTGCGAAGATGGGGTTCGTCGGGAATGAAGCCTATGCCTGAAGCATAGGCTTCAAGGCGGCCGCCATTCGGGCGCAGCACTGATCGGCGAACTCGCCGGTTCCCACGGCCGGCACGAAAAAGGGCGGGGTCATACCTCTTCCTTTTTGCGTGTCCGACGGCGTGGCTCCGCCACGCTCTTGTTCTTCATTGCTTCCCTACAAAACCCAGCCGGACCCGGCGGCTCCGCCGCCGGCCGGCCCACACCACACAAGCCGATGCCAGCAGCCCCAAGAAGGCCCCTCCCACCAAACCCAGCCCACCCCGCCCGCCAGCAGGCCAGCGGCAAAGCCGCCGAGTCCAGCAGCCAGGCTCCCGTCGCCAAAGAAAAAGGCCCGGCCTAGCCGGACTCGTCGGCCGGGTTCGTCGGCCCTAGGGCCTCCACCCCGCCGGCCGGGCTGGACGCCGAGCCCGGCAGTCAGCGCTGCGCGCTAATGCCGGCCGGCTCCTGCGCTCCAAACTGGAGCTTGGCCAGCCTCGAGTACAACCCCCCCGCCGCCACCAGCTCCTCATGCCGCCCCACCTCGACGACAACCCCCTCGTCCATCACGACAATCCGGTCCGCATCCCGCACAGTCGCCAACCGGTGCGCAATCACCAAACTCGTCCGCCCCTCCATCAGATGCTCCAGCGCCTCCTGCACCGCCGCCTCGCTCTCGGCGTCCAGCGCACTCGTCGCCTCGTCCAGCAGCAGGATCGGCGCGTCCTTCAGCAGCGCGCGCGCAATCGCGATCCGCTGCCGCTGCCCCCCGCTCAGCCGCGTGCCGCCTTCCCCCATGTCGCTGTCCAGCCCCTGCGGCAGCGCGCGAAGGAACTCCGCGGCATTGGCGGCCTCGGCTGCCGCCCACACATCCGCCTCGCCGGCATCCGGCCGGCCGTAGAGAATGTTCGACCGGGTCGATCCCATGAACACCACCGCCTCCTGCGGCACCACGGCAATGCGCGCCCGCACCTCGGCCGGGTCGGCATCGCGCAAGTCCACCCCGTCCATCAGGATCCGCCCGGCCTGCGGGTCATAAAAGCGCTGCACCAGCTGGAACAGCGTGCTCTTCCCCGCCCCCGAAGGCCCCACGATCGCGATCCGCTCACCCGGCTCGACCAACAGGCTGAACCCCAGCACCGCCGGCCTGTCGGGGCGGCTTGGATAGCGGAAGCCAACCCCCTCGAACGCCAGGCGCCCCAGCGGCGGCTCGGGCAGCGCCACAGGCAGCGCCGGCGCACGGATCGACGGCTGCTCCGCCAGAAGGTCCCGGATCCGCGCCGAAGCACCCGCTGCCCGCATGAAGTCGCCATACACCTCGGTCAACGCGCCGAACGCGCCGGCAACGATCGCGGCTGCCAGCACGAAGGCGGTGATCGTGCCGCCGGTCATGGTCCCGGCAATCACGTCGCGCGCCCCCTCCCACAGCACCAGCGTAATCGCCCCGAACACCAGCGTGATCACGATCGCCGTCATCCCGGCCCGCACCAGGAACCGCCGCCGCGCCGCCGCAAAGGCCTCCTCCGCCGCCGCCGCAAAGCGCGAAGCTTCCCGCGCCTCCGCACCAAAGGCCTGCACCACCTTGATCGCCCGAAGCACCTCGCTCACCAGCGAGCCCACATCGGCAACCCGGTCCTGGCTCTTCTGCGAAAGCGCCCGCACCTTGCGCCCCATGATCACGATCGGCAAGATCACCACCGGGATCACCACCAGCATCAAGCCGGTAAGCTTGGGGCTCAGGTAGAACAGATAGAACAGCCCCGCCACCCCCATGAAGAGGTTCCTCAGCGCAATCGATGCAGCAGACCCCACCACCTGCTCGATCACGCCGGTGTCCGCCGTCAGCCGGCTTGCAATCTCCGAAGGCCTGTTCAGCTCGAAAAAGCCGGGGTCCAGCCGCAGCAGATGCGCCTGCACATCCTGCCGCAGGTCGGCCACGATCCGCTCGCCGATCCAGCTCACGAAGTAGAAACGCACCGCCGTCGCTGCACCCATCACCAGCACGATCACCAGCAGCCCGGCAAAGTATGGCGTGATGTTGGCCCCAGCCCCGGCGCCGAAACCCTTGTCCACCACCAGCTTGAACCCCTGCGGGATCGCCAGTGTCGCCGACGCCGCCACCAGCAGCGCCAGCAAGGCGGCCGCCAGATGCCCGGGATAGCGCCGGGCATAACCCCACAGCAGCGCAAGATTGGAAAGCTTCCGCGATGGCGGGGCCTCGTGCGACCGCGTACTGGCAGGCGCAGACGGCAAGGATGGAGCGGGTTCGACAGCGTTCACCGCCCCCAGATAGGCGCATCGGCGCACCACCTCAATCGGCAGCAACTTGCCACATGCCCTGCTCAAGGGCACTCTTGACAACAGAAGGGGCTTTCATGGGCGCACCCGAACTGATCGCACTGGCCGCAAGCTTCAGCCTGCTCGCCGGCTGGCGCCTCTACGCCAGCGTCCTCGTCGCCGGCATCGCCATGCGCCTCGATATCATTCCGCTCCCCGAACATCTCGCCAGCCTCACCGTGCTCGGCAACCCTTGGGTGCTCGCCGCAGCCGCGCTGGGCACGCTGGCCGAATTCTTCGCCGACAAGATCGCCTGGGTCGACAGCGCATGGGACACCATCCACACCCTCGTCCGCCCGCTGGGCGGCGCCCTCCTCGCACTCGCCATCCTCGATCCGGCCGACACGCGCCTCCAGGTCATCACCCTGCTGCTCGGCGGCGGCTCCGCCCTCCTCACCCACGGCGCCAAAGCAACCACCCGCGCTGCCGTCAACGCCAGCCCCGAACCCGTCTCCAACATCGTCCTCTCCTCCGCCGAAGACATCACCGTCACCACGACCTTGCTCATCGCACTTGCCAACCCCTGGATCGCGCTTGCCCTCATCACCCTCCTCCTCGCCGCCACAATCGCCATCCTCTTCGCCTTCCGCCGCTTCGCCCGCGACGTCAGCAGCCTCTTCCGCCCAACGAAGGACCTGGACGGGACGTAGACGCAGGGGCGCTGCCCCCGGCGGCCACCGTGCGCCCAGGCCCTACGTCGGGTGGAACAGCGCCTTGCGTGGGCCAAGGTAGCCGAACAGGTAGGCGGCGACCTTGCGCATCTGGATTTCTTCGGAGCCTTCGGTGATGCGGTATCGACGGTGGTGTCGGAAGATATGTTCGAAGGGTTTGTGACGGGAATATCCGATGCCGCCATGGACTTGCATGGCGCGGTCGGCGGCTTCGCAGACCAGGCGGTTTGCCCAATAGTTGCACATGGAGATCTTGTCGGAGAGGTCTCGTTCGATGGCTTCGTGGGGGATCCGGTCCATCTCCCACGCGGTCTTGGTGATCAGCAGACGCAGCATTTCGCATTGGGTGGCGAGTTCGACGAGCGGGAACTGGATGGCCTGGTTGTCGGACAGGGGCTTGCCGAACGGTTTGCGGCTGCGGGCGTAGGCCACGCTTTCCTCGATGCAGAAGGTGGCGGCGCCCAGCGACGAGGCGGCCTGCCGGATGCGGTTCTGGTGCACGAAGCTCTGGGCCAGCGCCAGGCCGCCTTCGGGCGGGCCCAGCAGCGCAGACTCCGGCACCCAGACGTTGGTAAAGCTGACACGCGGGTGGTCGGTCGGCATGTTGAAGGTCCACAGATACTCCTCGATCTTCACGCCAGAGGTTTGCGCGGGGACGAGGAGGCACGAAATCCCCCTGGCCGAGCCGTCGCTTCCCGAGGTTCGGCAGAAAGTGGCGACATGGGTCGCGACATGCATACCGGTGGTCCACATCTTCTCGCCGTTGATGCGCCAGCCCGAAACGCCGTCGCGGGTTTCGCGCACCGCGCGGGTCTCAATGTGGGTCGCGTCGGAGCCATGTTCGGGCTCGGTCAGGCCGAAGGCAACGATGCGCTTCCGGGCAAAGCCGCCCAGGATGAACGCCTCTTTCTGCGCCTCGGTGCCGAAGGTGTCGAACATCGCGACGAAGGGAAAGTTGCCGACGATCGAATGCTCGTTCTGCAGGTCGTTGTGAAGGCCGAGGCCCTTTGCCGCGAAGCGGTCGCGGATCACGGCCATCCACAGGTTGGAGCCGTCCCTGCCGCCGTATTTTTTCGGCGCGGAAAAGCGCCAGTGGCCGGCCTGGTCGGCGCGGATGCTGGCCTTGCGCAGCAGGGCTTCCCACTCGTGGCGCGGAAGCCCGCCATTCTCGAAATCGGTGCGCGCCCATTCGCGGCGGTGGTCGAAGAAGCGGATATTGTCGTCCGCCTGTTCCAGCGGCCTGATCTCGGCCGCGATGAAGGCGTCGAGTTCGTCAAGATAGGCCAGCAGGTCGGCGGGCAGCGTGAAATCCATGCGCAGTCTCCCTCGGGCGCCACTGTTGCGCCTGCCGGGGGCTCAGGCCACTTGGCGAATTGGGGAGCGCACGCCCCAGAGCGCCGCCGCACCGCCCAGCAGGAAGACGAGCGCGACCCCGATGCCGGGACGGACTGAGCCGGTGGCCGAGGCGATCAGGCCCACCAGCGTCGGCCCGACGAAGGCGGTCGCCTTGCCCACGAAGGCATAGAGCCCGAAATAGGCTGCGCTCTTGGTGGGCGGCGCAAGCTGCGCCATCAGCGTCCGCATGGCAGCGACGGTGAAGGCCGCCCCCAGCGCAATGACGGCGCCGGACCCAAGGTAGCCCCATTCCTGCGGGCTCGACAGCGGTGTCGACAACGGGACGCCGGTCGGAATGCCGAACAGGCGGGTCGCGTCCGTCAGCAGCACCGACGCCGTGCCCAGCGCCATCAGCAGCAGGCCCGCAAGGGTCACGCCCTTGCTTCCGATGCGCGTATCGAGAAAGCCGCCCGACAGGCCGCCGAGCACGCCGAAAACGGTAATGACAAGCCCGAAGCGCGCCAGCGTCCCGGCTTCCCAGCCGAAGGCGGCCGCGCCAAGGACTGCACCGAAGCCGAACACCACGGCCATGCCGTCGGCCGAAAACATCCGGGCGATCAGGAACAGCCGCATGTTCCGGTCGGCCCAGGCTTCGGCAAGCGTCGCCTTCAGGTCGGAAAGCCCCTGCGCCACCGAGGCGCCCTGCGCCGCCGGGCGGTCGCGCGCGACGATCAGGAAGGGCACAAGGAACAGCAGCACGGCGCCGGCTGCGATCGGGCCGGCCAGCCGGTCGACGCCGTTCGGCACGTCAGCGAGGAAGGCCGGCGGCGCCCCGGCAGCCGCCAGCAGCAGCAGCAGCACGGCGAGCCCCGCGATCTGGCTGAACGCGAACGACAGGCCCGACAGCAGCCCCATCTTTTCCGGCCTTGCAGAGACCGGCAGGAAGGCGTTGGAGAACTGGTTCACCAGCTCGACCGAGATTCCGGCGAGGAACACGAGGAAGGCGACCAGCAGGATCGGCGAGCCCGGAGCCGCGAACCACAGCGAAGCCGACGCGAAAAAGGTGACCAGCCCCGCGCCTGCCAGCCAGGGCTTCAGCCGCGCGCCCGAATCCGCGATCGAGCCCAGCATCGGGGCCAGCACGGCGATGCCAAAGCCGGCGGCGCCAAGCGCATAGCCCCACAGGCTCGCGCCCTGGGCCGGGCTGGCGGCCAGCGTTCCGGCGAAATAGGGCGCAAAGACATAGCGCTGCACCAGGTTGAAATAGGGCTCGTTGGCGGCTTCGGTCAGCGACCAGGCAATTTCCTGGCGATTGAGCCCCCGTTTCACGCGAAACAGCGCCGAAAAGGGGTGCCGAAACCAGCCCTTTTGTCATGTTCGTGATGCAAAGACGGCATTGTCAGACGACTGACCATCTTGTTCACCGGCTCCATGGCAGGCGGTCCAGATCCACATTGCCACCGGTCAGGATCACCCCCACCGTCCGCCCTTTCGCGTCCCACCGCTGTTCCAGGATCGCAGCAAGGGGCACGGCGCAGCTCGGTTCGACAAGAATCTTCATCCGGCTCCAGATCAGCCGCATCGCCTCGACGATCGCGCCTTCCGAGGCTGTCACCACATCGTCCGCCCGGGCGCGCATCACGCCGAAGGTCATCTTGCTCATGGCCGTGGTCAGCCCGTCGGCAACCGTTGCCACGGGCAGCACCTGGGGTTGCAGCGCGCCGCTGCGGAAGCCGCGGGCGGCATCGTCGGCGGCTTCCGGTTCGGCTGCAATCACAGTCAGTTCCGGCCAGCTTTCCTTCACCGCGACCAGCGTTCCGGCCAGCAGCCCCCCGCCGCCGACCGGGCAGGTGATCGTGTCCAGCGCGTCGGTCGCGTCCGCCAGCAGCTCCAACGCGCAGGTCCCCTGCCCTGCCGCCACATCCCGGCTGTCGAAAGGCGGGATCAGCACGGCGCCTGTTTGGGCGATGATGGCCTTCGCCGCTGCGATCCGGGCGGCAAGCGTCGGCTCGCATTCCACGATCCGGCCGCCATAGGCGGCAACCGCCGCCTTTTTGGGCGCAGGCGCGGTGTGCGGCATCACGATGTGGGCGGCGAACCCTCGCTCCCGCGCGGCGAGCGCAAGGGCTGCTGCATGGTTCCCGCTGCTGTGCGTCACAACCCCGCCGCCGGCTTCGGCGTCCGTCAGCGACAGCACCGCGTTGAACGCCCCACGCGCCTTGAACGACCCGGTCCTCTGGAAATTCTCGCACTTGAACAATAATTTGGCGCCCGCAATCGAATCGATCTCGTGCGAGCGCAGGATCGGGGTTCGATGGACATGGGCCTCCAGCCGTCGTTGGGCGTTGTGGATGTCGGACAATGTGGGAGCGGTCGCCATGCGCAAGACTGTGGGCGGCAGCAGGCCGGGGGTCAACGCCAGTCGCTGCGCGAAAACAGGGTGCCGGTGGCTGGGGTGCCAGGATTCGAACCTGGGAATGGCGGTACCAAAAACCGCTGCCTTACCGCTTGGCGACACCCCAATGCCGGCTGTCCAGGAGGGATAGGGCCAAACGGCATCCTGTCCGGAGGCGCGCTGATAGCTTGAAGCCTTCAGGGCTTCAAGCCCCGAATTGGCCGGGCGCACGCTCAGGCAGGGCGCACCCTGGGCTCGACCGTCGCAAGCCAGATCAGCCCCAGATAGCCGACCAGCGTGACGGCCAGCCCCACAAGCGCAGTGCCTGGAAAGGCAATCGCAAGCATGTTGGGAAGCGCAACAAGAGCCAGCAGCCAAGGCAGTGGACGCGGCCAGCCCCAGCGGGCGTGCAGATAGTGGTGCAGGTGGTCGCGGCCGGGTGTGAACGCGCTTTTTCCCTGCGACATGCGCCAGACAATCAGGCGCAGCGTGTCGAACACCGGCACCGCGAAGATCAGCGCGACATCATCGGCCCGCATGTCGGCAAAGCCGTGGTTCCAGGCATAGATGGCCAGCAGCCCGAACATGGCCGAAATGCCGTAGCTCCCGCTGTCGCCAAGGAACAGCCGCCCCTGCATGTTGAAGACGAACAGGACAGCGAGCGCGCCGGCAATCCCGCTTGTCAGCGGCAAAATGTCGGGCGGGAGGCGGAGCATCAGGACCGCAGACCAGATTAGCGCCTGCCCGATCACGATGCCGTTCTTGCCGTCGGCCATGTTCACTGCATTCAGCAGCCCGACGAAGCACAGCAGGGTGAAGCCCATGCCCAGAAGGGCCGGCAGCACCATCAGTTCCTGCTGGCCGGAGAACAGCAGGAACGCCACCGAAAAATCCGGAACCTGCGTGATGGCGGCAAGCAGGAAAGCCGAGGCTGCGACAAGCCTGGTGCGGGCGCTCAGGCCGAACCTGTCGTCCATCGCGCCCACAAGAAAGAGCCCGCACACGGTGCCAAGGAACCACAGCAGCATCGCGCGCAGCGGCTCTTCGAGCTGCGGCAGGATCAGCAGGCCGGATGCAAGCGCTGCAAGCACGACGCCCAGCCCGCCGACCAGCGGCGTGACCTTGGCGTGAAGTTTGCGCCCACCTTCGGGGTCGGGAAAGTCGAGGAGCCGCAGAGCCTTGCCGATCTCCATCGCGCGCAGCCCCACGACAAGTGCGATCAACGCGCCCAGACATGCCGTAAGAGCAGCCTGGGGCATCAGTTGGTCGCCAGGATGGCGACGGTTGCAACCGATGTCGCAAGCTGGGCGATAATCGCGGTCACGTCGCGGAACACCGACAGGCGGTAGAGCGGATCGATGTTCTTGGGCACGATGATCGTCGTGCCCGGCGGCGGGGTGCCGCCGCCGCGCCCGCTGGCGGAGATCGGTTGGGCTGTGCCGTTGGGCAACACCATGAAGGCCCGCTTGTTGTCGGCAGTGGACAGCGTGCCCCCGACCTCGCGCAGGTAGGCTCCGGCGGTCTTGCCGGGCACATGCTGCAGCGCACCCGGATTGTTCACATCGCCGAGCGCAATCACGAAGTTTGGACGCTTGGGCACGAAGATGGCATCGCCGGCCTCGAGCTTGGTATCGAGGTCCGGGCGGAGCTCGAGCACGCGCGGATCGGCCTCGACGACCAGGCGGCCGGGGGCTTCCGCCGTTCCGATCAGCTGGATCAGCGAGGCGGCACCCTCCAGGTTTCCGCCGCCGGTCTGGGTGGACCTGGCCGCGATCGCAAGCAGGCTGTTGTTGAGTTCACGTGCCGTTCGCCGGAAGCCTTCTGCCTGGGCCTCCTTCACGCTGCGGCGGGTGAAGACGGTGCCATAGGCGTAGGCATAGTCGGTCATGCCGCCGGCGCGGTCGATCAGCTGGGCCAGGGTTTCGCCCTTGCGGACCGAATAGAGGCCGGGCCTCGTCACTTCGCCGGACAGCAGCACGCCCGAGCCTTCGAACCGCGCCTGTTCGGCGTTGAAGCGGATGTCGTCGCCCGGGCCGACCGGCGTCAGGGCCAGCATCGAACCACCGGGTTCGGTCTGGATCCGCTCGGCCGGTTCTGCCGTCGCCCGGCTGATGTCGAGCACCAGGCCCCGCGATCCGGCAACAAGGCCGTCTGCCGCCAGCGAAAGATCGCGCGCGGAGGCGATCCCGCCCACCGGATAGGCGCCGGGGCGGCGGACGGACCCGCTGACGCTGACACTGTGTTCGATCAGGATCGACAAGAGTTCGGGATCGCGCTCGAACACAGGAGGACAGACCGAGCGTTCCCGCCGGTCCGCGCCCTGCTCGTCGTCCGGGTCCTCCCGGATGTCGGCGTCGTCCGGCTGGATCCCGCTCAGCTCCTCGTCCCGGGCATTGCCGCGGCCGCTGATGGCAAGGTCCGTCGTCCGCCGACTGTTCTGGCCAAGCGTCGCCCCGACGGCGCCGAGCTGCGCGCCCTCTTCAGACACAACAACGAAGGAGCCCCTCGTCACGGCGCTGAACCGGGTTGCCTCGGTGTCCTTTACCAGCTGTTCGAGGCGCAGGAGCGATCTGCACCGCAGACCGGTGTTGCGCCGTCCCAGGACGATATGGCGCACGGCCGCGCTGTTCAGGAATTCGATATCGGAACGAGCGAACAGATAAAGGCTGTCATCACCCTGAAGGGAAGTGGACGGACGGTCGCGAAGCTCGCGGGCGAGGTTCAGCACATTGTACATGCGGGCCCCCGTGGAGGGATCGCGGCGGCGGAGCACCGCTGCCAGCTGATAGGTGTCGGCGCGGAGATCCTGCGGCGGGCCGACAAGTTCGGCTACCGTTCCGGCCGCCACGATCGGGCGGGGCCCCGGGTTGTCGACATTGCCCGCCAGCTGCACCCGTCCGGTCGCGCCTCCGGCCGAACCGCCGAGCAGCTGCACCACGTCGCCGCCGAGCACCGCCGAGGACTGCGAGGGCGCGCGCACAAAGCTTTCCGAGCCGTCGGGCGCGATACGGCTGATGACCACCTGCCCGCCGCGCTGGCGGATCGCGCCTCCGGCAAAGGCGACGACTGCACCCACCGACGGCGAGCCCCTGAGCTCGTAGATGCCGGGCCGCGCGACCGCGCCGGTCACGGCAACCGTCGGCCCGATCACGGGCACGATCACCCGGTCCCCGTCGCGCAGCTGGACCGACGAGGGCGCACCGATCCCCAGCAGCCCATAAAGATCGACGGACACCATGCCACCGCCTGCGCGCACGATGCGGACCCGGCGCAGCGAGCCCGAGCGGCGCACCCCGCCGGCCTGCGCGAGCGCCGTGCCGATATCGGACGCCGATGTCAGGTTGAACTGGCCGGGGCGTTCCACCTCGCCACCAACGAAGACACTGATCGCGCGGACTTCGCCGACACTGACGAACACGTCGGTTGCGAGCAGCGTGCGGCGGGTTTCGGCCGCAATGTCGGCCTGCACCGCGCCAAGTGTGCGCCCGGCCGCCGGGATCGGGCGCAGGTCGCCCACGATGATACGCCCTTCCCGATCGACGGCAGCAGTGAGGTTGCGGTTGGTGGCACCCCGGAAACTGACCTGGATCTGATCGCCGATGCCCAGCACATAATCGGCACCGATCGCGCCCGTGCGCACGCCGGTGGGCGGGGGAGCAGACTGGAAGAAATCATAGCCGAACTGGCGCAACCTGGGGTCGTCGAGGCGACGGCGATAATCCAGTTCGATCTGCGACGGGGAATAGAGCTTGCGCAGTTGCCGACGGGCTGCCTCGCGGCGGAGCTCCTGCTCCTCGGGGGTATCAACCGGGCCGACCGGGGTTGCAGGCACGGCGCCGCGTGGAACCTGCGCGGGGGCTGCCTGACCGGAATCGCGCTGCGCGGATCCGAGCTGCGACTGGAGGGCTTCGAGCGTCCGCGGATCGAGCGCTTGGGCGCCGGCAGGCTGGGCCAGCAGAAACGCCAGGAGGGCTAGGATCGTGACCCTGTACTGTGAATGCACGTTCCGGCAGCTCCTGTATGTCGAGGCCCGTTTAGGAATCCGGCGGGCCCGGGTCAACCGGAGCCGGTGTGGGGCAGCAAGCGCAGAGGGAAAAGCGGTTCCGCGGCGGGCAGATCAGCGCCCGGTCCGGGTCAGAGACTGCGGGCGATGAGCCGCTGCGCCTCGTCGGATGCGGCCTTGTCGGCAGCCCTGGTGGACTGCGACGCGCGGGAGGACTGTTCGGCGACAAGATTGATGCCCAGCAGGGCCGGGGCGAGGAAGAAGGCAAGTGCAAAGAGGGCAAGAGCCAGTAACTGCTGGAATCGTCCCCGAAACCGGCCTGTGTTGCACCGGTCTGTGTTGCGCGAACCTTGTTTATTGCGCGCTTGCCTGTCGCGCGGAAGCGGGGTCTCGCTCTCTATCGGCGACGCGTTGTCCTGCACCGTTACAGCCCTCAGATGCCTTGAGGCCCGGACCCGTTCCATTCGTGGTGGACAGAACCTGCCTTGCCCCGTTTCATACACTGCCCGGACCCACCGCCAGCGACGTGCAACCCGGGTGCTTCCGACCATGGCCTTCGCCCTGAAAAGACCTACGCCCTGAAAAGACCTACGGCGAGCGGAGCCGTGCCAGGCCCGAAGCGCGTTTTCGCCCCCGCTTCAGGCCCTTGGGCGTGGCATAACCAAGCCGTTCCCGCACTGCAACATCATTTCGGCGGCAAGCGCCGACAATGCGGTCAGCTGTTGGAAACAGCCCCCCGGACGAGCGCCGAATAGTCGGCCATCAGCTGCCGCGTCAGGTCGCCGACCTCGAAATTCCAGGGGCCGACCGACCCGACAGGGGTCACTTCGGCTGCACTTCCGGTCAGGAAACACTGTTCGAAGCTTTCAAGCTCCTCCGGCCAGATTGGGCGTTCAATCACATCGACGCCGCGCTGGCGGGCAAGCTGCATGACGGAACGGCGGGTGATCCCGTCGAGGAAGCAATCCGGCGTGGGGGTGTGGATTGCGCCGTTCTTCACGAAAAAGACATTGGCGCCCGTACCTTCCGCCACCTGGCCGCGCCAATCGAGCATAAGGGCGTCATCGAAGCCATTATCGGTCGCATGGTGCTTCGACAGGGTGCAGATCATGTAAAGGCCGGCCGCCTTGGAGGCAGTGGGGGCCGTGTAGGGCGCCGGACGCCGCCAAGGTGCGATTTCCAGGCGGAGCCCCTTTGCAAGCGCCTCCGCGCCGAAATAGGCGCCCCATTCCCAGCACGAGACGGCGAGGTGGATTTTCGCGTTCGGTGCGGCGACACCCATTTGTTCCGAACCGCGCCAGGCAATCGGCCGCATGTAGGCATCCGACAGGCCGCTGGCCGCAAGCGTGTCGCGGCAGGCCTGGTCGATCTGGTCTTTGGTCCAGGGGATGGTGAAGCCCAGAATCTCGGCCGACTTGATCAGGCGCTCGCTATGTTCCGACAGTGCAAAGATCTGCCCGTTATAGGCGCGCTGGCCTTCGAAGACGGCGCTGGCATAGTGCATCGCATGGGTGAGCAGGTGAACATTGGCGTCGCGCCACGGCACCAGCTTGCCATCGTACCAGATGCTGCCATCACGGTCGTCGAAGCCTTGCTGCGCCATCCAATTCGCTCCTGTTTCCTGCTTGCCAGCGCTTAGGCCGAGGTCCAGAATAGGTCAACATGATTGACGCATCCAGCCAGGCCCTCAGCCCGTCGCGCGCTTCGCCGCTATTCCTGCGCGAGCCCGAGATCCGCCGGGGAATAGAGCTGCTCTACTTCGGCTACACCAACATGATTCGCGGTGCCGATGCGATCCTCGACGAGCGCGGCCTTGGCCGCGCGCATCACCGCGCGCTCTATTTCATCGCGCGCCAGCCGGGGCTTGCCGTGTCGGACCTGCTGCGCCTGCTTTCGATCACCAAGCAGTCCCTTTCGCGCGTGCTGGCCGACCTGGTGGCGCACGGGCTGGTGGCGCAGGAGGTGGGTTCGCACGACCGTCGGCAACGCCTGCTGACGCTGACAGCTGACGGCGCAGGGCTGGAGCAATTGCTGTTCGACGCGGTGCGGGAGCGCATGGCGTCGGCCTATGCCCAGGCCGGCCAGCAGGCGGTCGGCGGTTTCTGGGCTGTGCTAACCGGGCTTATTCCGCCGCAGGATCGCCCGATGGTGGAGGAGCTGGATCGCCGCTCGCGCGCTGCCATGGCAGGCGGCTGACCAGCGCGGACAGCCCGGGAAGGCCGACAAGGTCGGGGCTTACCCCCTCGGTCTCGGCGCGCTCGGCACGCTCGAGCAGCCGGTCGAGCTCGGCCATGGTTGCCGACATGTCGGCGCTCTCGTCGCGGCGCCAGGCGGCAAAGGCCTGTGCGACAAGCCCGGACAGGGCAGCCAGCCGCAGCCGGCCGCGAACGCCATCCACATCGATCCCCGACGCAAGCGCAAGCCGGCGGACATGAAGCCCGGCGCGCCCGCCCAGCAGCACAAACACCCCGGGATCACGGCTGGCCCAGATGGCAAGCACCGCCGCACGCGCCTGTTGCGCGGCATCGAAGCCGCGCATCAGCCCGTCGAACAGGCGGTCGCGGACGGTGCCCTGCGCTTCGGCGGCGCCGGCGGCCGCTTCTGCGGCCACATGATCCTGCAGGGCAACCAGCGCATCGATCCTGTCGCCGAAGGCGCGAAGGGTGTCGGCCGGCAGGCCGGACAGGCTGGCAGCCTCGTCCAGGTCGGCATGGCGCCAGCCGCGGGCGGCAATTGCCGCAAGCCATGCATCCCGGGCCGCGCCTGCGGAATCGGGCGCCATGCCGTCAGACCAGCCGGACCGGACGCCGGGCCGGTGCGCGGGCGGGCGGGTTTGCCGGCAAGTGGCCCCCGGCCGGCAATCTGGAGGCTGCCTCTTCCTCGGCAGCGGCTGCAAGCGCCCTGGACCTGTCGGCAGCGGCCTTCACGGTCGTGCGCAGCAGGCTTGTCAAGAGGCCGTCTCCGTCGAGCATCCGGAGCCCTGCGGCCGTGGTGCCGTTGGGGCTTGTCACCTGCTCCCGCAGAACCGCGGGGTGGGTTTTCGTTGCGCGCGCCAGTTCTGCGGCACCTGCAACCGTGTCCACCGCCAGGCCAAGCGCGATGTCGGCGGACAGGCCCGCAGCCTCGGCGGCCTCGGCAAGCGCCTCGATAAAGCGGAACACATAGGCCGGGCCCGAGCCGGACACTGCGGTCACGGCATCGAACGCCTCTTCGGCGGGAAGCCAGGTGACCGACCCTGCCTGTTCCAGCAGCCATTGGGCGGCCGCCTTGTCGTGGTCGGCGAGGCCATGGCCGAACATCGCGGTGGTGCCGCGGCCGATGCGGGCCGGGGTGTTGGGCATGATCCGCACGACAGGCGCAGCCGGGAACAGGGCCGCAAGCGTATCGGTGCGGACCCCGGCCAGCATGGACAGGATCAGCGGCGCCGGCTGGAGCAGCCGGGACAGGCCGGGGGCAAGGCGCGGCAGAAGCTGGGGCTTGATGCCCAGCACCAGCAGCGTCGGCTCGGGCGCATGGCCCCAGGCACTGATCGCATCGGGAACGACTGTTCCGGCAAACCCGTCGGGAAGGCCGCGCGGATCAGGATCGACCACGGTCACCCGGTCGGCGGGAAGGCCGGATTCGACCCAGCGGGCCAGCAGCGCGCCGCCCATGGCACCGCAGCCGACCAGCCAGATCCTGGCAAGTGCCGCATGTTCGGGCGCGAGGACGAAGTTGAACATGAAGGCCTGTCTAGGGGCGGACTTTGGCATGGGCAAGACGAGCCGTTGGCGCACCGGAAAAACGGCAGGGCAGCACAGCTTGCGCAACTTCGCGCATCCGCCCTCCTTTGTCCTCGGCTTGACCTTGGGCGCCGGCTTTGGTCAAGGCAGCGGGGCGCCCGGCGGACGGGCGATGCAACAGGCCCCCCCGGGGGCCGACCGCGGACAGATGGGGGGCGAACAGACAATGGGGAGCGAACAGACAATGGCGAGCGAACAGACAATGGCGAGCAGCGAGATGATGAGCGGCATCGACATCCGGGGCGACATGAAGCCCGGCTACGAGGCCGTGCTTGCCGAGCCGGCGCTGGCCTTCATCGCACATCTGCACCGCATGTACGAGCCGACCCGCCGTTCGCTGCTGCGCGCGCGCGACGACCGCCACCGCTGGTGGGCGGCAGGCAACGCGCTCGACTTCGCGCCCGAAACCAGCGCAGTCCGCGCCGGCGAATGGACAATCGCCGGCACGCCCGCCGACCTGCAGGACCGCCGGGTGGAAATCACCGGGCCGTGCGATCGGAAGATGGTGATCAACGCACTGAATTCCGGTGCGAAATGCTTCATGGCCTGCCTTGAGGACGCAACTTCGCCCACCTGGCACAATGTGGTGGACGGGCAGATCAACCTGAAGGACGCGGCTGCCGGCACCATCGCGCTGGAGGACAAGGGGAAATCCTATCGGCTGAACGACAGGACAGCCGTTCTGATCTGCCGCCCGCGCGGCTGGCACCTGCCGGAATCGCATATGTTTGTCGATGGAGAGGAAGTGTCGGGCGCGATCTTCGACTTCGGGCTCTATGTCTTCCACAACGCCCGCGCGCTGCTGGCGAGGGGCTCGGGCCCCTATCTGTATCTGCCCAAGATGGAGCATTATCTGGAAGCACGGTTGTGGAACAACATCTTCGTGACCGCCCAGTCGATCCTCGGCCTGCCGCTGGGAACCATCAAGTCGACCGTGCTGATCGAGACGCTGCCCGGCGCATTCATGGCCGACGAGATCCTGTATGAACTGCGCGACCATATCGTTGCGCTGAACTGCGGCCGCTGGGACTATATCTTCAGCTATATCAAGAGCCTCTCTCACGATCCGTCGAAGGTTTTGCCGGACCGTGCGGCGGTGAACATGACGGTTCCCTTCATGGCGAAATATGCAGCCCATGTGGTGCGCACCTGCCACCGGCGGGGCGCACATGCGATGGGCGGCATGTCGGCCTTCATCCCGGTCAAGGACGACGAGGCGAAGAACGAGGCGGCTTTTGCAGCCGTGAAGGCCGACAAGGAGCGCGAGGCGACGCTTGGCCACGACGGCACCTGGGTCGCCCACCCCGGGCTGGTGAGCGTGGCGATGGAGGTGTTCGACCGGTTGATGCCGGGGCCCAACCAGCTTTCGAAGATGCCCGAGGGCAGCGTCACGGCGGAAGAGCTGACAACGCCGTGCGAAGGGCCGAAGACGGCAGCCGGGCTTGCGATGAACGTGAATGTGGCGATCGGCTATATCGCGGCCTGGCTGCGCGGCCAGGGCGCGGTTCCGCTGCACAACATGATGGAGGACGCAGCCACCGCCGAGATCAGCCGCGCCCAGCTGTGGCAATGGCGCACCCACGGCGTCAGCCTGGACGACGGCAGCAAGGTAACGGGCACGCTGATCAACGGCGAGATCCAGAGCCAGCTCGGGGTTTGGAAACAGCAGGTGGGCGACAATTTCTTCGAGGCCGGCAGATATGCAGAAGCAGCAACCATCCT
>BBPD01000331.1_pt1 | contig 51885 bp, 39 predicted proteins | sample 1344911 | NCBI WGS metagenome assembly BBPD01 (sample SAMD00019088, study PRJDB2971) | groundwater metagenome | biome: freshwater biome; feature: mineral spring; material: ground water | place: USA: CA, Sonoma | collected 2011-09 | depth surface m
ACTGGCCGACACCCTGACCATGGCCGGGCTGGAGGTGGAAGATCGCCGCCCCGCCGCGCCCCCCTTTACCGGGGTGGTGGTCGCGCGCATCGAGCACGTCGCGCCGCACCCGCAGGCCGAGCGGCTGCGCGTTTGCCAAGTGGATGTGGGCACTGCTGAGCGGCTGCAAATCGTCTGCGGAGCGCCCAATGCGCGCGTCGGCTTGGTGGCCCCTTGCGCCCTCGTGGGAGCGGTGTTGCCCCCCGCTGCCGACGGCCAGCCGTTGCAGATCGGACTCGGGCAGTTGCGCGGTGTGCCCAGCCACGGCATGTTGTGTTCGGCGCAAGAGCTGGGCATTGCCGACGACGCCGCCGGCCTGCTGGAGCTGCCCGACGCGGCCCCGCTGGGGCAGGACGTGCGCCAGTACCTGCAACTCGATGACACCATTTTCACCCTCAAGCTCACGACCAACCTGGCGCACTGCCTGAGCGTCTATGGCGTGGCGCGCGAGCTGGCCGCGCTCACCGGGGCGGCGCTGCACACCCCGCCCTGGCCGCAGGTGGCGGCTACGCACACCGAGGTGCTGCCGGTGCAGGTGCAGGCCCCCGATCTGTGTGGGCGCTTCAGCGGCCGCATCGTGCGCGGCATCGACCCGCAGGCGCGCACACCGGGCTGGATGGTGCAGCGGCTGGCGCGCTGCGGCCAGCGCAGCGTCTCGGCGCTGGTGGACATTTCCAACTACGTGATGTTCGAGTTCGGCCGCCCCTCGCATATTTTCGATCTGGCGCAGATCGAGGGCGGCTTGCAGGTGCGCTGGGGCCGCGCGGGCGAGACGCTGGCCCTGCTCAACGGCCAGACCGTGGCGGTGGATGAGCAGGTGGGCGTGATCGCCGACGCGCAGGCGCTGGAGTCGCTGGCGGGCATCATGGGCGGGGCAGCGACGGCCGTGGGCGATGCCACACGCGATGTGTTCGTCGAGGCCGCCTTCTGGTGGCCCCAAGCCATCGCCGGGCGCTCGCGCCGCTACCACTTTAGCACCGACGCCGGGCACCGCTTCGAGCGCGGCGTCGATCCCGCGACCACGGTTGAGCACTTGGAGCGCATCACCGAGCTGATCGTGCAGATCTGCGGCGGCCAGCCCGGCCCGATCGCCGACCAAATCATCAACCTGCCGCAGCCGCAGCCGGTTGCGCTGCGGGTGGCGCGCGCGGCCAAGGTGATCGGCATGGCGCTCACGCAAGAGCTATGCGCGCAGGCGCTGCGCCGCTTGGGGCTGGAGGTGAGAGAAGGGCAGGGCACAGAGCAGGGCACTTTGAGCGTGACCCCGCCCCCGCACCGCTTCGATTTGCAAATCGAAGAAGACCTGATCGAAGAAGTGGCGCGCCTGATCGGCTACCAAAACCTGCCGCACACCCCGCCGCAGGCCCCGGTGACGGCGCTGGCGCGCCCCGAGCGCCGCCGTGGGCCCTATGCGCTGCGGCGCCAACTGGCGCACCGGGGCTACCAAGAGACCATCAACTTCAGCTTCGTGCAAGAGCGCTGGGAGCGCGACTGGGCCGGCAACGCCGAGCCGATTGCCCTGCTCAACCCCATCGCCAGCCAGATGAGCGTGATGCGCTCCTCGCTCATGGGCAGCTTGCTGGCGGTGCTCAAGTTCAACACCGACCGCAAGGCCGAGCGCGTGCGCGTGTTCGAGCTCGGGCGCGTGTTTGCCCACGACGCGGCGGTGCCTGACGGCCCCACCAGCGTGGCCGGTGTGGCGCAACCCCTGCGCGTGGCCGCGCTGGCTTGGGGCGATGCGCAGCCACAGCAGTGGGGCGTGGCGGCGCGCAGCGTCGATTTTTACGACCTCAAGGGCGATTTGCAGGCCCTGCTGGCCCCGCGCCAGCCCCGCTTCGAGCCGGCCACGCACCCGGCGCTGCACCCAGGGCGCTGCGCCCAAGTCTGGCTAGCCGGGCAGGCGATTGGTTACATCGGCGAGCTGCACCCGCGCTGGCGCCAGCAGGAAGGCTGGCAGCAGGCCCCGGTGTTGTTCGAGCTGGAGCTGGAGCCGCTGCTGCAGCGTGAGCTGGTGCAGGCGCAGCCGGTGCCCCGGCACCAGCCGGTGCAGCGCGACCTCGCGGTGGTGCTGCCCGAGGGCGTGCGCCACGACGAGTTGCTGGCCGTGGTGCGCGCTGCCGACGGCTCGGGTTGGCTCAAAGAGGCGCTGCTGTTCGACATCTACCGCCCCAAACCCGAACTGGCGCACAATGCAGGCTTGGCAGCCGGCGAAAAGAGCGTGGCGCTGCGCCTGCGCCTAGAGCGCGACGACGCCAACCTCACCGACGCACAGATCGACACCGTGGTGCAGGCCGTGCTGGCCGCACTCACCCAGCGCTTTCAAGCGCGGCTGCGTTAAACGACAACCCCTAGCAGGCCTACACATGGAACAAGACACCGAACTGGCGCTGGACCTGGAAGCCGACGAAGGCACCCTGACCAAAGCCGAACTGGCCGAACTGCTGTATCAGCAGATAGGCTTTAACAAGCGCGAGTCCAAAGATTTGGTCGATGCGTTTTTCGACACCATCGCCGCTCGCTTGGCGCAAGGCGAAGACGTAAAACTCTCGGGCTTTGGCAACTTTCAGGTGCGCACCAAGTCGCCCCGGCCTGGGCGCAACCCGCGCACCGGCGAGCTGGTGCCGATTGCGGCCCGGCGCGTGGTCACCTTTCACTCCAGCCCCAAGCTCAAAGAAGTGGTGCAAGCGGGAGTGTCAGAAGCGGTGTAAGCAGCCCGAGCGGCCGGCTCATGTGGCCCAGCGCGCTTCCAAGTCGAGCAAGGCTTGCTTGCGCGCCAGCCCGCCGGTGTAGCCTGTGAGCTGGCCCTGGCTGCCCAGCACCCGGTGGCAGGGCAGCACGATGCCGATGGGGTTGCGCCCCAGTGCGCCGCCCACGGCACGCGCGGCACGCGGTCGGCCAGCGGCTTGGGCCAAGCCTTGGTAGCTGCAAGTCTGCCCCGGCGCGATGCCCGCCAAGGCAGCCCAGACCGCCTGCTCAAAGGCGCTGCCCCGGCTCCAGTCCAGCGGCAGATCGAAGCGCTGGCGCGTGCCGGCAAAGTATTCGTCCAGTTGGGTGGCGGTTTGCCGCAGCAGCGGGTGCTCGGGGTTGGGCGTTGCACCCGTGGCCCAGGCCGGAATGCCGAGCTGGTCGGCAAACCACAGCCCAGCCAGCCGGCCCTCGTGCGCGAGCAGCAGCAGCTCGCCCAGCGGGCTGTGGATGCGGGTTTGAAACATGGATCGGGCGAAAGCGGCGCGATGCGATTGGAGCGGGCGATGGGAATCGAACCCACGTCTTGAGCTTGGGAAGCTCAGGTCCTGCCATTGAACGACGCCCGCGCAGGCCGCTGCAGCAGCAGCGGGCTTCGATGATAACCGATCGCGCTGCACTCAATCCATGCCCTCAAACCTGGCGGCGGCGCGCCAGCGGCGGGTTGCGATCGAAGTAGGCGACGATGCCGCGCAGCATGGCGTCGGCCATCTGGTTTTGGAAGCGCGGGTCGCGCAGGCGCCGTTCTTCGTCTGGGTTGCTGATGAAGGTGGTTTCGACCAAGATGCTGGGGATGTCGGGCGCGCGCAGCACGGCAAACCCGGCTTGCTCGACGCGCGGTTTGTGCAGGCGGCCCACGCGGCCGATTTCGCGCAGCACCACATCGCCCACGCGCAGGCTGTCGTTGATCTGGGCGCTGGTGCTCATGTCGAGCAAGGTGCGCTGCAGCAAGGTTTCTTGCTGGCGCAGGTTGACGCCGCCGATTTGGTCGGCGGCGTTTTCGCGGTTCGCCATCCACTGGGCGGCGGCGCTGGTGGCCCCGCGCTCGCTCAGCACAAAGACGCTGGCCCCAACCGGGCGCGGGGTAAAAAAAGCGTCTGCGTGCACGCTCACAAACAAATCGGCCTGCACCCGGCGCGCTTTTTGCACCCGCACCCGCAGCGGCACGAAGTAGTCGCCATCGCGCGTCATGAAGGCGCGCAGGGTGTGGCCGTTGACCTGGGTGCGGTTGACGCGATCGCGCAACAGGCGGGAGATGCTCAGCACCACGTCTTTCTCGCGTGTGCCGCCGGGGCCTATGGCACCCGGGTCCTCCCCGCCGTGGCCGGGGTCTATGGCGATCACGATCAAGCGATCGGCGCGCCCGCCGGTGCTGCTGTGGGCTTGCTTGGCCGCTGTACTTGACCGCCCGGTGAGCTGGGGTGCGGCGCTGGGGGCGCTGGCCACTTGGGAGGTGGCGTGAGCGGGCTGGGGTGGGCGCGGGGTGGCCGAGGCTGTGGCGGGTGCCGCGCCTGGCGCTGCAACAGGTGCCGAGGCAGGGGCCGCGCCTGCAGCGGGGGGCGTGGCGGCCGCGCTGGAAGCTGTGCCGGCGGGTGTGCTGGAAGGGCGATCCGTCGGCAAACGGGCGATCAGGGCGGCCAGCGGGTCGCTGCCGGGAGCCGCTGGCGCTGTGGGCAGCCCGATGGCCGCTGGGGCGGCGGCGGTGGGGCGCGCGGGTGCTGGAGTGGGTGCTGGAGTGGGTGCTGGAGTGGGTGCTGGAGTGGGTGCTGGGCCTGTGGCCGAGGGTGTGGCGGCAGCAGTGGGGGCCGAAGGGGTGTCTGCCGTCGCATCCAATTCGCGCAAGCGCTGCGCGATCAGCTCTTGCAGTGGGTCGCGCGCTTGCACCGGGTACAAGTCCATCACCAGGCGGTGTTGGAACGCCGCGATCGGGCTGAGCTGGAACACCTGCGGATTGATGGGCCGCTTGAGATCGACCACGATGCGCACCACACCGGGGGCGTGCTGGCCCACTCGGATGCCAGCCACATTGGGGTCGTCGGGGCGCACCTTGCCGACCAGTTTCTGCAAAGCCGGCAGCAGCTCCAAGCCTTCGAGGTCCAGCGCCAGCCGGGGGGGCTCGGCGATGTAGAGCGGCGTGGCGCGCAGCGCCTGGTCGGATTCGAGGGTGATGCGGGTGTAATCGGGCGCGGGCCAGAGCCGCACGGCCACGATGCTGGCCCCCCAAGCCAGTTGCTGCGGCCCGAGCGTGAGCACCAGCGTGGAGCCCAGAAACTGCAGGGCGGAGCGGCGCTTCATGGCTGCACCGCTGCCAGCAGGCGCGCTCCAGTGGGGCTGCACGCGCGCAGCCGAATCTGGCGTTGCGCGTCGGGCAGGGTTTGGAGGTGCAGTTCGAGGTCGGGCATGGGCAGCAAGGGTGCGGCCTGGCTAGGCCACTCAACCAGCTTGAGCCCTGCTTGAGCGAAAAGTTCGCGCAAGCCCGCGTCTTCCCACTCGCGCGGGTCGTTGAAGCGGTAAAAATCGAAGTGCACGATCTCCAGCCCGGCGCTCCAGTGCGCTCCAGGCGGGGCCGAATAAGTTTCGGCAATCGCGTAGCTCGGGCTCTTGATGCGCCCGCTCACCCCCAGGGCGCGCAGCAAATGCCGCACCAGGGTGGTTTTGCCCGCCCCGATCTCGCCGTGCAGGTACAGCAGGGCGTGGGCCAAGGCCGGGCTGGCAGCGAGGCGGCGCGCCAGTTCGGCGCTGGAGGCTTCGTCGGCGGCCAGCCAAGTCAATTCCCCGCTCGCTGCGGCGGCGGCCGGGCTTTCTACAATCGGGGGGCTATGCTGGATAAGGCTCAATTCGTCTCACAAATTCAAGGCTGGGGCCGGGAATTGGGATTTTCGCAAATCGGCGTGGCCGGTGTCGATTTGGCACAGGCCGAAGCCGGGCTGCTGCAGTGGCTGCAAGCCGGGTTTCACGGCGAAATGGGCTATATGGCAGCGCACGGGCTCAAGCGCGCCCGCCCGGCCGAGCTGCTTGCTGGCACCCTGAGCGTGATCACTGCGCGCATGGATTATCTGCCCGCCAGCCGCAGCCCCGCTTGGCGCGAGCAAGAGTGGCAGGGCTTGCAGCAGCCGCTGCAGGCCAGCGTGGCCCTGTACGCCCGGGGGCGCGACTACCACAAGGTGCTGCGCCAGCGCTTGCAGCGGCTGGCCGAGCGCATCGAGCAGGCGCTGCTGGCGCAGGCTGCGGCCCAAGCGCAGAGCCGGCTTGCGCAGGGGGCCGGTGCCCTCGTGGCAGCGCAACCCGGCTCGCAGCAGGTACCAAGCCCAGGCGCACACCCAGCCCCAAGCTGGCGCGTGTTCACCGATTCGGCCCCGGTGCTGGAGGTTGAGCTGGCGCAGCGCAGCGGCCTGGGCTGGCGCGGCAAACACACGCTGGCCTTGAGCCGCGAGGCCGGTTCCATGTTTTTTTTGGGCGAGATTTTTCTCAACTTCCAACTGCCCCCGACCGAGCCAACCAGCGCCCACTGCGGCCAGTGCCGCGCCTGCCTCGATGTGTGCCCCACGCAGGCCATCGTCGCCCCCTACCGGCTCGATGCGCGCCGCTGCATCGCCTACCTCACCATCGAGCACGCCGGGCCGATTGCGCCCGAGTTGCGCCCGCTCGTAGGCAACCGCATCTACGGTTGCGACGACTGCCAGCTCATCTGCCCCTGGAACAAGTACGCCCAGCGCGCCCGTGTGCCCGACTTCGAGCCGCGCGCCGCCCTGCAGGCCCCCGAGTTGCTGCGTGTTTGGGCTTGGAGCCAAGCCGAATTCGAGCGCCACACCGAAGGCAGCCCGATCCGGCGCATCGGCCACGAGCGCTGGCTGCGCAATGTGGCGCTGGCGCTGGGCAACGCACTCGCTAGCGGCCTGGCACCGGAGCAAGACGCCGCCGTGCGCGCCGCCCTGGCCAGCCGCGCCGCACACCCGAGCGCGCTGGTGCGCGAGCACCTGGCCTGGGCGCTGGCGCAGCAGCCCAAGCCGCAGGCCGCGCCGGGCTAGCGCAAATGGGCCAAGCCAGGGCCAGAGCCAGCCCTCTACAATGGAGCGCTGCACTCGCGCACACCGCGAGAGTGCCTTCGCACCCGCAACCCGCCCCCACCAGGAGCCCCGCCCAGTGCAGCAACCCGAGCCCCCAGCAGCCGCCGCCGCGCCCCATGCGGCGCTGCGCGTGATCAAAAAGTACCCCAACCGCCGCCTCTACGACACCGAAACCTCGGCCTACATCACGCTGGCCGAAGTCAAGGATCTGGTGATGCGGGTGCAGCCCTTCGTGGTGCGCGACGCCAAGAGCGGCGACGACCTCACGCGCAGCATCCTGCTGCAAATCATTTTGGAAGAAGAAAGCGCTGGCGTGCCGCTGTTTAGCGAAAAACTGCTGGCCAATCTGATTCGCTTCTACGGCCACTCCATGCAGGCCAATATGGGCCACTACCTAGAAAAAAATCTGCAAATCTTCATGGACGTGCAGCAAAAAATGGCCGACCAGGCCAAAGACCTCACGCCCGAGCTGTGGCAGCAGTTCGTCAAAGCGCAGGCCCCGCTGATGCTGGGCAACTACTACAGCCAGTCGCAGCACGCGCTGGCGCAGATGCAAGAGCAGATGCTGGCCGCCTTTGGGCTCAAGCGCTGAGTGCCTTGGCCCCTGCAAGCGCGCTGCCCTGTGGCCCACAGCGAAGCGGAGGATAAGCGAAAGAAAGCCGTGGTCTGACCCAAAAGCCCGCTCGCCAGTGGCTCGTCAATAAAATAGATGTTTACAAAATGCGTTGATTCAGTAAAATCTATGCTTATGCCAAAGACCGCCAACGCCCTCTTGCAACTGCCACCGGCGACCTTGGCTGCGCTTGAGAAGCTCGGGGCCGATCTGGCTGTGGCCCGTTTGCGGCGCAAGGAATCGCTCAAAACCTGGGCGCAGCGCATGGGCGTCTCGGTACCCACGCTGCAGCGGCTGGAAGCCGGTGACCCTGGGGTGGGCATAGGCATCGTGGCCACCGCGCTGTGGCTCATTCAGCGCGATGGTGAACTGGGCCTGCTGGCCGCTCCAGAGCACGACCGGGGTGCCATTGAGATGGACGTGCGCCAGGCGGTGGAGCTGGGGCGCGCGCGCGCCCGTGCGGCGGCCAGCGCCAGATTGCGTGCCGCGCGCCAGAAAGCCTGCGATGCGTCTGGATGACCTGTACCTGTGGTACCTCGCAGACCCGGCCGCTCCGCGCTGCGTCGGGTCTTTGAAGCTGGTTGCGGCGGGCAAGGGGGTTTCCTTGCACTACGGCCCAGATTGGCTGGCCAGCGGCTTTGCTCTGAGCGAGGACTTGCCGCTGCGCGATACCGAGTTCCTGCCTCCGGGGCGCCTGTCCGCCGAGTCCCAGCGTGCCGTGGGCGCCGTAGATGATGCCCGCCCCGACCGCTGGGGTGAGAAGGTCATCCGCTTTGTTGACAAGCCCAAGCGCCACTCGCTGATGGAGTACCTCTACTACGCCGGTGACGAGCGCTTCGGGGCCTTGGGCGTGTCCACCTCGAAAAGCGCCTACCTGCCTCGATCCGGCGGGCCCTTGCCCAAGCTGGAAGATGCGCAGGACTTGAGCGAGGTAGTGGCCAAGATCGAAGCCGCCGAGCCCTTGACGGCGCTGGAGGCGCGCATCATTGCGGGAGGCGGCAGCCCGCTGGGCGGTGCCAAACCCAAGGCGCTCATCCACATCGACGGCGAGCCTTGGGTCATCAAGTTTTTCAACAACGAACCCGTGGATACACCGCGGGTCGAACACGCCACCATGACGCTGGCAAAGCGGGCCGGCCTCACCGTGGCCGAGACGCAAACCGTCCCGCTGCTGGGCTTTACTGCTGTCGCCATTCGCCGCTTTGACCGAGTGCGTGGGCGGCGCATCCACAGCATTTCGGCCGGCACAGCCATACGCGCAGCCACGGCTAATGGCCTTGAACCGCAGCTCGGTTACCCCGAACTGGCGCGCATCTTGCGCCGGGTTGGGGTGGCCGAGGGGAACCTGAACCAAAGCGACGCCCGTGAGCTGTTTCGGCGCATGGTGTTCAACATCCTGATCGACAACACCGACGACCACGAAAAGAACCACGCCCTGCTGGTAGTCAACCCTTATGGCAACGGTCGGCTGAGGCTGGCTCCCGCGTACGACGTGCTGCCCACCCATTCAGGCCAAGGGCACCAGGAGTTCATCTGCGGCGCCTTAGGCCACGAGTCCACGCTGGACAACGCCATGTCCGACTGCGCAGCCTTCGGCTTGTTGCCGCACGAAGCCGCACAAGAAGTGAGCCGCGTGATTGCCGTTGTGAACCACTGGAGGACCCATTTCGCGCAAGCCGGTGTCGCACCGGCAGACATCGAATACTTGGCACAGTTCATCGATGGCGACGTTTTGCTGGCCCAGCGCACGGGGTTTGACCCCAGTCGTTTTCAGCAAACCGCCGCCAAACGGGCGCAGCCCGCCAAACGCGGACCGTTTCGGGCTTGAAAGCCAAGCCGAGCTGCACCTGGCCTGGAAATCGGCCACACGGCGGGGAGGACAAAACTGTTTTAGCCATGAGCACTTACAATCGGGTGGAGCGCAGGCGGCCTGTGATGCACGCGATTTTTTAACAGATTATTCATGACCACGAGCACCCAAGACGCATCCCTGGCCTCCCTGGCCCCAGCGGCCTCACACGCGCCCCGCCCCGCGCCCAAAGTGGGCTTCGTCAGCCTGGGCTGCCCCAAGGCCCTGACCGATTCCGAGCTCATCCTCACCCGCTTGCACGCCGAGGGTTACCAGACCAGCAAGAGCTACCAGGGGGCCGATCTGGTGATCGTCAACACCTGCGGCTTCATCGACGAGGCGGTGCAAGAAAGCCTAGACGCCATAGGCGAGGCGCTGGCCGCCAACGGCCGGGTGCTGGTCACCGGCTGCCTGGGCGCGCGCCAAGGCGAGGATGGGGCCAACCTGGTGCGCCAGATGCACCCCTCGGTGCTGGCCGTCACCGGGCCGCACGCCACCGAGGAAGTGATGCAGGCGGTGCACCAGCACCTGCCGCCGCCGCCGCACGACCCCTTCCTCGATTTGCTGCCCGCGCGCCCCTCGCAGGTGATCGAGGGCGTGGGCGTCAAGCTCACGCCGCGCCACTACGCCTACCTGAAAATCAGCGAAGGCTGCAACCACCGCTGCACCTTTTGCATCATCCCCTCGCTGCGCGGCGACTTGGTGAGCCGCCCCGTGGGCGAGGTGCTGACCGAGGCGCGCAAGCTGTTCGAGGCCGGGGTCAAAGAGCTGCTGGTGGTGAGCCAAGACACCTCGGCCTACGGCGTCGATGTGCAGTACCGAACCGGCTTTTGGGATGGCCGGCCGATCAAGAGCAAGCTGTTTGACCTGGTGCGCGCGCTGGGCGAACTGGCGCGCCCGCACGGGGCCTGGGTGCGGCTGCACTACGTTTATCCCTACCCGCATGTGGATGAGATTTTGCCGCTCATGGCCGAGGGCCTGGTGTTGCCCTACCTCGACGTGCCGCTGCAACACAGCCACCCGGATGTGCTGCGGCGCATGAAGCGCCCAGCCAGCGGCGAGCGCAACCTGGAGCGCATCCAGCGCTGGCGCGAAATCTGCCCCGAACTGGTGCTGCGCAGCACCTTCATCGCCGGCTTTCCGGGCGAGAGCGAGGCCGAGTTCGAGCACCTGATCGACTTTGTGGCGCAAGCGCAGATCGACCGCGCCGGCTGCTTTGCCTACTCGCCAGTGCAAGGGGCGGCCGCCAATGCGCTGCCCGGCGCGCTGCCCGATGCCGTGCGCCACGAGCGCCGGGCGCGCTTCATGGCCGCCGCCGAAGCCGTGTCGGCGGCGCGCTTGCAGCGGCGCGTGGGGGCCACCATGCAGGTGCTGGTGGACCAGGCGCACAGCCTGGGCAAAAAGGGCGGGGTGGGGCGCAGCTACGCCGATGCGCCCGAGATCGACGGCCAAGTGCGCCTGTTGCCGATGCAAAAAGCCAGCCAGAGCTACCGGGTGGGCGATTTGGTGCGCGCGCGCATCGTGGCGGCCGAGGGGCACGACCTGGTGGGCTTGCCGCTTTGATGGGCTTGCTGCGGCCCGCCAGGGGCTTGAAGGCGGTAAGCAGGCAAGAAAAAAGCCTGCAATTGAATTGTGGTTCAATGTGCAGGCTTTTTGCCGTATGTGGTGCCCAGGAGAGGACTCGAACCTCCACGCCTCTCAGCGCTAGTACCTGAAACTAGTGCGTCTACCAATTCCGCCACCTGGGCTTTCAGATAAGCCGTTAGTATAGCATGATCAAAACGAGTGAAAAAACCGAGTGAAAGAAAAAATTCAAAACCCACTGCTGACCGAGTTTGACGGCGTGGTGCATGGGCACCGCGACGGCCACGGCTTTGTGCAGCGCGACGACGGCCAGCCCGACCTCTACCTCTCGCCCAACGAAATGCGCGCCGTGCTGCACCGCGACCGCGTCAAGGCGCGCATCATTGGGCACGACCGGCGCGGCCGCCCCGAGGGGCGCGTAACCGAAATCATCGAACGCTCCAGCGCCCCCCTGATCGGCCGCTTGTTGCACGAAGGCGGGGTCTGGCTGCTGGCCCCGGAAGACAAACGCTACGGCCAAGACGTGCTCATCCCCAAGGGGGCCACCGGGGCGGCGCAGCCGGGACAGGTGGTAGTCGTTGAGCTCACCGAGCCACCGGCGCTGTTTGGGCAACCGGTTGGGCGCGTCAAAGAGGTGCTGGGCGAAATCGACGACCCCGGCATGGAAATCGAGATCGCGGTGCGCAAGTACGCGGTGCCTTACCAGTTCAGCGAGGCCACGCTGGCACAGGCGCGCAGCTTGCCCGAGCAGGTGCGTGCCGCCGACCACAAAGGCCGCATCGACCTCACCGACATCCCGCTGGTAACGATAGACGGCGAGGACGCGCGCGACTTCGACGACGCGGTGTATTGCGAGCCCGCACGCGTTGGGCGCGGCAAGGGCTGGCGGCTGCTGGTAGCGATTGCCGATGTGAGCCACTACGTGCAAAACGGCAGCGCGCTCGATGTCGAGGCCTACGATCGCGCCACCTCGGTCTATTTTCCGCGCCGCGTGATTCCGATGCTGCCGGAAAAGCTCTCCAATGGCCTGTGCTCGCTCAACCCGCAGGTCGAGCGCCTGTGCCTGGTGTGCGACATGCTCATCAACGCCCAAGGCGAGGTGCACGCCTACCAGTTCTTCCCGGCCGTGATGTTCAGCCACGCCCGCCTGACCTACACCGAAGTGGCGGCGATTTTGCAAAGCACCCGCAGCCCGCAGGCGCAACAGCGCGCCGCCCTGGTGCCGCACCTGCTGCACCTGCACGAGGTTTATCGGGCGCTGCTGTCGGCGCGCCAGCGCCGTGGTGCGGTGGATTTCGAGACCGTCGAGACGCAGATCGTTTGCGACGAAGGCGGGCGCATCGAACGCATCGTGCCGCGCGTGCGCAACGAGGCGCACAAGCTGATCGAAGAGACCATGCTGGCGGCCAATGTGTGCGCGGCCGAGTTCATCGCCCAAGGCAAGCAATGGGGGCTGTACCGGGTGCACGAGGGCCCCACGCCCGAAAAGCTCGAAACCCTGCGCCAGTACCTCAAGGCGCTGGGCGTGACGCAAACCCTGCCGGAGCAGCCGCAGCCCAAAGATTTTCAGCAGCTTGCCGCCGCCACCCAGGAGCGCCCGGACGCGGCGCAAATCCACCAGATGCTGCTGCGCTCGATGCAGCAAGCCATCTACACCCCGCACAACAGCGGCCACTTCGGGCTGGCTTTCGAGGCCTACACCCACTTCACCAGCCCGATCCGGCGCTACCCCGATCTGCTGGTGCACCGCCTCATCAAAGCCATTTTGGCCGAGCGCCGCTACCACTTGCCCGCGCTGCCCACGCCGGGCGAGGCGCAGGCCAAGCTGTCCAAGCGCTTGGCGGGCAAGGGTGCGGCCGCAGATGGCGCAGCGCCCCAAGCGCGCAGCGCCGAGGCCTTGGGCTGGCAGGCGGCGGGCCTGCATTGCAGCGCCAACGAGCGCCGCGCCGACGAGGCCAGCCGCGACGTGGAAGCCTGGCTCAAGTGCAAATACATGCGCGAGCACCTAGGCGAGGAGTTTGGTGGCGTGATCAGCGCCGTGACCAGCTTTGGCCTGTTCGTGACGCTGGAAAACCTGTACGTCGAGGGGCTGGTGCACATCACCGAGCTGGGCGGCGAGTATTTCCGCTACGACGAGGCGCGCCAGGAGCTGCGTGGCGAACGCACCGGCATCCGCCATGCACTGGGTTCGCGCTTGCAGGTGCAGGTGAGCCGGGTCGATCTGGATGCGCGCCGGATCGACTTCCGGCTCGTCACCGGCGACGAGCCGCCGCAGCGGGTGCCGCGCGAGCCGCGTGCCAAGGGCGTGGGTAGGGGCGCGGAAAAAGGGGTGGGCGAGCGCGCGGATGCGGCCGCCGGTGCGGCTGACGCTGGAGCCGCTGGCCAGCCCCCTGCGCGCAACGGCAAACCGGAGCGCGCCGCCGCCGCAGGGGCTGAGGCACAATACCCCCTTAAGCGTGCGCGCAAGAAGGCCGTGCGCGAGGTACCCCGAGCGGCTGGCGCGCCAGCGGCACCTTCCACCAGGGGCGCAGGCAAGACCAAAAAGGGCAAGCGATGAAAATCGGCCCCCCGCGCTCGCTGCGCTCCGTTTGCCCCTGGGCCGAGCCCCGCTGAAACATGTCCGCCCTGCTTTTTCTGCTCGACACCCTGTTTTTTTTCCTGGTCGGGGCGGCCCTGCTGCGCGCCTGGATGAACACCCGGCGCATGCGCATGGTGCAGCAGCCGGGCCCGTTCGTGATGGCGATCACCAACTGGATCGTGCAGCCGCTGCGCAAATCGCTGCCCCGGGCCTGGGTGCAGTCGCATTTCGACCTGGCCAGCTTCATCGCGGCTTTGTTGCTGGCGCTGGCCTATTCGGCGGCCTGGCACACCCTGCTCGGTGCCGGCCTGATCGGCCCGACGGGCGCCAGCCCCTTGTTCAGCGTGCCCTTTGTGGCGCTCAACTTCCTGCTGCGCACCGTGTTGCAGGGCCTGATGGTGCTGGCGCTGGTGTATGTGGTGCTCTCGTGGGTGCAGCCCCAGGCACCGATTCAATACATGCTCGGGCAGTTGCTGCAGCCCTTGCTGGCCCCGATACGGCGCGTGCTGCCCACCATCGGCGGGGTGGATTTGTCGGTGCTGCTGCTGATCGTGCTGCTGCAAGTCGCCTTGATTTTGCTCGGTTGAGCGCGATTGAACCGGGTTGAACTGGGTTTAGAGGCAGTTGAGCAAATCGCTGGCGCATGGCAGCGGCTGGTCGGGCGGCCAGCGGTCGGCGCAGCGGCCGTGGCGCTGCGCCGCTGTGGCTGCGGCCTGCACGGCCGCCTCCAGGCCGGGTTCGGCCGTGGCCAGCAGCGCCCCGATCAGCCCAGCCAGCACATCGCCCGTGCCCGCACTGGCCAGCAGCGCATTGCCGCTGGGGTTGATGCGCGGCACCCAGCCGGGTGCCGTGATAACCGTTCCCGAGCCCTTGAGCAGCACCACGCAGCGGCTGCGTTCGGCCAATAGCTGCGCGGCAGCCAGCCGGTCGGCCTGCACCTGCGCCACGCTGCAAGCGAGCAGGCGCGCCGCTTCCAGTGGGTGCGGGGTGAGCACCGTCTGCCAACCCCGATCGAAGCGGGCCGCGAGCCGGGCTTGCAGCGCGGCGTCGGCGGCGAGGGCGTTGAGGGCGTCGGCATCGAGCACCAAGCGCGGGCAGGCCGCCAGCGCCTCGGCCAGCAGCGCTGCCACCGCCGTGCCGCCGCCGCAGCCGCACACCGTCACGCTCTGGGCCGCGATCGGGTCGCGCAACAGCGCGGCGGCTGGGCGCAGCATCAACTCGGGTTGCAGTGGGTCGAAGGCGGGGGCGCTTGCCGTGGGCCCGAGCAGGCCGAGATAAACCCGCCCAGCCCCACCGCGCAAGGCGGCGCGCGCGGCCAGCACGGCAGCCCCCACCATGCCCGTGCCCTGTGCGCCGGGCGCTTGGCCGCCGATCACGATCACGCTGCCGTGCGTGCCCTTGTGCGGGTTGTGCTGGCGCTGGCGTTCCAGGGTGGGTGTGGTGGGCCTTGCATCGGGCCCATGCAACCAGGCGCTGGGCTCAGGCGCGGCCAAGCCCAGCTCGCTCCAGCCCAAGTCATCGAACCAGATCTGGCCGCTGGCTTGGCGGCCGTGGTGCGTGAACAGGCCCGGCTTGAGCGTGAGCAGGCTCAGGGTGTGGCGCAAGGGGCTGGCCGTGGGCGTGGCGCGGGCGTGCCAGTTGCCATGGTCGGCGCACAAGCCGCTGGGCAGATCGACGCACAGCAGCGGGCAGGGCAGGCTCTGCAACCGCTCGATCCACTCCAGCGCCGGGCCGCGCACGGCCTGCGCCAGGCCAAGGCCAAACACCGCGTCTATGGCCAGGTCGGGGTTGCTTGGGGGCTGGTCGGCCCAATGCAGGCCGGCCTGTTGCGCCAGCGCCCATGCGTGGCGCGCATCGTCGGGCAGGCGCTGCGCATCGCCCAGCCAGCTTACGCAAACCTGGCCACCCAGCGGCTGCAAGCGCTGCTGCCAGGCCACGGCGGCCAGCAGGCCGTCGCCGCCATTGTTGCCGCCGCCGCATGCCACCCAGACCCGGCGCGCGTGCGGGGCCAGCGCGGCGCTCAAGCGGAACACGGCCGCGCCGGCGCGCTGCATCAGGGTGTGCGCAGGCAGGTGTTGCAGCCCCAGCGCCTCTTGCGCCAATTGCTCGATGGCGCGGCTGCTGCGGCTGCCATAGAGCGGCAGCGCGGCAGGCAAATGGTGCAAGGGCAGGCGCAGCGGGGCAGGGTGTGGGGCAGGGCGGACTGGCATCGGGGGCGGCCTCGGGGTGCGCGTGCTACAATCAGCGGGTTTTGCAAAGCTGGGCTTGGTGCTTATACGGCGCTGGGGTGGCGGGCAATTCAATCGCAAACAGGCCCAATCGGGTGTTGCGACCATTTTGCATAGGCGCAGGGCCGGTGCAGCGTGGCCGCGATGCGGGCCTGATTTAAGACCAAACCTGAAAGGTAACACAACATGACCATTTCCATGCGCGAAATGCTGGAAGCCGGTGTCCATTTTGGCCACCAAACCCGCTTCTGGAACCCCAAGATGGCCCCCTACATCTTCGGCCATCGCAACAAAATCCACATCGTCAACCTCGAAAAAACGCTGCCGATGTTCCAGGCGGCGGCCAAGTTCGTGCGCCAGATTTCATCCAACGGCGGCACCGTGCTGATGGTGGGCACCAAGCGCCAGGCGCGCGACATCGTGGCCCTGGAGGCGCAGCGCGCCGGCGTGCCCTTCGTCGAGCAGCGTTGGTTGGGCGGCATGTTGACCAACTTCAAGACCGTCAAAACCTCGATCAAGCGCCTCAAAGAAATGCTGACGCAAAAAGAGGCCGGCCTGGATCACATGTCGAAAAAAGAGCAGCTCACCTTTAGCCGCGAAATCGAGAAGCTGCAAAAAGACATCGGCGGCATCCAGAACATGGCCTCGCTGCCGGATGCGATTTTCGTCATCGATGTGGGTTACCACAAAATCGCCGTGGCCGAGGCGAAAAAGCTCGGCATCCCGCTGATCGCCGTGGTGGACACCAACCACTCGCCCATCGGCATCGACTACGTCATCCCCGGCAACGACGACTCGGCCAAGGCGCTGGAGCTGTACGCGCGCGGCATTGCCGATGCGATCATCGATGGCCGTGCCAACGCCGTCACGCAAGTGGTGCAGTCGCTGCAATCCGACAGCACCGATGAGTTCGTCGAGGTCAAAGAAGGCGCTTGATCGCCTAAGCGCAGCACCGGCAGCACCGGGGCGGTGCAACAGAGCGCGGGGCTGCGGCACCTTGGTGGGTGCGCGGCCGCTGCCTTTGTCAGCAATTTTTCACACGGATAACGCAAGCTCGGGCCTTTAAGCCCGCAACGGAGAAATCACTATGGCAGCAATCACCGCAAGCATGGTCGCCCAACTGCGCGCCAAGACCGACGCGCCGATGATGGAGTGCAAAAAAGCCCTCACCGAAGCCGATGGCAATATGGACAAGGCCGAGGAGCTGCTGCGCGTCAAGCTCGGCAACAAGGCCGGCAAGGCCGCCAGCCGCATCACCGCCGAAGGCGTGGTGGTCGCCAGCCTGGGTGGCCACACCGGGGCGCTGCTGGAAGTCAACTGCGAGACCGATTTCGTCTCGAAAAACGAGCTGTTCCTGAGCTTTTGCAACCAGGTCGCGAACCTGATCGCGCAAAACAACCCGGCCGACGTGGCCGCCGTGGGCGCGCTGCCCTTGAGCCTGGAGGGCTTTGGCCCCACAGTCGAAGACGTGCGCAAGGGCCTGATCGGCAAGATCGGCGAGAACATGACGCTGCGCCGCTTCAAGCGCTACAGCGGCGGCGGCCAGTTGGCGGCCTACTTGCACGGGGTGCGCATTGGGGTGTTGGTGGAGTTTGAGGGCGACGCCACAGCCGCCAAAGACGCCGCCATGCACATCGCCGCCATGAAGCCGGTGGCGCTCACCTCCGCCGACGTGCCCGCCGAGCTGATCGAGAAAGAGCGCGCCGTGGCCGCTGGCAAGGCCGAAGAAGACCGCAAGGTGGCCGAAGCCGCTGGCAAGCCCGCGCAAGCCGCCGAGATCGTGGCCAAGCGCATCGAGGGCGGGGTGCAAAAATACCTCAAAGAGGTGTCGCTGTTCAACCAGGCTTTCGTCAAGAACGACAAGCTGACGGTCGAGCAAATGCTCAAGGCTGCGGGCACCACGGTGAAGGGCTTTACGCTGTACGTGGTGGGCGAGGGGATCGAGAAGAAGCAAGACGACTTCGCCGCCGAAGTGGCCGCCCAGGTGGCGGCAGCCCAAGCGGGCTGAGTCCTGCATGCGCTAGGCTGGTGCGCCAGCCGCTTTGCCGAGTGGCCCACCAAGCCACAAATTTCAACGGCCAGCCCTGCAAAGGGGTGGCCGTTGTCGTGCCGCAGCCTCTAAAATCGCTCGTCTCCATCCTCCCGAAAGCCCCTATGCCCGCCCATCAGCGCATCCTGCTCAAGCTCTCTGGTGAAGCCCTGATGGGCGACGATGCCTTTGGCATCAACCGCGCCACCATCGACCGCATCGTGGCCGAAGTGGCCGAAGTGGTGCAGCTCGGGGTGCAGGTGGCGGTGGTGATCGGCGGCGGCAACATCTTTCGTGGTGTGGCTGGCGGTGCGGCAGGCATGGAGCGCGCCACGGCCGACTACATGGGCATGCTGGCCACCGTGATGAACGCGCTGGCGCTGGGCGACGCCATGAACCGCCAGGGGCTCAAGGCGCGCGTGATGTCGGCCATCAACATCGACCAGGTGGTCGAGCCTTACGTGCGCCCCAAGGCGCTGCAGTACCTGGAAGAGGGCAAGGTGGTGGTGTTTGCGGCCGGCACCGGCAACCCCTTTTTCACCACCGACACCGCCGCCGCGCTGCGCGGGGCCGAGATCGGGGCCGAAATCGTGCTCAAGGCGACCAAGGTCGATGGGGTTTACAGCGCCGACCCGAAAAAAGACCCGAACGCCGTGCGCTACCAAAGCATCAGCTTCGACGAAGCCATGGCGCGCCAGTTGCAGGTGATGGACGCCACCGCCTTTGCCCTGTGCCGCGACCAAGAGCTGCCGGTGCGGGTGTTCTCGATTTTCAAGCCTGGGGCGCTGCGCCGGGTGGTGCAAGGCGAAGACGAGGGCACGCTGGTGCACGTCTGAGTCGGTGTATGCTACGCAGTTAGCCCGATAATGGCCTGCTCGGTTGCGGCCAGATCCATAGCGAGTGACGATCATGCAGATTTCCGACATCAAGAAAAACGCCGACCTCAAAATGCACGCCTCGCTTGAGGCGCTCAAAGGCAGCCTGGGCAAGGTGCGCACCGGCCGCGCCAACCCGGCTTTGCTCGACACCGTGCACGTGGACTACCACGGGACCATGCTGCCGCTGTCGCAGGTGGCCAACCTGAGCCTGCTCGATGCGCGCACCATCGGCGTGTCACCGTGGGAAAAGGGCATGGGGGCCAAGATCGAGAAAGCCATACGCGAGTCCGACCTCGGGCTCAACCCGGCCTCCCAGGGCGACCTCATTCGGGTGCCGATCCCGGCCATGAACGAGGAGCGGCGCAAAGAGCTCACCAAGGTCGTCAAGGGCGAGGGCGAACAGGCCAAGATTGCGATACGCAACCTGCGCCGCGACGCCAACGAACAGCTCAAAAAACTGCTCAAAGACAAGCTCGCTTCCGAAGACGACGAGCGCCGCGCTCAGGATGAGGTGCAAAAACTCACCGACAAAATGATCGCCGAAGTGGACAAGATCGTGGCCGCCAAAGAACAAGAGCTGATGGCGTTTTGAGCCCGCAACCGCTCATGATTCACCCTGTGCGCACCGCGGGCGTTCCATACCATGTGGCCGTGGTCATGGATGGCAACGGCCGCTGGGCCAAGCAGCGCCTGCTGCCGCGCCTGGCCGGGCACCGGCAGGGGCTGGAAAAGCTGCGCGAGCTGCTGCGCTGGTGCGATGCAAGCGGGGTGCGGGTGCTCACGGTGTTTGCGTTTTCGTCCGAGAACTGGAACCGGCCGGCCGACGAGGTGAGCGGCCTGATGGGGCTGCTGGGGCGGGCGCTGGAGCGCGAGGTAGCGGAGCTAAGCCGATCCGGGGTGCGCTTGCATTTTCCGGGCGATAGGCTGGCGCTTAGCCCCGAGTTGCAGCAACGCCTGGCACAGGCCGAGCAGCAAACGCAGGCCAATCAGGGCCTGGTGCTCAATGTGTGCTTCAACTACGGTGGCCGCTGGGACGTGGTGCAGGCCGCACAGCAGTTGGCGGCACGCGGTGAACCGATTACCGAAGCCGCCTTGGCGGGGGCGCTGGCGCTGGCGCACGTGCCGGAGCCGGACCTCATCATCCGCACCGGCGGCGAGCTGCGCCTGAGCAACTTTTTGCTCTGGCAGGCGGCTTATAGCGAGTGGTATTTTTCCGATGCGCTCTGGCCAGCCTTTGGCCGCGAGGAGTTTGAGCGCGCGCTGGCGGCCTATGCGCGGCGCGAACGGCGTTTTGGGTTGGTATCGGAGCAGGTCTCGGAGCCCAAGCCAGAACCGGTGCAGCCCTTGAAGGCTGCGGCCTGAGCGCGCCCCATGTTGTGGCAGCGTGTCATTACCGCGCTGGTGCTGCTGGCGCTGTTTTTGCCAGCTTTTTTTCACCCCTCGGCCGTTCCCTTTGCCGCCTTTACCCTGTTGCTGATCGCCGGGGCCGGCCGGGAGTGGGCGCGCCTCAATGGCTGTGGCAAGGCGCAGGCGAATGTGGCCGGGGTCGGGCTGGGTCTGGTTCTGGGGCTGCTGTGGTGGCTACAGGGTTTGAACTCCGACCAGCGCTGGCTCTGGCCCTGGTTCGCGCTGTTTTGGCTGCTGCTCGCGCCGTGGCTGCTGCACCGCGGTGTAAGCGGCTGGGGGCGGCTGGCGCGGCCGCTGCGGCTGGCCCTGGGCGCCGTGATGCTGACCATGGCCTGGTGGGCCTTGGTGCAGGCCAAGGTGCTGGGCTCGGGGATGGTGCTGAGCATTCTGACGCTGGTCTGGGCCGCCGACATCGCCGCGTATTTCGGCGGCAAGCGCTTTGGCCGGCGCAAGTTAAGCCCCGGCATCAGCCCCGGCAAAACCTGGGAAGGGGTGTTCAGCGGGGCGCTGGCGGTGCTGCTGCTGGCCGCGCTGTGGCTGCTGCTGTGGCCCGCGCACTGGGGCACGCACCTCTATGCCGAGCTGTGGGCCCTGGGGCCGCTGCTGGGGCTGCTGGCTTTGCTGGGCTTGCTGGGCATGAGCGTGGCCGGTGATCTGCTCGAATCCCTGGTCAAGCGCAGCGCTGGCATGAAAGATTCGGGCCGCATTTTGCCCGGTCACGGTGGGGTGCTGGACCGCTTCGACGCGCTGCTGCCCGTGCTGCCGCTGGCGATGTGGCTGGTCAGCCTGTGAAACACGGGATATCGCCTATGCAAACCCTGGTCGTGCTTGGCTCCACGGGCTCCATCGGAACCCAGACGCTGGATGTGGTGGCGCGCCATCCGCAGCGCTTTCGCGTGTTTGCCCTGAGCGCGCACAGCCAGGTGGAGCTGCTGGCGCAGCAGTGCCGCCAATTCAGCCCGCGCTACGCGGTGGTGGCGCTGGCCCAGGTGGCGGCGCTGCGTCTGGCTTTGCAGGGCCTGGGTGTGCATGGCACCGAGGTGCTGGGTGGCCCCGAAGCCTTGTGCCAGGTGGCGGCGGCACCCGAGGTCGATACCGTCATGGCCGCCATCGTGGGCGTGGCCGGCCTGGCACCCTGCGCGGCGGCGGCGCGCAGCGGCAAGAAGCTGCTGCTGGCCAACAAAGAGGCGCTGGTGGTGGGCGGCGAGTGGTTCATGCAGCAGGTGCGCGCGGGCGGCGGCACCCTGCTGCCCATAGACAGCGAACACTCGGCGGTGTTCCAGTGCCTGCCCGAGTCGCCCGCGCTGTGGGCGCAGCGGGTGGAAAAAATCGTTCTCACCGCTTCCGGCGGGCCATTTCGCTTGCGCGACCCGGCCAGCCTGGCCAGCGTGACGCCGGAGCAGGCGTGCGCGCACCCGAATTGGGTCATGGGGCGCAAGATCTCGGTCGATTCGGCCACCATGATGAACAAGGCGCTCGAAGTGATCGAGGCGCACTACCTGTTTGGCCTGGCCCCAGAGCAAATCGAGGTGGTGATACACCCGCAGAGCGTGATCCACTCCATGGTGCAGATGCGCGACCGCTCGGTGCTGGCGCAACTGGGCACGCCCGATATGCGGGTGCCGATCGCCTACGGCCTGAGCTGGCCCGAGCGCATCGAGTCCGGGGCCGAGGCGCTGGACTTTGCCCGCTTGGCCGATCTGAGCTTTGAGCCCGCGCAGCGCGAGCGTTTTCCGGGCTTGTACCTGGCTTGGCAGGCCCTGGCCGGCCCCAGCGGCAGCACGGCGCTGCTCAACGCCGCCAACGAGGTGGCGGTGCAGGCCTTTTTGGAGCGCCGCTTGCGCTTTGACCGCATCTGCGCTGTGAACGAGGGAACGCTGCAAGCCTTGTCGCCCTCCAAGCCCGACGGGCTCGACGATTTGCTGGCGCTGGATGCCCAAGCGCGCTCGGTGGCGCAGGCGCAGTTGCGGCGCTGGCAAGATTGAACCCGCTCGAATTTGAGCCCGCTCCCACCCATCCGATCATGCTTCCTGCCACAGCCTTGACCCCAGAGCCGCCGCCGACCACCGACCGATGCTGACCATTCTGGCTTTCCTGGTGGCCCTCGGGCTGCTGATCGCGGTGCACGAGTACGGGCACTACCGCGTGGCGGTGGCCTGCGGCGTCAAGGTGCTGCGTTTTTCGGTCGGTTTTGGCAAGCCTTTGTGGAGCTGGCGCTCGCCGCGCAGCGGCACCGAATACGTGCTCGGTATGCTGCCCTTGGGTGGTTATGTGCGCATGCTCGACGAGCGCGAGGCAGCGGTGCCTGCGGCCGAGCGGCATTTGGCCTTCAACACCCAGAGCTTGCGCGTGCGCGCCGCCATCGTCGTCGCTGGGCCAGCGGCCAACCTGCTGCTGGCGGTGCTGCTGTACGCGCTGGTGTCGTGGATCGGGGTGGCGCAGCCGCAACCGGTGCTCTCCAGCCCAGCGCCCACCTCGCTGGCCGAGCGCGCCGGGGTGCGTGGCGGTGAGTGGGTGGTGGCGCTGGCGCGGGTAGGCGATGAGGCCCAGCCAGTCGAAACCTTCAACCAACTGCGCTGGCAGCTCACGCGCGCCGCGCTGGCGCAGCAGGATGTGCGCCTGTGGCTGGCCGCAGGCCCAGGCCAGGCCGGGCGCGAGGTGCGGCTGGAGCTGTCGCAAGTCGATGTGCGCCACGCCGACGCCAATTTGCTGCGCCAGATTGGCATCGCCGCCCCGTGGTCGGCGCCGCTGCTGGGCCAGCTCACGCCCGAGGGGGCTGCCGCCGCCGCGGGCCTGCAACAGGGGGACCGGGTGCAGCGCGTCGATGGCCAGCCGGTGCGCGACGCGGCACAACTGCGCGAATTGATCCGCAGCGCCGGGGCCGACGGCCAGGCGCGCACACAGCGCTGGCAGGTCGAGCGCGCGGGCCGTGTGCTCGAGCTCGAAGTCGCGCCGCGGCCGCAGCAAATCGAGGGGGTGTGGGTTGGGCGCATCGAGGCCTTCGTGGGTGCCGCACCCGAGATGGTCGAGCACTCGCTCGGGCCGCTGGAGGGGCTGTGGCAGGGGGTGGTGCGCACCTGGGAAGTCTCGCATTTGTCGCTGCAGATGATAGGCAAAATGCTCACCGGCCAGGCCTCGCTGCAAAACCTCAGCGGCCCGATCACCATCGCCGACTACGCCGGCCAGTCGGCCGCGCTGGGGTTCACCAGCTACCTGCTGTTTCTGGCGCTGATCAGCGTCAGCCTAGGCGTGCTCAACCTGCTGCCGCTGCCGGTGCTCGACGGCGGGCACCTGATGTATTATCTGTGGGAAGCCGTGACCGGCCGAGCGGTTCCCGACGCCTGGATGGAGGGCCTGCAGCGCATCGGTATCGTGCTGCTGCTGGGCCTGATGTCGCTGGCCATCTTCAATGACATTGCCCGTTTGCTGGGCTGAAAACGTTTTTCATGATCAACAAGCAACCGCGCTTGCGCCGCCTCGCCTTGGGCGCACTGGTTTCCCTGTCGCTGGCGCTGCCGGCTTGGGCGACCAACCCCTTCACCTTGCGCGACATCCGGGTCGAGGGCCTGCAGCGCGTCGAGCCCGGCACGGTGTTTGCCTCGCTGCCGTTCCGGGTGGGCGATGCCTTCACCGAAGACCAGGGCAGCGCCGCCATTCGCGCCCTGTTTGGCTTGGGGCTGTTCTCCGATGTGCGGCTGCAAGTCGAGGGCGAGGTGCTGGTGGTGATCGTCGAAGAGCGCCCAACGGTGGCCGAGATCAGCTTCTCGGGCGTGCGCGAGTTCGACAACGAGGTGCTGCGCCGCGCCCTGCGCGACGTGGGCCTGACCGAAGGCCGGCCGTTCGACCGCGCCTTGGCCGACCGCGCCGAACAAGAGCTCAAGCGCCAGTACCTCACGCGCAGCATGTACGCCGCCACGGTCACGGCCACCGTCACGCCGATCGAGCGCAACCGCATCAACCTCAACTTCCATGTGGTCGAAGGCGGTATCACGCGCATCGGTGAGCTGCGCATCGTGGGCAACCAGGCTTTCAGTGAAGCCACGCTGCTGCGTTTGTTTGCGCTCGACACCGGCAACTGGTTGAGCTGGTACACGCGCTCCGACCGCTACTCGCGCGAACGCCTCAACGCCGACCTCGAAACCCTGCGCTCGCACTACCTCACGCGCGGCTTCCTCGAGTTCACGATCGACTCGACCCAAGTCGCCATCACGCCCGACAAAGGCGAAATGGCGATCACCATCAACATCACCGAGGGCCAGCGCTTTGTGGTCTCGGGGGTGCGGCTGGAGGGCGATTATTTGGGCCGCGAGGAGGAGTTCAAATCCTTCGTGCGCATCCGCGCCGGGCAGGCCTACAACGCCGAAGAAGTGAGCGAGACCGTGCGCGCCTTTGGCGAGCATTTCGGGCGCTTTGGCTTTGCTTTTGCGCGCGTCGAGGCGGTGCCCGAAATCAACCGCGAGCTGGCGCAGGTGGCCTTGGTGCTGCGCGCCGAACCCTCGCGCCGCGCCTTCGTGCGCCGCATCGAGATCGAGGGCAACGAGCGCACCCGCGACGAAGTCATCCGGCGCGAGTTTCGCCAGTTCGAGTCCGCCTGGTACGACGGCGACCGCATCCGCCTGTCGCGCGACCGGGTGGATCGGCTCGGCTTCTTCACCCAGGTCATGGTTGACACACGCGAGGTGCCGGGGGCACCCGATCAGGTCGATCTGGTGGTGTCGGTCGAGGAGCGCGCCACCGGCAGCCTCTCGATCGGGGCCGGCTACGGGCAGGCCGACGGGATCTCGTTCGTGGCGGGCATCAAGCAAGAAAACATTTTCGGCACTGGCCACTCGCTCAACCTAAGCCTCAACACCAGCCGCTTCAACGAGCAGTTCGTGCTCAGCACCACCAACCCCTACTTCACGCAGGATGGGGTTTCGCGCACCATCGATGTGTTCTACCGCACCAGCCGCCCGCTGTCGGAGCAGGCCGGCGACTACCGGCTGGTCACGCCCGGCGCCAGCATCCGCTTTGGGGTGCCTTTCACCGAGACCGACACGGTGTTCTTTGGCGTCGGCGTGGAGCAGACGCGCATCGAGCCCGGTGCTGGGTTGCCGTTGGCGTTTAAGCGGCACATGGATGTGTTTGGGCCGTCCTCGGTTTCGGTGCCGTTCACCGTCGGTTGGGCGCGCGACGGCCGCGACAGCGCGCTGGTGCCCACCAGTGGGCGCCTGATGCGCCTCAACGGCGAGCTGGGCCTGCTGGGCGACACGCGCTATTGGCGCATGAGCGGCCAGTTGCAGCAGTACATCCCGCTCACCAACCAGCTCACCTTGGCCTTCAACGCCGAGGCCGGCTGGGGCCGGGGCTTGGGCGACAAACCCTTCCCGGTGTTCAAAAACTTCTTTGGCGGCGGCCTGGGTTCGGTGCGTGGCTTTGAGCAGGGCACCCTGGGCGGCACCAGCGGCATCGTCGGGCAACCGAACGCCTTGTCGTACATCGGCGGCTCGCGCATGGCGGTGCTCAACACCGAAATTTTGGCCCCCTTCCCTGGTGCGGGCAACGACCGCACGCTGCGCCTGTTTGGCTTCGTCGATATCGGCAACGTATCGGACGATTTCAACCAGCAAAGCCGCTTCAGCGACTTTCGCGCCTCGGCCGGTGTGGGCATCAGTTGGCTCTCACCCGTCGGGCCGCTTAGAATCGCCTATGCGCGGCCGTTGCGCCAGTTCGCCAACGACAAACCGCAAAGCATTCAATTCCAGATTGGTACCACGTTCTGATGAAATCTTTTACCCGCCACCTGTTTCGTACTACCCTGGCCGCCTTGCTGCTGGCCACCGCCGCTTTTGCTGCCACGGCACAAGACTTCAAAATCGGTTTCGTCAACACCGACCGCGTGCTGCGCGAATCGGCCGCAGCTCAGGCCGCGCAAACCAAGCTGCAGCAGGAATTCTCGCGCCGCGAGCGCGAGGTCGATGCGCTGGGTACGCAGTTGCGCGCGGCCTCCGAGGCGTTTCAGCGCGAAGCCCCTACGCTGTCTGAGGCCCAGCGCACCACGCGCCAGCGCCAGATGGTGGAGCTCGAGCGCGACTTCCAGCGCCGCCGCCAGGCCTTCCAAGAAGACCTGAACCTGCGCCGCAACGAGGAGTTGCAGCAAGTAATCGAGCGCGCCAACCGCGTCATCCGCCAGATCGCCGAGGCCGAGCGCTTCGACCTCATCATCCAAGAAGCGGTGTATATCCACCCCCGGCACGACATCACCGACAAGGTGATCGCGGGTTTGAACAGCGGCCCCGCGCGCTAAAGGGGCCAGCCCCCAATCTGCGCGCCCAGACCGCCCCCTCTCTGATGCTCCGGCTCTGCGACATCCACGCCGCCCTGGGCGGCGTTTTGCATGGCGACGGCGCTTGCACCATCGCCGGCTTGGCCTCGCTCGAGAGCGCCGGGCCCGATCGGCTCGCCTTTGTGGCGCAGGCGCGCCATGCCGCTGCCATTGAAACCACCCAGGCGGCGGCGCTGATCGTGCCGACCGAGCTGGTGCCGCGGGCCAGCGCCCGTGGGCCCTGCATCGAGACGCCGGAACCCTATGCCTACTTTGCCCGCCTGACGCAGTGGTGGCGCGCGCGCCTGCAAGCGGCGCAGCACGAGGCCGCCGACCCATTCGAGCCCGCCATTCACCCCAGCGCCTGGGTGCATCCCAGCGCCAGCTTGGGTGCCGGGGTGCGACTCGGGGCCTTTGCAGTCATCGAGGCCGGGGCGCAAATCGGTGTCGGCAGCGAGATTGGGGCCCACTGCGTGATCGGGGCGCGGGTGCGCCTGGGTGCGCAGGCGCGGCTGGCGGCGCAGGTGGTGATCGGGCACGATTGCACCCTTGGGGCGCGCTGCATCATCCACAGCGGGGCGGTGATCGGGGCCGACGGCTTTGGCTTTGCGCCGCAGCAGGGGCAGTGGCTCAAGATCGAGCAGTTGGGCGCGGTGCGCATCGGCGACGACGTGGAAATCGGGGCCAACACCTGCATCGACCGCGGTACCCTCGACGACACCGTGCTCGAAGACGGGGTCAAGCTCGACAACCTGGTTCAGATCGCTCACAACGTGCGCATCGGCGCGCACAGCGCCCTGGCGGGCTGCGTCGGGGTGGCGGGCAGCGCCCACATCGGCGCGCACTGCACCTTGGGCGGTGGGGCCGGGGTGCTGGGGCATTTGCGCCTGGCCGACCACGTGCACATCACGGCCGCCACCATGGTCACGCGCTCGCTGCTCAAGCCGGGCCAGTACAGCGGCTCATTCCCGATCGACGACAATGCGAGCTGGGAAAAAAATGCCGCCACCCTGCGCCAGTTGTACGCGCTGCGGCAACGCCTGAAAGCCCTGGAAAAGAAATCCTGATGGACATTCACCAAATTCTGAAAAAACTGCCGCACCGCTACCCGTTTTTGCTGGTGGATCGGGTGCTGGAAATCGAAAAAGGCCAGTTCATCCGCGCACTCAAGAACGTGAGCATGAACGAGCCGCAGTTCACTGGCCACTTTCCGCACCGGCCGGTGTTTCCGGGGGTGCTGATGCTCGAAGCCTTGGCGCAAACCGCGGCCTTGCTCACCTTTGAAACGCTGGGGCTGGAGCTGGACGAAAACTCGGTGTATTACTTCGCCGGTGTTGATGGGGCGCGCTTCAAGCGCCCGGTGGAGCCGGGCGACCAGTTGCTCATGCACGTGACGCTGGAGCGCTCCAAGGCCGGGATTTTCAAGTTCAAGGGCGTGGCCCGGGTCGGCGACGAGGTGGCTTGCGAGGCCGAGCTCATGTGCACCATGCGCCGCATCAAGCCAAGCGAAGGCAGCGCCGCATGAGTTTGATCCACCCCACCGCGCTGGTGGATCCGGCGGCGCAACTGCATCCCTCGGTGGCAGTCGGGGCCTACAGCCTGATCGGCCCGCATGTGCAGATCGCCGAGGGCAGCACGGTCGGCAGCCACTGCGTGATCGAGGGCCACACCCGCATCGGCGCGCACAACACCATCCACAGCTACGCCGCGCTCGGCGGGGCGCCGCAGGACAAAAAATACGCGGGCGAGCCGACCCGGCTCGAAATCGGCGACCGCAACGTAATCCGCGAGTTTTGCACCTTGCACCGCGGCACCGCCAACGGCCGCGGCGTGACCCGCGTCGGGCACGACAACATGCTCATGGCCTATGTGCACCTGGCGCACGATTGCCAAGTGGGCAGCCACACCGTGTTTGCCAACAACGCCCAACTGGCCGGTCACGTGCAGGTGGGCGACTGGGTGATTTTGGGCGGCTTTACCGTGGTGCGCCAGTTTTTGCGCCTGGGCGCGCACAGCTTCACCGCCATGTGCGCGCTCCTGTTTGCCGATTTGCCGCCGTTCGTGGTCTGCCAGGGGCAACCGGCGGTGGCGCGCAATGTCAACGCCGAAGGGCTGCGCCGGCGCGGCTTTGGCCCGGAGCGCATCAAGGCGGTGCGCGCCATGTACAAGGCGCTGTACCGCGACAACCTCACCCTGCAAGCCGCCCAGCCGCGCATCGCCGCCTTGGCCCACGAAGGCAGCGAGGCCGCGCCCGATGTGGCGCTGATGCTCGAATTCTTGGCCGGGGTCGGCAAGCCCGGCATCGTGCGCCGGCGCGCGCGCAGCGATGCCGCCGATGGCGAAGGAGGTGCTGCATGAAACCGTTGCGCTGTGCCGTGATCGGCGTCGGCTACTTGGGCAAGTTCCACGCCCAAAAATACGCTCAGCTGCCCGGCTGTGAGCTGGTGGCGGTCGCCGACAGCCGGCTGGACGTGGCCCAGGCCGTGGCCAAGCCGCTGGGCTGCCGCGCCGTGGCCGACTACCGCGAGCTGCTGGGCCAAGTCGATGCCGTGAGCGTGGTGGTGCCTACGCAGGCGCACCACGCCGTGACGCTGGACTTTCTGCGCGCCGGGGCCCACGTGTTGGTGGAAAAACCCATCGCCGTCACGCTGGAGCAGGCCGACGAGATGATCGAGCAAGCCGAGCGCAGCGGCCTGGTGCTGGCGGTCGGGCACCTGGAGCGCTTCAACCCGGTGGCGCTGGCGCTGGAGCCCTTGCTGGACCAACCGCGCTTCATCGAGAGCACCCGGCTGGCCCCGTTCAAGCCGCGCGCCACCGATGTGAGCGTGCTGCTGGATTTGATGATCCACGACGTCGATCTGATTTTGTCGCTGGTGGATAGCGAAATCGTCGGAGTCGATAGCAGCGGCGCGCGCGTGCTCACCAACGACATCGACATCGCCAATGCGCGCATCCGCTTTGCCAACGGCTGCGTGGCCAATGTGACGGCCAGCCGCGTTAGCAACAAGAGCGAGCGCAAGATGCGCGTGTTTCAGCACCGCGCCTGCCATTCGCTCGATTTTGGCACCCGGCATCTGGTCAGCTACCGCGCCACCGATGCCGACCCGCTGGCCGCCCCCGAAGACGCGATCGAGCGCCAAATGCAGATGTTTGGCGAAGCCGATGCGCTGCTGAGCGAAATCACCGATTTTGTGGCCAGCGTGCGCGAAGGGCGCGCGCCCAAGGTCAGCGGCGGCGCCGGGCGGCGCGCGCTGGCGGCGGTGCAGCGCATCAGCGCCGCGACCCAACTCATTTCCTGAAATTTAGCCTCCCCCCGAAAGACTTGCCATGCGCATCCCGATGGTCGATCTGGCCACCCAGTACCGCGAACTCAAACCCCAGCTCGAACCGGCGCTGCTGGCCGCGCTGGAGGCCACCCAGTTCATCCTCGGCCCCAACGTGCAGGCCTTTGAGGCCGAAGCGGCGGCTTACTTGGGCGTCAAGCACGCCATCAGTTGCGCCAACGGCACCGACGCGCTGCACCTGGCGCTGCGCGCGCTCGGGCTGGGGCCGGGCGACGAGGTCATCACCACGCCGTTTACGTTCATCGCCACCGCCGAGGCCATTGCCTACGTGGGTGCCAAAACGGTGTTCGTGGATATCGACCCGCGCAGCTTCAACCTCGACGTGGCGCAGGTGGCCGCAGCCATCGGGCCGCGCACCAAGGCGCTGCTGCCGGTGCACCTGTTCGGCCAACCGGCCAATATGGCGCCGCTGCAGGCGCTGGCGCAGCAGCACGGCCTGCACCTGATCGAAGACTGCGCCCAGTCCTTCGGCGCCCGGGTGGCCGGGCGCATGACCGGCTCCATCGGCGATGTGTCGGCGTTCAGCTTTTTCCCGAGCAAAAACCTGGGCTGCTACGGCGACGGCGGCATGGTGGCCACGCAGTCCGACGCGCTGGCCGAGACGCTGCGCATGCTGCGCAACCACGGCAGCAAGGTGCGCTACTACCACGACATCATCGGCTACAACAGCCGTCTCGATGAGCTGCAGGCGGTGGTGCTGCGCGCCAAGCTGCCGCGCATCGACCACTACAACCAGCAGCGGCGCCGGGTGGCGCAGCGCTACCAGGCCGGTTTGGCCGGTTTGCCGCTGCAAACCCCGTTCGAGGACGGCATCGGGCAGCACGTCTATCACCAATACACCCTGCTGTGCGAGCGCCGCGACGCGCTGCAACAGGCCCTGAGCGCGGCCCAGATCGCCAGCGCGATCTACTACCCGGTGCCGCTGCACCAGCAAAGGGTGTTTGCGGCGGAAGCGGCGGGGCAGGCGTTCCCGGTCACCGAGTCGGTGGCGCGTTGCTGCCTCTCGCTGCCGATCTACCCCGAGCTGAGCGATGCGGCGATCGACGAAGTCTGCGCCGTGATTCGGCAGGCGCTGGCCTAAAGCGGTGCTGCTGCGCTGCACGGCACCTGCGCGGCCCACTCTGCTGCGCGCCCTGGGCCCCGAGCCAGCTTTTGCATAATCCCCGTGTCTGCACCCGCCCCCCCCCCTGTTGCCCAGTCGGCCAGTAAGCAGGCCATCCCTGCATCTGCGCCTGAGACTGGCCCGGGCTTGCGCGTGGCCATGGTGGCGGCCGAGCGCTCCGGCGACCAGCTTGCCGCCTTGCTGCTGCACGGCATGCGCCAGCGCTGGAGCGGCTTGCAAGCCAGCGGCATCGGCGGGCCGCTGATGCAGGCGCAGGGCTTTGCGGCGCGCTGGAGCTGCGACGAACTCACCGTGCGCGGGCTGGTCGAGGGCGTGTGGGCGTATCGGCGCATCAGCGCCATCCGGCGCCAGTTGCTGGCCGATCTGCTGCGCCAGCGCCCCGATGTGTACCTCGGCGTCGATGCCTCGGATTTCAACCTGCCGCTGGAGCGCCAGCTTGGGCGCGCGGGCATCCCGGCGATCCAACTGGTCTGCCCCTCGATCTGGGCCTGGCGGCCCGGGCGCGTACACGCCATCCGGCGCAGCGTGCGCCACGTGCTGTGCCTGTTCCCCTTTGAGCCCGCTTTGCTGGAGCGCCACGGCATCGAGGGCACCTTCGTGGGGCATCCGGTGGCCGACCTGGTCGCGCTCGAACCCGACCAAGCCGCCGCGCGCCAGCGCCTCGGTCTGGCGCTGGACGACACCGTGGTGGCCCTGCTGCCGGGCAGCCGGGTGGCCGAGATCGCCGCGCTGGCGCTGCCGTTTTTGCACGCCGCGCGCCTGATGGTGCAGCAGCGCCCGCGTTTGCGCTTCGTGCTGCCCACGCACGAGGGCCTGCGCCCGGCGCTGCAGCAGGCGCTGCGAGCAACGGGCATGGAGGCGCGGGTGCAACTGGTGCTGGGCCAAGCGCACACGGTGCAGGCGGCTTGCGACGTGGCGCTGGTGGCCAGCGGCACCGCCACGCTCGAAACCGCGCTGCACAAGCGCCCCATGGTGATCGCCTACCGCATGCAGTGGCTCTCGTATTGGGTTGCCAACCAGCAGCGGCTCACGCCCTGGATCGGGCTGCCCAATATTTTGTGCCAGCAAAGCCTGGTGCCCGAGCTGCTGCAAGACCAGGTGCAGCCCGAGGCGCTGGCGCGCGCCACGCTGGCCTGGCTCGACGACCCGGCAGCGGTGGCGCAGCTGCGCCAGCGCTTTACCGAGATGCACCTGCAACTGCGGCAAGACATGCCCGCCCGAGCCAGCCATGCGATTGCGCAAATCCTTGCCGCGTGAGGCCTACACGCTGGGCTGGAATCCGCCCGGTCTGGTGGCCGGTGTCGATGAAGCCGGGCGCGGCCCGCTGGCCGGGCCGGTGCTGGCCGCCGCCGTGATGCTGGACCCGCGCAAACCCATCGCGGGCTTGCGCGACTCGAAAAAGCTTAGCCCGAAGCGGCGCGAGCACTTGCACGAGCAGATTCTGGAGCACGCCCTGTGCTGCTCGGTCGCGCTGGCCAGCGTGGAAGAAATCGAGCGCCTCAACATCTTGCAAGCCACCTTGCTGGCAATGCAGCGCGCCGTGGCCGGCCTGCGGCTGCGCCCAGTGCGGGTGCTGGTCGATGGCAACCGGTTGCCCGCGCTCGACTTGCCCGCGCAAGCCGTGGTGCGGGGCGACGACCGGGTGGCCGCCATCGCCGCCGCCTCCATTTTGGCCAAGGTGCAGCGCGACCGCCTGTGCGCCGATTGGCACGCCCTGTACCCCGATTACGGCTTCGATCGGCACAAGGGCTATGGCACGGCGGCGCACTTGGAGGCGCTGCAACGCTGCGGCCCCACGCCCCTGCACCGGCGCGGCTTTGCCCCGGTGGCGGCCTTGCTGGCGCCAGCCAGTCCGGCATGAGCACCGAAACCATCCGCTCGCGCGACAACGCGCTGGTCAAGCAACTGCGCCGCTTAGGCCAAGACGGCGCTGCGGGCCGCGAGCTGGGCCTGGTCTGGCTCGAAGGCGAGCACCTGTGCCGCGCCTTGCTGGCGCGCGGCCAGTTGCCCGCGCTGCTGCTGCGCGCCGAATCGGCCCCGCACTGGGACCATGCCTGGGCCTTGCCGCCCAGCGTGCGCCGGGTGGCACTGGCCGACAGCCTGCTGGCCAGTGTGAGCAGCCTGGGCTCCAGCGCACCGGTGGGCTTTTTGTGGCCCTTGCCCGCCGCCGTGGCACCCGAGCCGGGGCGGCCCACCGTGCTGCTGGACCGCTTGCAAGACCCGGGCAACGTCGGCTCCATCCTGCGCAGCGCCGCCGCCTTCGGGTTTGAGCAGGTGCTGGCGCTCAAGGGCACGGCGGCGCTGTGGTCGCCCAAGGTGCTGCGCGCGGGCATGGGTGCGCACTTTGCGCTGCGCTTGGTCGAAGCGGCCACGTTGCCCGATTTGCTGGCCTTGCAACTGCCGCTGCTGGCCACCAGTTCGCACCAAGGGCAGTGGCTGCACCAGGCCGCGCTGCCTTGGCCCTGCGCCTGGCTGCTGGGCCACGAAGGGCAGGGCCTGAGCCCCGAACTGTTGGCCGCCGCCAGCCAGCGCCTGCGCATCGCCCAGCCCGGCGGCGAAGAATCGCTCAACGTCGCCGCCGCCGCCGCCATCTGCTTGCATGCCAGTGCGGTGCAGCGGGGGTGAGGTGCCCTATACTGGCCGGTTGCCGGTTTGCAGCCACGACGGCCGCCAAACACGCCCCTCTATAGGTTTACGAAGTGACAGAACAGTCTGAGCAGTGGCTCAGCCAACTGGGTTTTCGATTCGGCATCAATGGGCCGCATGCGGCCCGCACCATGATGTTGGCGGAATTGCGCCTGCTGCTGGGCCACACAGAGAGCCAAGCAACGCGTGCCGACTATGCGGCAGCCATCGTTGGGCGCAACGTACTCGGTAAGCCTACTAGCAAAACCCGCGAGCTCACGCTGCGCCATATGGCCACGCTGTACGGTCTGGACGATTCCAATCCCATCTTCCGCGCCTTGCGCCGCCTTTGGCCACTGAATGAATCGGCGCAACCCATGCTGGCTTTGGCGCTGGCTTTGGCGCGCGATCCGCTCTTGCGTGCAACCCAGGCGTTCATCCTCGCCCAGCCCGTAGGTGGTGCGGTACACCGGGAATCCGTACAGCGCTTGCTGGTCCAAACCCACCCGGATCGGTTCAGCCCAGCTTCGCTGCTATCGTTCGCGAAAAATATTGCTGGCACTTGGACGGCAGGTGGAATGTTGGCCGGACGCATCCGCAAGTTGCGCACCCAGCCACCGATGCACCCCGAGTCGCTGACGCTGATGTTGTTTCTTGGCTACCTCGAAGGCCGCACTGGGCAACGCCTGTTCTCATCGAATTGGGTCAGTCTCTTGGGTGGCGTACCATACGAGCTCGAGGCGCTGGCACACGCTGCTTCAAACCGGGGTCTGCTCGTGTTTATGCAGGCTGGCGGTGTCACGGAAGTGCGCTTTCCCGGTTACCTCAAGCCTGAAGAAGAACGCATACGCTTAAAGGCTGCACATGTCGTCTAGGGTCGTCAAGCTCGCTGCCGCATACCGCCAGCACCTTTCGGTGCCTTGGCAGGGCGGGCTTGCGGCCATCCAGCGCGTCATCTTCGCGGTGTACGACAAGGCCGACGAGCTGCGCCTTCGGGCGAACGTCGAAGAGTTTGCATTGGCCACCCAACAAGCCGGTAAGCAGTGGCTGCTTTTGGACCTGAGCAACGCCTTCCCCGAGTGGATGGCGGCACAAGAGTACCGCGATGCCTACTTTGAGTCCCCGCAAGACCTGGCCGGCTACCAGACCGGCGAACTGACCGAGTTCATCGCCCACCTCAATACACAGCTCAAAGCGCGCATCACGGCAGAGGCCGGCCCAGACTCGGTGGTCGCGTTGCTGGGCGTCGGGGCACTGTTCGGTCTGGCACGTGTGTCGTCCGTGGTCGAAGGCATCAAAGAGGCCGTGCCAGGTCGCCTGTTGGTGTTCTTCCCTGGCGAGCACCACCCGGAGAACCATACCTACCGCCTGCTGGACGCTCGCGACGGCTGGAACTACCTGGCCGTGCCGCTGCTGGCCAAGGACTGACCCAAAGTAACAACCCAAAGAACGAGAGCAAGGCCCACCATGCTGAACAGGGATATCTACAACAAGGCCCCCAAGGAAAACCGACTCGTCAACAACGGCGTAGCCGAAGTATCGGAAGACTATTCGGAGGCCGCCCAGGTCATCCTGCGCTACGAGCTGGAGTCCTTCGTCTGCGACGGACAATACGAGAAGGGCCTCGAGACCATCCTCGACAAGTTCCTCTTGAATCTGGATGCCGGAACCGAACAGCCTGGGGTGTGGATTTCGGGCTTTTACGGCAGCGGCAAGTCGCATTTGGCCAAGATGCTGCGCACGCTGTGGACCGACTACCAGTTCACCGACGGCGCCACCGCTCGCAGCCTAGCCAAGCTGCCCACGGGTGTGTTCGAGCATCTCAAGGAACTCAGCACGCAGGGCAAGCGCCACGGCACCCTCCATGCGGCCGCAGGCAAGCTCGGCGCTGGAGCCGGCGACAAGGTGCGCCTGGCCTTGCTCGGCATCGTGTTCAAGTCCAAGGGCCTGCCCGAGCAGTACAACCAAGCGCAACTCGTCCTGTGGCTCAAGCGCGAGGGCATCTTGTCCGCGGTCGAAGCAGAACTGACATCGGTTGGGCGCTCTGTGGCGCAAGAGCTGCCGCACATGTACGTGTCCAGCCATTTGGCCAAGGCACTGCTGAAAGCGCGGCCGGACCTAGCCCACACCGAAGCCGACGCCCGTAAGCTGCTGAAAGAGCAGTTTCCCCAGGTGACCGACGTCACCAGCGAGCAGATGACCACCGCCATCGAAGCCGCGCTGGATCAGGACGGCAAGTTTCCTTTGACGCTGGTGGTGCTGGACGAGGTGCAGCAGTACATCGGCGCGGATTCCGAGAAGGCCTTTCAGGTCCAGGAGCTCACCGAGACCCTGTCCAAACACTTCAACGGCAAGCTGTTGTTCGTCGGTACCGGCCAGTCGGCGCTTTCTGGCATGCCCAACCTGCAGCGCCTGATGGGTCGGTTCCCGGTTCAGGTGATGCTGGGCGACTGGGACGTAGAGAACGTCACCCGCCAAATCATCCTAGCCAAGAAGCCCACGGCGCAGCCGCAAGTGGAAAGCGTCTGGCGCGCCAACCTGGGTGAGATTTCCCGGCACCTGCGCGGCACCAAGCTCGAGCACGTTACCGACGACGAAGATGTCATGACGTCCGACTACCCGCTGTTGCCGGTGCGACGCCGCTTCTGGGAGCGCGTGTTGCGAAGCATCGACAGCACCGGTACCGTGTCACAGTTGCGAAGCCAGCTGCGGGTGGTGCACGAGGCCGTGCTGGCCACCGCCGATGCACCGTTGGGCCATGTGGTTTCGGGCGACTTCCTGTACGACCAGATTGCGGCGAACCTAGTGTCTACCGCCCAACTTCCCAAGGAGGTGTTCGAGAACGTCCAGCGCTTCGCTGCAGGCGATGAACACGCCCAGATCAAAGCCAAACTGCTAAAGCTCATCTACCTCATCAACAAGCTGCCCGCCGATGCGGCGCTGGACATCGGCCTCAAAGCCACCGAGGACGCGCTGGCAGACCTGCTCGTCACCGACCTGTCAGCCGGTTCGTCCGTCCTGCGCAAGAAGTTGCCCGCGCTGCTAGGCGAACTGCAGAACAAGGACCGCCTGGTAATGGCCTTGGCTGGCGCCAGCGGCACCGAATACCGGTTGCAGACACGCGAATCCAGTGCCTGGTACGACGAGTTCCGTGCCCAGGAAGCGGAGCTCAAGGCCGCCCCGCAGCGCGTGGAGCAAAAGCGTGCCGAGCTGCTCAAGGCCCGCTTTGCCGAGGTGCTCAAGAAGGTGCGCGTGGTGCAGGGCAAGGACAACGTCGAGCGCAAGCTCTCGCCCAACTACGACGACACGCTGCCCAAGGACCATGCCCAGGCGCTGTACCTGTGGATTCAGGACGGTTGGCAGACCGAAGAAAAGTCAGTCATCGCCGAGGCCAAGGGCAAGGCGGCTGACAACCCGACGCTGTTCGCCTTCCTGCCTGCCCAGCACAAGACCGAGCTCACCAATGCCATCGTGGCGCTAGAAGCAGCCCGCACCACGCTGCAAAAGAAGGGCAGCCCCGCCACCGAGGAAGGCCGCGACGCCCAGCGCTCGATGGAGAGTCGCCAACGCACCGCAGAGAAAGACCTGGCAGAGCTGCTGGAACAACTCTTTGGGGCCGTGCGTGTGTTCCAGGCCGGTGGGCAAGAAGCACAAGATGGCAACGACTTGGCCGACCGCATCAACCGCGCCGCCAAGTCTTCTGCCATCCGCCTCTACAGCCAGTTCGATGCCGCCGACCACGACCAGTGGAGCAAGGTGCTCGACGAAGCGCGCAAGGGCAACCTCGATGCGCTGAAAGCCGTCGGCCACACCCAGGAAGCCGACAAACACCCGGTGTGCCAAAAGCTGCTGGGCTTCATCGGGCCGGGGAAGAAGGGTGCCGAGATTCGCGACAACTTCGAGGCGCCGCCCTACGGCTGGCCGCGCGACGCCATCGACGGTGCGCTGTACGCCCTGCTCGCCGCCGGCCACCTGAATGCCACCGATGCAGCGTCCAAGCCCGTCGAGGCAAAGAGCTTGGACCGCGCCAAACTCACCCAAACCAGCTTTAGGCGCGAGAGCATCCACATCACGCCGATGCAGCTCATCAAGCTGCGCTCGTTGTTCAGCACCGTGGGTGTGCCCTGCCAGCCCAAGGAAGAGTTGGCCAAAGTGCCTATGCTGTTGGCCAAGCTGCGCGAACAGGCATTCAAGGCCGGCGGGCCAGCCCCTGCGCCCGAAGCCCCGAAGCTGACGACCATTGAAGCCATCGAAGGCCAGTCAGGCAGCGCCCAGTTGCTGGAGCTCTACACGCGCTTCGACGACATCGTTGCCTTGTCCAAGGCCTGGACGCAGACGGCCGAAGCCATTGGCAAGCGCCTTCCAGTTTGGCACCAACTGGACCAACTGCTTCGCCACGCCAAGGCGCTAGACCCCTGCGCAGCGTTGAAGGCCGAGCGCGACGCCATCGAAGCCCAGCGCAGCCTGCTGGCTGACCCCGACCCGGTGCGCCCGCTGCTCGACAAAACCGTGGACCTGCTGCGCCAAGCGCTCAAGGCCAAGCTCGACGCCTTTGCGCAGACCCACGGGCAGCAGCAGACCCATCTGCATGCCGACGCAGACTGGGCCAAGCTGAGCGACGCCCAACGTGCCGACCTGAGTCAGGCCCACCACCTGGCCGCACCGCCCGCTGTTGCGCTGGGCACCGCCGAGCAACTGCAAGACACGCTGGACGACTGTGACTTGGACCACTGGGCATCCAAGGCCCAAGCGCTGCCCAGCCGCTTCGAATCTGCCCGCCATGCGGCCGTGCAACTGCTCAAGCCCAACGTCGTTCATGTGGCGCTGCCCAAGCGCACCTTGAACGACGAGGCGGAGCTCAAAGTTTGGTTGACCGAGGTAGAAGCTCTGTTGAGTGACAAACTCAAACAAGGCCCTGTCTCCCTGTGATGGGTTTTATTCTTTGACCGTATAGCGTTTTATGGCACAACCCATCACAACAACACCCGCCACACTTCAGGCCTGCGCTTCGGTGCTTGTACCGTGCTCCCAAGGCGGGTTTCTCATGTCTGGGGCTTGTTTGTTGTGAAGCACAACCAACCTCTGCCCAAACCCCTGCGCAGCCAGCTCGAGAGCACCGTCAAGCTCGCCCGCGATGTGGCCGAGCAGGCGGCGCTGGCGGCTCTGCGGCAGCTGGCCGTGAGCGAAGCCAAGGCGCCGGACTACCTCAATGGCGAGCTCAAGGCCCTGCGCCGCCGCCTGCGCGCCCACGGCCGTGCGCTGGGCGACGTGAAGGCCCAGGACGACACCCAGGGCCTGCAGCACCTGGTGTGGGAGGTGGCCTACGAGCACTGGCACCGCATGCTGTTTGCCCGCTTCCTGGCCGAAAACGGGCTGCTGCTGTGGGAGCCGGGTGCCCCGGTGTCGCTGGAGGACTGCCGGGACATGGTTGACCACCACCCCGACATGGCCATGCGGGCCAAGACGCACTGGGAGCTGGCCGGCAAGCTGGCCGCCCGCATGCTGCCCCAGGTGTTCAAGCCGCACAGCCCCGTGTTCGATCTGGCCTTTGCGCCCGAGCACCAGCGCGCGCTGGAGCGCCTGCTGGCCGCGCTGCCGCCCGAGGTGTTCCAGGCCAGCGACAGCCTGGGCTGGGTTTACCAGTTCTGGCAGGCCAAGCGCAAAGACGAGGTCAACGCATCGGAGGTGAAGATCGGCGCCGACGAGCTGCCCGCCGTCACCCAGCTCTTCACCGAGCCCTACATGGTGGACTTTCTGCTGCACAACTCGCTGGGCGCCTGGTGGGTGACGCGCCACCCGGGCCAGACCTGCCCCGTGCCGCTGACCTACCTGCGCACGCTGGAAGACGGCACCCCGGCGGCCGGCAAGTTCGAAGGCTGGCCGGACCGGCTGGACGCGTTCAAGCTGCTCGACCCCTGCTGCGGTTCGGGCCACTTCCTCGTCGCAGCCTTCCTGCTGCTGGTGCCCATGCGCATGGCGGCCGAGTCCTTAAGCGCCATGGCCGCGGTCGATGCCGTGCTGGCGCAAAACCTGCACGGCCTAGAGATCGACGCGCGCTGCGTGGAGATTGCCGTGTTTGCGCTGGCGCTGGCGGCCTGGCGCTTCCCCGACGAGAACGGTGACGCGCTGGGCGTGCGCCCCGACATGCCCGCGCCGCAGGTGGCCTGCTGCGGCCTCAAGGTGGCGGCCAAGCCCAGCGATTGGGCCGCATTGGTGCCCGACGCAGTGCAGGGTGCCGACCACCTCAAGGAGGGCCTGCGGCGCCTGCACGCAGAATTCGCGCAAGCGCCCCTGCTCGGAAGTTTGCTCGACCCCAGCAAGACCCGTGGCGATTTGTTTGCTGCCGACTACGCGCTGCTCGCCGGTTTGCTGCGGCAAGCCTTGGCTGCCGAGCACCAGCCCGACTTGTGGGAAGACACCGCAGCCACTTGGGACCACGCGCTCACCGCACTCGGCCTGCTCGATGCCGCCCGCTTGCTAGACGGGCGCTACCACCTGGTGGTGACCAACGTGCCCTACCTGGCGCGTGGCAAACAGAGCGACGCGCTCCGGGGCTACTGCGAGGCGCATTACCCGCAAGCCAAGAACGATTTGGCCAACGTTTTCCTGGAGCGCTGTTTGGAGCTCTGCCACGACCAGGGCGCGGGCGTGGTGCAAATCGTCATGCCGCAGAACTGGCTGTTCCTGAGCAGCTACAAAAAGCAGCGCGAATCCCTGCTCAAACGGGTGCAGTGGAATTTGCTGGCTCGGCTAGGGCCAAGCGCCTTCGAAACCGTGAGTGGCGAGATTGTGCAGGCCGTCCTACTTACACAGACCAAGTCCCCGTCGATGGAAAGCTTTCAGCTCCGCGGTGTAGATGCCAGCACGCCCAAGACGGCTCAGGAGAAGGCGACGGTGCTGCGCGACGGGGTGGTGCTTGCAGTACGCCAGAAGGGTCAGCTTGGGAATCCAGATGCTCGTGTCATGTTTGGGGCAGTCGGAGCGCTCAAGCTGCTTTCTAAGTACGCATTCTCACCGAATGGACTACACGGCGCAGATTCGCAGCGTTTTCGTTTTGGCTTCTGGGAGCTGGCGACTCGATCCGACGAGTGGGAACTGCTTCAAACAACGCCGGAACATCGAAGCCATTTTGGAGGTCGCGAGAGCATCTTTTACTGGGGCCGCGATGGCGCAGGGCACCGAGAGAATCCAGCTGCACGAATCCAAGGTGACCAGGCCTGGGGTAAGCTAGGGGTGCTTGTCGGGCTGATGAAGGACTTGCCAACTGTTCTCTATTCCGGGCAAAAGTTCGACATTAGTTGCTCACCTGTAGTGCCGTACGCAGCTGAGCACCTTCCAGCCATCTGGTGCTTCTGCTCATCACCTGAGTACAACGACGCTGTTCGACGAATCGATCAAAAAATAAACGTCACCAACGCCACGCTGGTCAAAGTCCCCTTCGACCTCGCCCACTGGCAACAAATCGCCGCCGAGCGCTACCCCAAGGGCCTGCCCAAGCCGTACTCCGACGACCCCACCCAGTGGCTGTTTCACGGCCACCCGCAGCCCGCTACCGACCCGCTGCAAGTGGCAGTCGCCCGCCTGGCTGGCTACCGCTGGCCGGCCGAGACCGACGCGGCCATGGAACTGGCCGACGAGGCCCGCACCTGGATTGCCCGCTGCGAGCCGTTGGCCCAACACACCGACGACGACGGCATCCTCTGCCTGCCCTCGGTGCGCGGGGAGCCGCCGGCGCATGATCGCCTGCTCCGGCTGCTGATCGCAGCATGGGAGGAGGCTTCGACAGGCTCAGCCCGAACGGGAGAGGGCTGGAAGCCGGCCGTGCTCGACAAGCTGCTGGCCGACGCCGACTGCGCCGGCAAGGGCCTAGACGTGTGGCTGCGCGACAAGTTCTTTGAGCAACACGCCAAGCGCTTCCACCACCGCCCCTTTATCTGGCACGTGTGGGACGGCCTCAAGGACGGCTTTGCCGCGCTGCTGAACTACCACAAGCTCGACGCCAGAAACCTAGAGCGCCTCATCCACACCTACCTAGGCGACTGGATACGCCAGCAAGAGGCAGGGGTGCGCGCTGGCGTCGATGGCGCCCCCATCCGCCTGGCCGCCGCGCACGACCTGAAACGCCGGCTAGAGCTCATCCTAGAAGGCGAGCCGCCCTATGACATCTTCGTGCGCTGGAAGCCCTTGGCCGAGCAACCCCTAGGCTGGCACCCCGACCTAAACGACGGCGTGCGGCTCAACATCCGCCCCTTCATCACCGCCGAGGTGCTGCGCCACAACCGCAAGCCCAAGCTCAACATCACTTGGGACAAAGACCGCGGCAAAGACGTGCCCAGCGCCCCTTGGTACCAGGTGTTCCAAGGCGAGCGCATCAACGACTACCATTTGACGCGAGCGGAGAAAATGGCCGCTCGCCAAGACAGCGAGGTCTGACATGAACTTGAACGCATCCATCATCGACCAGCGTTTGACTGGTGTGCAAGCCGAGATCGCGCCTTGGGCCCAGGACGAACTGAATGTCCGCAGCCTCGAACGGCTCAAGCCGCTGGCGTTTGTTTACCTGTGCGTCAAGACCATGCTGGACCTGGATGCCCAGGAGGCCTTCGACTGCGTCACCGACGGTGGTGGTGATTTCGGTGTGGATGCCATGCAGGTCACCGAGGAAGTGGATGGTGAGTTCAACGTCACACTGTTTCAGGCCAAATACAAGACCAAGCTGGATGCGGATTCAAATTTCGAGGAAGGCGGAATTCTGGCGCTGGTGAACGCGATTCGCCATATTTTCGACCCGACCGCCGAGTTGGGGGCGATCAACGAGCGCTTGCGGGTGAAGGTGGAAGAGGCCCGCGCGCTGGTGCGCGATGGCTTCATCCCGCGGGTGCGCGCCATCGCTTGCAACAACGGCCTGAAGTGGAACGAGCAGGCCCAGACCGCCATCGAACGCGCTGGATTTGGCGGGCAGGTGAGTTGGGAGCATGTCAACCACGACGTGTTGATTGGCATTCTGCAACGCGCCCAGCAGGTGGACGACACCTTGCGGCTGGTGGGCAAGGCCAACATCGAAGACATGAACTTCAGCCGGGTGTGCATCGGCCGCATGCCCGTGACCGAGGTGGCGGCCTTGATGCGCGTCCATGGCGACCGCCTGCTGGAGCGCAACATCCGCCGCTATCTGGGCCTGCATGGCAACCGTGTCAATGAAGGCATACGGGACACGCTGCGCTCCCGCCAGCCGGAGAACTTCTATTTCTTCAACAACGGCCTGACCCTGATTTGCGACCATTTCAAGTACAACGCCTTGCAAGGGGCCAACTACCAGGTGCAAGCGGACAACCTGCAGATCGTCAATGGTGCCCAGACCTGCATGACGATTTACAAGACCCTGACCGAGATGGGCCAGCGCGGTGAAATGCCACCGATGGATGCCAGTGTGCTGGTGCGTTTGTACGAGCTGCCCAAGGACAAGGAAGACGTGGTGCTGCAGATCACCCACGCGACCAACAGCCAAAACCCGGTGGACCTGAAGGATCTGCGCTCCAACGACGAGATACAGAAGCAGTTGGAAGCCAGCATCGAATCACTGGGCTACCAATACCGGCGCAAGCGCATGGAAACCCCGCCGAAACAGATGGACGTCACGGCCAGTACGGCCGCCGAGGCCTTGCTGGCGGTGTGGCGCCAGGCCCCGCACCAAGCCAAATTTCTGTTGCGCGAGCATTTCGGCAAGCTGTACCCGCTGGTGTTTCCGAAAGATGTGAACGGTGCGCAGGTGGTGCTGGCCGTGCTGCTGTACCGCATTGCAGAGAACCACAGAAGGCGGCCCACGGAGGCCGACCCCACCTTGGTGCGCTACGCGTCTTGTTTCATCGCCATGCGCATGGGGCAGCGCCTGCTACATGCACTGGGCAAGACATTGGAAGCCCTGACCCACCAGACATTTGACGCTGCCAAGAAACTCGTGGACGAGAAGGGTGAGGCCTATTTCAGAGCGTCTGTTGTCGATGTGGAGTTGGCGTTGAAAGACTTGTATGGTCAGAAAGAGGTTTCCACGCTCCAGTTGTCCGCCACCTTCAGGCGCGGTGACCTCATTCAAAAGCTGCGTGACTTGCCGCTGGCGACCCCATGATGACACTGGCGAAACATCTGGCGGGCGCACTGCAGGCGGCATCCAAGGGCAACGCCCACACTGCCGCGCCGACGGCAGCCGTTCTGTGGCCGGACAATGAGCGCCAGTGGGAACCCGCGCTTGGCCGGCTGCGCCAGTCGATGCCCAATTTGCTGACACTGGGCAGCTACGACGTGGACCGCCGTACGGGCCCGGCCATCTGGCTCAAATGCGCCATGGCCGGTGTGCTGCCGGATATCCCGTTCCAGGGCGTGCCGGTGATCTACCTGCCGGGCGTGAGCCGCTCGGACTTGCGCGCCATCGAGAGCTGCCCACGCGAACTGCAGCCGCTGGCCGAATTGCAATACCGGGGCGTGTTCTGGAGCCAAGCCAACGCCAAGGACTGGACGGTGAGCGCCTTCTTGGCGTCGAAAAACGGTGGCCTCGGGCTGGATGTGGCGCAAGACAAGGCAACGCAAGAAGCCCTGGCGCAGGCGCTGACGGCGGGGGTGCTGCTCGACAGGCCCTTGGACGAGCTGAAGGGCCGACCAATCAACGCCGAGTGGCTGCTGAGCCTGCTGGCGCCAAACCCGACCCGAGACTTGCTGGTGTGGATGAACGCGCCTCAGGCCACACAGAAGGTCTGGGCCGGCGTGCGCTGGGACGTATTCTGCAAGCGCGCCAAATCCGACTTCGGCTTCGACCCGGTGAGCGACGGCCCGCTGGTGGCCACCGAGAAGCTGGCGCGAGGCGAGGGCAGGTGGGCCGCCGTGGCCGAGCTCTATCGGGATTCGTACACGAGCTTTCCGGAGGTGCTGACGCTGCTGCACACCGTGCAACCGCCGCAGATGGGGCTGTTCCCGGACATGGGCCAGCTCGCCGGCTACCCGCAGGCCAACGAACAGGGCGAAGCCAGCCTGCGCCACGCGCTGCGTGCCTGTGCCGCTATGGACGCCGCTCAAGCGCGCAAGGCCATCTTGGCCGCCGAGCGCGAGCACGGCGCGCGGCGCGGGTGGTTGTGGTTCCGCATGGGCTTGTCTCCCCTTGCAGCGGCGCTGGAGCACCTGGCCCGCTTGGCCGAACGCAGTGCAGCGGCACCCCTAGGCAGCACCCCGGCGGCCCTAGCTGCAAGCTATGAGCAGTCCGGCTGGCAGGTGGACGACGCCGCCACGCAGGCCATGGGCGCGGCGCACGCCAAGGCAGACACCGACGCCGTAGCTGCCGCGGTGCGTGCTGCGTACTTTCCGTGGCTGGAGGAAGCCGCCAAGCGGCTGCAGGACGCGGCCAAGCAGGCGGGCGGCCTGCCGCCCTTGCAGGCGGTGCCGGGGCTGGCGGACTTTGATGCGGGCACCTGCACGGTGTTCGTGGATGGCTTGCGGTATGACGTAGCCCAGCGCCTGCGCACCAAGCTGGAGGGTTTGGGCACGACGGCGCTGGCAGCCCGCTGGACCAGCCTGCCTTCCGTCACTGCCTCGGGCAAGGCTTGGTGTTCGCCCGTGGCCGGGCTGGTGTGCGGTACGGCCGAAGACACGGCGTTCGAACCCCGTGTCGCAGCGGACGGCAGGCCGCTCTCGGGCCACAACTTGCGCCGGCTGCTGAGCGAGAACGGTGTGCAGCCGCTGGACCAGCACGAGGCCGGCGACCCGAGCGGGCGCGGCTGGACCGAAACGGGTGACCTGGACCACTACGGCCACGCACACGGCGTGCGCTTGGCGCGTGACTTGGATGCTCAACTGGCCACGGTGGTCGAACGGGTGCGCGAGCTGTGTGAGGCGGGCTGGAAGCGCGTGCGCATCGTCACCGACCACGGCTGGTTGCTGCTGCCCGGCGGGCTGCCAAAGTCTGAACTGCCCAAGCACCAGACCGAGACGCGCTGGGGGCGCTGCGCGGTATTGAAGGACAGTGCTCACGGTGCCCCGCTAACTTTTGCTTGGGACTGGTGCAGGGATGTCCAAGTAGCCTACGCACCGGGTGTGTCGAGCTTCATCGCCGGCGCTGAGTACGCCCATGGCGGCATCAGCCTGCAGGAGTGCCTGGTGCCGGTGCTGGACTTGGTGCTGGCTGCGCCTGCGGCGAATGCTCAGGTGGCCATCAAGGCGGTGACGTGGAAAGGGCTGCGCTGCGTGGTCGAGGTGGACAGCGCGGCCCTTGGCCTGACCGTGGATGTGCGATTGAGGCCTGCGCTGGCAACGTCCAGCCTGGTGGCCAAGGTGAAGCCGCTGGAGGCGGGTAAGGCCAGCGTGGCGGTGGCCGACGACGACCACTTGGGCGCGGCGGCCGTGGTGGTGGTCTTGGCTGCCGATGGCCAGGTGCTCCAGAAACTTGCCACGACCGTGGGAGGAAATTAAATATGCAGCTCGACGAACTGGACCGCAAAGCCACGCAAGCCTTCGAGGGCTATGTGGTGCGCAAAGATCTGGTGCGCACCTTCAGCCGCCAGTTCCCGGTGCCCACCTACGTGGTCGAGTTCCTGCTGGGCCGTTACTGCGCCACCACCGAAGAAGCGGAAATCCAGGAGGGCCTAGACATCGTCCAGCGCCAACTGGCTTCGCGCACGGTGAAGGCGGGCGAAGAGGAGCTGTTCAAGGCGCGGGCACGCGAATCCGGCTCGGTCAAGATCATCGACCTCATCACCGCCCGCCTAGACTCGAAGACCGACTCCTACCTGGCCACCTTGCCCAGCCTGCGCCTGAGCGATGTGCGGCTCACGTCCGAGATGGTCAAGGAGAACGAGCGCATGCTCACCGGTGGCTTCTATGCCGAGGTCACGCTCGAATACGACGCCTCTATCGCTCAAGAAAAGGGCGGCCGCCCCTTCGGGGTCGAGGCGCTGCGGGCTATCCAGCTCTCCAAGCGCGAGGTGCTGGACGTGCTGAGCCAAGGGCGGGAGCAGTTCTCGACCGCTGAGTGGCGCGAGCTGCTGCTGCGCAGCGTCGGGTTCGAACCCGCAACGCTTTCGGAGCGCGCCCAAGACGCGCTGCTGCTGCGCATGGTGCCGTTTGTGGAGCGCAACTACAACCTAGTGGAACTCGGCCCACGGGGCACGGGCAAGTCGCACCTGTTCCAGCAGGTGTCGCCCTACGCTCACCTCATTTCCGGCGGCAAGGCGACCGTGGCGCGCATGTTCGTCAACAACGCCAGCGGTCAGCGCGGCCTAGTCTGCCAGTACGACGTGGTCTGTTTCGATGAGGTGTCGGGCGTCTCCTTCGACCAAAAGGACGGCGTCAACATCATGAAGGGCTATATGGAGAGTGGCGAGTTCTCCCGTGGCAAAGAGAGCATCCGGGCCGACGGCTCCATCGTGCTGGTGGGCAACTTCGAGGTGGACGTGGAGCACCAGCAGCGCATCGGCCACCTCTTTGGGCCGCTGCCGCCCGAGATGCGCAACGACACCGCGTTCATGGACCGCATCCACTGCTTCCTGCCCGGCTGGGATGTACCCAAACTCAATCCGACCCTGTTCACCGCACACTTTGGGTTGGTGAGCGATTTTTTGTCTGAGTGCTTTACCCGGCTGCGCAACCAGAGCCGGGTCTTCACGCTGCAAGGGCGGGTGCGCTGGGGCGGTGCCTTGTCTGGGCGCGACCTCAACGGGGTCAACAAGACCGTGAGCGGGCTGCTCAAGCTGTTGTACCCCGGCGCTGACATGGCGGTCAGCGAGGCGGACTTGGAGTGGGCGGTGCGGCTGGCCCTGCAAGTGCGGCGCCGGGTCAAGGAGCAGCAAAAGCGCATCGGCGCGGCCGAGTTCCGCAATACCCACTTCAGCTACACCTTGGGCGCAGAGGGAGTGGAGAAGTTTGTGAGCACGCCAGAGTTGCAGAGCCAGGGCGGCATCGGCGACGAGCCGCTGGAATGTGGCCAGGTCTGGGTGCTAAGCCCCGGTGGCGACGAGGAGCACCCGGGCCTGTTCCGGCTCGAGGTCAACGAGGGCCCCGGCAGCGGCGTGCGCGTGCTCAACAACCCGGTGCCAGCTGCGTTCAAGGAGTCCATCCGCTGCGCCGAGCAAAACCTGTATGCCCGGGCGCAGCAGTTGGTGGGCGACCGCGACCCGCGCGCACACGAGTTCTCGGTTCAGTTGCGCGGCTTCGATGCCGCCAAGACCGGTGCCAAGACGGGCGTGGGGGCGCTCATCGCGCTGTCCAGCGCTTTGCTAAAGAAGTCGGTTCGCGGTGGCTTGGTGGTCGTCGGTGAGGTGACGCTCGGCGGCACGATTGAGCCGATACACAACGCGGTGACTTTGGCCGAAATCGCGGTGGAGAAGGGCGCCAAGGCTTTGCTGCTGCCCGTGGCTTGCCGCCGTCAGTTGTTCGACCTGTCCGACGAGATGGCAACGAAGCTCGACATTGAGTTCTACCAGGACGGGCGCGACGCTTTGCTCAAAGCGCTTGCTGAATAAAAGCAAGAGACTCAATGCGGCCAAGCAGCCCAACCCCCACGCTATAATTCCAAGGTTTACCCGAACCCCACGCACCCGGCGGCTCAAGGCTGCTCCAACCTCCGCCCTCGGCGCCTCAAGCGCGTGCTGGCGCGGCGGCTAAAGGGTGCGGATTGAACTGGAGAGTCCTGTGTTTCCCGTCCCCGCCCCAGCCCTGCTCGCGCTTGCCGACGGCACGGTCTTTCGCGGCACCGCCATCGGTGCCACTGGACTAACCGTCGGCGAGGTGGTGTTCAACACCGCCCTCACCGGTTACCAGGAAATCCTCACCGACCCGAGCTACCGCCAGCAGCTCGTCACGCTCACCTACCCGCACATCGGCAACACCGGCGTCAACGCCGAAGACGTGGAGTCCGATGCCGTCCACGCCGCCGGCCTGATCATCAAAAACCTGCCGCTGCTGCACTCGAACTTTCGCGCCAGCGCCTCGCTCACGCAGTATTTGCAAGCGGCCGGCACGGTGGCGATTGCGGGCATCGACACGCGCGCCCTGACGCGCCGCCTGCGCCAGCACGGAGCGCAAAACGGTGCCATCCTCGCGCTGGCCGAGGGCCAGACCCTTTCGGACGCGCACACGGCCCAGGCCCTGGCCGCCGCCCGCAGCGCGCCCAGCATGGCCGGGCAGGATCTGGCGCGGGTGGTGAGCACGGCGCAGCCCTACGAGTGGACGCAGACCGAATGGCAGCTCGCTCGCGCCGACGGCAGCCCCGGCTATGGCGAGTTGAGCACGCCGCGTTTTCATGTGGTGGCCTACGACTTTGGCGTGAAGAAAAACATCCTGCGCATGCTGGCGCAACGCGGCTGCCGCGTCACCGTGGTGCCGGCCCAGACCCCGGCCGCCCAGGTGCTGGCGCTGCGCCCCGACGGCGTGTTTTTGTCCAACGGCCCCGGTGACCCGCAGCCCTGCGACTACGCCATCGCCGCTGCGCGCGAGCTGATCGAATCCGGCCTGCCCACGTTTGGCATCTGCCTCGGGCACCAGATCATGGCGCTGGCCAGCGGCGCACAAACCTACAAAATGCCGCACGGCCACCACGGCGCCAACCACCCGGTGCAGGAGCTGTCCAGTGGGCGCGTGGGCATCACCAGCCAGAACCACGGCTTTGCGGTAGCGCGCGACACGCTGCCCGCGCATCTGCGCGTGACCCACATCAGCCTGTTCGACGGCACCGTGCAGGGGCTGGAGCGCACCGACCGCCCCGCCTTTTGCTTTCAGGGCCACCCCGAAGCCTCGCCCGGCCCGCACGACATCGCCAATCTGTTTGACCGCTTCACGGCGCTGATGGCCCAGGAGAAACCATAATGCCCAAGCGCACCGATCTGCACACCATCCTCATCATTGGCGCCGGCCCGATCGTCATCGGCCAAGCCTGCGAGTTCGACTACTCCGGCGTGCAAGCCTGCAAGGCGCTGCGCGAGGAGGGCTACCGCGTGGTGCTGATCAACAGCAACCCGGCCACCATCATGACCGACCCGGCCACGGCCGACGTCACCTACATCGAGCCCATCACCTGGCAGACGGTGGCCAAGATCATCGCCAAAGAGCGCCACATCCTCCCCGGTGGTTTTGCCATTTTGCCTACCATGGGCGGCCAGACCGCGCTCAACTGCGCGCTCGACCTGTGGCGCCAGGGCGTGCTCGCGCAGCACGGGGTGGAGCTGATCGGGGCCACGCCCGAAGCCATCGATAAAGCCGAAGACCGGCTCAAGTTCAAAGACGCCATGACCAAGATCGGCCTGGGTTCGGCGCGCTCGGGCATTGCGCACAGCCTGGCCGAGGCCTGGGAGGTGCAAAAGCAGGTGGGCTTCCCGACCGTGATCCGCCCCAGCTTCACCCTGGGCGGCAGCGGTGGCGGTATCGCCTACAACCCGGAGGAGTTCGAGATCATCTGCAAGCGCGGCCTGGAAGCCTCGCCCACGCACGAGCTCTTGATCGAAGAATCGCTGCTGGGCTGGAAAGAGTTCGAGATGGAGGTGGTGCGCGACCGCGCCGACAACTGCATCATCGTCTGCTCGATCGAAAACCTGGACCCGATGGGCGTGCACACCGGCGACTCGATCACCGTGGCCCCAGCGCAAACCCTGACCGACAAAGAGTACCAGATCATGCGCAACGCCAGCTTGGCGGTGCTGCGCGAGATCGGGGTCGATACCGGCGGCTCCAACGTGCAGTTTGCGCTCAACCCGCAAGACGGGCGCATGGTGGTGATCGAGATGAACCCGCGCGTTTCGCGCTCCTCGGCGCTGGCCTCGAAAGCGACCGGTTTCCCAATCGCCAAGGTGGCGGCCAAGCTGGCGGTGGGCTACACCCTAGACGAGCTGAAAAACGAGATCACCGGCGGTGCCACGCCAGCCTCGTTCGAGCCCTCGATCGACTACGTGGTGACCAAGATCCCGCGCTTTGCCTTCGAGAAATTCCCCACCGCCGACAGCCGCCTGACGACGCAGATGAAGTCCGTGGGCGAAGTGATGGCGATCGGGCGCACCTTCCAAGAGAGCTTCCAGAAGGCGCTGCGCGGGCTCGAAGTCGGCGTCGATGGCATGAACGAAAAAACCCAGGACCGCGAGACGCTGGAGCGCGAGCTCGGCGCGCCGGGGCCGGAGCGCATCTGGTATGTGGGCGACGCCTTCGCCGCCGGCTGGACGCTGGCCGAGGTGCAGCACTTCACCAAAATCGACCCCTGGTTTTTGGTGCAAATCGAAGACATCGTGCGCATCGAGCTCACGCTAGACCGGCACACCGCCGAACACGGCGCGGGCGCGCTGGCGGCCTTGGGCGAACCCACGCTGCGCACGCTCAAGCAAAAAGGCTTTTCCGACCGCCGCCTGGCCAAGCTGCTGCACACCAGCGAGCAAGCCGTGCGCGCGCAGCGCCACGCCCTGGGCGTGCGCCCGGTCTATAAGCGGGTGGACACCTGCGCCGCCGAGTTCGCTACCGCCACCGCCTACCTGTATTCCAGCTACGAGCAAGAGTGCGAGGCCGAGCCCAGCAGCCGCAAAAAAATCATGGTGCTGGGCGGTGGCCCGAACCGCATCGGCCAGGGCATCGAGTTCGACTACTGCTGCGTACACGCCGCGCTGGCGCTGCGCGAAGACGGCTACGAGACCCTGATGGTCAACTGCAACCCCGAGACCGTCTCGACCGACTACGACACCTCGGACCGGCTCTACTTCGAGCCGCTCACGCTCGAAGACGTGCTCGAAATCGTGGACAAAGAGCGGCCGCAGGGCGTGATCGTGCAGTTTGGCGGTCAGACCCCGCTCAAGCTCGCGCTCGGGCTGGAGGCGGCCGGCGTGCCCATCATCGGCACCAGCCCAGACATGATAGACGCCGCCGAAGACCGCGAACGCTTCCAGCAACTGCTGCACACCCTGGGGCTGCGCCAGCCGCCCAACGCCACCGCGCGCACCGAAGCCGATGCGCTGGACAAAGCCACGGCGCTGGGCTACCCGCTGGTGGTGCGCCCGAGTTATGTGCTGGGTGGCCGGGCGATGGAGATCGTGCACGAGCCGCGCGACCTCGAGCGCTACATGCGCGAGGCGGTCAAGGTCAGCCACGACTCGCCGGTGCTGCTGGACCGCTTCCTCAACGACGCCATCGAGTGCGACGTCGATTGCATCCGCGACGCCAGCGGCGCGGTGCTGATCGGCGGCGTGATGGAGCACATCGAACAAGCCGGGGTGCATTCGGGCGATTCGGCCTGCTCGCTGCCGCCCTACTACCTGAGCGCGGCCACGGTGGATGAAATCAAGCGCCAGACGGCCGCCATGGCCGGCGCGCTGCAAGTGGTGGGGCTGATGAACGATCGGCGGCGTGATGGAGCACATCGAACAAGCCGGGGTGCACTCGGGCGATTCGGCCTGCTCGCTGCCGCCGTACTACCTGAGCGCGGCCACCGTGGATGAAATCAAGCGCCAGACGGCGGCCATGG
>BBPD01000459.1_pt1 | contig 49610 bp, 34 predicted proteins | sample 1344911 | NCBI WGS metagenome assembly BBPD01 (sample SAMD00019088, study PRJDB2971) | groundwater metagenome | biome: freshwater biome; feature: mineral spring; material: ground water | place: USA: CA, Sonoma | collected 2011-09 | depth surface m
CCGTGCTTTCTTGCTTCTCGCATCGATGGCTGCGCATGTTGCATGTAACGTGTCCGGCACGTACCGTGTTGCATGTAACGGCATCTGGAGGGCTCACTCATGACAACGACGCACGTTAATCAACGAGTTCAGAAGCGCCGTGATGCGCTGCGTATGGCAGGACTCCGCCCGGTGCAAATCTGGGTGCCGGATACGCGCCGTCCGGACTTCGGGGAGGAATGCCGTCGCCAATGCCTGCTTGTGGCCGAGGCCGACAAGGCCGACACGGCCATGCAGCAGTTCATGGATGAAGCCTTGGCAGAAGTGGACGGCTGGGTGTAATGACGCGCGGCGATCTTGTGATCATCGCGATGCAAGGGGATTTTGGAAAGCCACAGCCCGCCTTGGTGATTCAGGCCAATCAGTTCATCGCGCACAGCTGCACAACCGTGCTGCCCATCACGAGCACGCTTGTGGCCGCGCCATTGCTACGCATCAGCGTTCAACCCAATGCCGAGAACGGCTTGCAGAAGCCATCACAGGTGATGGTGGACAAGGCCATGACCGTGAAGCGCGACAAGGTGGGGCCGACCTTCGGGCGCATCGACGCGGATGCACTGTTGGAGGTTGAGCGTTGTTTGGCCGTGTTCTTGGGGATAGCGAAATGAGCGAATACAGCTACCAGATCGATACGTGGTCACGCCGAGACGCAGCGCTGCCGCACACCTGTATCGTGGCTAATCACCGGCGGCGCAAAAGGCCTTGCGGCGGTAGTCCTGTCGGCTTCAGGCCTCGAAGCCGGTGACCGGCTCATTGCGATCAGTGGCTGGGGCGTTACCGGTGTCGCAAGTCGCGCGCCAGCCGTTGAGAACGAAGCCATAGGTGATCGCGGCAATCACCACGCCGAGCGCAAGGAAAGCAAACCCGGCGATGGCACCGCCCAGCACCGGGCTGATGGAGACGAACAGCGCCAACATCGCGCTCAGTACCACCATCACCAGCAATGCGAGCAGCAACACGGGTAAGGCAAGCGCCAGCAGCATGCCGAGCAAGGGCAGGGCATTGCCGACCGCAGCGCGCAGGCCGCCTAGCAGGGCTGCTATCGGTGCCGTGCCGCGTAGCGCGACCGAGACAAGGCCCCAGGCACTACCCAGCGCGACGAACAGCCACAGCGGCAGGAAGGCGAACAGAACCGCGAAGATCGCGCCGAGGCCCGGCGGCACCCCGAGCGCTTGCATCTCGGCCGGTGCAATGGGCGCGCCTTGGCCGGCCTCGGCCTGCAGCGCTACGACGCGCTCCATCCAGGTTTGCAGTGCCTGCACATTGTCGAGGCCCACCGCCAGCGCCATCACCAGCAGCATCGCCACCGCGACCGCGAGGTAGAGCAGCAGCGCCAGCGCGCTGAGGGCGACGAGGCGCCCGTAGCTGCCATCGGAAAAGGCGGTGAAGATCTGGCCGACGCGTACCGACTGGCCGCGCTCGGCGCCGTCGAGGATGCGGTAGACCCCCGCTCGCAGCGCGGGCATCACCAGTAGGCCAAAGACGAAGCCAAGGCCCTGCAGGGCGATGATGGTGGCCGCTCCCGGTGACGTGCCGAACGCCGCCATCAGGTGCTGCGGCAGCGAGGGGAGCAGGCCGATCAAGGCCGTCGCGACGATGGCACCGAGGACGACTTGTGGCTGATGGCGGCCCACGTCGACGGCGTCGATGAGCCAGCGAAAAGGAGCAGTGAGCGGAATCCGGGGCGGGTTCATGCGAGTACGTCGGCGGCAAAGGAAAGGAGGAAAGCTCGGGCGCTCAACCGTGACGCTGCGCGAGGGCGTGGCGCACGAAGCGCCGCAACACCGAGCGCGCCGCTGGCGCGGGCCGCACGGACTCTAGCATCCGCACATGGCAGTGACCCTCGCGTTTGAGGGCTTCGCGGCGAGCGTTGATGTAGCCGCGCATATGCGTGACCGCGAACTCGGGGTGGAATTGCAGGCCCCAGGTGTGCTCGCCGAAACGAAACGCCTGGCAATTGTCGAGTGCGGAGCGCGCCAGTACCACGGCACCGGGCGGAGGTACGAGCACGGTTTGCAGGTGGGTGGTTTGCGCTGCGAACTCGGTGGGCATCGGCTGGAACAGCGGGTCACTCGCGGCCTCGCCGTGCAAACGCACCGGCACCGTACCCATTTCGCGGCCGCGGGGGTTCCACGCCACTTCGCCGCCGAGCGCATGGGTGATGAGTTGGTGGCCGTAGCAGATGCCGAGCGTCGGCACGCTGCGCGCAATCGCGCGTCGCAGCCAGTCGGCGGTGGCCTCAGACCAAGGCTCGCGGTCGGTGACCATCGCCCCCGATCCGGTGACGATCACGCCGGCATAGTCGCTCGGCTCGGGCGGTACGAGGCCGTCCAAAACGGATACGGTGTGAGCGCGCTGGCGCGCGAGGCCGGCCGCGGTGCGGATCAAATGCGGGAATGCACCATGCCTGCGCATGCTGGGCACGGGCCGGCCGGTTTCGAGGATCAGAAAGGACGTGGGGTGGTTCAAGGGGTTCTGGCGGGAGGCGGCAATCAGATTCGGGACTAAGGAACAGGCCCGCAAGCGCAGGCGCGACGCGCCTCACCGCTATACTGCCGTCTCGTTTTTGCTGCGTCGAGCCCGATGTCCGCACCCACCTTTCAGGAACTCATCACCCGTCTCAACGCCTACTGGGCCGAGCAGGGCTGTGTGCTGATCCAGCCGCTCGATCTCGAGGTTGGAGCGGGTACGTTTCACCCCGCCACCTTCCTGCGCGCACTTGGGCCGGAGCCGTGGAGTGCCGCCTTCGTGCAGCCCTCGCGCCGCCCCGGTGATGGCCGCTACGGCGAAAACCCCAATCGCCTGCAGCACTACTACCAGTATCAAGTGGTGATGAAGCCCAACCCGGACAACATCGTCGAGCGGTATTTCGGCTCGCTCAGATCGTTGGGCATCGACCCGCAGGTCCACGACCTGCGCTTGGTCGAGGACAACTGGGAGTCGCCCACACTCGGCGCCTGGGGTTTGGGCTGGGAGGTCTGGTTGAACGGCATGGAGGTCACGCAGTTCACTTACTTCCAGCAGGCCGGCGGCCTCGAATGCCGCCCTGTCACGGGTGAGATCACTTACGGCCTCGAGCGTTTGTGCATGTACCTGCAGAACTGCGACAACGTCTATGATCTCGTCTGGACGCGCGGACCGTTGGGTGATGTCACTTACGGTGATGTGTTTCTGCAGAACGAACGCGAACAGAGCGCTTACAACTTCGAGCACGCGGATGTGGCGGAATTGTTCCACCGCTTCGATGCCTGCGAAAGGGAAGCGCTGAAATTGGTTGAACTCGGCCTGCCGCTGCCGGCCTACGATCAAGTCTGCAAGGCCTCGCACTCGTTCAATCTTCTTGATGCGCGCCGCGCGATTTCCGTCACCGAGCGCCAGCGCACCATCCTGCGCGTGCGCACGCTCGCCCGCGCCGTGGCTGAGGCCTATTTCGCGCAACGCCAGAAGCTTGGTTTTCCGGGCTTGCGTGATGCCAGCGAGCGTTTACGGCTTGGCCTCGACGCACCGGAGGTCGCGGCATGATCGCCTCTTTGCTGATCGAGCTCGGCGTCGAAGAACTGCCGGTCAAGGCGCTGCCGGAACTGGCGGCGGCCTTCGCCAGCGGCATCGCCGAAGGCTTGGCGAAACGCGGCGTCACCATGGACGCAGTGCGCACGCTGTACTCACCGCGTCGTCTCGCAGTACACATCGAAGCCGTCGCCGCCGAGCAGCCCGAGCAGCGTTCGGAGCTGTTGGGCCCGTACCTCAACAGCGGCCTCGATGCCGCCGGTGCGCCCACCAAGGCGCTGGAGGGCTTCGCTGCTAAGGCTGGCGTGGCATGGAATGAACTCGAGCGCGTGACGGACGCCAAGGGCGAGCGCTTCGTGCATCGCGCAGTGAAGCCGGGCGCGCGCACGGTCGACCTACTTCAAGCCGTGCTCGACGAGACCCTAAAGGCGATGCCGATTCCGAAGCCGATGCGCTGGGGCGCGCACGAGCATGCCTTCGCGCGCCCCGTGCTGTGGCTGGTGGCCTTGTATGGTGCCGAGATCGTGCCGCTGGTCGCATTCGGCAAGACCGCCGACCGAATGAGCCGCGGCCACCGCTTCTTGCACGATAAAGCGGTGTGGGTCAGCGATGCCGACGCCTACGTCGAGGCGATGCGGGCGGCGTGCGTGTTGGTCGATGCCGATGAGCGCCGCGCGGCCATCGTGCGCGAGGTCGAGGCCGCGGCGGCCACGGCCGGTGGCACGGCGCGAATCACCGAGGACAACCTCGAGCAAGTCAATGGCCTCGTGGAATGGCCAAAGGCCGTTCTCTGCGGGTTTGAGCGCAATTTCCTCCGCGTTCCGCAGGAGGCGCTGATCAGCACGATGGAGATGAACCAGAAGTTCTTTCCGGTACTCGACGCGGAAGGCCGTATCACCGAGGCTTTCATCGGCATCGCGAACATCGTGTCGAGCAACGAGGCTGAAGTTCGCAAAGGCTATGAGCGGGTGATCCGTCCGCGTTTTGCCGACGCCGCGTTCTTCTACGACGAAGATTTGAAGCAGGGCTTGTCGGCGATGAACGAAGGTCTCGCCAACGTCACCTACCAGCAAAAACTGGGCAGCTATGCCGACAAAGTGGCGCGGGTCGCGCTGCTCGCGCGGGCGATGGCCGTGGCATTGGACGCCGACGCCGAGCTCGTCCACGTCGCTGCGCTACTGAGCAAGGCCGACTTGCAGAGCCGCATGGTCAACGAGTTCCCGGAGCTGCAAGGCATTGCGGCGCGGCACTACGTCGAAAGCGACACCGGCTTGACCGAGCTTTCCGCCGCTGCACGCGCGGCCGTTGCCGTGGCGCTCGATGAAATCTATGCGCCACGCTTCGCCGGTGATGCGATTGCGACATCGACGATTGGGCAGATCCTTGCCATCGCCGAGCGTCTCGACACGCTGGCCGGTGGCTTCGCGGCGGGTCTGAAGCCTTCGGGCAACAAGGATCCCTTCGCGCTACGCCGCAATGCCTTGGGTTTGGCGCGCACATTGATCGAAGGCGGACTGGATTTGAATCTTTCGGGGATGTTGCATTCTGCCCTCGAGAATTTGCAGCAACAGGTTGAATCCAATGCGATGCAAAAAGCCGTTGACTTGATGCGTGCGGCGCACCATCAAGGCGTCGACATCCAAAGTACAGCCGTCAATGCGTTACCTGTGGATGTTGAAGCGATAGCCAGCGAGCTCTATGAGTTCATCCTCGATCGTCTGCGCAGTTACTTTGCCGATCGCGGTGTTGGTTCCGCGCTGTTCGACGCGGTTGCAGCGACGAAGTCGATCTCGCTGATCGATTTCTCTGAGCGAATCAAAGCTTTGCAGTGCTTCGCCGAGCGCCCCGAAGCCGCTGCACTGGCCTCTGCTAACAAGCGCGCACGCAACATCCTGAAAAGGGTCGAAGGTGAGTTGCCAGAGCGTATCGACACAGCGCTCCTCATCGAGCCGGCCGAGCGCGAGTTGCACGCGGCACTCGCAGCCGCACTGACCGACACTGATGCGACACTGGCGACGCGCGACTACGTGGCGGTGCTGAGCCGTCTTGCGGCACTGCGGCAGCCCGTTGATACGTTCTTCGAGAGCGTCATGGTGATGACCGAGGACGCGGCGATCCGCAGCAATCGCTTGGCGCTGCTGAAGGCATTGACCGACCGCTTCGCCACTGTCGCGGCGATCGAGCAACTGGCAACCTGAACCCGGTGCCAAGCCCAACTCGTGGCCGCCGAATGTGGTCCTTTGCATGGGCGCTCGTGCTGCTTATGGCCGCGCCCTCGCTATCGGCGCAAGCACCCGCAAACGAAGAGCCAGCGCGCGTCTCGGTAACGGAAGTGAGCCTCGTTGGCCTCGATGACGAGGAGGCCGCCAACGTAACTCGTGCCATGACTCTGGCGCGTCTTTCGCCTGCGCAGCGTCGTGACTTGAGTGAGGCTCGCCTACAGTTTCTGCTGCGACGCCTTCCTGTCGAGATCAGCCGGGCGCTCGAACCCTTCGGGTGGTACTCGCCGACTGTCGAGCTGCGGCGCGAGTCTGTGCAGGACGGTATTCGCATCGTCGTTGCGGTCGAAACCGGCGAGCCGGTGCGCGTGAAAACGCTCGACGCCGATATCGATGGTGCCGCACGCGAAGACCGCTTCGTGATGCGCGAATTGCCAAAGATCCGCCCGCGGGTCGGCGAGCGCTTCATCCATGCCGACTACGAAGCGGGCAAGCTGCGCGTCGATCGTAAGCTGGCCGAGCGCGGGTATTTTTCGGCGAAGCGCAGCGAGAGTCGTGTCGAGGTTCGGCGCGCAGCGAAGAGTGCCGATATACGCCTGCGATGGGACTCTGGCCCACGCCACGCGATGGGCGAGGCGCGCTTTGGCGAAAATCAGTTCCAGCCTGGCTTGTTGCAGCCGCTGGTTGACTGGCAGCCCGGCGATACTTTTCATCGCAACCGCTTACTGCGGCTTCAGCGTCGGCTCGCGCAGCTCGATTACTTTGCTTTGATCGAAGTCGCGCCCAACCTTGATGCGATCGACGAAAACCTTCGCGTGCCCATCGATATCACCACCACCGCAGCGAAGCGCACCTCGTATGCTGGCGCGCTGAGTTTTGGCAGTGATACCGGCGTCGGCCTGCGTGGGTCTTTCAATCGTCGTTGGATGAATGCAGAAGGCCATAAATGGTTGGCCGATGCCGAGTGGTCGCAACGGCGCAATAGCTTGTCGACGCAGTACCGCGTGCCTTCGCTGAGGCGATTGCCCGGTTGGTGGAATGGCGAGGCGGGTTGGATCGCTGAAGATCCTGTGAACGCGCTCGGCTACGAGCGCCTGTCGCTGTCGGGCGGCTGGCAGGGTCAGCGCGAGCCTTGGAGTGTGGCGGCGCGCCTCGTGTTCGCCGAGGAAGCCACGCGCACGCCGCTTCGGCGTGTCGATGGCGATGCGACACAGACCCTGCTCTACCCTGAAGTTTCCGTGGCATGGCGGCCGATCACCGACTCACTGTGGCCGGAAGACGCCTTGCGCCTGACTAGTGCATTGCGTGGCGGGGTGATTGCTGCGGCAGGTCGTCGTGAGCGTTTCGCCCAGATCGACCTCGGTGCCTTTTGGCTGCAAACCATCGGTGAGAACCAGCGTCTTTCACTTCGTGCCGAGCTTGCTGCCACACATTACGGCGGCAGCATGGAGACGCTCAGCTTCCCGATCTCGCTGCGATATTTTGCCGGTGGCGACCGCAGCCTGCGTGGCTATGGTTATCGCGAAGTGGGGCCGCGTTTCGAAGGCGAAGTCGTCGGTGGCCTGCACCGCGTTCTCGCGAGCGCCGAATATCAAAACTTCTTTCTCGGCGACTGGGGTGCGGCGGTATTCGTCGATGCCGGCGATGCGTTCAACACATGGCGCAGGCTCGATCCGAAGTACGGCGTCGGTGTTGGCCTGCGTTGGCGCTCGCCGGTGGGTCTCGTTGCTGTCGACGTAGCGCGGGGCCTTGATGAAGCCGCAGGTGGCAGCATGCGCCTGCACATTGGTTTCGGAGTGGGCTTTTGATGGCCGCCGCTGCATCCACAGCGCCTGCGCTGCGCCGCTCGCGACGCGGGCTCGGCCTTGCGCTGATCGTTGCTGGAATGCTGCTCATGGGCGCGCTCGGCGGCTGGTGGCTGCTCGGCAGCCAAGGTGCTCGCGACCTCGCCTTGCAGCAGGTCATCGACGCTCTGCCCGTGGGTGCGTTGCGCATCGGCGCGCGCGAGGGCAGCATCGCTGGCGGCCTGCGCCTGCGCGACATCGTCTACGAGAACGAGACGATCCGCATCGAAGTCGACCTGCTACAGGCGACGCCCAGACTTCCCGGGCTACGTGTTCCAGCGCTGAATCTCGCGGCGCTGCAACTGCGCGGTGTGCGCGTGGCCTTGAAGCCGTCGCCCGCGCAGCCGACGCCATCATGGCCGGCTTTGCTACCGACGCTCGATCTACCACTCGCATTGCAGATAGATGCTTTCGAATTGCGCGATGGGCATGTGGTTGCGCAAGCCTCTGCCGAGACGGGGGCCGTTCCGCCGCTGCGCCTCGATCGCGTCGCCGGCCGACTGAGGCTGTCGTCGGGACGCCTTGTTCTGGAGTCGCTACACATCAAATCACCGCAGGGGCGATTGCAAGGACGCTTGGCCTATGCACCGGCCGATGATTTCGCGATGCAGTTGGACTTGCATGCTGCCTTGACGACCGGCGCGCAACTGGCCTTGGCACTGGACGGCGATCTCGCGCGCGGTCGCGCCACGCTCGAAGGCAGCGCTGGCGGGCCGCTTTCGATCAGCGCGGATTGGCAGGACGCCCACGATCTGCAGACGCTGGCTTGGACGCTGGAGGCGCGCGCCGAGTCGCTACAGCCAGCCACGCTTGGCGTGTCGTCGGTAGCCCAGCGTGAGCCGCTTGATCTGGCTCTGCGTGTGCGCGGCGGCTTGCGTGCCGCGTCTGCCGCGGTTGCGACGCAGAGCGCACCGGGCTTGCGCATCGCGGTCGACGGCAATCTCGCGCAAGGTGATCGCGTCGTGCAGATGCGTGCCTCGCAGCTTCGATGGCATCAGGACGTTCTGTACGCCGAGCCCTTGGCGCTCTCGCTGCTCGACGGACGGCTTGATCTGGATGGCAGTTATCGCATCGGGGACGGTGCGATGGCTTTCGATGCGCGCATCGATGGATTGTCCTGGGGCGAAGGCGAGGATCGCGTGCGGGCCGATGGCGAAGCCGTGTTGCACGGTGTCGCGGATGATTGGCGTGCCGAGCTGGCACTCGAGCTTGCGCATGGCGTGCGTCGTGCGCAGCTGGAGGGCGTGATGCACGGTGATGCCGCTGCGATCACGCTGGCACCGTTCAGGCTGACGACGCCAGGGGGTTTCTTGGAAGGGGAGGGGCGCTATGCACTCGACGCTACGGCCGCTTTCTCGCTGGATGCCAATCTGCACGAAGTCGACCCCGCGTGGCTGTTGCCAGGTTGGCCTGGCGCACTCCGAGGCGGGCAGCGCGTTTCCGGGCGGGCAGAGCTCGATGTCATCGGCGATACATTGCGCATCGATACCGAGCTTGCACTCGGCGATGGCCGCGTTCTCGTCAGCGGCACACTGGCACCGACGCTCGACCTGAGCGCACGTCTGCACACGCTGGATGTTTCGCCTTGGCTTGCCGATGCACGCGGCGTGCTCGACGGTCGTCTGCGTCTGTACGGAAGCCCATCGTGGCCTGCATTCGAGGGCGATCTCGTCGTGCTCGATGGTGGCTGGGGGGCTATGTCGATGCAGCGTGCGTCCTTGCGCGGCGCTCTACCGATGCGTGGCGCAGGGCGTCTTGAGGCCCACATCGCGAATTTCGCGCAAGGTGCTAAGCGCGTCGAGGCGATCGAGCTGAATCTGGATGGCAGCGTCGGCGCAGGTGATTTTTCGCTGGCGCTACGCGGCATCGATGCGCCGATGTTTCGCACCACCGAGCCAAGCGCTTCGGGCCATGCCTCGGCACAGGGAACTTGGATGGCGGAGCCGGGCTTGGGTCGCGGCAGCCTGAGTCTGGACGCCTTGCAGATCGCACTGTCGCAACTACCAACCATCGCGTTGACCGAAGCATCGCGCATCGACTGGCGCGAACATGCCAAGCAAGCCCATTGGCGCCTTCCGCAGCCGGTCTGTCTCGGAGTGGGTGAGCGCGGCCGCCTCTGCGCCGAAGGTGATGTCGACGAGCAGCGGGTGCAAGGCGAAGCACTCGATCTTGCGTGGCTGACGCCCTTCCTTGCCGGAAGTGCCGACACGCCGTTGACCGTCAGCGGCCTGATAAGCCTTGAAGCCTTGCGTCGCAGTGGCAAACAGGGCGCGATTTCGAGCCTGCGCCTTGAGGCACCGCAGGGGCGAATCGGTCTTGGTGGTGCCACAGGCGAGCCGACTTTCGGCTGGAATGACCTTGTGCTGGATGCGGCGGCTGCTCAAGGCTGGCGCGTGGCGCTGTCGGCGCGTTTATCGGATCAGGGCCGCGTCGATGCCCGTGTCGAGGCGAATACTGCGGGAGAGTTGGATGGTGAGTTGACACTGCGCAGCAGCGATCTCGCCGTACTGGAGCTGCTGAGCGCCGACCTTGCCGCGCCGCGAGGCCTCATCGAAGGCCGTTTGCGGATTCTCGGAAGCACCGCTGCGCCGCGCTGGAGCGGCAACTTGGCCGCCGCGCCATTCGCCGTCGAGCTGCCGGCGCTTGGCATCGCGATCACCGACGGTGAGCTTCGCATCGAGGGCGACGAGAACGGCAGGCTGCGTCTGCTCGGCCGTCTGCCCACAGGCGACGGCGTGCTTGAACTCTCGGGCCAGGGCGGCGACGGTACGCGCCCGAGTGCGCTCAGCATTCGCGGCACCGACGTGCGTGTGCTTGACACGCCCGATGGCCGCGCGTGGATCAGTCCGGCACTCGAACTTGAAATCGCCGATGGCATCGCCAGTCTGCGTGGCCACGTTGAGGTGCCGCGTGCGGCATTTCAACTCGAGCGCTTCGAGCAAGGTGTCAATGTTTCGGCCGATGTGGTCGTGCTGGACGACCCTGCCATCACCAACGCGCGCAGCGGCCCGGCGCTCGACGCCGATTTTACCTTGGCCTTGGGCGAGGACGTTCGCCTGCGCGGCTTCGGTTTTGATGGTCGGCTTTCCGGCGAGCTGCGCATCCGTGATCGCATTGATCGTGACCTGCGTGCGCGTGGCACCCTCGAGCTGGCCGGCGAAGTGCGTGCCTATGGCCAGCAGCTCGATCTCACGCGCGGCGTGTTGCGCTGGGGCAATGTGCCGATCAACGACCCGATGCTCGACGTGCGCGCCATGCGCCCGGATTCCGTCCCGGAAGTGGGCATCGCGGTCAGCGGCACCGCCACCGAGCCGGTGGTTGAGGTCTGGTCGCAGCCGCCGTTGCCGCAGGCCGAGGCCTTGTCTTGGCTGATGTTCGGCCGCCCGCTCGCGGGCGCGGACGGTGAGGACGCGGTGCGCTTGCAACAGGCCGCCACTTCCTTGGGTGGCAGCGCGCTGGCACAGGCCGTCGCGGGCCGCGTCGGCCTCGATACCGCCAGCGTTGGTGAATCACGGGTGCTCGGCGCTACCGCGCTCACCGTGGGCAAGCGCATTACGCCGCGGTTGTACGTCCGTTACGGCCTGTCACTGACCGGCACGGGCCAAGTCATCACCGTGACCTACGCGATCCGCCGCTGGCTCGCCGTGCAGTTCGAGACTGCCGACGAGCAGCGCATCGAGCTCGAAGCCCGAATCGACCGCGAATAAGATCAGAAACGCATCATCAAGCCGGCGCTGATGAGGTCGCGCTCGACGACGTCATCACCGAAGCGGCCGCTGTAGGTCAGATGGCCGCCGATGGCTTCGGAAAATTGAAAGCCGAGGCCGACATCGGCACTCATCCAGCTTTCGCCGGGAGCGAAACCCTCGAGTGCGAAACGCCCGCCCATGCTGTTCGAGCCGGCGTTCACCCGTGTGCGGTCCGATTTGTCCTCACTATTCCAAGCGACGCGAACGAGGGGCTTGAGGGCGTCGAAGTCGGCCTTCAGTTGGTAGCCGATGCGCGTAACCATCGACTCGCGGGTGAATTCCTGGAAGTTCATCGCGGTCGCGCCAACGCTGTCTTCCGAGTAGGCGCCGACGGTGGCTTCCTGCCAAACCGCACCGACGAAGGGGCCATGCGCCAGTGTCTCGGTACGGAAGGTGTAGCCAACGTTGAACTCGGCGGCCAAGTGATCGACGTCGGTCTCGCCGTTCTCGATGCGAACCGATGGGCCCATCGCAAAGTTGCGCGCGATGTCGACATTGGTGGTGCCGCCGCTGAGGATGGCGTTGATGTGGAAGGCGTCGAAATTTACGACGCCGTAGCCGGAGAGTAGAACCGAGTTGCCGTCGATGCTGCCGCCGGTCGGATCGAGGTTCTGGTTGCCGATGCTGGCCGCGACACCGAAGGTGAAGGCTTCATTGACGCGGAAATTGGCGCCGCCCGTGGCGTTGAAGGCCGTCGTCTCGGCGGTCGGCGAAAGCGCACCACCGGCCAGCTCGCCGGATCCGCCCCCGGCCGAAAAATAGCTGCGTACGGTGCCATCTTCGCGCTCGCCCAGATATTCACCGAACAGCGCGCTTCGGATAGTATCGCTGTGGGCGTCGTAGGCGGCAATCGCGGTTTCTGGAGCCAGTGACACGATGGCTGGGGCATTGATCGTGGCCAGCGCCACACTGGCTAGCAGGCGATGCGCAGCGCCGGTCGGGTGGACGCCATCGGCGAACAAGAAGGTGTTGTTCGCACCTGCCGCCACCAAGTTGGCCGGGTTGCACAGCAGTGAACTGGGGGTGGCGCAAGCGACACCAGTGACATTGCTGAAGCCAAAGCTTGCAGGATTAGCGCGAATCTCGTCGACGAGGGCAAAAACGTTGATCGGAATGATGCCGATGCCGAGCTGCGACAAACCTTGGCTCAAAGCACCGTTGTAGCTGATGGACGCCAGCGTACCGAGCGGGCCGGCAGCGGCCAGTGGGCCGGAGGAGAACTGCGGCGTGATGCCGAGGTTGGGCAGGTTCAGCACGACGATGTTGCGCGCCCCGGCAGCTTGCAGGCGCCCGATCTGTTGGACCGTTGCGCTCGCCACGGTCACGCCGCCGATTTGCGCGTTCGCCTGCGCCGTAGCAGGTGCCGAAGCCCAGACGGGTAGCGCGCCAAAAATGTCGTTCGCACCCATCCAGACGGTGTAGAGCGCATTCGGATTGGCGGTGCCGGTGCCCAAGTGCTGGGTGATCTGCGCGCCGAGGCGCGGCACGCCGGGTGCCGAGCAAGGCGGCGTGGTCGGTCCGGTGGCGGTCTGTGAACACGCTCCGCCCCAGGCGAAATTGCTACCGCCCGCGAGCGAGGCTCGTTGCGTCTGGCCAAAGGCCAGCGCGAGAATCTCGGCCATCACCGGGTCGGGGTTGGTGGTGAAGCTCTGGCTCGGACCAAACGCACCGCCCAAGCCGCCTGCGGCCGTCGGTGCCAGGCCGATATTGCCGGCGTCGGACAGGCTGTCACCGAAGCTGACAACACCGTTGAAGCGCTGCGCGTGGGCCGATGAAGCGGCGAGGGCCAGCGCGACGGCGCCGACGAGAAGACGAGTGCGGGGCATTGGAGACTCCTGAGGCTGCGTTGGTATGACATTAAAGCAAAGTTACATTGGCGTGCCATACGCCAGCGTGCGGATTCAATGTAGGGCCGTATTTGCTGCGTCGCAGCAGCGATTGATGCGTGCAGGAATGTGTTGCGAATCCGGCACTATCGACCTTCGTCGAGACATGGGCTGAAGGATCTTCGCAATGATGACGGACGGCTTCGTAGCACCCCTCGCCCGACACCTGCCGCTCGCTTGGCGGGCGGCCTACGACGCGAGCTGGCGATTGATGCGCGCGGATCGCCCGATCGGCTGGCTGTTACTGCTTTGGCCGACACTCATCGCGCTTTGGCTGGCCGCTGAAGGCCCGCCGACCTTGCACCTGCTGGTCGTGTTCGTTGCCGGTGTCTGGCTGACACGGGCGGCGGGCTGCGTCATCAACGACTACGCCGACCGCTGGCTGGACGGAAGGGTGGGCCGAACCCGGGCCCGCCCACTGGTGACGGGCGAGCTTTCCGGGCGCTTTGCGCTGGGCTTGTTTGCCGCTTTGATGCTGGTTGCCTTTGCCCTGGTGCTGACGACGAACGCTAAAACCGTCGCGCTGAGCGCCATCGCCGTTGCGTTGGCGGCGGTGTATCCCTATCTGAAGCGCCATACCTACTTGCCGCAGGCCTGGCTGGGCTTGGCCTTCAGTTGGGGTATTCCGATGGCCTATACCGCGGTGCGCGACGCATGGCCTCCGCCCGAGGCTTGGCTACTGCTCTGCGCCAACCTGCTCTGGACCACGGCCTACGACACTTGGTATGCGATGGTCGACCGCGAGGACGACCGCCTGGCCGGTGCGAAATCCACGGCTTTGCTGTTTGGTGATCTCGATGTACCGGTGATCGGCGTTCTTTTCGCATTGGCCGGGCTGGCGATGGTCTTGCTCGGCATGCGCGCGGGCTTGGGTTTGGTTTACTGGCTGGGTGTCGCTGTGGCCTTGGTGTTCGTGCTGCGGCAATTTTACATCGGGCGATCACGGCATCCCGAGGATTGCTTCGCTGCTTTCATCGCCAACAACCGGGTCGGCGCGGTGCTGTTTGCGGGAGTCGCGCTCGATCATCTCGCTCGCGCAGCCTGAGCCACCACCCAGACCTCGATACGGCGTGCTCCAGCGGCAACAAGCGCCTGCACGGCCGCTGCAGCGGTGCTGCCGGTGGTTAGAACATCGTCGACGAGGGCGACGTGCTCAGGGCAGGGGCGGACGGCATGAAAAGCGCCTTTCAGATTCTCGCGGCGGGCCTCGCCGTCCAGCTCGGTCTGCGGGCGAGTCGCCCGTTGGCGGCGTAGCAGCCCGCCAAGAACCGGCAGGCGCAGCGCGTGGCCCCAGTCGCGGGCTAAACCAAGGGCTTGGTCGTGGCCGCGCTGGCGAAGCCTAGAGCGATGTAGCGGAATCGGTACCAAGGCCTCGGGCCTCGGGGCAATGACCAGCGGTGCTTGCGCAAGGAGGGCCAGTGCTCGACCAGCGGCGAGGTCACCGTGAAACTTGTAGCGACCGAGTAAGGGCGCGGTGGCTGCGTCGTAGGCGAAGCCCGCGTGCACCGCCACGCCCAATGCATCGAGTGCGGTCGGCGCAGCGCGCGGCGGTGGCTCCAGCTCGGCCTTACAGGCGGCACAGAGTCCGGCGTCCTGCGCGGCCGGCAGCGCGCAGGCGAGGCAGGCGGCGGGCAGCAGCCAAGCGTCCAGTGCAGCCGCGCTGCGGTCAAGAAAAAGAGTGGCTTGTCGAAGCATCGCGGTTGACAGGTCGGCGGGTGGTTTCCAGACTGCCACTGGTTCGCGGCCTCCTGCCGTCGGAAATCGCCCATGCCTGCCGTCATCCGCCATGACTGGACGCGCGAGGAAATCCTCGCGCTGTTCAAGCTCCCCTTCCCAGAATTGCTGCATCGCGCCAGCGTCGTCCACCGCGAGCACTTCGACCCTGCGGAAGTTCAAGTCAGCACCCTGTTGTCGATCAAAACCGGCGGCTGTCCCGAGGATTGCGCCTACTGCCCGCAAAGCGCGCGTCATAGTACCGGCGTGAAGGCCGAAAAACTGATGGCGCTCGACGCTGTCATCGCCAATGCAGCGGCCGCCAAAGCGGCGGGTGCCACGCGCTTTTGCATGGGCGCTGCTTGGCGTTCACCGAAGGACAAAGACGTGGCCGAGGTGGCCAAGATGGTGAGCGCGGTGAAGGCCATGGGCCTCGAAACCTGCGCCACGCTCGGCATGCTCAAGCCCGAGCAGGCCGAGTCGCTGAAGATGGCGGGGCTCGACTACTACAACCACAATCTCGACACCGCGCCGGAGTTCTACGCCGATGTCATCCAGACTCGCGAGTATCAGGATCGTCTCGACACGCTGCAGAACGTCCGCAAGGCCGGCTTGAAGACCTGCTGCGGCGGCATCGTTGGCATGGGCGAGACGCGTGAGCAGCGCGCCGGCCTGTTGCAGGCGCTGGCCAATCTGCCCGAGCATCCCGGCTCGGTGCCGATCAATCGCCTCGTCCAAGTGCAAGGCACGCCGCTGCACGGCACCGCACTGCTCGACGCTTTTGAGTTCGTGCGCACGATTGCGCTTGCCCGAATCATGATGCCGGTTTCGATGGTGCGGCTCTCGGCTGGGCGCAACGAGATGAGTGAGGAATTGCAAGCGATGTGCTTCCTTGCGGGTGCCAATTCGATCTTCTACGGCGAGAAGCTGCTGACCACCGGCAATCCCGACGTCGAAGCCGACCGCGCCCTGTTCGAGAAGCTCGGCCTGAAGCCGATGGCTGTCGTCGAGGAATCGAAGACGGTGCACGCCGATATCGCCTGTCCCGCGCCGCAGGCGGCCTGAGCCGATGACGCGTCCGCGCTGGAGCGAGCGTCTCGCCGTTGCGCAAGACCGCCGTGTACGCAGCGATACGCTGCGCCAGCGTCGTGTGGTCGAGCGTACCGAAGGCGCGCGGGTGCTCGTCGACGGTCGTTCACTCCTTCATTTTTGCAGCAATGATTATCTCGGCCTGGCCGGTTCGCTCGATGCGGTGAGCGCCCTGCAGGAAGCGGCCGCTTTGCATGGCGTGGGTAGTGGTGCGTCGGCGCTGGTCAGCGGCCACCATGCCTTGCACGCGCGCTTCGAGCGCGAGGCTGCCGAATGGATGGGTTTCGAGCGCGCACTGTTTTTCCCCAGCGGCTATCAGGCCAACCTCGCCGTGCTGCAAGGACTGCTCGAACCCGGCGATCTGTGCGTGCAGGACAAGCTCAACCATGCCTGCCTGATCGACGGCGCGCGGCTTTCTCGTGCCGCACTAAAGCGCTACCCGCACCGTGACTACAGCGGTGCGCTGCGCCAGTTGCAGTCCATGCCCGGAGCGGCTGCACTGCTCGCCACCGACAGCGTCTTCAGCATGGATGGCGATATCGCGCCGCTGCGTGAGCTGGCCCTCGTTGCCATCGGCGAGCACGCCTTGTTGCTCGTCGATGAAGCGCACAGCATCGGCGTGATGGGGCCCGAGGGCCGCGGAGCCTGCGCTGCGGCAGCGCTTTCGCCGCGCGACGTGCCGGTGTTGGTCGCACCACTCGGCAAGGCCTTCGGTGGCCAGGGTGCTCTGGTGTTCGGCGCGGTGGCGCTGATCGAGCACCTGCTGCAGAGCGCGCGGCCCTACGTGTTCAGCACCGCCGCAGCGCCGGCCTTGGCGGCTGCGATGTCGGCTAACCTCGACGCCCTGCGCACGCAAACTTGGCGACGCGCAAAATTGGCTGCGCTGGTGGCACGTTTTCGTCGCGGTGCCCTGCGCTACGGTCTACCCGTGCTGGAATCGACCACCCCCATCCAGCCGCTACTGCTAGGCAGCAATGCTCGCGCGCTGGCGGTGGCGAACGCGCTGGAGCAGCGCGGTTACTGGGTGGCGCCGATCCGACCCCCTACCGTGCCGGAGGGCAAGGCGCGGCTGCGCATCACGCTCACCGCCGCGCATGCCGAAGCCGATGTCGATGGATTGCTGGCGGCGCTCGCTGCCTGCTTGAACGATGCGGGCACGGCGACGTGAATACGCTACACGTCGACCGCTCCGGGCGCGGCCCGGTGCTCCTGCTCGTGCATGGCTGGGCCATGCACGGTGGCATTTTTGCCGGACTCGCCGAGGCTCTTGCCGCGCGCTTCCGGATACTTCGTGTCGATTTGCCGGGGCATGGTGGCAGCCGCAGTAGCAGCGTGCCGCTGGCGCTCGACGCAGTGGCCGATGATCTCGTCGAAGTGCTCGATGCCGCCGCGGCCGACGCCGAGCATCGGGATGATGGGCCTGCCCTCGTGGTCGGCTGGTCGCTGGGTGGCTTGTTCGCGATGGCATTCGCCGCGCGCCATCCGGCCCGTGTGCGCGGTCTTGGAATGATCGCCGCCAGCCCGCGTTTCGTGCAGGCAAGCGATTGGCCGGCCGGCATGGATTCGCAGGTGTTCGAGCGTTTCGGTGAGGAACTGGTGCGCGACGATCATGGAACCTTGGATCGCTTCTTGATGCTGCAAGCGCAAGGTTCTGCGCAGCCCCGCGATGAATTGCGCTTCCTCCGCGCGATGCTGTTCGAACGCGGCCAACCCGCAGCACATGCACTGCACGAAGGCCTTGGTCTGTTGCAGTCCAGCGATCTGCGTGCGGAGTTGCCGAAGCTCGCGATGCCGAGTCTGTGGCTGGGTGGCCGGCGCGATCACTTGGTAAGCACGCCAGCTTTGCAAGCCGCCGCCAGCCTTGCCCCGCACGCCACGCTGCGGGTCTTCGAGAATGCTGGTCATGCGCCGTTTCTCTCCCAGCCGCAGGCGGTCGCCGATGCGCTAACGAATTTTGCGGCAGGCTGCCCAAGATGAGGGTGTTCGATCCTAGGGCCGTGCGCCGCGCCTTCGGCCGCGCCGCCAACACCTACACGCAGGCTGCGGTCTTGCAGCGCGAAGTCGAAGCACGCCTGCTGGAGCAGCTCGCATACCTCGACGATGCCGTGCCGGCTCGTGTGCTCGACCTCGGCTGCGGCCCCGGCAGTGCTGCCGCGATGCTGAAGGCGAAGTGGGGGCGGCATTGCGATGTCGTCGCGATGGACCTTGCCTTGCCGATGCTGCGTGAGGCGCGTGCGAAATCGCGGTTCTGGCGCCCGATCCACACCGTGCAAGCCGATGCGCAGGCATTGCCCTTCGCTGATGGCGTGTTCGATGTGGTGTTCTCGAACCTGTGCCTGCAATGGGTTGCTGATCTGCCGCGAGCACTGGGTGAACTGCGCCGGGTGATGCGCGAAGGCGGCCTGCTGGTGTTCAGCAGCTTTGGGCCCGATACCCTCGCCGAATTGCGCGATGCCTACCTCGAATCGGGCTTCGAGCCGCCGTTGTCGCCGTTCGCAGCGATTCAACAGGTGGGCGATGCCCTCGTGGCCCAGGGCTTTCGCAACCCGGTGATCGAGCGCGACACTTACACCCTCACTTATGCCGACACCACCGCGCTGATGCGCGAGTTGCAAGCCATCGGTGCCACCGATGCGCGTGTGCAGCGGCCGCGCGGGCTGGCTGGCAAAGGCCGTCACCGCGCCGTGGCCGCAGCCTACGAACCGCTGCGACGCGATGGTGTGCTGCCGAGTACTTGGGAAGTAGTGACGGCGATGGCCTGGGCACCGCCACCGGGTGCGGCGCGGCGCGAGCGTGGCGCGGATATCGCGATCTTTCCCGCCGAGAAGCTGCGCATCCGTCGGCGCTGACCGTTAAGACCACTGACGCTGACGGTCTTGATCGACGCTAGCCCCGACGACGTGGCCTGTGCATCATGCAGCGTCCGTAGAAGCCAGCGCGAGCAGGGCAGGGAGAGCGTCGAGATCGACGTTGCCGCCCGAAAGAATGATGCCGACGCGCTGTCCGGCGAAGCGGCTGCGATGCTTCAGCACAGCGGCGAGAGGCACGGCGGCACTGGGCTCGATCACCAGCTTCAGGCGCTCCCACACCAGGCGCATGGCAGCGAGAGTCTCGGCATCGCTGACCAAGAGCACGTCATCGCAGTGTTCGCGCAGGATGGCGAAGGTGATAGGCCCGAGTTCGGCGCGTAAGCCATCGCTGATGGTGTTGGTGGGGCGCCCGCTGATGCGGACGCCGCTCTTGAGTGAATCATGGCCATCGCGGGCACCTTCGGGTTCGGCGGCGATAGTGCTAATCCGCGCGTCGATCCCCTTTGCAGCGATGCAGGTGCCGCTCATCAGCCCGCCACCGGATAGCGGTGCCATCACCACGTCGAGCGCCGTTCGGCTTCCATCGTGATACTCGGCTTGCAGCAGCAACTCCAGCGTGGCGGTGCCCTGCCCGGCAATCACTCGGGCGTCGTTGAAGGAATGCACCAGCTCGCCGCCGGTTTCAGCCAACACGCGGGCGGTCGCTTCGTCACGAGCGCTCTGTGCCACATCGCAGTCGACGATGCGCGCGCCATGGCGAGCAATGGCCGCGCGCTTGATGCGCGGTGCCGTCGTCGGAACCACCACCGTGCATGGAATGCCGCGAAGCTGGCAGACCAGCGCCATGGCGGCACCGTGATTGCCCGAGCTTTGCGTCACTACGCCGCGCGCGGCCTGAGTGGCGTCGAGCGAGAACACCGCGTTGGTCGCGCCACGAAACTTGAAAGCCCCGGCGCGCTGTAGATTCTCGGCCTTGAAAAACAAGCTGCAGCCGGCCAGTGCATCGAGCGAATGTGAGCGCAGCACCGGTGTTACGCAGGCGATGCCAGCGATGCGAGCAGCGGCATCACGCACGTCGTCGAGTGTGGGTGTGGCGTTGGCCGAAAGTGGTCGGTTTTGAAAGTTCATCGTCGCATTATGCGGGTTCCCACTAGCGGGATAGCGGCGACAACGGCTACTCTATGCTGCCATGCAGCATGAATGCTCGATGCCCAATTCCGAAGCCTCTTTCGCGCCCTCGCCGCCGATCCGACTCGCCGACTACCAACCGCCCGCTTGGACGGTGCAATCCGTCGAACTGTTATTCGATCTTGATCGTGATGCCACCGAAGTCGATGCAACATTGCAACTCCGTTGCGATCTTGCGGGAATGCCACTGCGCCTCGACGGCGAGGATCTCGTCCTGCTCGCCATCGAGCTCGATGGCCGAACGCTCGGTAGCCACGAGTACACCCAAGACGCGAACGGCCTACTTGTTTCGGCAGCCAAAGGCCTCGCCGTGTGCTCTCTTCGTACCCGTGTGCGGGTGCGGCCTGTCGCCAATACACGGCTTGAGGGCTTGTATGTCAGCGGCAGTTTGCTGCTGACACAGTGTGAGGCCGAGGGCTTCCGCCGCATCACTTTCTTCATCGACCGCCCCGACGTGCAGGCGCGCTGGCGCACGCGACTTCGCGCGGATCGGAGGTTGTTTCCGGTGCTGTTGGCGGGCGGCGACCGCATCGCCGAGCGCGATCTCGGTAACGGCCGCCATGAAGTGGAATGGCATAACCCCCATCCGACGCCTTGCTACTTGTTTGCGCTGGCGGCAGGCCCGATGGCGCGGGTGTCGAAGACGCTCACCGGTGCCGATGGGCGCGATATCGAATTGAATGTCTGGGTGGAAGGTGACGACCCCGAGCCCTGCCGCTACGCCTTGGGTGCCGTCGAGCGCGCACTGCGCTGGGATGAGACGCGCTTTGGCCGCTGCTACGACCTCGGCGTGTTCAACGTCGTCGCCGCGCAAGATTTCACCATGGGCGCGATGGAGAACAAGGGCCTCAACATCTTCAACGCTCGCTACATTCTCGCTGACGAGCGCACCGCGACCGACGCCGACTTCATGGGCATCGAGTCGGTGGTGGGCCACGAGTATTTCCACAACTGGTCCGGCAACCGCGTCACCTTACGCGACTGGTTCCAGCTCTCGCTGAAAGAGGGCCTGACCGTATTTCGCGACCAGCAGTTCACCGCCGACTTGCACTCGCGCGACCTGAAACGCATCGAGGATGTGCGCCTTTTGCGCGCAAGGCAGTTCGTCGAAGACGCCGGTGCGCTGGCACACCCGGTGCGACCGCCGCAGTACGCCGAGATCAACAACTTCTACACCTTGACGATCTACGAAAAAGGCGCGGAGATCATCCGCATGCTGCGTACACGCCTGGGCGAGGTGGCATTTCGGGCCGGAATGGACCGCTACTTCGCAGACAACGACGGGCGCAGCGCCACGCTCGAAGACTTCTATGCTGCACATTCGGCGGCCAGCGGAATCGACTGCAGCGACATGCTGGCCTGGTACGCACAGGCAGGCACGCCGGTGCTCGAGATCAAACGCCATTTCGATGCCACCAGTGGCCATTACGAATTACGCATCATCCAACGCGCGCCAGCCAATGTGGCGGACGCCAGGCCCCTGCCGATACCAATGCGCTTCGCCCTCTACGACAGCGACGGCTGTGCGCTGTCGGCACCCAATAAGCACGATGCCGAAGCGATTCCCGGCGGCCTGCTGCTGCGCCGCGCCGAGCATGTGCTGCGCTGGGATGGCCTCGCGGCCGAACCCTTGCCCGTACTCAATCGAGGTTTTGCCGCACCAGTGCGACTCAGGCTGGCCTTATCCGCAACAGAGCGCGCGCGTATCGTCGCCATTGAGAGCGACGGATTCACCCGCTGGGACGCACTGCAGTCGCTGGCACTCGATGCACTCTTGGGTCGTGTCGGTGAGCGGCCGATCGGTGAAGCCGAAGCAGCCGAAAACCTGCTCTCGCAGGCTTACACCGCCTTATTGGCCGATCCAGCAATACACCCGGCTTTCCTCGCCGAATGCCTTGCACTGCCCGATTTCGACACGCTGGCCGACGCTGTCGAATGCGTTGATCCACTGCAGCTCGTCAGCGCTCGCGAGGCTTTGCTTGATCGTCTCGCGGCGACCCATGCTGAGGCCTTGCGGCTGCGCTTCGATGCTCTGGATGGGCCGGCCGGCGGTGGTCTTGACGATGCCTCGATGGCGGCGCGTCGCCTGCGCCATGCAGCACTGGGTTGGCTGTCGCGCATCGACGGCGGTGCGATGGCCCGAGGGCTCTGGCATTCGGCACGCTCGATGACGGAACGCATGGCGGCGTTGCGGGCGCTGATGCATTCCTGTTCCGATGGCGCTGAAGCAGCCCGTGCAGCCTTTGCCGCAGAGTTCGCCAGCAATGCACTGGTTACCGACAAATGGATCGCCCTCGTCGCCGCGCGTCCGCATGCGAGTGCCCTCGACGACATCGAGCGGCTGCTCGCGGGGCCGCATTGGCATTCGTCCAATCCGAATCGCGTGCGCGCCCTGCTCGGCACATTGGCGCGGGGGAATCCGGCGGCCTTTCACCGCGTCGATGGTCGCGGTTATCGCGTGCTTGCTGCGCAGGTGGCTCTGATCGACGCGCTCAATCCACAGGTGGCAGCGCGCTTGCTGGGTGCATTCGAGAGTCTGCCGCGATGGACGGCCAGCGCAGCCCAGAAGGCCCGCGAGGCCTTGGCTCCGTTGCGTGACGGCAGGCGCTCGCGAGATGTCGCCGAAGTGTTGGCGCGCCTCGAGGACTGAGGCCGCTCAATCCAGCGCACCTTCGATGTCGAGGCGGTCGCGCCCGCTTTCTTTGGCGCGATAAAGCGCTTCATCGGCGCGCCGGAACCATGCTTCGCGCGTTTCGCCTGCGCGCAGGATCGCTCCGCCGATGGATACCGTCACCGGCGCCCCTTCGAGCGTCAAGCCTGCACGGATTCGCGTGCGCAAGTGGTTCATGGCCAGCTCAAGGCCGAGCTCGTCGGTGCCCGGCAGCAGTAGCACGAACTCCTCGCCGCCGTAGCGAAACAGCCGGTCGGTGCGCCGCACCGAGGCCTGCACCAGACGGACAAAGTCGCTCAGTACGCGGTCGCCGACCTCGTGCCCGAAGCGATCATTCACCTTCTTGAAGTGATCGAGATCGATCATCGCCAGTGCCACCGGGCGGCCATCGCGGCGGTAGTTGAAACAGGCGACTTCCAGCGCAAGCTCGAGCGCGCGACGATTCTCGGCACCAGTCAGGGGGTCGATCGTCGCCAAAAGTTCAAGCTGCGTCTGACGCCGCATGGAGCGGCTCGCAAAGATCAACGCGAACGTGCCGCTGACCAACATCGACCCCATCACGGCCAGTGAATGCCCCGTGCGGGCGATAGCGTCACCTTGCAGCCACAGAAAACCAAGAACGACGAAGAGCAGCGCCAATGCGGTACGCGGGCCGGCCATGAACGCGCTGGCGAGCAGGATCGGATAAAGCCAGTAAATCCCGCCTCCGCCGATGTAAATCGAGAAACACCCGCCGGTCGTCATTCCGATCGCTACCACGATGCCCAGTCGGTCGAGGTTGCCGCCGCGCCACGCGTGAGCCGTCGCGCCGAGGACGAACGCGACGAGAGCAAAATTCAAGAGCGCATTCGTGTCCGCGCCCTGCATGAGGCGAACAACCGAGATCGGTAGCAGCACGAGCACGGCCAACGCGCCGAAATAGAGATAGACGCCCAAGCGAAAGTCGGCACGCATTCGGTGCTGCACCATGGCGATGAGGTTTTTCATCCCCAGGGTAGGTTTCATCCTCGGAGTGGACTGAAGCATCGTCAGCTAACGATAGCGCAGCATGGTCAGGCCTGCCTATTGCAGTGTGGCGCGTACAATCCGGGCATGCATATCGCGAGCTGGAACCTCAACTCCCTCAACGCCCGGCAGGAGCACTTGCTGGCCTGGCTGGGCTCGCGGCGGCCGCATCTGGTGGGCTTGCAGGAAACCAAGCTCGAGGATCACCGTTTTCCCGACGCCGAGATCGCCGCACTCGGCTATCGCTCGGTGTTCGCCGGTCAAAAGACTTATAACGGCGTGGCCCTGCTGGCGCGTAGCGACACGATGCCGGCATTCTCCGACGTGCAGATCGGCATCCCCGGGTTCGTCGACGAACAGAAGCGCGTCATCGCGGCCAGCGTCGGCGATCTGCGCATCGTCAACCTTTACATCGTCAATGGGCAGGCCGTCGGCAGCGACAAATACGCCTACAAGCTGCGCTTTCTCGATGCGGTTCATGCCTGGCTGGCCGAGGAGATTCGCCGGTATCCGAAGCTGGTCGTGCTGGGTGATTTCAATATCGCCCCCGACGACCGCGACGTACACGATCCGCAAGCTTGGAACGAAGACAGCATCCACACCTCAATAGCCGAGCGTGCGGCCTTGCGTCGCCTGCTTGCGCTTGGTCTCGTCGATAGTTATCGCCACCGGCACGAGGAAGGCGGCGAGTTTAGTTGGTGGGACTACCGCGCCGCAGGCTTCCGCCGCAACCTCGGCCTGCGCATCGATCTGGTACTGCTGTCGGCACCACTCGCCGCGCGTTGTGTCGAAGCATCGATTGATCGCGATCCGCGCACCTGGGAGCGTCCCTCGGACCACGCACCAGTGATGGTGGTGCTGGACGACTGAAGCGGTGTTCCGCGTCGAAGCAGCTCTCAGCGCCTTGCTCGGTAGAAAGCCTCCTCCGAAATCGAGTGCCAGGCCTGCGCCTGCGCGCGAAAAGCGCGCATCGAGTCGTACACTCTGCGGGCGAAAGGGTCGCTGCCGGCCAGTGTCTCCAGCACGTCGTCGGCGGCGCGCTTAAAGGCCATCAGCACGTCGTCGGGGAGGCGGCGCAACTGCGCGCCGTGTTCGCGAACGAGCTGATCGAGGGCTTGCTGGTTGCGCGCGGTGTACTCACTCAATATCTCATCGTTCACCGCCGCACAGCAGGCATCGATGATCGCCTTGAGGTCATCCGGAAGGGCATCGAAAGCGGTCTTGTTGAACATCGCCTCGAGCGTGGGGCCGGGCTCCTGCCAGCCGGGGTAGTAGGCGTACTTGGCCGCGCGGTGCAGCCCGAATGCGAGGTCGTTGTAGGGGCCCACCCACTCGGCAGCGTCGATGGCACCGCTTTGCAGGCTGCTGAAGATCTCGGCGCCCGGCAGGTTCACAGGTACGCCGCCAGCGGCCTGCAGCACATCGCCGCCAAGGCCGGGGATGCGCATCTTCAAGCCGCGCAGGTCATTGACCCCGTTGATCGGCTTGCGGAACCATCCAGCCAGTTGCACACCGGTGTTGCCGGCCGCGAAGGGCATGAGATTGAACGGGGCATACAGTTCGCGCCACAGTTCGATCCCGCCACCGAAGCGCAGCCAACTGGTCATTTCTTGTGCATTCAGACCAAAGGGCACCGTGCAGAAGAAAGGCGCGGCAGCCGCTTTGCCTTTCCAATAGTAGGCCGCGCTGTGGCCGATTTCGGCGGTGCCGCGGCTTACCGCATCGAACACCTCGAAAGGCGGAACCAGTTCGCCGGAGCCAAACACCCGAACGCTGATCCGCCCGCCGCTGGCCTGGGTGATGCGTTCGGCCAAGCGTGCCGCAGCACTGCCGAGGCCAGGGAAGTTGGTTGGCCAACTCGTCACCATCTTCCATTGGCGCGGGGCTTCGTCGGTTGCGGAAGCCATGGCAGAACGTGGTTGTTCTTGCCCACAGGCGACGAGCCCGGCTGCTGCGACCGCCACGCCGACACCCCGCAACACTTCGCGACGCTTCATTGCCCTCTCCCCTCAAATGCGCAAGAAAGTGTAGACCGTGCTGGCGTATGACTTGTCCTTGGTTGAACACCAAGGCAGTAGTGAATTCATCGGCGGTGGGATTCAGGCCGCCGACAGCGGCGCATAGGCCAGCACCAGCCACTTCGCGCCGCCGCTCTCGAAATCCACTTGCACGCGCACATGATTGCCGCTGCCTTCGGCACCCTTCAGCACGCCAACGCCAAAGTTTGGATGACGCACGCGCTGGCCGAGCTTGAATCCCTTGAGTGGCGTGGTGTCGGCGTAGTGGATATCCATTTCCCCGGCCCAACTGTTGGAGCTGATCGGACGCGACACCGCCACTCTCGGGCGCACCTCGCGGATGAGCGCGGCCGGAACCTCGCGCAGAAAGCGCGAAGGTGCGCCGACGGTTTCCTGCCCGTGCAGGCGGCGCGATTCGGCCCAAGTGACGACGAGTTGTTCGCGCGCGCGGGTGATGCCGACGTAGGCGAGGCGGCGCTCTTCCTCAAGGCGACCGCCTTCGGTGGAACGTTGCGAGGGGAACAATCCTTCCTCGACACCCGCTAGCACCACCAGCGAAAACTCGAGGCCTTTCGCCGAGTGCAGGGTCATCAATTGCACCGCATCACTGCCGGCATCGGCTTGACCCTCACCGGCTTCGAGTGCCGCGTAGCTCAGAAAGGCCACCAGTTCAGGCATGTCTTCATCGACGTCGCTGCTGCGCGCGTAGCGGCTCGCCACCGACACCAATTCATCGAGGTTATCGATGCGCGAATCGAGTTGATGCTTGCCTTCTTTCGCGTAGTGATCGCGCAGACCCGTGGCGGTGATGGCTTTTTCGGTTTGTTCCGGCAAGTCAAGATCGCGGGCTTCATCAGCCAAGCGATCAACGAGGTCGAGGAAACCCTTTAGCGCATTACGTGCGCGGGCCGCGAGTGTCCCGGCTTCGGATAGGCGGCGCGCAGCGTTCCACAGCGGCTCGGCGCCTTCACGGGCGGCACGGCGCACTTCGTCCAAGGTTTTCTCGCCAATGCCGCGCGTGGGTGTGTTGACCGCGCGTTCGAAGGCGGCATCATCGGTGCGCGAGGCGAACAAGCGCAGATAGGCCAGCGCGTCTTTCACTTCCATGCGCTCGAAGAAGCGTTGTCCACCGTAGACGCGGTAGGGCATCTGCGTCTTCAGCAGTTCCTCTTCGATAGCCCGTGACTGCGCGTTGCTGCGGTAGAGCACGGCGAATTCAGCCAAGCGCCCGCCGGATACCGCGTGCTGGCGCGCGCGCTCGACGATGAAACGCGCCTCGTCCACTTCGTTGTACGCAGCGTAGACGTCGATGGCGCTGCCGTCGCCGGCTTCCGTCCACAGGTTCTTGCCGAGGCGCTCGGGGTTGTGCGCGATCACCGCATTGGCCGCAGCGAGGATGGTGCCGGAGCTGCGATAATTTTGTTCGAGCTTTACCGTGCGCGTGCCGGGGTAGTCGGCCAGTACGCGCTGCACGTTTTCGACCTTCGCGCCGCGCCAGCCATAGATGGCCTGGTCGTCGTCGCCGACGATGAACACCTGTCCGTTCTCACCGGCCAACAGGCGCACGAAGGCGTATTGGATGGTGTTGGTGTCTTGGAACTCGTCGATCAACAGATGGGTGAAGCGGCGCTGGTAGTGCGCAAGCAGTGCGGCATGGTCGCGCAGGGTTTCGTGCGCGCGCAGCAGAATCTCCGCGAAATCGACCAGCCCGGCGCGGCGGCAGCGCACCTCGTATTCGACGTAGGCGCGCAACATCTCGCGGCCCATGATGTCGCCGCTGCCGATCTGGATGTGCTCAGGGCGTTGGCCTTCGTCCTTGCGCGCGTTGATCCACCACGCCAGTTGGCGTGGTGGAAAGCGCGAATCGTCGAGGTCGAGATCGGCGCTGACACGCTTCACCATTCGCAATTGGTCGTCGGCATCGAGGATCTGGAAGCCCTCGGGCAGGCCAGCCTCCTGCCAGTGCAGGCGCAGCAGTCGGTGCGCAATGCCGTGGAAGGTGCCCACCCACAATCCGCGTGTTTCGACGCCCAGCGTGGCCGCGATGCGGTGGCGCATCTCGGTAGCGGCTTTATTCGTGAAGGTGACGGCCAATAGTCCATACAGCGGCACGCCATCGACGACGTGCAGCCAGCCAATGCGGTGCGTGAGCACGCGGGTCTTGCCGGAACCGGCACCAGCGAGCACCAGATAGTGGCCGGGCGGCGCGGAAACAGCCTCACGCTGGGCTGCGTTCAGCCCATCGAGAAGGAAGGAGACGTCCATGCGCCCATTGTAGCGGGCACCGCCGCGGCAACTCCGTCAGTGGTATCGATGGTCGAAGGTCACCACGCTGCCATCGGCACGGGTCAGCGAGCGGGCATAGATCTCGCGCGGACCGAAATCATCGTCGACGCGGCCATTCACGGTGACCGACTCGCCTTCGTCAGCGGGCACCCAATTCGGTCCGACATAGACGCGAATGCTGCCACTGGCGTCGGCGAGGCGGAACTCGTCTTCGTCGGTGATACGCTCGATGGTGCCCTGCACCGTGACCATGCTGCCGCGCTTGACCTCGCTGATTGGCGTGATGCGATCAGCGGCGAAAGCCAGAGCGGGAGCGAAGAACAACACGAGAGCGGTGGCGATAGGTTTCATGACGTGACTCCTTGGATGTTGGATGGGTTGAACGTGTGGCTTGTGTTGCGAGGAAGAGCGCGGTTATCGAGCTCAAGGACGATGTTATGTATTGCAACTGACATCAACCTGACAACGCTCAGGCCAACCTGAACCGCAACTCGAAAACCGCGCCACCGCCCTCGGCGAAATGGACATGGACCTCGCCGCCCTGCGCCCGCTGCACGCGCTCGACGATGGCGAGACCCAGCCCCGCACCACCCGGTGCAGCTCCTTCGCCGCGCCAGAACGGCTGGAACAGCGCTTGGCGCGCACCGAGGGGCACGCCTGGGCCCTGGTCGCGTACTTGAACCGTAGGGTCGGGGCCGACAACAATTTCGACGGTGCCCGGGCCGCCATGAACGATGGCGTTTTCAACGAGGTTCGAGAGCGCGAGTTCGATCGCGTTCGGATCTGCCGAGACAATGATCGGCGTGGTGGGAAGTTCAAGATCCAGCTCGACACCATTCGACGCAGCGAAAGCGGCCATCGCTGCGGCCACGCGGGAAGCGACGACGCCAAGGTCGGCGTGTGTCGAATCCTCTACCTGCAAAGCATCGGCACTGGCCGAAGCCAACACTTGGCGCACCATTCGCGCGAGGGCCAGCACATCGGCGCGCAGTTGTTCGGTGACGATTCCCGGCGGCAGTGCGTCGAGGCGCGCGGCCAATACCGAGATCGGTGTCCGCAACGCATGGGCGGCCTCGGCCGCACGACGTTTCTCGGCCAAAATCGCTTCATTCAAGCGATCCAGCGAGCGCTGGGTGGCATCGACGAGGTCGGCGATCTCGGTTGGCAAATCGGTGATCGGCAGCGGCTCCGATGCCCTTCCGGGTCGAATGCCGCGAGCCCAGCGTGCGGCCGCTGTTACCGGTGCGAGGCCGCGTCGGATCAACACGGTATTCGCGCCAATCAACACCACCACGAGGGGTATGATCGGAATCCAAATGTGGCCAACGAACTCCGCAATCAGGGCGCGCGTAAAAAGACCAGCGGGATCGTCGCGCATCACAAATACGAAGCGCAGGTCGCGCCCTTGCAACGAGATTTTTCTTGACGCGATCAGCAGCCCACGCGATCCCGATGGGCGATGCGCCAACCAAGCGTCTGCGAAGGTTGCTTCCTCGTAAGCCGGTCGCGGTACCAAGCCGGAATTGGCGGCATCGAGCATGCGCCCTTCGGCATCGGCAACCACGAAGGCATAGGCTTCGGGATGTTTCTCAAAAAGCGTGCGCGCTCGAGAGGCCACTCGATCGTCATCGGGATTGAAAGCATCGGCGAGCAGACCGATGCGATGCTCGACCACTTCGGTTTCTAGCGCTTGGCGGTTCGATCCGTAGTAGGCACCCACGATGAGCATGTGTATGGCGAGCGCAACGACCGCGATCCAGAACATCTGACGGGTAAGTCGAGCCGCCAGTGAACGCGATGCCACCGGGCTCATGGGGTGTTCACTTTCGCGAGCATCCAGCCGATTCCGCGCACGGTGACGATCGGCAAAGGGCTGCCCGCAGCCACGAGCGCGCGCCGGAGTCGGGATACTCCGGCTTCCAGCGCATTGGGGCCCACTTCGTCGTCGAAGCTGTAAATCGCCTCGTCCAGAGCGCCGCGTGCAACCACCCGGCCGGAAGCGCGCATCAGTTGCTCGAGAATGGCGGTTTCGCGGCGTCCGAGCGCTACCGGCTGGCCGTTCGCCGTCACGCTGCGCCGCACGGTGTCGAAGCTGATCGACCCTGCGTGAAGCATCGTTCCAGCGCGTTCACCGGGGCGCCGCAGCACCACACGACAACGGGCCACCAGTTCGGCGATTTCGACCGGCTTCAAGATGTAGTCGTCGGCACCACCATCGAGGCCAGCGAGGCGATCCTCGAGCGAGTCGCGGGCCGTCAGCACGATCACCGGCACGCTCCCATCGGCGCGCAGGATCGGCAACAGACGAAGTCCATCGCCGTCCGGCAGTCCGAGGTCGAGCAGCACTAGGCCGTAGTCGAGGGTGGCGGCCATTGCCAGAGCCTCGCGGGCGGTTCTGGCCCGATCAACGGCGAATCCGGCACGGGCCAGCGCGTCGCCGATCGCCTCGGCCAATGGTAGGTGGTCTTCCACCAGCAGCAAGCGCATGAGCTTCTTCTTGTCCTCGACGACGACCTTCGACGAGCGATGATCGCTTGTCGAAGGTACGTAAGGTTCCAGCCAGAAGCGAGGCGTTTCCAAACAACAGCGCTTACGAGTGGATGTAAGCCCCCCACTGGCTATGCATTAGTCGCGCTCTTCGCGAAGGATTTCACCCGTCCGCCCATGCACCAGCAGCTCCACCCACTGACCGCCGGGATTGCGCGCGTAAACCTCCCACTTTCCGTCATCGAACTCTGTCGGACGGACATGGGTATAGCCGCGAGCGAGCAGGCGCGCGATGACCTCGGCGCTGCTCAGAAAGCCCGCGTTTGACGGGGGCATTCCGTAGAGAGTTTCAGAGAGAACCCGACCCGTCACGGGGTGGACGATCAGTTCGACGCGCTGTCCCCGCTGGTTAGTCGCCTCGACTTCCCAGAATCCATCGTCGAAGTAGAAATCACGAAGACTCCGGTAACCCGCTGCCGTGAGAAGGCGAGTCAGCTCGGCGATCGACAACGCACCTTCGGCATAGGGCCCGATCGCGTGTACGTTCAGCCCGGCTTCGTCGACGAGGATGTAGACAAGCTGGCCATTGAGTGTCGTGCCTTCGGCCGTCCAGACGCCATGCTGGCGCTCAAGTTCATGGATGGCGACGAAGCCACGAGTATCGAGGAGCTGAACAACAGCGCGTGCGTCAATAGCCACGGGGGTGGTGTTTGCGGCGGCAGCGGCAGCGGCAGCGAAGGAAAGCAGGCCGATGGAGAGGGCTTTAAGTTTCATGTCGATTTGCCTTTGATGGAGGTAGCGAGGGGGGGCGTCAAGGCTCTAGGTTCCGTCGAACGAGTCGGCGGACTTGTACTCTTGCACCTCTCACTGACGGCAGTCTGACCAACGCAAACGCGGCCTTGCCCCACTCTCCGCTGGTTTCCAAACTACTACTTCAAGAAGCTGATCGAAACCACCGCGCGGATGCAGCGCGGCTAAGGGAGACGACGATATGCAATGGATGATCTATGGGGCCTATGGCTATACCGGCCAATTGATGGTGCGTGAAGCGGTGGCGCGTGGGATGAAGCCCATCCTTTCCGGCCGCCGTCGCGAGCCACTCGAAGTCTTGGGTCGTGAGTTCGGTCTTGAAGTGCGCGTGTTTGGGCTGGAGCCCTTGGCGCTGGATCTGGGCTTGCGTGGCGTCGGCCTCGTGCTGCATTGCGCGGGCCCATTTTCGGAAACCAGCGCGCCGATGCTCGAAGCCTGCCTGCGAGCGAAGGCGCATTACCTCGATATCACCGGCGAGATCGACGTGTTTGCGCATTGCCACCAGCAGGACGCGCGGGCGAAGGCCGCCGGCATCGTGGTGTTACCGGGTGCTGGCTTCGACGTGGTACCCACCGATTGCCTCGCCGCGCAACTCAAGCGCGACCTTCCCGAAGCCACGTCCTTGGTACTGGCCTTTGATGCTGGCGGCGGCCCAAGCCCCGGCACGGCCAAGACCAGCGTCGAGGGATTGGCAAAGGGGGGGCGGGCGCGCATCGGCGGCGAAATGCGTCGGGTGCCGCTGGCGTGGAAGCAGCGCAGTTTTGATCGCGATGGCGAGGCGCGCAGCGCCATGACCATTCCTTGGGGCGATGTCTACACGGCTTATGTTTCCACCGGCATCCCCGATATCGAGGTCTACATGGCAGTGCCGCCTGCCTTGATCGGCCGCGTGCGCCGCCTGCGCTTGGTCCGACCGCTGCTGGGCTTCGGCCCAGTACAGCGCTTCATGAAGGCGCGCATCGAAAAGACCGTGCGCGGGCCTTCCGAAGCGAGTCGCGGGCAGACCAACACGCTCGTCTGGGGTGAGGTGCGCAGCGCGGATGGGCGCGAGATCAAGCGTCAACTGCGCATGCCGAATGGCTACAATCTCACCGTTTCTGCGGCGCTCGGCATCACCTCTCGCTTGCTGGAAAGCCCCGCAAAACCCGGTTACCAGACGCCGTCGATGCTGATGGGCGCGGACTACGTGCTCGGCCTACCGGGGGTGTCGCTGGTAGGCTGACGCCATTCACAGGGAGTGCCCATGGCGTTCGATGCGTCTCCTCTCAGCTTGGCTTTGCTCGGCTTGCTCGGCTTGGTATTGATAATGCAGCTTGCCTACTGGCGGAAGCGTCGCGACGAAGTGCGCGTCAGGCGGCGCATGGAGTCGGATGCCATCGATCAGCTCGACTTGCTGAAGCGTGCGCTCGACGCCACCACCACTGGTGTCACCATCGTTGACGCACAGCAGGTCGATTGGCCGACGGTCTATGTCAACGCCGCACTGGTAGCCATTAGCGGCTACCGTTCCGATGAGCTACTGGGGCAAAATCTGAGCTTCCTCCAAGGCGGCGAGCGCGAGCAGCCGGGCCTCGAAATGCTGCGCCACATGCTGCGTGAGGGCCGCGACGGCAAGGTTCTGTTGCGCAATTTTCGTAAAGACGGCAGCGCCTACTGGATCGATCTCGTGGTTTCGCCGGTGCGCGATGCGCAGGGTCGGCTGACGCACTATGTTGGTTTGCAAATCGACGTCAGCGAGCGCGTCGCCACGGAGCAGGCGCTGGCCTACCGCGCCACCCACGACGAACTCACCGGGCTACCAAACCGCCAGCTTTTTCATGACCGACTCGCGCAGGCGCTTCGCGAGAGCAAGCGTTTCGGTATGAATCTGATGGTGCTGTTCGTCGATCTCGACAACTTCAAATTGGTGAACGACTCGCTCGGTCACGCCGCTGGTGACGAACTGCTGCGCACCATCGCGCGCCGCCTGCTCAGTTGCTTGCGGCAGACCGATACCGTCGCGCGTTTCGGTGGCGATGAGTTCGTCGTTCTGCTGTTGGGGGAAGTCGAAACCGACGTGCTGCGCGTGATCGACCGCATCACCGAGGCTTTGCGTCGGCCGATGGAACTAGCTGGTGCGATGTACTACGCCACCGCCAGCATCGGCTACGCGCGATGTCCCGAGCACGGCGATGAGGCCGGTGTACTGCTGCAACGAGCCGACATCGCGATGTACCAAGCCAAGGCGCGCGGCCGCAACTGTGCGGTTGGCTACGAGCCCGGTTTTGACCAAGGTGCTCGTGATCGCCTGTTCCTGATCTCGCAATTGCGCGAAGCGGTGGAGCGCGCCGAATTCGAGCTGCATTACCAGCCCTTGTTCCGCTGGGATGGGCGCGCGCAAGGCATGGAGGCACTGTTGCGCTGGCGGCATCCGCAGCGTGGGCTGCTGGCTTCCGGCCACTTCATCGGTGCACTGGAAGAAAGCGGCTTGATGGTGACCGTCGGCCGTTGGGTGTTGCGCGACGCTGCCCGCCGCCATGCGGATCTACTGGCACAGGGCCTTGGCGATATCCGTCTGTCCGCCAACGTCTCGGCAACGCAGTTGCACCATCATCTGCTCGAGGATATCGAGGCCATCGTGGCCGAGTTTCAACTTCCGCACGGTGCCTTGGAACTGGAGCTGACAGAGAGCGTGTTGATGGTGAACGCGGAAAGCACCATCGAAGAAATGCGTCGCATGGCCAAGCTTGGCGTGGGCATCGCTGTCGATGATTTCGGCACCGGTTACTCCTCGCTGTCCTACCTCAAGCGCCTGCCGATTCAGCGCCTGAAGATCGACCGCAGCTTCGTCCGTGGTCTCGGCAGCGATCCCGACGACGAAGCCATCTGTGCCTCGATCATCCTGCTTGCCAGCAGCCTCGGCCTCGACACGGTGGCCGAAGGCGTCGAGACCGAAGCGCAGCGCGACTGGCTCGCCGAACACGGCTGCGGCGAGCTGCAGGGCTACCTGCTGGGCCGCCCCGCACCGTTCGAGGACGTGCTGGCAATGGTCAAGGCGCAGCGGCTGTGACGGGTCTTTGGGGAGCTTCATGCCGCGTCTCGTCCTGATCGATGGTTCGTCCTATCTGTATCGCGCTTTCCACGCGCTGCCGCCGCTCAGCGCGCCCGATGGCACACCCACTGGCGCGCTGTTCGGTGTGGTCAACATGCTGCGCGCCACGCTGAAAGAAGCGCCCGAGTACGCCGCGTTCGTGCTCGATGCCTCCGGCCCGACCTTCCGCGAGGCGCTTGATCCGCAATACAAGGCCAACCGTCCGCCGATGCCCGAGGAGCTGCGTGCGCAACTCGAGCCGATGATCGCCATCGTCGAAGCCTTGGGCTTTCCGATGCTTCGCGTGCCCGGCGTCGAGGCCGACGACGTGATTGGCACCTTGGCGGTGCAGGGTGCGGCGCAGGGCCTCGATGTCACCGTGTCAACCTCCGACAAGGACTTCGCCCAGTTGGTGCGGCCGGGCATCGCGCTCAACAACACCATGACGGGATCGAAGCTCACTAACGACGCCGACGTGATCGAGAAATTCGGTGTGCGCGCCGACCAGATCATCGACTACCTCGCGCTGATGGGTGATAGCGTCGACAACGTGCCCGGTGTCGACAAGTGCGGCCCAAAGACGGCGGCGAAGTGGCTCGGGGAATTCGGCACACTCGAGGGTGTCGTCACGGCTGCCGAGCAAATGGGCGGCAAGATCGGTGAAAACCTGCGCGCTGCACTCCACCGACTGCCGCTGAACCGCCAGCTCATCACCATCAAGACCGACGTTGCACTCGAGATTGGCCCTTCAGGGCTCACGCTGCGATCGCGCGACGTCGAAACACTGCGCAGCCTTTACCAGCGCTTCGGGTTCCATCAAGCGGCGCGCGAACTGGATGCTGCCGCAAACGGGATCGGTAGTGCCTCGACCAACGGCAGCACCGCGGGCGCTGCACCGCGTGGTTTCGCCCGTTCCAACATCGGTAATGAGCCTGCCGTAGCGTTCGAACCGGCACTTTCGGTCAAAGGCGAGTACGAGTGCGTGCTCGGCGATGCTCAACTCGCGCACTGGGTCGAGTCGTTGCGCTCTGCACCGCTGATCGCCTTCGATACCGAGACCGATGGCCTTGATCCGCAGCAGGCCAAGCTCGTCGGCATCAGTCTGTGTGTCGAGCTGGGCAAGGCCTGCTATATCCCCATCGCACACACCTACTTCGGTGCGCCAACGCAGTTGCCTTGGGGTCTCGTGCGCGATGCGCTGAAACCACTGCTTGAAGATGCGAACAAGCCCAAGCTCGGCCAGAATGGCAAGTTCGATATCGAAGTGCTCGCCCGTCACGGTATCGATGTGCAGGGCTACGCCGAGGACACCTTGCTGATGAGCTTCGTGCTGGATGCCGGCCTCAACCGCCACGATATGGACGCGCTGGCCGAGCGGCATCTCGGCTACACGACGATCAAGTTCGAGGATGTCTGCGGAAAAGGCGCCAAGCAGATCCGCTTCGATCAGGTTGATCTGGAGCGCGCCACGGCCTATGCCGCGGAAGATGCCGACATCACCTTGCGGCTGCACGCAGTCCTTGCGCCACGGTTGCTGGACGAGCCGGCGCTGGCCTTGGTCTACCGCGAGATCGAAATGCCGCTGGTGCCCGTGCTCGCGCGCATGGAACGCGCCGGCGTGCTGATCGACGTCGCCGAACTGAAGCGCCAGAGCGCCGATCATGCCAAGCGTCTGCATGCCATCGAGCAAGAAGCGTTTGCCATCGCTGGGCGCAGCTTCAACCTCGATTCGCCGAAGCAGTTGCAAGCTTTGCTGTTCGACGAACTCAAGCTGCCTGCACTGGTGAAAACGCCGACCGGTCAGCCCTCGACGAACGAGGAAGCCCTCGATGCCATCGCCGATCAGCACGCATTGCCGCGCTTGATCCTTGAGCATCGTGGCTTGGCCAAACTCAAGAGCACCTACACCGACAAATTGCCGGAAAGCGTCAACCCGCATACCGGGCGCGTACACACCCGCTACAACCAGGCCGGCGCGGCCACCGGGCGGCTCTCGTCGAACGATCCGAACTTGCAGAACATCCCGATCCGCACCGTGGAAGGCCGGCGTATCCGGGCAGCGTTCATGGCGCCGGAAGGCCGCGTCATTCTTGCCTGCGATTACTCGCAGATCGAGCTGCGCATCATGGCGCACCTAAGCGAAGACCCTGGCTTGCTGCACGCCTTCGCGGAAGGGCTCGATGTACATAAGACGACGGCAGCGGAAGTGTTCGGCGTGCCGCTCGCCGAGGTGAGTGGTGAGCAACGTCGCGCGGCGAAGGCCATCAACTTCGGGCTGATCTACGGCATGAGCGCCTTCGGTCTCGCGCGTCAGCTCGGCATCGAGCGCGGGCAGGCGCAGGACTACATCGGCCTGTACTTCAGCCGTTATCCCGGTGTTCGCACCTACATGGAGCGCACGCGCGAGCAAGCACGGGAGAAGGGCTACGTCGAAACCGTGTTCGGGCGTCGCCTGCACCTCGCTGAGATCCGTTCGCGCAATCCAGCGCAGCGGGCGGGTGCGGAGCGCGCCGCCATCAATGCGCCGATGCAGGGCACCGCCGCCGACATCATCAAGCGTGCAATGGTGACGGTGGACGCATGGACGATACCGCGTGCGGATCGCATCGTGATGCTGATGCAGGTCCACGACGAACTGGTGTTCGAAGTCGAGGCCGATTTCGTCAATGAGGCGCGACGCGAGATCCCGCAGATCATGGAATCCGCCGCATCACTGCGCGTGCCGCTGCTAGTCGAGGCCGGCGTGGCGCGAAGCTGGGACGAAGCACACTAGCCCGATGACCATGCACGATGACAGTTTCGACCTCGCGGTGATCGGTGGTGGCCCGGCGGGACTCGCTAGCGTGCGAGCGGCGCGTAGGCTCGCGCCGCATTGGCGCGTGGCGTGGTGTCGCGGGCGGGACGTGAACTTCTTGCCCGCTTACGGCGGCGTCCACACGCTGCACCGATTGAACGTGGTCGTTGAGCGGATGGGTCTTGATGCTGAGGCACCGAGCGATTTTTTCGAGTGGCTGCAGCAAACGCACCCCGAGCGTGGGGTCGAGCCCGATCAATTCGTGCCGCGCGGGTGGTTTGGCGAGTATCTCGCGATGCTCGCCACAGACACGGGTGCCGATGAGCGTTTGGGCGATGTAGCGACGATCACTCGCGATGCCGATGGACTGCACGATGACTGGCGCATCGAGTTCAAGCCGATGCCATCCAGCGACGCTAGCTCACCGCCGCTGCGTGCTCGGCGCATCGCGCTATGTCTGGGTATGCCGGCCGGCTTACCGATGCCGCAGGCACCGCCGCACTGGATGGCCGATGCGTGGGCATGGTGGCGAGCACTGCCACCTGACCATCTGCCGATTGGTGATGCGGACACCGTGCTCGTTGTCGGCAGCGGCTTGACCGCTGTCGATATGCTGCTTGGGCTGCGCGCGCGCGGCTTTCGCGGACAAATTCGTACCGTGTCGCGAGACGGGCGTTGGTCGCAGCCGCACGCTGCGTGGGCACCACTCGATGATGAAGCCCGCGAAGCCCTTGAATGCGCGCTGGACGAAGCACTTAGCGCGCGCGCGATGCTGAGTGCGATCCGCCGCGTTGCGCGCCTGCACCCTTGGCGTGCGGTGATCGATGCTTTGCGCGCCAACACCAATGCGCGCTGGGCGGCACTGGGCATCGACGAGCAACGGCGCGTATTGCGGCATGCGTTTGGCGTCTGGAACCGGCATCGCCATCGAATGGCACCCGACGTGTTGGCGACGCTCCACGCCGATGCGGCACTCTCCATTGAAACCGGACGGATCGGCATCGACCCTTGCGGGCGCATCGTCAAGCGCCATCGCGGCACGGAAGAAGTGCTGGATGTCAGCTTGGCGCTCGACTGCCGCGGGCCGGGTTTCCAAGCGGCACTGGCCGGTGATTCCTTGCTGGCGCGCCTTGTGCGCAGCGGGGTGCTGGAGGCGCATCCGCTAGGCACTGGCGTGCGTGTGCCGCGCGATTCGAGCCTTGCCGTTCTTGGTGCCGCACGCTTCGGGGAATGCTTCGAGACGATCGCTGTTCCGGAGTTGCGGCAGCAGGCTTTGGTGACGGTGACGCAATGGCTCAAGCTCGAAATGTCGATCGCTCGGGGCGAACGCCCTTCGTTGCAGGATTCGCTGGCTTAGGCGACGGCCTTGCTGCGTGGCATCCCGTCATCGAGCCAATCGCGCGCTATGAGATAGTCGGCCAGCCGTGCCTCGGCGCTGCCGGTTTCCGGCACGTAGCCGTACTCGAAGCGCAGGCGTGGCGGCAGGCTCATCAAGATGCTTTCGGTGCGGCCACCGGATTGCAGGCCGAACAGAGTGCCGCGATCCCACACCAGGTTGAACTCGACGTAGCGCCCGCGCCGGTACAACTGAAACTCGCGTTCGCGTTCGCCGTAAAGCGTGGTTTTGCGTCGCGCGACGATGGGTTGATAAGCGGAGAGAAAGCCCTCACCCACCGCTTTCAGGTACGCGAAGCTAGGCTCGAAGCCCTCGGCGTGCAGGTCGTCGAAGAACAGGCCGCCGACGCCGCGGCACTCGTCGCGGTGCTTGAGGAAGAAATAGCGGTCGCACCAGGCCTTGTGCTCGGCGTAGCGCGTCGCGCCGAAGGGCGCGCAGAGATCACGGGCCACGCTGTGCCAGTGCTGCACATCCTCGTCAAAGGGGTAGAAAGGGGTGAGGTCGAAACCGCCGCCGAACCACCAGATGGGGTCGCGGCCTTCGGGGCGGGCTTCGAAATAACGCACGTTGGCATGCGACGTCGGCACGTACGGATTGCGCGGGTGGATCACCAGCGAGACACCCACGGCACGCCACGGTGCGCCCATGAGTTCGGGTCGATGCGCCGTCGCCGAAGCGGGCAGGGTGTTACCGCTGACATCCGAGAAGCCCACGCCAGCCTGCTCGAAGACCGCGCCTTCCTTCATCACCCGCGAGCGGCCACCGCCGCCTTCGGCGCGCGTCCATAGGTCCTCGGCGAAGCGATTCTCGCCGTCTTCGGCTTCGAGGCCGGCGCAGATGCGGTCTTGCAGGCCCCTCAGGTAGGCGCGGACGGCGGCGAAGTTCGAGTTGGGTTCGGTCATGGCGCGTGGGTATCGAAGGCGAAGGACGGTGGCGAAGTTTATCGACGCCACGGCGTAGCCGTGCCCTGGCCGCCGCGCCGCTTTTCGCCGCGGCGTCTCGCTCCACCGCGCGTCGCTATACTTGAGGGCTCGCTTCAAACCTCTGCGCCCGCCCTTGCGCGTTTCCGCCCAGCCCGATTCCTCCGCATTACTGGACTTCGATTTTGTCGATGCGCCGCCGCCGTGGCGTAGTGGTTGCACTTGGCTTGCTGGAGTGCGGCATGAGGTCTGGCTTCCGGCGAACGCGGATTCGCGCGTTGATGCCTGCGATATCGGCCACCCGGTGCCGGCCGCCGACGCGCTGTTGTCTCGCCGTGCCGGCGGGTTCGCAGCGCTCGGTTTGCACCGCGCACTGGCTGCCGATGATGACATCACCACCGTGTCGGAAGCCGCCTACCGCCAACTGCTCGCTGCCGCGCGACCGAGCGCGCATCCTTACCTGATCCGCATCTGGAACTTCTTCGGCGCCATCAACTCCGGTGCAGGCGACGCCGAGCGCTACCGGCGCTTTTGCGTGGGCCGCAATGCCGGCATCGACGCGATGTTCCGCAATCCGCCGCCTGCCGCCACTGCCATCGGCGCGCCCGATCCGGGAGCACCGCTCAACGTCGTCGCGCTGTGCAGTGCTCGGCCCGGCATCGCTCTGGAAAACCCGCGGCAGACGCCCGCCTGGCAGTACCCACGCGAGTACGGGCCGGTCTCGCCCGGCTTCTCGCGTGGCGTGGTGCTGCGCGATGGTGATGCCACTCTGCTGCTGGCCTCGGGCACGGCGAGTATTCGCGGTCATGTCTCGCTGCATATCGGCGATGTGCTCGCCCAACTCGACGAAAGCCTGCTGAACCTCGGCGTGCTGTTGGAGGAAGGCCAGCGACGCAGTGGCCAGCGCTTCGATCTCGATGGTTTGCAGGCTTTACGCGTCTACCTGCGTGAGCCTGCGGCACTACCGGCCGTGCAGGCGCGGCTCGTGGCATTGGGCCTGCCGTTGAGCCGCATCGCCTTCCTGCACGGCGAGATTTGCCGCACCGAGCTCGATGTCGAGCTCGAGGGCGTGTTCTAGCATTCAGGCGGCGGGCTTCAAGCCCCCCTCCGCCGGATTTCACGGGTGAGCACCACGCCGAGCGTAATCACCGTCAGCGGTACGACGAACCACATCATCACCTGGCTGTACATCGGTAGCACCGCGTGCTCGGTGGTCGCGAGGATGAGGAAGGCGGTGTAGGCCACGTAGTAGAACAAAAACAGCGCGCCCTCCCAGCGCTGGATGGTGTAGCCGACAAAAAAGATTGGCAGACAGGCCACGGCCACCGCCAACATCACCGGGAAGTCAAAGTTGATGGCGGCCTGTGAGACCGGCAGGCCGCCGGGCGCCACCATCGCGGTCAGGCCGAGCACGGCGAGGATGTTGAAGAGGTTGCTGCCCACGACATTGCCCACGGCGATGTCGCGCTGGCCGCGGATGGCGGCGGTCACCGAAGTGGCGACCTCCGGCAACGAAGTGCCGGCGGCGATGATGGTCAGGCCGATCACCAATTCGCTCACGCCCATGGCGGTCGCGATCTCGACGGCGGCATCCACCAGCCAGCGCGAGCCCAGCACCAGTAGCACGAGGCCCACGGCGATCAGGCCGAGGTTCACCCAGGTGCGCTCCGAGCCCTCGACGGCCTCACCCGTTTCGCCGCTGGCCTTGCCGACTCGGATGGCGAGGATGCAGTAGCCGATGATGCCGGCGAACAGCACGGCACCCTCCCAGAACACGATGCTGCCGTCCATCGACAGCAGGAACGCCGCCACCGAGGCGCCGATCATCAGCGGCACGTCGATCTTCACCAGCTGCTTGCTGACCAGTAGCGGAGTGATCAGGGCCGAAACGCCAAGAATGAACAACACGTTGAAGATGTTGCTGCCCACCACGTTGCCGACCGCGATATCGGCCTCACCCTTCCAGGCCGAGGACACCGAGATCGCCATCTCCGGCGAGCTGGTGCCGAAGGCGACCACGGTGAGGCCGATCACCAGCGGCGAGATACCGAAGCCGGCTGCAATGCGCGAGGCACCCTTGACGAGCAGGTCGGCCCCGTAGATGAGCAGGGCAAGCCCGGCAAGAAGGGTGAGGGCGGTCATCATGGGCTGGCTTCCGTTGTGCGGGGGGTTTTCGGCTTCAAGGTTTCGTCCATCAATTCGAGGACGCGGCGGTACTGGTCGTACCAGCTTTCCGGCTGGACAAAGCCGTGGCGTTCCAGCGGATAGGATGCCAACTCCCAACCCGACTTGCGCAATTCGATCAGGCGTTGTGCAAGGCGCAGGGAGTCTTGGAAAAACACGTTGTCGTCGATCATGCCGTGGGCGATCAGCAGCCGGCCCTGCAGCCCTTCGGCATGTTCGATCGGCGAGCTGTCGATGTAGACCTGCGGACCGAGTTCGGGCACACCGAGGATGTTGCTGGTGTAGGCATGCTGATAGTGACGCCAATCGGTGACGGGACGCAGTGCCGCGCCGGCTTGAAACACGCCGGGTGCTTTGAACATCGCCATCAAGCTGATGAAGCCACCGTAGCTGCCGCCGTAGATGCCCACGCGCGCGCGGTCGGCCTGGTGGTTCGCGACGAGGTAGTCGATGCCATCTTTGTAATCTTGCAGTTCCGGCGTGCCCATGCGGCGGTAGATCGCGGTGCGCCAATCGCGGCCATAGCCCTCGGAGGCGCGGAAGTCGAGGTCGAGCACGAGGTAGCCGCGGTCGGTGAGCAGTTGGTGGAACATCTGCTCGCGGAAGTACTGCGGCCAGCGCGCGTGGACGTTCTGCAGGTAGCCGGCCCCGTGCACGAACATCACCACCGGGTAGGTCTTGCCGGCTTCCATCGCGACGGGCGTGTAGAGCTTGCCCCAGATCGTCCCGGCACCGTCGCTGCTCGGCACCTGCACGAAACGCGGCTGGCGCCAGGGCATCGCGCGGAAAGCGGCGCTGCGCGTGTCGGTGAGCTTCAGTGCTTCTCCGCCGTCGATGCCGACCACTGCGGCCTGTGGTGGCGTGAACTTCGCCGACCAGCGCAGCGCGATGCGCGTGCCGTCTGGCGAGATCGTGAAGTCTTCGACGCCGTCGAGCGCGGTGAGCTCGCGTACCTCGCCACCGGCTACCGGCACGCGGCACAGTTCGTAATCACCGGGCCAGGCGCGATTGCACAGAAACACAAAAGCCGAATTATCGGCGGTCAACACCGGTGATGAAGCCTCCCAGCGACCCTCGGTGAGCGCCCTGGCACGCCGACCCTCTTGCACGTACAGGTGCGAGAAGCCGCTTTGTTCCGATAGCCACCAAGCGCGGCCATCGGGCAGCACGCCGAAATCGTTGAAGTTCCAATTGATCCACGCCGGGTCGGTCAGCCGGTGCACGCTGCGCAGCGCGCCGCTGTCGCGGTCAAGGCGGACGATCCAGCGGTCTTTGTTGTCGACGCTGCGCAGCATCATCAACGGCGTGCCGTCGGGGCCGAAGCGCACCTCCATCAAGCGCAGCGCGCGCAGACCCAGCAGTGCCGGTTGATGATGTTCCTCGCGCAGGGCCGCCAACGGATCGACATCGATACCGGGCAGGGCCGATAGGTTGATATCGGTGATCGAACCATCGGCGAGATCGATGAGCTTGAGCGACTGTCCGACCGGTGCGTTGCGTCCGACGCGGGTGCGCACGTCTTCGCTGTCCTCGAAGCCGTCCTCGTTGATGAAGCGCGGCATCTTGCCGTCGCGACCGGCTTCGTGGTTTTTCGGCTCCAGTGCAACGATTACGTGGCGCCCATCGGTGGAAAGCTGGCTTGCCGCGATCGTGACCTCGTCACCGAGATAAATGGGAGCAATGCCGTGCGTGGTGTCGCCGACTCGTTGTGCTTTCGCTTCGGCAGCGAGCGCCTCGCGGTCGGCGCGCTGGCGGGCCAGTGTGGCGATCAAGCGCAGTTCGGTGTCACGCAGCAGGTCAGGCTTCGGCGCTGCCTGCGGGTCTTTCTCGGCCTTCAGCACCGCGACGCTGCGCTCGTGCAGGGCTGCGAAGTCATAGGCGCGCCATTCGTCACCGACGCGATAGAACACCGCGCTGCCGTCGGCGGCGAAGCGCAGGTCGGTTTCCTCCGCCGCGCTGCGGGTGAGCTGCTGGCGCTGGTCGGTGGCCAGCACCACCGCGAACACGTCGCCGTTGCGCAAGTAGGCCATGCGCGTGCGGCGAAGGTCGAACACCGGGTTCGGCGCATCGGCTAGGGCGGCGTCGGCCGGCCGCAGGCGAACCGCTTCGCCGCCGCCGATCGGCTGGCGCAACACCTCGCGCACCGGCGAGCCCGCGCGCTTCAGGGTGTAGGCCACATGGGTAGAATCGGCCGTCCACCAGAGCTGCTCGACCGGCGGGCCGATCCAATCCGGGTGCGACATCGCCAGTTCGAGCGTTAGTGGCATCGCCGCCGCCGGGGCGACAGCGTGGGCCGGCAGGGTGAGCGCCAGCGCGAAGCCGGACAAGGCGACGCGCCAGCCGCGCGTTGGTAAAGGCAGGTACACGGGTGGGTTTTCGAGCAAACGGGCCGTGCATGCTAGCAGAGCCCACCGGAGGGCTACGGCTCAGCGCGGCCGTCCATGGGAGCCGCGCTTCCCCCGGTCGCTGCAAGCAGCCACAATCGCGCTGTTTCCACTTGCGGCGCGTTGCGCGCCATCGGGCGATGCAGGCCTACGTCTACAAATCCCTCCAGGTCGTCGAAGTGCCGCTGACGCCACTGTCTGTGGCCGGACGCGCGGATGACTGAGCCACGGCGATGCTGCGCCTGAGCCTCGCCCTTTCGTTATTACTCGTCGGTCTGACGCTGGCCGTGTTGCCCGCATTTTGGCCTGCAGGTCTGCCTTCCTTGCTGGGGCCGTGGCTGGCGCAGCCCGCGCTGGCACTCGGGATGGCTCTGTTGTTGCCGGCACCGGAAGCGCCCGCTCGGCGGGCCTGGTGGCGGGATGCGGTGACGCTTGCCGCGCTCTGGGGCGCGACGTTTGGCTTGCTTGGCTTGGGCCTTGCGTGGCCGTACAGCAGTCTGCTGCAAACCGGTAGTTTGGCCGCCGCCCTCGGCCTTGGTGCGGTCGTCGGATTGGCGTGGACGGTGTTGTGGCGGCAGTGGACCTTATTCGCCTTCGCGGCACGCCAGGGCGGCGGCTTTGGCGCACTTGCTGCCGCCGTGCCCGGCACTTGGTCGCTTTACCGTGGCCTCGGACTGGCCTTGGCCGTGCTCGTGGCGTCGATCGGTGCCTGGCTACTGGCATGGCCACCGCCGCGTCTGGCCTCGCCTTGGTGGTTGGCTCTGCCCTATGCGCTGAGCCTTCTTGGCGTACACGCGGCCTTGCAACGTTGCGGCCATGCGCCGGAGGCACCCGCCGTCCCCATCGAAGCGAGGCCCGCAGATGCTTTCGTCGATGGGTTTGTCGACGCCGACGGCTTGGCATCGGCGAACGCTGCGGGCGATGTCTATGCCCATGCGCGTGCCGGACGTATCGACGCCGCCATCGCCGCGCTCGATAAAGGCGACGACCCCAATGCGTTGCCTGAAACCGGCGTGCCGGACCAACGCAGTTTGCCGGTATTGGCGGCGCTGTTGCCCGATTTGCGCCTGCTGCGCGAGCTGATCGTGCGCGGCGTCGACATCAACCTAGAGCACGCCGGCCTGACTCCGCTGCTCGCCGCCACGCGCGACTCTTGGCATGGCCGCATCGACGCCGTGACCATGTTGCTGGCCAATGGTGCCGACCCGCGTCGCACCGACCGCGAAGGCAACACCCCTTTGCACCAAGCCGCGCGCAGTACCGATCCGGCCGTTGCCGCGCAGTTGCTCGACGCTGGTGCTGATCTTGCCGCCTTGAACACGGATGGCCAAACGCCTTTGGCCCTGGCATTGGCCTCGGCCAATTGGCGGGTCGCTCGTTTCCTGCTCGAACGCGGTGCGAAGCCGGATCTTCCCGGCGCGCAACCGGCCCTGCTTGCCGCCGCTGCTGGCGAGGACGACGACCCCGCCGGCGTGCTACTGCTACTCAAGCACCGCGCCCGGGTCAACGCGCACAACGAGCGTGGGCGCAGCGCGCTTTTGGAAGCCATCGCTGCCGGTCATGCCGTGATCGTGCAGACCTTGCTCGAAGCCGGCGCTCTCGTCGATGCAGCCGACGGCGAAGGCCGTACCGCCCTGCTTGAGGCTGCGGCATCAGCGAATGCCAAGGTGTTGCCTTTGGTGCTGGCCAAAAACCCGGACATCGCAGCGCGCGACATCGCCGGTCGCAACGCGCTCGCGATGGCCTGCGAAGCGGGTGTCGAACCCGAGCGCCTGCGCACGCTGCTGGCCCTCGGCATCGACCGCGATGCACGCGATGCGGCTGGCCGCCGCCCGGTCGATCACGCGGTGGGCGGCGGTCGCTGGCCGTTGGTGGCCGTGCTCGATCCCGACTATCCGCTGCCGTCGGGCGTGGTCGAATCCGAGGCCGCGCGCCCGCTGCCTTCGGCACGGGAGCGCCTGCGCGAGGCTCTGCACAGCCGCGATTGGACGCAAGCGGCCACCCTGCTCGGCACCGACGCCCCGCCTTCGCGCATCGCCGTCTCAATGCTGCTGCTGGAGTTCGCCGAAGCCTCAGCCATCGAGGTATTCGAGTGGCTGTTGGACGCTGGTGCCAGCCTCGACGAGCGCGTTTCGGGCATGGACAGCGTGGGCCTGATGCTTCTCGATCGCGGCCTTGATGCCGAACTAGGCCTGCGTGCCGCACTGGCGCATGGGCAGGTGCCGCAGGGCTGTGGCGCGCTGGCGCGCTGGCTGCTGGCCACGCAGCACGAGCCTGCTCGCGCTGCGCCGATGGCTCTCGAACTGCTGGAACGTGGCGTAGACCCCTTCGGCGCGACAACCCAAGGCGATAGCGCGCTGGGTCTCGCCGCACAATCCGCGTGCCTGCCGGTGCTCGATGCTCTGTTGCTGCGCGGCCACGACACCGCGTCACGCGATGCGCGCGGCAACACGCCGCTGCACCTCGCCGTCGCGCGCGGGCATGAATCGGCGATCAAGTGCTTGATCCGCTACGGCGCATCGGCCGACGCCCGCGCCGCCGATGGCCAGACGCCGCATGGCGCGGCATTGGCGCGTGGCCGCCGTGATCTCGCCGAATGGCTGGATTGGGGGCCGTGGAAGCTGCCGGCCCGAGCCTTGCGGCCCGGTGACCTGCCTGCTGCGGCAATGGCGGGTGACTTCGGCGCGGTCGTGCGCCTGATCGCTCTCGGGCTCGCGGTGGATAGCGTCGACGCGCAGGGCTGCACGGCCCTGCTGCGGTCCTGCGGTGGCGGTCATCTCGCCCTCGTCGACCATCTGATGAGCTTAGGAGCCGACACCGCGCTGGCCGCGCGTACCGGCGCCACGCCGCTGTCGGCAGCGATCAGCATGCGCCATGCCACGATCGTCGATCGTCTGCTCACGGCCGGTGCCGACCCCGAACAACCGATGCCCGGCGGCGTCACCCCACTGATGCTGGCGGCAGCCCTTGGACTGCCAGATTTCGTCTCGCGTCTACTGCGTGCCGGCGCTGCGATCGACGCCCGCGACGCGCAGGGCCTGACGCCGCTGCACTGCGCGGCCTTGTTTGCCTTCACCTCGCGCGAGCGTTCGCGCGTGTTGGCGCTGCTCGATACCCTGCTGCTGGCCGCTGCCGATGCCGATGCCGATGCCCATGTGGACGCGACGCGTAACGCCCTGCAGACGCCGCTTCTGCTGCTGCTCGGTGCCCGTGCCGAGGCGGGGGTCAGCATTGACGAAGAGGTGCTGCTGGCCGCGCTTGATCGCCTGCTTAGCGAGGGGGTGTCGCTCGAACGAGTCGAGCAGCGCGGCCTCTCGGCGCTGCACCTTGCCGCGCTGCACGGTATGGGCCGCATCGTCGAGCGACTGCTGCGCGAGGGTGCCGACCCGAACGCGCGCGACCGTCTCGGCCGCACGCCTTACGATCTGGCGCTGATCCGCGGCTTCGTCGATATTGCGGCGCTGTTCCAACCGGGGCGCTACGCCCCAGTGCCGCCAGCGCCGACGATGCCGGCGGCAAGCCCGCAGCCGTCCGCCATCGGCGTGCTGCCCTCGCTGGCGCAAATGCTGAAGCCACGCGACGACTAGCGCTTCGCGCGCGCCCTCAGCGCTTCATGAAGTTGAAGAACTCGTCGTTCGACTTGGTGTTCTTCATCTTGTCGAGCAGGAACTCCATCGCCGAAAGCTCGTCCATCGGGTGCAGCAGCTTTCGGAGGATCCAGATCTTCTGCAGCATGTCCGGCTCGATCAGTAGCTCCTCGCGGCGGGTGCCCGAGCGGTTGATGTTGATGGCCGGGTAGACGCGCTTCTCGGCGATGCGGCGGTCGAGGTGCACTTCCGAGTTGCCGGTGCCCTTGAACTCCTCGTAGATCACCTCGTCCATCTTCGAGCCGGTTTCGACGAGCGCGGTGGCGATGATGGTCAGCGAGCCGCCTTCCTCGACCTTGCGCGCCGCGCCGAAGAAGCGCTTCGGGCGGTGCAGGGCGTTGGCGTCGACGCCGCCAGTCAGCACCTTGCCCGAGCTTGGCACCACGGTGTTGTAGGCGCGGGCGAGACGGGTGATCGAGTCGAGCAAAATCACCACGTCGCGCTTGTGTTCAACGAGGCGCTTGGCGCGCTCGATCACCATTTCCGCCACTTGCACATGCCGCGCGGCCGTTTCGTCGAAGGTCGAACTGATGACTTCGCCGCGCACCGTGCGCTGCATTTCCGTCACTTCTTCCGGGCGCTCGTCGATGAGCAGCACGATCAGGTGGACATCGGGATGGTTGGTGGTGATGGCGGTGGCGACCTGCTGCATCAGCATGGTCTTGCCGGCCTTCGGCGGCGAGACGATGAGCGCGCGCTGGCCTTTGCCCTGCGGTGCCATCAGGTCCATGACCCGGCCGGTGATGTCCTCCGCGCTGCCATTGCCGCGCTCAAGCCGGAAGCGCTCGCGCGGGAACAGCGGCGTCAGGTTCTCGAACAGCACCTTGCCCTTGCTGGCTTCCAGCGGCTCGCCGTTGATGGTGTCGAGCTGGTTGAGCGCGACGTAGCGCTCGCCGTCCTTCGGATTGCGGATGCGGCCGGCGATGTAGTCGCCGGTGCGCAGGTTGAAGCGGCGGATCTGGCTGGGCGAGATGTAGACGTCGTCTGGGCCGGCGAGGTAGCTGGCCTCGGCGCCGCGCAGGAAGCCGTAGCCGTCGGGGAGGATCTCCAGCACGCCGTCGGCGGCCACACCGTTTGGGTGGCGCGATAGCACCTTCAGCAGGGCGAAGATGACGTCCTGCTTGCGCATGCGGGCGACACCCTCATGCTGGTTGAGCTTCTCGGCGAGGTCGAGTAGCCGGTGAGCTGGCATGCGCTTCATTTCCGTCAGCGAAGGCACCACGAAGCCCTCGGGAAAGCTGAAGGACGCGCGGTAGGGCTCGGAGCCACCCTGGCTGCCACCCTGATAGCCACCGCTATGGCTGCCCTGCAAGGCTTGGCCACTGCTATGGCTGCCCGGTGTCGGGCCGTCGCCAGCCTCCGGGGTGTCGCCGTCGTTTTGGACGCCGCCGCCGCTGCGGCGCTGCTCGCGCTGCCGTTCACGGCGCTCTTTCATGCGCTGCTTGAAGCGCTCGCGGCGGGAAACACGGAGTTCGCCGTTTTGGCCCTCAGCGCTTTGCCCGCCTTGGGTATCGGGCCCACCATCCTCGCCGTCGGCATCGTCACCCCGAGAGTCGGTGTCCGGCCCGTCCTCGTCTTCGCTCATCGCGTCGGCGATGGCGTCGCGCACGGCGTCGGCGGTCGACGTCTGCACTGGCGTCGGGCTGGAATACGCGGGGCTGGCAGGCACCGGCTCGCTGGCCGGAACAGGCGCGGTGGTCGGAACAGGCGCGGTGGCCGGCTCGGCCTCGGGCGTCTCGGTGCTCGCTAGAGCGGCCTCGGCCACTTCGGTCGGAGTTTCGGCAGCCACACGGCTGCGGGTGCGGCGCGGACGCTTTTCTGCCGCTTCGGCAGGCGCGTCAGCGCCTTCGATTTCATTTTCGGACACAGGGATTTCTCGCAATTGCGAGTGGGG